>Ga0099364_10002492_pt1 | contig 29275 bp, 27 predicted proteins | sample TergutTh196P3_FD_73070 | JGI IMG/M metagenome (GOLD analysis project Ga0099364, IMG submission 73070) | Microcerotermes parvus P3 segment gut microbial communities from Pointe-Noire, Republic of the Congo - Th196 P3 | ecosystem: Host-associated > Arthropoda: Insects > Digestive system > Gut ...
TGCAGCGAATCATTTGTTTCTCCGGCAATCAGAGAAGGTGTACCGCTGGTGTTCAAATACCATGCATAGCTGTAATTTCCGGAACCGCCGGAAACACTCACATTGAAAACAGCAGGGTCGGGTTCAGTAACGGTGACATCGCCAAGATTGATATCAAACGATAAATCACTGAGCACGGTCAAAGTTGCTTCATTGGATGTGATTGCACCGCTTCCGATATTGTCAGTCACAACAACATAATATTTGTTGCCGGTCATGCTTACATTTGTCGGAGAAATTGTCAGTGGTGCACCTGTTACTCCGGTAATCAGAGTAAAGCCGCTTCCACTTCCATCATCCTCATACCATGCATATGTGTAATTTCCGGAACCGCCTGTAACATTGACAATGAAATCAGCCGCATAGGGTTCATAAACAGTGACGTTGGCAAGATTGACAGAAAACGATAAACCGCTAAGCACGGTCAAAGTTGCTGCATTGGAGTCGGCTGAGCCTGTTCCATCATCGTCAGTCACATGAACATAATATTTGTAACCGTCCATGCCTGTATTTGTCGAAGAAATTGTCAACGAATCGTTACTTTCTCCGGGAATCTGAACAAAGGTTCCTGTTTTCGCATCCTGATACCATGCATAGGAATAATTTCCGGAACCGCCTGAAACACTGGCATTGAAAACAGCCGGAGTCCCTTCATTAACGATGACATTTGCAAGAGTGACAGTTAATTCACTAAGCACAGTCAAAGTTGCTTTATCAGATTCGAGTGAGGCACCTCCATCATTATCGGTCACAATAACATAATATCTGTAGCCTGTCATTCCCGTATTTGTCGGATTAATTGTCAACGATGTGTTATTTTCTCCGGAAATCTGAGTGAAGGTTCCACTTCCCTGATCTCCATACCATTCATAGCTGTTATTTCCGGAACCGCCTGAAACATTGACAATGAAAACAGCCGCATTGGGTTCATTAACGACGACATCGCCAAGATTGATATCAAACGATAAACCGCTGAGCACAGTCAAAGTTGCTGCATTGGAAGTCAGAGTGGAAGAAGCGTTATCCGTCACAATAACCCGATAGAGATACCCGTTCATTGTGGCTGCATCCGTTGCAGATGTTGTGAAGGTGTCGGTGGTTCCGCCGCTTCCGTCCGTTGCTACTACATTCGCAAAGGTTGCTCCATTGTTTTTGCTGACTTGCCATTGATAGGAATAATCGGGGACACCGCCGGTGACATTCACGTTGAAAACACCGACTGTCGGTTCATAAACAGTGACATTTAAAGGTCCGGAGCCGGCAAGGAAGGCTAACGGATCAATTACGGTCAAAGTTGCATCATTTGAATACTCGCTTGCTAAACCGCTGTCTTTAACAAAAACTCTGTATACTGTTTGGTCATCAGCAGCTGTCACAGAAGTGATGGTATATGTTGCTCCGGTTGCTCCGGTAATGTCATCATAATCAATTCCATTCCACTTCTGCCATTGATATTCAAAACTGGGTGTTCCGTTTTTCACGGTTGCAGTAAATGTTGCAGAATCACCGACTGCCGCAGTAACATCGGCAACCGTGACCTCTATTGGAGGATTGACGTATAAAGTAGCATTTGTCGAATTTATGATACCTGCCGCATTCGTCACTTGAACGCGAATCGTTGAATTATTGTGAGTTGTCACATTGGTGGGATCAATAACTAAAGTGCTGTTTTGGCAATCAATGCTTGGATCCCAGACACTTATAGGCAGCCATTGTGAAATTGTTCTATTATAGTACTGCCATAAGTAGTCTATATTTCCGTCAGAAGAAGAGGCAACAACACTAAAGGTTGCCGGATTTGGTTCTGTGACAGTGACGTTTTGGGGTTGTGTTGTAATACTTGATACTCCCAATGTGACTGTCAGCTTCGCTTCACCAGACGAGCAAGTACGTCCCAGTCTGTCTGTAGCTTTAACTTTGAATAATGATCCGTTCATGTCATATGTTGTCACAGGAATTGTATATGTACAAATGGTATCGTTATCTACCTCAGAAATTTCTTCAACGATTTCCCATGACCCCGACATTTCATCATAACACTGCCATCTGACATCATAAGGGTCAATACCGCCTGATACTTGGATACTGAATGTCGCCGAATCTCCTTCTCCAACCGTGATATTTTTTAATAGATCAAATATCAAAGCCGGTTGGGCGTATAGCATATTAATAGCCAAGTTCGTACAAGGATCTCCGGCGTTAAATATAGTTTCACTGCCACCCGGTTCTTGTGACCAAACCAATGTCTCAAAACCTTGGAAGAAAGGTAAATAAAATTCGCGGATGTGGTCCGCTGTCGGCAAAACGGCATCACAAAGACCGCCGGTCACAGTATATGTCAATGTTTGACTCAGGCCTTTATCATCATAATATGTAATGCTGTGTAGGTCGCGAGATATTCCCGGCTCATCCAAGAATATGCTTCCGCCATTACCGATTTTTACGCCATCGGTTACAGTGATGCGATTTAAATCAACGCCGCCGCGGATAGTGAGTGTTCCGTAACCGCCGCCGTTATAACCGCCACCGCCACCGATTCCTGCCCCGTATTGACCGCTGTTTAATTCAACATAGCTGCCTGTGATGAGAATATCGGTTGCGGAACCACCGTTGCCGTAATCACCCGGACTATCGCCTTCTCCGCCGCCACCGCCACCAATAGAGGCGCCTCCGATGCCAGTGCTTCCGGCAATGACCGTACCGGTTTTAATATCAATCTTTCCGGAATCTCCACCGTTGCCGCCCCAATTGCCAGCACCGTTGCCTTTTCCACCGGCACCGCCGCCAAGGCCGGCGCCGCCGTTGGTACCTGTAGCCATCACCGTACCATTATGAACTTCAATGATTCCTCCGCTTCCACCGGGGCCTCCGTTGGAACCGACACCGTTGAGACCGGCGCCGCCGCCGGCACCGGCGCCGCCTTCTCCGCCAATGGTCGTTACATTGCCGCTGACAAATCGGACTGCGCCACCGTCTCTATTATATCCGCCACCGATACCCGCGCCGCCGCAACTGCCTGTTGCAAAAAAATTACAAACCGCATCCCAACCTTGCATTACCAATATGGCTCCTGTGGTACCAACGGCAGCACCAAACCCTTCCCGATACGTTGTCTGACCGCTTTGGATGTTATTATTTCCTATAAAGAACAAAACATTAGTAAAAGGGCTCGGCATGAAACTCAATGCCGACGGGTTTTCTGCATCTGTTCCAAGACCGTGATCGTTGGCACTTTTATATGACATATTTATCATCGTCAAATTAACAATAGGAAGATCACACCGTATTGAAAGATTTGTGTACCCTGCCGGTCTGTTCGTACCATCTATTGTCGCATCAGACAGAACAACAATCGTGACCGTGCCGGGTGTATCATCTGCCGGAAGCATATATATTCCGGCAGAATTAATTGTAACTATATTATTAACGACGTCCGTAGACCAATCGATATCGACAGTTGCTGCATTTACCGGTGTAATCGGCAAGATAGCAGCAACGAGAACAAAAGCAAAAGCTATAGACAGTAGTCTATTAAGATTCACACACATTCTAATTTTCCCCTTAAAATGAATATTTATTTCACAACTTTTAGTATTATGGTATGATTAATATACCTAAAAGAAATTAGAATCCATAACTATAAAAATCTATCTTTTTAATTATGGAAACGTAATTAAAAGACATTTTTTAGTTATAAATAATAATATCTTTTTATTATCAATTGATAATAGAAATAAATATTTGATGAAGTAGAATTGGTACATATAAAAAACTATCTTTTTAACAAATTACAATATAATAAAAAACATCTTTTGGTTATAAATAATACATAAAAATATTACAAATTGATAATAAAATGGACATTAACCGTATGCAAGCATTTTAAATCGAATGTATAATCAGACTCAACAGACAAAAAAATCAAAAAATGGGCGAAAATAAAAAAATAAAACCAATAACATCCTAATGAATAAAAATAAAAATTAATAACATCTTAATGAATAAAAATAAAAAACAATAACATCTTAATGGATAAAAATAAAAAACAATAACATCCTAATGAATAAAAATAAAAGCCAATAACATCTTAATGGATAAAAATAAAAAACAATAACATCCTAATGAATAAAAATAAAAGCCAATAACATTTTAATGGATGAAAATAAAAAACAATAGCATTCTAATTGGCAAAAATAAAAAAGAATTAAAAATTAAAAAAAATTCGGAAAAAATTCCGAATTTAGATTTTTTTACAAAACAAGTTCTGAGCCTTGGTCGATGACGATTCTGGTCGGAGTCGGCAATTTATGACCGGCGTTTTGAAGGGCTTTTTTAGCAGCTAAAAAGTGTTCCTTGTCAACGGAAATCGTAAAGATTTTTTGAAACGGAACAACACGTGCAGCTGTACCAACGTTTTTGCCAAAAGCGCCTCTCATACCGCTTGAGACACGGTCTGCACCAGCGCCTGTTGCTTGTTTGTTTTCTCTGAGAACTTCGTGCGGGAAAATTCTTAATTTGATATGGAAGTTTCCTCTGCCTGCTTTATTGGTCATGTGCCTGTTGGCTGTGATACGAGCCGCTTCAAGCGCGGTGTGTCTGATGGCACATTTTTCTTCAACAATCAATGATAACTTGACAGGGTAATCTTGTCGTGTTAAGTTGCCCATATCATAGTGAATAATTTGAATACCCGGGACACCGCCCATGTATTTTCTTCTTGTGAAAGAGTGCTGTCTGATATTTCTGTACATACTTGCCGGTTTTCTAACCATGGTTTAATCTCCAGTAAATAATTTTGAGTAAAGATGAACATAAGCGCTTGCTTATGATATTGTTATGTGATAATAGAGTTAAAGTTAAGGCCTCACTGAAAAACAAAGAGTGTATCCGACTTTACATCATTACTTCTTTAACCACTTTAAAGAAGCATCCTATGTATGATGGTTAGCCTTTTGGCGCGGATTTTGCTGTTACAGACCCAAAGCCCGATTTTGCTACCTCTAATATCCTCAGGGTTTATAAATTTTTTTCTTCAAGAGAAAAAAAAGAGAGAAGATTTATTACAACGTAAAACTTTTGAAGTCTAAAATTTACATTATTCACATTATCATCATATTATTATTCATCTTTACAGGTTGTCATTATGGACAAAGCAAAACAATATTTATTAAAAAAGGAGTCTGCGAATTTAGATCCATTACTCAGCGTCGGAAAGGGCGGGATGACCGACTCTTTGATTGACGAAATAAAAAAACAGCTCAAGATCAAAAAACTGATCAAAGTCAGAATCCACAAAAATTCCGGCGGAACCGATGACATGAAAGAAACAGCTCTTGAATTATGCGAAAAATGCAATGCGCTTTTAATCGATGTTCGGGGGCGCACAGTGACGATTTACAAACAGTGAGGGAAATACTATGCTTGATGACGAGTATCAAATTGATTATTTCAATGAGAATGGTTTCGTTCAAAAACAATGTGTCAAATGCGGTAAAATTTATTGGACGCGCGATCCGGATAGAGAAACTTGTGGCGATGCACCGTGCGATTACTATTCTTTTATTGGAAAGCCTATTTTTAAAAATCCGATGACACTTCCTCAAATGCGGGAATATTATTTGAATTATTTTGAAGAACAGGGTCATGCACGTGTTTGCCGCTATCCTGTCGTTGCCCGCTGGCGTGACGACATTTATTTGACAATTGCATCGATTGCTGATTTTCAGCCATTCGTTACGTCGGGACAATCTCCGCCGCCGGCAAATCCGCTGACCATTTCTCAGCCGTGTATTCGCCTCAACGACTTGGACTCTGTGGGCAGAACGGGCCGCCACTTGACCACTTTTGAAATGATGGCGCATCACGTTTTTAACAAGCCCGACAAAGAAATTTACTGGAAAGACATGACCATTGAGCTTTGCGACAAATTACTGACGCAGCTTGGCGCCGATGCCAAAGATGTGACCTACATTAAAAATCCATGGGCAGGCGGCGGTAATGCCGGCGCTTCTGTTGAAGTGATGGTCGGCGGCTTAGAACTGGCAACGCTCGTTTTCATGAATTTGAAAGAAACAAAAACCGGCTCCATTGAAGTCAAAGGAAAGATGTATGAAAAAATGGACAACTACATCGTTGATACCGGATATGGTTTAGAGCGTTTCGTTTGGGCATCTCAAGGAACACCCACCATTTATGATGCCGTTTTTCCCAATGTTGTTAAAAAATTAACCAACTTGGCCGGCATTGAGCATGAACTGGATAATCCGGAGTATGCTCAAATTTTTGCTCAAAATGCAAAGTTTGCCGGCTTGATGGATGTCAGCGGCCATGCTAATTTGATGGAACTTCGAAAGCAAGTGGCTGACAGTATCGGCATGGATGTAGACAAACTCTCCAAAATCATGGATCCGATGGAAAAAATATATGCCATTGCCGATCACACTCGATGTCTGACATTTATGCTCGGCGACGGAATCATCCCCTCCAATGTGAAAGCCGGCTATTTGGCACGCCTTGTTATTCGCCGGACCATTCGCATGCTTACAGATTTGGGCGTCAAAATCCCGGTCTCCGACATCGTTGCCATGCATATTGACAACATGCCGGAATATCCTGAATTTGAAGATAATTTCAAAATAACGGCTGAAATTTTGGCATCGGAAGAAGAAAAATACCGCCAAACCATTGAACGAGGGCGCAAAATTATCCAAAAATCTGCCGTTCGCTATCAAGAAAAAGGTGAAAAACTTCCACTTTCCGAACTCATGGAAATCTATGACAGCCACGGCATTCCGCCGGAAATTGCCAAAGAAGCCGCCAAAGAAGTCGGCATTGATGTTGAATTTCCGGATAATTTCTATTCTTTAATTGCCGATATGCACAGTGAAGCGGATGAAAAAGAAGAAACGGAAGAAGAATTTTCATTCATGGACAAGCTGGCGCGCCTCCCGCTCACCAAGCGTTTCTATTATGAAGAGCCGGAGCGCATGGAATTTGAAGCCGTTGTTTTGGATGTCTTTGGCGAATATATTGTTTTAGACAACACTTATTTCTATCCCGAAGGCGGCGGTCAGGAAGCTGATCACGGTATGCTCATGACCGGCACATTTGTGTATGATGTGACGGATGTTCAAATGTACAACGGCATCGTTGTTCACAAGTTAGACGCCAAAGATAAAGAATTGTTAATCAGCCGCGGCGATTTGGTGATTGGTCAAGTTGACAAAAAACGCCGTATGGCACACAGCCGACATCACACAGCCACACACATCATCAACGATGCAGCTCGAAAAGTTCTTGGCAATCACATTTGGCAAGCCGGTGCTCAAAAAACTGAAACGAGAGCGCGCCTCGATATTTCTCACTTCAAGCACATCACACAAGACGAATTGAATGAAATCGAATTGCTTGCCAACAAAACTGTCATGGAAAACAAAAAAGTCGGTTTTGAAAGCCTGGACAGAACCGCTGCCGAACAAAAATATGGTTTTTGTTTGTATCAAGGCGGCGTCCCGCCCGGAAAAACACTTCGCATTGTTAAAGTAGGCTCAGACATTGAGGCTTGCGGCGGTACACACTGTTTATCGACCGGTGTTATCGGTCCGATCAAGATTTTAAGGACGGAGCGCATTCAAGACGGTGTTGAGCGTTTAGAATACGCTGTCGGCGAAGCTGCAGTTGCTGCCATTCAAGAAAACGAAGACCTTTTGAGGCAGTCCGCCCAAGTTTTGAGCATTCAGCAAGAAATATTACCGGCAACGGTTGAGCGTTTCTTTGAGGAATGGAAAGCACTTCAAAAAGAAAATGAAAAATTGAAAGAAGAAGTTGCCGGCGCTCGGGTAATTCGCATGCTTCAAAATGCTCAAAAAATCAACGGCTTTTCAGTCATCATCAGTGTGACAAAAGGAGACGCTATTGATTCTCTTCGTATGACAGCTGCCGAATTATTAAAAGATGACAACGCTGTTGCCATATTGCTTAGTGAAAGCGACGGCGTCAAAGCGGTCGCAGCATGCGGTAAAAATGCAGTTTTAAAAGGACTTCGTGCCGGTGACTTGGTTAAATTGATTTCAGTCACTGTTGGCGGCGGAGGCGGTGGAAAGCCCGATCTTGCCATGGGCGGCGGACCCAACATTGCCGATATTTCTAAAGCAAAAGATGCTGCGGCAGTAAAAATTGAGCAGGTTTTATCTGCTTAATTTATTTTTTATTTTTTAAGGATCATGAGTTTCATTTCTAAAAAAGATGCAGACGCATGGGATGCTGAATATTCTCATGTCACCTGGGGCGGACTTTCCGAATATTTATGGATTCAAAAAAACTTGCCTGACAATGCTTTTTTACTCGATGCCGGCTCCGGAACCGGTCGGTATTTGAAAAAATTTTTCTTAAAATACACATGCATCGGAATTGATTTATCAAAAAATGCCTTATTGCGGTCGATTCAAGATTTGGAAAATGTTGCCGAAAAAAAAGGCGGTTTACCTCTTCCGGATCATTTTGTTTCAAATGTAACAACGCTTCCTTTCAAAGAATCGTGTTTCGACGGCATTTTGTGTTTGGGTGTTTTGCAGCATTTGTTATTCGCCGATCGATTAAAAGCAATTTCCGAACTTCATCGTGTTTTAAAAAAAGGCGGCTGTGTTTATTTTGAGGCTTTCGGGGAATCGGATATGCGCTGCAACGGAGATCTTTTTCCTTTAACAAAACCCGAAGAGCGGACATTTTTACGCCAAAACGGCATCATTTACCATTATTTCAAAGAAGAAGAACTTAAAAAGCTGTTTGAAGAAAATGGTTTCATCACAAAAGAATTCCAATCGTTAAAAAGAGAGAAAAAATATGACGGCGAATCATACATTCGCCACTACTATCGTGCTGTTTTTGAAAAATAAAATTAAAATTTTGAAAAGCAATAATTCAATTTTTGAAAAATGAACGGCGTTTTTGAAAAATAAAAAAAGTTAAAACCGATTTCAATCGGCATAACAATTAAAACGTAATGCCAAATACGCTTAATATAATTAAAACCAATGCGCCAAAAACACCTGTTAATGCCGTCACAATCAATGAAATGAGATTTAAAGGAACTGTATACGTTAAACTTGTGAACGGGACAATTAAATAATTGTAAATAATCAACACGAGAAAACCTGCAATAATGTTGATGGCAATCTTTTTAGCGGTTTTTAACAATTTATACAAAATATATGCAACAATAATTGCTGCAATCACCAAGAGGATTGTGAAAATCAGTTCTGCTGCCATTTTTATCACCTAAATAAGTTCAACTTTATCTTTTATTACCTTTTAACAAGTTGATTTATGTATATTATTCTTCGTGTTTATTCTTCGTGTTCTGTTTTTTTAAGCCATCCATAAGGTAGCTCCCTTGAAAATCATAAAACTGCCAATCAAAAAAGCAACGATTGAAAAAATGAGCCGAATCTTTTTTGGATCTGTTTTATGGGAAAGTGTGGCGCCGAATCGAGAGAAAATCACTCCCGGAATGACGAGTGCAATCCAAAACACAGGATTAATGTATCCGAAGGAGTAGGGAATCGGACTGACAACACCGATACTGTTTATGATGTATCCGCAAACACCACCTGCGGATGTAAAAGCAATAGCTGCTGATGACAATCCGACAGCTTTTCGCATTGGAAATTTCAGCAAAAGTATTAACAGCGGAACAAGTATCAAACCGCCGCCGATACCGACAAGACCGGAAGCAAGCCCCATGATCATTCCAAAAATAATGTAAATGATACTGTTTTCTGAAATTTTATTCTCATCTTCATTTTCATTTTTGTTGGATGTTATTTTTAAGGAAGCTGCCAAAACAATCGCTCCGAAAATAATACAAAGGTATGCGGCGGATAATAAAGTGGCAATATAAGAACCGAGAAATGAAAAAATAAATCCGCTCATTCCGATAATGACAGCTTTTTCCCAAAGGATCGTTCCTTTTTTAGAATGAGTATAAGCGCTGTTAAAAGCGATCGGAAATGTAAAACATAGTGTTGTTGCAACGGCTGTTTTCATGGAGATGTCCGGTGGATATCCCAGTTCTGTTAATATGTATAATTGGAACGGGATCAGCAAAAATGCGCCGCCGATACCGAGAAATCCGGCGAAGGTTCCGGCGGCGGCACCTCCGATAAGCAGAATGCAAAAAATAATTAAGAGGGTCAATCCATCCATTCTCTCACATTTTTAAAATTAGCTTTTTGTCTTTTAAGGTTTTGGATTGCTTCAATTTTTCATTTTTTAAGGTTTTGGATTGCTTTAACTTTTCGTTTTTTAAGGTTACTTTCAGAAACATAATTCAGTTTTAAAAGTTTTGGATTGCTTCAACTTTTCGTTTTTTAAGTTTTCAGATTCTTCTGATCCATTTCAGCCGATTTAGAAAATCCGTTTGCTATTTGTCATGCTTCAAACAAATGTTTTTTCATTCGTCTTTAAGTAAAGCGTTGATGTATGCTTTGAAATCATTCAATTTAAACGGTTTTTGGATATGCCCGTCATAACCGATATCTTGGAATTTTTTGCCGTCTTTTGTTGCGATATCTGCTGTCATTGCAATGATATATTTTGCCGGAGCTGTTGATTTTTTTCGGATTTCTTGAATGAACTCGATTCCGTTCATTCTCGGCATATGAATATCTGCCAAAATCAAGTCAAAAGATTCTTTGTCTAAAAGGGCAAGAGCTTCTTGTCCGTCCGTTGCCCATTTTACTTCACAGCCGTTCATCTCTAAAATATCTATGACGAGTTCGGAACTGAGCATATCATCTTCTATCAGAAGAATTTTTTTCAAAATATTTCCTCTTTTTTTGATTCATTCTTAAAAAAAGTGACGAGAAAGCACGCCATTTAGTCATCCACATTGATTGAATCGATTCTTTTGGGGAGGTAAACCGTTAAAACACCATTTGCCAGTTTTGCAGTTGCCTTTTCCTCATTAATCGGAACCGGAATATTGATAGATCCTTCATATTTTCTGTAAAATCTTTCGCGGCGAATGTAGGTTCCGTCTTCAACATCTGTTAAACATTCCGCTCGAATTGTTAATAAACGGTCCTGAACTTCAAGAGTCACATCTTTTTTAGTAACGCCCGGAAGATCCGCCTTTAAAATAATGTCATCCTTACATTCAATTAAATCCATTAAAGGTGTTTGCCGGAATTCGCCAAATGTTTCTTTGTTGCCCTTTCCAAAAGAAGCGATTTTATTAAAAATCTGGTCAATCGTAGATTTGTTTTCCGAATCTTCGTGTTCGGGCTCTTTTTCTTTTGGCTGCTTTTTTTGGAACGGATTCATTTGCCATCACTTTTTATTGGGAATATTAAAATTAGTTTTCATTAAGATTAATATTAAGATGGAGTGATATATTAATATTTCAGTTCGATTTATTTTTTGCTAATTTCAAATTTTTTCATTTTCGATCTTTTTCATTTTCGATCTTTTTCATTTTCGATCTTTTTCATTTTCGATCTTTTTTGCCTTCAATTTTTTTCGTTTTCAATCATAATTCGGATTAAATCTGGTGCGTAAATTGTTTTGAAACTGCCTTTTTTGGCATTGTTCTCATCATAAGGGGCAATCCCGTCAACGTTTTTTTCTCGCGTATCATAAAGAACAAAAGGAACAAAATCGCTTGTGTGTGTTTTGATGGCAATAGGCGTCGGATGATCCGGCATGACTAAAATTTGGCACGGCTCATTCAGCGATCGGGCATATTCGAGCATCGGTCCGACAACTTTTAAGTCCAAATCTTCAACAGCTTGCATTTTCTTGTCCAAATCGCCAAGGTGACCGCATTCATCCGGAGCCTCAATGTGAATGAAGACAAAATCTTTTGTTTTCAAAGCATTTTTTGCCGCATCGGTTTTTCCTTTGTAATTTGTATCTAAAAAGCCGGTTGCTCCTTCGACCTCAATCACATCCAATCCGGCGCAGATGCCGATTCCTTTGAGAAGGTCAACAGCGGATATGACGGCGCCGGTTTTATGATGAAGTTGTTCAAACGGCTTAAATTGCGGCGCATTTCCTTGTCCCCAAAACCATATACAGTTGGCGGGCATTTTTCCTTCTTTCATTCTTTTTAGGTTAACCGGATGGTCTTTTAAAATATTGAAAGAGGCTTTCATCATATCAATATAAATTTGAGCAGCCTTTTCTGAAGCGGCATCTGTCCCTTTTGGAAAGTGTACGGATGCTTTTTGTCCTGTCACATCGTGCGGCGGCGTAAAAATGCACTCTTTTCCAAAATTATCTTGTGCCACAAGCAAGTGGCGATAGCTGATTCCCGGATAAAATTTGAATTGTTTTGTTCCAAGCGCTTCATCAATGGCTTTGATGAGTTCTTTTGCTTCTTCTGATGATACATGTCCGCTGCTGTAATCTAAAATATGAGCGTCCTCAAGTTCGGGACCGATCGTTCCGTCGGGGTTCCCGATTGTGATTAAATTGGTTCGAAAAGCCAAATCGTTTCCTTGCAAAGCCACGCCCATACTGAGCGCTTCAAGCGGTGAGCGGCCTGTATAAAATTCGGCAGGGTTGTAGCCAAAAATAGACATGTTTGCAACATCACTGCCGGGGAGATAACCGTCAGGAACAGTTTGGGCAAGTCCCATGCGTCCGTTTTTGGCAAGAAAATCCATATTCGGCTTTTTTGCCGACTCCAAAATTGTCCTGCCGCCGAGTTTTGGAATCGGCTGATCCGCCATTCCGTCACCAATAATCACAATATATTTCATAATTTATCATCCGATTTTTTTGTTTAATATCTTATTTGAGTCATAACTTATTTTTATCTTTTGAGCGTCAGAACTTATTTAAATATCTTTCACCTTGAAAAAAGAGCAGGGCTTTTGTTTTTAGAGATAAAATCCAAGTCCATTTTACGTCATCCGGTCCTTATTTTTGGATCCGGAGCCGATTTATCTTTAATTTTATAAATGATGTCATTCATTTTATCATTCAAATGTTGATGATTTGTAATAGTTTGTTAATGGTTTGTTGATGATTTGCTATGATTTTATTTTTCAAAATGTGTGTACGGAATCGATAAATTATGAAGCTTGTTATGAAATTTGGCGGCACTTCTGTCGGGGATGGAAAGAAAATACGCCACGTTGCGGAATTGGCAAAGAGTTATTTTGATCAAGGCAATCAAGTTGTTTTGATTACATCGGCATTGGCGGGTGTGACGGATGAGTTGCTTGATGTTGCCTCAAATGCATGCGAACACGGAAAAGTCACAGCGGTGACTGAAGTCATTGCCTCTTTAAAATCCAAACATTTTGCCGCCGTCAATGATGCCGTTACAAACAAAAAAATCAAATCGGAAGTCATTGAATTTTTGACGGACAAAATGGATGAGCTTGAGAAAGCTTTGATTGGCATTTGTTATTTGGGAGAGTTGACCATCCGTTCCAAAGACAATATTTCTTCTTACGGCGAGCGTTTGGCAGCACCCATCGTTTCAGGCGCTTTGTCTTCTCTTGGTGTTTCATCGAAATTTTATACAGGCGGTGAAGCCGGTATTATTACAACGGATGTGTTTGGCAATGCAAAACCGCTTTCAAAAACCTATTCATTGATTGAAGAACGCTTAAAGCCCGGGCTGAAATCTTCTGTTCAAGTTGTGACCGGATTTATCGGCGAAAGCGAAGACGGCAACATTACAACACTTGGCCGCAGCGGTTCGGATTATTCTGCATCTATTATCGGAGTCGGCATTCAGGCGGATGAAATCTGGCTTTGGAAAGAAGTGGACGGCATTATGTCGGCAAATCCAAAAATTGTGCCGTCTGCCCGTACAATTAAATATATTTCTTATCAAGAAGCGATGGAGCTTTCATCTCTTGGTGCCGAAGTTTTGCATCCGCGTGCGATTGAGCCGTCCATGAAACATCATATTCCGGTGCGTGTGAAGAGTACATTTAAGCCGGACTTTGACGGCACGCTTGTGATTTCTGAAAACAAGACGTCTAAAAATGTTGTCAAAGCGGTCAGCATGATTAAAAAAATTTCATTGATCAACGTGTCCAGTGCTGAAATGGTCGGTTCTGTCGGAAAAGTCGGCCAGATTTTTTCCGCGCTTGCCGACAAAAATGTCAGCGTCCGTTTGATCAGCCAAGGTTCCGAATCCAGTTTATCTTTTATTGTCAACGAAACCGACCGCGCAAAAACGATGAAAGCCATTAAGACGGAACTTGGCGACACATATAATGTTGACTCCCGCTCCGATATTGCTGTTGTCGCGGTTGTCGGCGCCGGCATGGCCGGAACACCCGGTGTTGCACGCCGTGTTTTTACCGCGCTTGGCAAGGAAAACATTAACATTATCATGATCAGTCAGGGCTCTTCGGAATACAACATTTCTTGTGTTGTCAGCAGTGCGGATGTCAACAAAGCCGTTGCATCTCTTCATGCGGAATTTGAGTTGGATAAAAATTGAAAACGGATTAAAGAGATTAAAAGGTAAGAGGTTAAATGATGACGGGAAACGAAAAAGGCTCGACATATGCAGCTTCCGGTGTAGATATTCATCAAGAGGAAAGCACAATTAAAGAATTAACCAAAAAGATGACTTTCAAAAGAGAGGGGCTTGGCGCACCGTTGACGGAAATCGGGCATTATGCCGGTTTGCTGGACTTTGGCGAATTTGCAATTGCCATGACGACAGACGGCGTCGGCTCTAAAGTTTTGATTGCAAATGAGATGGGCAAATGGGATACGGTCGGCATTGACTGTATTGCAATGAATGTCAATGATTTGTTGGCGATTGGTGCTGAACCGATTGCATTTGTAGATTATTTGGCGCTTGAAAAGCACAAGCCCGGATTTGCCGAAGAAATCGGCGTCGGACTCGCAAAAGGCGCGGAAATGTCTAAAATATCGATTGTCGGCGGCGAGACGGCAACGCTTCCCGATGTGATTCGCGGGTTTGACTTGGCCGGCGCGTGTATCGGCGCCGTCAAAAAAGATCAAGTGATCACCGGCGAAAAAATAAAAGAAGGCGATGTTCTTGTCGGTTTAAAGAGCAGCGGCGTTCACAGCAACGGCTATTCTCTTGTCCGAAAAATTATTAAAGAGTCCCCTTACACTTATCAGGATTATTGCCCGTATGACGGCAAAAAAACAATTGGTGAAGAGCTTTTAAAACCCACGCGCATTTACATGGAAGTTTTGGATGTCATCAAAATGCATGAAGTTCACGGCTTGGCACACATCACCGGCAGCGGTTTGTTAAAACTCAGGCGCATAACAAATCTCGGTTTTGATATTTATGATCCGATAGAGCCGCCCGAAATATTTAAGTTCCTTCAAAAATTAGGAAACGTCAGCGACGCCGAAATGTATAAAACATTTAACATGGGAATGGGCTTTTTGTTTGTCGTTCCCGAAGAAGTCGCCCTCTACGTTGTCGGCATGACCGGCGGTAAAATCGTCGGAAAAATCGTTAAATCCGGCATTAAAGTCAAAAATTTGGTTCTTGAGTAAGAGATTATTTTTTTTTTCTCTAATCTCTTATCTTCTTATCTTTCTTTTTATTTGCTTTTTAAAAGGTCTTCTTATGGTTTGCTTGAAAGATTTGGACGTTGTGGTCATTGGCGATGAGATGACGCTCAAAGACTGCCATGAGTTGATTTTAAGCGTTTCTGATGAAGTGTATTTGGTGCCGGGCGGATATTCTCTTTTAGGCGTTTTATTAAAAGGTTCTCGACCATTTCCCGTCGGTTTTAAAGATGACAATGTCTTCTTTCAATATGTTAAGCCGTGCTTTGGAATTTTTGCACTTCAAGTCGAAAATTGCAAAGAAATTGAAGTTTTGAGAAAGGATTTTCAAAAGAACGGGTTTGAGAAAGTTAAATAAAAAATGAAATGAGAAAGTTGAATAAAAAAGATTGACCAAAACGGTCAATTCAATCTTATTTTTGTTTTGTAAAGTCTTCAGAAATGGATAAAATACCGCCGCCAAGGACAAGACGCAGCTCTTTTCCGACAAAAACAGCACTTCCGATTCTTGTGCCGCCTGAGCCGTACAAAATGTATTCGCTGCCGGATTTTTCCCATGTTCCGTTTGTATTTAATAAGCCGACTTTTGCCGTGAATGTATTATCTTTGTTGAATGTGATGGTTGCACTTGAGTTTTTAGCGTTCCATGTACCGACAATTTTATCGCCCAAACAGCCGGCAAAAAGACAGGTGACAAGAGTCAAAATCATAATTAAGGAAATAAGTGTGATTGTTTTATGTTTCATTTTATTCCTCTCCTAATTTATAGGTAGATAGAATAATAGTTATTCTCATTTAAAATTTTTTATTAAAAAGACGATCATATTTAAAGCATACCTGCTTCTCTTGAAAATTATTAAAAAGAGAAAAAGAAAAATAGTCCCGAACGGATTCGAACCATTGTCGCCGGCTCCAAAGGCCGGCATGATTGACCACTACACTACGGGACTATGGTGAGCAGAAGTAGAAAGGGAAAAGTAACATAAAAAGATTTTGATAGGTTTTTAGGTCGGCAAAAAATCATTTTTGGTTTTTAAAAAATTGAAGGAAAGGACAAAAAACTTTTCAATTCAATTTTTTATGCGATACGCCTTTCGGATTATTATGGATATTTTTGATTTTTTTTTTGATTTTTTTTGATTGTTTTTTATGGTTGTTTTTACTATTCAGACACATTTTCGTATCAAAAAGCCGTTTTTAGAAATCGCTGTCGATGTTCTCTTTTTTCCAACATTGTTGAGCATGCTGACGAATTCTGATTCATTATTTTTCCATTATACCAGAATTGTAGTATATTTCAAAAATATTGGTTATAGAAAAAATTGTCGAAAGAGAGTGATTTTGAAATAATATTTTTGATATTTGCTTATGAAAAGTATTAGACATATGTCAGACGCATCTTTATATACAAGTAAAATTTGGAGTAAATAATAAAAAAAAATTTAATTCACCTTCACTAAAAAACGGATTGAGAAATGAATATGGATACCAGCTTCACTATTGATACCCGTTTTAAGTTATAAAAATCTCAAAAATAAACTCAGGGGGCCGGTATTATTCAAAGAGCATCAATGCATTTGACATTAAACGAGATCATTTGTTTGTCTGAAAAAAGACGCAACATTATGTTTATTCTTGAAAAAAAAGGATGTACACTTGATGAAATCGTTGAGAAGATGGGCGTTCCGGCACATTCTTTTATGCCTCAGCTTAAGACACTTCGTGATGAAGGGATCATTGTTTTCAAAGACGGGATTTTCCATTTAACAACCGTTGGCCAAATTTTGGTTCAAAACATGGGTCCGGTTTTTGAAACAATTCAAATCCTTGATCGAGATAAAAAATATTGGTTCGACCGCAATTTATCTGTCATTCCGATGGATTTGTTAAAACGCATCCGCGAAATCAGCAATTATACCCTCTTATCATATGACATCCATGAATACATGTTTGATGTTCCGGCGGATTTTCTTGACAATTTAAAGATATCCGAGCATGCCATGTGTTTGCTTTCAGTTTATCATCCGATTTATACGGAAAATTAGTTCTTAATGGCAGAATCCGGCAAAGAGATGACATTTATTGTGACATCTAAAGTGCTGGGTCGCCTCAAAGAAGAAGATGAAGACCGTTTAAACAAAATCATTCATTTAGAAAATGTCACATTTTTGATTTTGGATGAAGACAATGCCATCAGTCCGTCCATGACGATTACTGATGTTTTTGTCTATGTTTATCTGTTTAACACAGATGGCGTTTATGATAACAAAATCATCATCAGTTTAGATGATCAAACACGTTTTTGGTTTGAAAAATTGTACCAACATTTCAAAATGCAAGCCGTTTCACTTAAATCAGAATCGTAAATAAAAAAGGGGTTCTTCGCTCAATCGTCAGTTCAGGATCAATTGTTTCATTAATCCTATCCTTTCCGACAGATGCCAGCCACAGTTTGAACGACTCGGCTTTGGGAGAGGGGGTGGATTGAACCAAACGTAAAATTTGTTCTGAATTTGCAGCATCCGTCATACGCATTTTGCCGTCTGCTGCAACCATTTTCAACCCGTGACATTTTGTCACGGTTTCGTTACCTTCCTCGATAAGCCGTTGTTTCAGATTGCACCAATATGCAGCCGGATCAATGCTGTTGGTTAATGCAGCACAGACATCAACAACTGAAAGATACCAATCTTGTTCTTCTTCATTCCATACGGAACGAAGGCGATTATTTTCAAAGAGCTGTATGTTTTTATCGTTCGTAAAATCAACCCCCACGATCAAGCGCACATACATAAAAAATGATTTGTTTACTTATTGTAGCTTTCTACTGCATATGTAAAACAGTTAAAAAATATAAAATAATGTCGTTTTAAAACAAATCTTGCACATTTTTATAGCCCTTTCACGACAAGCCAATCTATACGATTGAGTAACGCCCTTTATTACAAAGGTGATGGTTAAAAAGATGATATTTAACAAAGAGCCAAAAAAGAAAGAGAAGGCATAAAACCTTTCTTTCTTTTTCATTTTATGGTTACAATTTCACTGTTTTTGGCTGATCCATAAATGAATAGAATGTGGCTTCTCCTTCGGTAATGTAAAACATTTCAATGCTTGGATTGTCAGGTGTTTGGTAGATTTGTGCCAGAACAGGAGCTGTCTCTAATGCTTTTTTTATGACTTCTTTGCGAGAATCAAAGACAACTTTTCCTTTCAAACGCATCCAATTCATTCCATCTTTTGGTGTTGAGCAAATTTCAACACGGCTGTCTGCTTTCATTTGTTTGAAAACATCTTTATCGTTGCTTGTAATGAAGTATAATTTTTGTTCATATTCCATAACAAAGCCAAACGGTCGAACGCGCGGTCCTTCCGGACTGATCGTTGCGATGTAAAATGTCGGATTTTCTGTTAATGCTTGGAGAATTTCTTTCATGAAATCACCTCATTTAAATAATAATTTCACAAGATTTATACCTATTTAAAAAACGAAACGGAAAAAAGTGAAAGGAAAAAGTGAAAGAAAAAAATGAAAGAAAAAAGTGAAAGAAAAAAGTGAAAGAAAAAAGTGAAAGAAAAAAGTGAAAGAAAAAAGTGAAAAAACAAAAAACGAAAAAAAAGAAAAAATAAAAGGAAAAATGAAAACAGAAAAACGATTTTTTTCAATTTTTTATTTTTTCAATATTTCAACAATTCGGTTGGCCACTTCACTTAATTTTTTGTTGCCGCCCATGTCATAAGTCACATAACCTTCCGCGATCGCTTTTTCGGCCGCCTCAAAAATACGTTTGGATTGCTCTTTTTCGCCCAAATAATCTAACATCCAGGCGCCTGCAAGAATCGTTGCGTAGGGGTTGACTTTGTCCATTCCGGCATACTTTGGTGCGGATCCGTGTGCCGGTTCAAACATGGCATATTTGTCGCCGATGTTTGCGGAATAAATCATGCCGATGCTTCCGACAAGAGCCGAACATTCTTCGCTGACAACATCCATGAATAAGTTGGTGGATAAAAGAACGGTTTTGTCAAAAAGCTGCGGATTTTTAATGAGCTGCATAACAATGTTGTCAATGTGATATTCCCAAACTTCGATGTCGGGATAATCTTTGGCGACTTCCTCAACCACTTCAAGGAAGGTGCCGCACGTCTTTTTTAAGATGTTGCTTTTATGAATCGGAACAACCGCTTTGTATCCTCTGCGGCGGGCTTCTTCAAAAGCATAAATCGCAATTTTTCGAGAAGCGGTTTTTGTGATTTTTCGAACAGCGATCACAACATCATCGGTGAGTTGGACTTCTTCGCCGATGTAAAGACCCTCCGTTCCTTCGCGAACACAAACGTGTTCCACTTCACCAAGAGGACCAACTGCGCCCGGAACCGATTTAATCGGGCGGACATTGGCATAAAGATCAAATTCCCGGCGCATAGATACCGCAACACTGCGCGGGGATCCGATCCCCCCCGGCGTTGTTGTCGGACCCTTAAAACACGCATCTGTATTTCTTAAAATATCCCATGTTTCCGGCGGAATTAAAGAGTTGCCTCCGTGTTCTTTCCACCACGTTTCACCGGCGTCGCACATTTTAAATGACACTTTTGTACCGGAAGCTTTCAAAACCTTAAGCATGGCTTCAACCAGTTCCGGACCCACACCATCTCCTCGAATAACAGCTGCTGTTTTAGACATTTTTTCACCTATCTTTCAACCTAAATCTAAACTAAGAAAGTAAAGAATAAATCAACAAAAAGATTTTTAGAATTTTCGTTAGATTATGTAGGTGAATTCAATTCATAAATAAAATGGTTTCTGTCCCGCTTGATTCATATTTAATTAAAATGTGCCATCTTTTGGCAAAAATAGGATTCATTTCAAAACAAGAAAAGAATGGAAACCATTAAGACCCAGAAGAACATAGTAAGGTAATTCATTTTAAAAATAATTTAAAAAATGTTTCTTTAACTGTTTTTTTTTTGATTTATACCCTCATGTCGGTTTTTTTCAAAACAAAACAGTTTAAAAAAATCTCATTCATTTTAATCGTGATAAAGATGCAATTTTGTCCTAAATGTAAAAGCATGATGATGCCTTCCGGCAAAGTTTACAAATGTAAAAAATGTAATTATACAACAGATATGACACCAACAGAACAGTTTGTTTCAAAAAAGGAAATTGAAGATCGAGATGTTGTTATTTTGGAAGGCGACATCCAAGAAGGTCTTCCGACAACTGAAATTATGTGCCCTGAGTGTAAAAACAAAACAGCTTATTGGTGGCTCAGACAATTACGTTCGGCAGACGAGTCCGAAACACGTTTCTTCAAATGTACAAAATGTGCATATACATGGCGCGAATATGATTAAATTCATATTTTTTCACCGTGCACATAATTATTTGAATTATTGATTTTTTATGTTTTGACTCGATTGACCCGAAGGGTCGGGTTTTAAATAATCGTATTTGAAACAGATATTAAATATTTATATTCGTAATCATTAATACTGAGTACAGTTCAAATTTTATAACACAAAAAGGGGTATAATTATGCTTAAAGCTTCTATTGATATTGATCTTTTGAGAGATTCCATTACCGCACTTTCCGTTATTGTCAGTGAGGTTCGTTTAAAAATAAAATCCGACGGCATTTCCGTTAAAGCCGTTGATGCCGCCAACGTGGCGATGGTTATTTTCAATTTAAAATCTGAAGCTTTTGACAGTTATCAAGCCAACGAAACCGAAGTCGGCATTGATCTGAACAAACTCGATGACATTCTCGGCATTGTTGAGAAAAAAACATTGGTTGACATGGAACTTGAGGACAGCACACAAAAGCTTCATTTAAAATTCGGCGGTCTTTCTTACACCTTATCCCTCTTAGACCCGTCCACCATCCGTTCCGAACCCCGCGTCCCACAACTTGATCTCCCTGCACGCGTTTTAATGAACGGACAAGATTTAAAGCGCGCCGTCAAAGCCGCCGAAAAAATCAGCGATCACATGACCCTTGGCGTTTTTGGAAACACATTTTTCATGGAAGCCAGAGGCGACACCGATCAAGTCCGTTTAGAGATGGGCACCGACCAATTAATTGATTTGAAAGCCGGCGAAGCAAATTCCCTCTTTTCATTAGATTATTTGTTAGACATCATCAAGTCCGCCGGAAAAGCCAACGAAGTATCCCTCTCCATCGGCTGTGATTTCCCCATTTTAATTGAGTTCGACATTGCACCGACAACATGTCGCGTCACCTTCTTGTTGGCGCCAAGAATTGAATCCGATTAAGGATTCATTTTATTTTTTTTGTTTTTCCAATTTTTCTTTTTTTTCAATTTTGTTTTTCTAATTTTCCTTTTTTCAATTTTTCTTTTTTCCTTTTTTTCATTAATTTTGTGCTCATTTCTATTTCATAAATGAGGCTTTGTTATATTTTTATTATTATTTATTTTCTTTTTAAAAAAATGAATATTTAAAATATAAAGAATGTATGAATAAACTAAAAATATTTCTATAAATAAACGGGGTGTTGTATATGACAATAATCAAAAGAACATCTGATAAGGAAAAAGAAGAGGAAAAGATTTTATCTTTTTCTTGAAAAAATAAAAAGTCGTGATGAGAATACCAAATATTGTAGTATTCTTATCGGTTTTTAAAAAACAAAAAAACAAAAAAACAAAACCCCTTTTTCTAAAAAATAAATCCGGTTTTGAAAAGTTGAATTGTTGTTTTGATATTGATTAAATAATACAATGATCGTCTTGATAAGGCTCTTACATACTCTCTTTCAACGCCTTCACAAACTCTTTTACCGGCTCAACACTCTCCCTGCCAAACTCTGCAACCAATTTAACAATCGCACTGCCGACAATAACACCGTCTGAAATCGCCGCCATCTTCTGTGCCTGCTCCGGCGTAGATATTCCAAATCCGACCGCACATGGAACGGATGATATTTTTTTGACATGGCGAATCAATTCATCGATGTTGGTATTGATTTCACTTCTCACCCCTGTAACGCCAAGCGAAGAGACGCAATAAAGAAATCCTTTTGCCTCTGCCGCAATTTTTCCCGCCCTTTCCCCCGATGTCGGTGCAATCATCGAAATCAAACAAATACCATGCCGATTGCATTCATTTTCCAATTCATCCTTTTCTTCAAACGGAAGATCGGGAACGATAATGCCGTTGACGCCGCATTCCCTGCATTTTGACATGAATGAATCTTTGCCGTATGTAAATATCGGATTGACGTAAGTCATAAACAACAGCGGTATGTCTGTTTTTGTCCGAACCGCTTTGACCATATCAAACAATTTATCCGTCGTACAGCCGCCGGCAAGAGCGCGCTCGTCTGCTTGCTGTATGACAATTCCTTCCGCAATCGGGTCTGAAAAAGGAATCCCGATTTCAATAACATCGGCACCCGCCTCTTCCATGGCAAAAATAAGATTGGCGGTGGTTTTAATATCCGGATCTCCGCCGGTGATAAAAGTGACAAGCCCCTTTTTTCCCTCAAAAGCATTTGATATTTTGTTTGCATTATTCGTATTCGCTTTATTCATGCAGATCCACTCCTTTGAATCTTGCAATTGACACAACATCCTTGTCTCCCCTTCCCGAAAGGGTGACGACGATGATTTGATCTTTCTTCATTTCAGGCGCAAGTTTTCGGGCGTAAGCCAAAGCATGAGCACTCTCAACCGCCGGAATAATGCCTTCCGTCCGCGACAAATATTCAAAAGCATCGACCGCTTCTTGATCCGTTATCGGCACATAAACAGCGCGTCCTATGTCAGAAAGATAAGCATGTTCCGGTCCGATTCCGGGGTAATCAAGACCCGCAGAAATAGAATAAACGGGGGCAATTTGCCCGTATGTGTCTTGGCAAAAATATGATTTCATCCCATGAAAAATGCCGACCGTACCGTTTGCCATCGTTGCCGCATTTTGGGGATGATCGACACCAAGACCGGCTGCCTCACAGCCGATCAGCTGCACTTCTTTATCCTCGATAAATTCATAAAACGATCCGATCGCATTGCTTCCGCCGCCGACACAAGCGATGACCGCGTCAGGAAGCCTGCCCTCTGCTTTCAAAATTTGCTCTTTTATTTCCTTGCCGATCACTTTTTGAAAATCCCGAACCATCATCGGAAAAGGATGCGGTCCCATAATCGACCCCAAAACATAATGCGTGTCAGCCATCCGTGACGTCCATTCACGCATCGTTTCGTTTACGGCATCTTTAAGCGTCATCGTACCGCTTGTTACCGCATGGACTTTTGCCCCAAGAAGCTCCATCCGAAATACGTTAAGAGCCTGCCGCTCAGTATCTTCTTTTCCCATGAAAATGTCGCATTCCATATTCATCAATGCAGCAGCAGTCGCCGTTGCCACGCCATGCTGTCCGGCACCGGTTTCGGCAATCACTCGTTTTTTCCCCATTTTTTTGGCAAGCAAAACCTGCCCAAGCACATTATTGATTTTGTGGGAGCCGGTGTGGTTTAAATCCTCGCGTTTCAAATAAATTTTAGCACCGCCGAGGTCGTCTGTCATTTTTTCTGCAAAATACAAAAGCGACGGGCGGCCGGCATAATTTTTAAGCAAATCCGCAAGTTCCCTCTGAAAGACAGGATCGTCCTTGTAAAACAAATACGCCGCTTCCAACTCTTGAACCGCCTGCATCAGTGTTTCGGGAATGTACTGCCCGCCGTATTCTCCAAATCTTCCTTTTTTCTCAGCCATTTCTGATTCTCCTTACGATTGATATGATTTTTTCAATTTTTTCGCCGTCTTTGAGACCGTCCGTTTCAACGCCGCTGCTTATGTCCACGGCAAACGGATTTGTTTTTTGAATTGCCGCTTCGATGTTTTCAACATTCAACCCCCCTGCCAAAAAGAAAGGCTTTTTTGTATTTCCAATCAAACGCAGATCAAAACTTTCCCCTGTCCCTCCGGTTTTATTGTCAAGCAAAAGATAATCCGCACAAGTGTTTTCCCATCTTTGAACATCGCCTGCGGCGGTGACGGATACGGCTTTTATAATCGGATTCTCACACATTTCTTTCATTTTTTCAACATATTCTTCAGTTTCATTTCCATGAAGCTGGATTATTTCAATAACATCGGATCGGATAAGTTCCATAATGCTGTCAATCGGCTCATTGACAAAGACGCCGACCGGAATAATGTTTGGCGACAGCCTTTTTCTCAAATCCGCCGCTTGATCGGGTGTCACCCTTCGGGGACTTTTGGCGAAGACAAAGCCGATATAATCGGGACTGAAGGCATTGACCGCCTCAATGTCACACATCCTTGACAATCCGCAGATTTTAATTTTTACCAAAAGTCTCGCCCCGTAGTTTTTTTAACGCCGCCGCCTTATCGGAACTGCACATCAACGTCTCGCCGATAAGCACAGCGTCTGCACCAATTTTTCGCATCCTATCAACATCGCCAGGCGTTTGTATACCGCTTTCCGAAACAAATATCTTATTTTTCGGAACAAGTGGACGCAGACGCTCACTTGTTGCAATATCCACTTCAAATGTTTTTAAGTTTCGGTTGTTCACGCCGATTATTCTTGCACCCGCATTTAATGCCGCTTCGACTTCTTCTTCAGTATGCGTTTCAACCAAAGCGGACAAACCAAGGGCATGTGCGGTTTTGATATATTCAGCCAACCGGCAATCATCCAATAGGGAACAAATGAGCAAAACCGCACTTGTTCCCAATATTTTGGCTTCATATATCATATATGCGTCCACAACGAAATCCTTTCTCAGCAGCGGGAGTGAAACAGACCCCGAAATTTCGCTCAGATAACGATCATCCCCTTTAAAATAAAAAGGTTCGGTCAAAACCGAAATCGCTGCCGCACCGGCCGCCTCGTAGTCCGCCGCAATCTGCAAATAAGGAAAGTCATCTGCAATGATGCCTTTTGAAGGTGACGCTTTTTTAATTTCGCAAATAAAGGCGATGTCATCCCCTCGTAATGATTTTTCAAAAGGGAAATCCTGTCCGCTGTCCATTTGGTTTGCCGTTTCAATTATTTTATCCATGGGCAGGATTTTCTTTTTACCGTCGATACGCTCTTTTGTCCGCAAGGCGATTTCATTTAAAATGTTCAATGCAACTCTTCCTTTTCTTTTTTTCCTTTTTTCCCTTTCTTTTTTCCTCTTACTGACTTTCGTTTGAGTACCGTATAAATTCATTCAGCTTATCCATTGCCCTTCCACTGTCTATGATTTCCTCGGCAACGCCGACAGCGATATCGATTGTTTCATATTTGCCGGTGATGTAAAGAGCAGCTGCGGCGTTCAAAACGGCAGCATCGCGCTTTGCCCCCTTTTCTCCGTTTAAAATGGAGCGGAGGATGACAGCGTTTTCAGCAGGCGTTCCGCCGACAAGCTCGGACTTGTCACATCGTTTAAAACCGAATTGCTCCGGCGTGATTTCATAAGAGCGCAGCCAACCGTCTTTGACTTCACACAATGTTGTCGGAGCGCTCATGGATATTTCATCCAAACCGTCATTTCCATACACAACCATCGCATTTTTGACGCCGAGATTTGAAATAACCCTTGCAAGAGGCTCAACTAATTCTTTGTCATAAACGCCCATAAGTTCCATTTTCGCACCCGCCGGATTCGTCAGCGGACCGAGAATATTAAAAACGGTGCGGATTCCAAGTTCGCGTCTGACAGGTGCGACATATTTCATAGCGATATGATAATTTTGTGCAAACAAAAAGCAAATCCCGATGTCTTTTAACAACTCTGCACTCTTTTCAGGTGGTATGTTGATATTGACGCCCAAGGCTTCTAAAACATCAGCTGCACCGCATTTGCTTGACGCCCCGCGGTTCCCGTGTTTTGCCACAGGAACGCCTGCTGCTGCTGCAATAATTGCCGCCGTTGTGGATATGTTAAACGAGTGCGCTCCGTCTCCGCCTGTGCCGACGATTTCAAGAGCGTCTACATCATGAAGCAGCCGAATGCAGTGCTTTCGCATTCCAAAAGCGGACGCCGTGATTTCGTCAATCGTTTCGCCCTTTAAGCTGAGGGCGGTCAGATACGCACTCATCTGAACCGGCGTTGCGTCGCCGGTCATAATTTCGTTCATCACCGCTTCAGCCGTTTCGTAAGACAAATCTTCTTTTTTTGAAAGGGAAAGTATGGCTTCTTTAATCAATGTCGCCGCCTCTTAAAAAATTTTTGACAATTGTTTCTCCGTCAGGCGTCATAAAAGATTCGGGATGAAACTGCACACCAAATATCGGATAGTCTTTGTGTTTGACAGCCATGATTTCACCATCATCGGTTTTGGCGATAACTTTTAATTCATCGGGCAGCGTGTTTGAGTCTGCCGCCAGCGAATGGTACCGTGCAGCCAAAATGACAGGCGAAAGTCCTTTGAATAAAGGATCGTTGATCTCAACACTGATTTCTGATGCTTTGCCGTGCATAAGTTTTTTTGCATATGTGATCGTGCCGCCAAAAGCCTCGCATATTGCCTGATGTCCGAGGCAAACGCCTAATATCGGAATTGTTTTTCCAAGCTTTTGTACCGCTTCGATACAGATTCCCGCATCCGAAGGTCTTCCGGGTCCGGGGGAAATCACAATACATTTGGGGGCAAGCGCCCGTATTTCTTCAACCGTCATTTCATCGTTTCGGATGACTTTCACATTCGGATGAATTGATCCGATGAGCTGGTATAAAATATATGAAAAACTGTCATAATTGTCAATTAAAAGGATCATCAGTCAATCCCTCCTTTAGATTGCAGCAGTGCATTTAAAACCGCTTTCATCTTATTCTCACACTCTTGGTATTCCGATTCAGGAACGCTGTCTGCAACAATGCCTGCTCCTGCGCGTATGAACACTTTTCCGTTTTTCTTATAGGCGATTCGAATTGCAATACAGGTATCCATGTTGCCCGTAAAATCAAGATAACCGACGGCTCCGCCGTAGATTCCGCGTTTGTTGTTTTCAAGATTGTTTATGATTTCCATGGAGCGTATTTTAGGTGCTCCTGAGAGTGTTCCTGCGGGCATGACGGCGTTGATGGCGTCAAGTCCGGTTTTGCCATCAAGAATCTCGCCGCATACGGTTGAGCCGATGTGCATGACATGTGAAAAACGAAGGATTGACAAATATTTTTCAACATAAACACTACCGATTTTGCTTATTTTGCCCAGATCGTTTCTTCCCAAATCCACCAGCATATTATGCTCTGAAAGCTCTTTTTCATCGGAAAGCAAGTCTTTTTCAAGGGCAGCGTCTTCTTCATCGGTTTCGCCGCGGCGGCGCGTACCTGCAAGCGGAAATGTTGATAATTTTCCGTCCTTCAGTTTGATCAATGTTTCGGGTGACGCCCCTGCGATTTCAATGTCGGTGCCTCCGAGGTAAAACATATAGGGGGAGGGGTTTGTCGTTCGAAGCGTCCGGTATGTATCAAGCAGGCTTCCTGCAAAATCCACTTCCAGCCGATTGGACAGTACCACTTGGAAGATGTCGCCCTCTTTGATATGCTCTTTTGCTTTGACCACCATTTGGCAGAATTCTTCTTTTGTAAACAACGCTTTAAATTCGGAATAGATTTGTGACGGCTGCTTTTGAATCGGAAGTCCGCCAAGAATCATATTTTTCATTTCTTTGAGTTTTGCAATGCCTTTTTTGTATTCGTTTTCCAAATCGTCTGTTTTTACATTGACGATTAATATGATTTTTTGTTTGTAGTGGTCAAATGCGATCACTTTATCAAAAAGCATCAAATCCACATCGTTAAACCCTTCGTTGTCTTCCGCATCCAGTTTTAGAGTGGGTTCGCTGTATTTGAAATAGTCGTAAGAAAAATAACCGACAAGTCCTCCCGTAAACGGCGGCAAAGAATCGATTTTAGGGCTTTTGCATTCATCTAAAATTTTTTGAATGTAGGGATTTGGATCTGTCGTCTCAAACTGTTCAGACTTTTCAGACCCATTTAAGCGGAGTGTCATCATGCCGTTAAAACACGTCATTTCCAATGTCGGGTTGTACCCCAAAAAAGTATATCTTCCCCATCTTTCCTTATCTTCCGCACTTTCAAGCATGAAACAGTGATTGTCATTGTTTTTCAATATTTTAAGTACCCCTATCGGTGTTATGATATCGGAGTACATTTCCATACTGATCGGCAATATTCGGTACTTTTGTGTTTGAGCAATAAGTTTTGCTTCTTCGAGTGTCGGCTTAAATATAATTTCAACTCCTTGTCTGTTCATTAACAATGTCTATTTTAATTCAACAATGAACAAATATGTACAATCTATATAAATTTTCTGATTCGAAGAAGTATTAAAAACCAACAGGGATTGGAGATGGTAAACGCTCCCCCTTCAGATTTTTTTGTTGAAAATCGGAAGAAGCGAAACAACATTTTACTTAAAATCGGAAGAAAAGAAACACCATTTTACTTAAAATCGGAAAGAAACGAAACATCATTTAAATCATATTAATAAAAGTGGGGGTACCATTTTCAAAAATCATCAAACAGATTTAATAAAAAATTGTACCCCCGTTTTTTAATTAATTCAAGAAAAGAGATGTTTCATTTTGTATCATTTCAAAATGGGATCAGCGAGTTATTTTCTTTTTCTTTTTGAAAAAACTCTGCTTAACAACGACAGTAGCAAGCCTTCCTGAATTGAATATCTTCTTTTGAG
>Ga0099364_10002493_pt1 | contig 29268 bp, 28 predicted proteins | sample TergutTh196P3_FD_73070 | JGI IMG/M metagenome (GOLD analysis project Ga0099364, IMG submission 73070) | Microcerotermes parvus P3 segment gut microbial communities from Pointe-Noire, Republic of the Congo - Th196 P3 | ecosystem: Host-associated > Arthropoda: Insects > Digestive system > Gut ...
AGATGACAAACAATAATTAGTATACAACAAAATTTTTTATTTTTTATTTTTTATTTTTTATTTGCTTAAACCATTTTGGTTTGTATTCGCTTTTGGAAATTAATTCTCCGTTTTTATATTCACCTATTTCGATGAATCCGTTTTCATTATCAAAAAAGTATGCTTCATCGCAAAAAGGCAGAATTTTTTTCAAATCGTTGATTTTATTTTTATTTCGGCGTTCGACGTCAATATCGGCAATATTATGCCCGCCTTTTTCAACGCGGTTTTTTATGCGTTTTTTACATTCCTCACTTGTATTTAGTCCGATGTAAAACATTCGTACAATATACCCGTTTTCTCTTGCTTTTTTTATGGTTTTCAAAGTTTTTTGCCCAGATAAAGTTGTTTCTTGTAAAAATGATATGCCTCGAGAAATAAAATCATTTATCATCAAAACAGCCTTTTTCCCTGCTTCCAAAGCGGAACAGTTTTCGATAACTGCTATTTTATCGACATCAATATTACAACCCAAATCATTTCGTTCAGATTTTAAAACCCCGGAAAAACTGGATTTACCAACGCCATTTACCCCCGCAATAATTGTATATGTTTTCATATTTATTACCCATGCCTTTAAGACATAAAAAATTATTTGGCAGAAGATATTCATATTTCATAAATAAATTCTGACCACTACTTTCACACACCTAATATCTTTGTAAAATCTGTTTTTATTTTATTTTCAATTTCGCTTGCTATGTCGTGTGATGTTGCAAGTGCGGTGTAGTATGCTTTTATTTTTGGTTCTGTTCCCGACGGACGTATTACAACTTCGCAGTTGTTTTCTAATTTATATACAAGCACATCGGATTTTGGTAATGTTAAATCTCCCGATTTTCCGGTTGAAATATCTTCCCAAACGCGTTTTTTATAATCCGCTCTATATATAACTTTCAATCCTCCGATTGATTCCGGCGGACTGTTACGCAACTGAGCCATTAACTCAGCCATTTTCTGCATACCGGACGCTCCTTCACATACAAAATTGCTTTGTGTATGAAGATAATAACCGTGCTTCTTATATAGCTCTTGTAATTTTTGATATAACGATATTGCATTTTGGTGATAAAATGCCGCCATTTCTGTAATTAACATCGCCGCGACTACGGCGTCTTTATCTCGAGCGTGTGTTCCTGCAAGATAACCATAACTTTCTTCAAAACCGAAAATATAGCGTTCTTCTTCGCCTTTTTCTTCAAGTTGTCCGATTTTTTCTCCGATATATTTAAATCCTGTTAAAACATTTAGCATTTCTACATTATATTGCTGTGCGATTTTTTCAACTAAATTAGTTGTAACTATGGTTTTTACCGTCAAAGGATTTTTCGGCATTGTGCCTGCTTTTGTGCGTTGTTCGCAGATGTAATTTAATAACAACGCTCCTACTTCATTCCCTGTAATCAGTTTATAATCATTATTATCGTATTTAACGGCGATTCCCACTCTGTCACAATCGGGGTCTGTTGCTAATAACAAATCCGCTCCAAGTTTTTTGCAATCACGCAATCCCAAAGCCAAAGCTTCGGTTATTTCCGGATTGGGAAAAGGACAAGTGGTAAAATTCGGGTCGGGTTTTTCTTGTTCTGCTACAATATTTATGTTTTTCAAACCCATTCGCTCTAAAACCGTCCGTACAGGAACATTCCCTGCACCGTTAAGGGGGGTGTATACAGCTTTCAAATCCGTTTTTGCGATAACATCCGGATTTATGGATTGTTTTATTACATTTGTATAAAAATCATCTATTAATTTATTATCGACATATTCAATCAAACCGTTTTTCAAAGCTTGGTCAAAATCTGTGACATTAACATCTTTGAAAATATCCAACTTGTTTATGTTTGCTAATACTCTGTTAGCGTCATTATCCGTCATTTGGCAACCATCAGCACCATAACATTTGTATCCGTTATATTTTGCGGGATTATGGCTTGCAGTAACCATTATTCCTGCGGCACATTTCAAAGACCGTACCGCAAAAGAAAGAACCGGCGTCGGCATAAGTTCCGGGAAAAGATAGCTTTTTATATTATAAGCGGCCAGAGTTTTTGCGGCTTCTTTTGCGAATAAATAAGATTTATTACGGCTGTCATAACTAATAGCAACACTAAGATGATCGCAACTTTCAATAGGCGGTTCTTCATTCGGTGATTGTCCTTCACATACTGATGTTGCTTTTTCATTTAGGGTAATCGCAAGTCCTGCCGTGGTTTTTCGTATTGTATAAATATTCATGCGCGTAATGCCTGCACCGATAATTCCGCGTATTCCGCCTGTACCGAATTCTAATTCACGATAAAATCTCTCATAAATTTCATCGTTATTACCGGAAATTTTTCGCAATTCATCAATAACATCACTATCTTCCACAGCATTTGTAACCCACTCATTATAAAGTTGCAATTCTTTCATAATTCCTAACTCCTAACTCCTAATTCCTAATTCTTTAGTATTTTGCTATCAATGAAAATCCTTCTTGTTCTGCTGTTTCTGCCGCTTTTCGTCCGGACGAATTATCGGGAACAGCAATAAAAGTTTCCATATATTCAATGTCCGATAATAAATCCCGCAACTGAGCTCTTTTTAATTTTAAAATCGGGTCGTCAAAATTCAAAAGAATGTTTTCGGTTTCTATATCAAAAACATTTCCGCCATATCGTCTGCTTGTTTTTTGTAAAAGTTCACTTGCGTTTATTGTTCGTATTATCTTAGCTTTTGAGGCTTTTTCAGCTTCTTCTACTGCCGCCGAAAGCGCTTCTTCTGCTGAAAGCTTATCTTCATTATTATGCACATCTGAAATTAAATTAGTAGGAAATTCTACCCCATCGAAAATAATTGTATCAAACCCTGCGTTTGATATTTCTTTTGAAATATCGGCAATATATTTGCGCGCAGCGGCTGTATAGGGATTTAACCATATTTTTTCATTATCTCTTTGTGAGGCAAACCATCTTGCGCCGTTTGAATATACATATACATTATCTCTGTTGTTATCGTCAATGTGGTCGGTAAATGTGTATATTTTTGCGATAGGATATAATCCTTGATTTTTAATAGTTTCGTATATTGTTGACAATTTCATGCTATTATCGTCAACAGCTCTTCTTTCATTTGCATAAGCATTTTTAGAGCGGTATGTTAACATTCCGGTTTTATTTTCTTTTAAAATCACAGCTGCCGCTTGGTAATTTTCATCATTTAATTTTTTTAAAGCTTTTTCAAGAGCGGATTTACTTTCAAGCGCCTTTACTGGAAGAATGAACACATTATATTCAGAATTGTTTATTTCAATTTCTGATGATTCAGAGGTTGAAGATGTGTCATCTTGTGAAGACGGTACACTTGCATCTTCCGGCGGTATAACTTCAGAACTTGAATTAAAACTAAAATTCCCCGCAAAAAAGTCTATTACAGGGCCTGCGGCTGAATATCCCACAAATCCCAAAATTCCTACAAATATAATGAAAATTATAGTTTTCAGAACCTTTTTACCTGAATTTCTTTTTTTACGGAAGCTTAATTTTTTTGAATAATTTTTAACTTTCACACTAACCCGCTCCTCCCTTTCCCAGACAAGCTGGAGAAACAAATAACAAATAATAAATAAAAAATAAAAAATATTTTAGAATCTGATCACTGTCCACTGATCACTGTAATTGCTTGCAATTACCTTTAAATACTTAATTCATTTGCAATGAATCCATAAAATGCCAACGATAAAATGCCGATATATAATAATGTTATGGGGTATCCTCGAAATGCTTTTGGAATATTTTCGCTGTATAAATAATCATGTGACACAGAAATTAAAAATGTAGCCAACGCAAAACCGATCCCCATTCCCAATCCAAAACCGATAAATTCAACAGATGTGATATTGGACTCTAACCCTATTAATAATGCTCCCAAAACAGCACAGTTAAATGCGCTTAAATGGATTTTAGATGTAAATTTAGTTTTATTTTTTTTAAGTAAAAATTTTACTGCCAAAAGAGAAAAAAGATAGACAAAGGAAATCACTGTAATTAAAAATAAGGGGATGTAATAACTTTTCTCTGTAAACTGCGGAAAAATATTGCCTGTAATAATAACAATTACAGTAGATAAAGTCGTAATCGCCGTTAATACTATTCCAAACAAAAATATATTATGCTTTTTTCGGATAATAAATAAAGATGTACTCGAACCCAACGCACGTGTAAAAATAGCGTTTTCTATAAAAATAGCGTGCAACGCAAAAAGCGTAACAATCACTGTGAAATTTTTAATAGAATTAAAAAATTCAATCATTCTCTGACCCCTACTTTTATTTTTTGCAATAATGCGGCTAAAAACCCTACTATTATAAACCCTGAAAAAGGAAGTAAGATTGCGGGTGCTTTTGGAAATGATTCAATTGGAATATCCCAAATGCTTGCATTTCCCAAAATTTCTCTTATCGCGCCTACTAAACATATTACAATAGCAAATCCCAATATATGACTTAACAAATCAACAACCATGGGCGTGAATTTTTTAGCGTGGAAACGGGAAGATGACAAGCCTACAATCAATGAATTTGTTATTAACAACGGCATGAAAATCCCGACGGATAAGCTAAAATTCGGAAATATATAATCAACAAGCATGGCCGTTGGAATAAACAAGCCGGCAGAAATCATAGTTTTTATTATCACTTGAAATGTCGTCGGCATTGATTTTGGTATAATACGAGTAATGCAAATGGTAAAAAATGTTAACAAAAAGAAAACGATACTTAATCCAACTGCTTTTTTCAACGAATTACCTACCATAATCACGGTAGCCACTACCAATCCTCGTTCTAAAACAGTGTTGGACAAAAGAAGACCTTCAAATCGTTTGAAAGTTTTATAATTACGTTTATAGAAACTTCTTGGTTTTTCCATTTATGATTGGTCTCCTTTACAGTGATCAGTGACCAGTGGTCAGTGATCAGATTGCAAAATATATAAGTTTTTGCACATTTTATATTTTAATGTAAATTTATTTTTTATAAATTCTGTCCACTGGTCACTGGTCACTGATCACTCATTTAAGTTGAATTGTTTTATTTTCATGCGAGCTAAATTTAATATGTCAAAGAACAATTTTTTCAACTTTTTGCCGTAAACATCGCAAAAATCCGAGAGTGCGTTTGTAATTAACAACGCGTATATAAATCCAAATTCGTTAATTCCGAAATATCGGAATAACATCGTAAATGCCCCCAATAATACCCCGAAAATTAATCTTCCCGATATTGTCCGCGGAATAGTCGAAGGGTCGCTCGCCATAAATATTGTCCCGAAAATTAATATCCCTGCAATCGTTTCATATACCAACGAATCCAGAGTGCCTGTCCGCACTCGCTGATGTACTAAGGCAAAAAATGAAGATGTTATAAATAACGTGAATGTTATGCTAAATGAAATAGTTTTTCTTAAAAGCAAATATATTCCGCAGGCGACTAAAATTAAAATAGGTGTCGCTCCGGCAGGACCGGGGAAATTGCCTAAAATAACATTCATAAATTGTATTCCGGGAGTTCCTCCGTTAGAAATTGTATGTAATAATGAATCTTTTGGGACAAAATCCATTGCAAATAATCCTAAATCCGAATATGGTTCACAATATTTGAAAACTAATTCCGGCCAGCAAATCCCCAAAAATCCTAAACCCACAGCGGCAGGATTGAAAATATTACAACCGAGCCCGCCGAAAGGAAATTTCGCCACACACAAAGCAACAAACATTCCCACAACAGGTATCCACACAGGTACGGCAGGGGAAAGCAAAAGCGTCATTATTAATGAGGTGATGACAGGAGAATAGTCGTATTTTTCATGCTTTTTTTGCCCAATAAGTTTAAGGCAAAAAAATTCAATTATGTATGCGCTAATCAAACAAACAGATAGCGTTACAATCATACGCGGCCCATAATAAAAAACAGCGACAACAAACAATACCATCAATGTGATACAAATATCGGACATTTTACTTTTTTGATGTAAAGTCTTATTTTTTATAACAATCCGCTACTTTCTAAATAGGTAATTGCAAGCAATTACAGTGGTCAGTGATCAGTGATCAGATTCCAAAAATTATAATTTTTTGCACATTTTATATTTTAGTGTAAATTTGTTTATATAAATTCTGACCACTCCGATTGCTTCGCAATCGCTTAAAACAAAAACTTGGGGGAAAATTATTTGAAAAATAAATTTTTATTTTTACAAAAACCTTTATCGTTTCAAGCGAAGAAATTACCCAAAACTAAGAATAAAAAAAATATAGATTTGAAAAATAAATATAAAAATGAACTGGGTTTACCTTTAATAATAAATTTTGATAATTTGGACGAACTTGCAAATTGTTGTAAGAATTTATTTTACAGGTTTTCTCATCTTATATTAAAAACATATCTTTATCGTTATAAATTACAATATGTATTAATTATATATACATATTACAAATTGGAAAAGAAAATCGCAGTTGCCGCCAGCGAATTTGGCGATTTAATAGGAAAAAGCGAAATAAAACACAGTTTTTACCAAGAACATGGTAAATTGCTAATTCCAAAAAATGCAATTGAAAAAGTAGTGGATTTAACCTAATTCCCGCAATTCTTTTATTGCTTTTGTGGGGTCTTTTGCTTCAAAAACATATGAACCTACTGCAAGTATATTTGCTCCTGCTTCTACACATAATTTGGCGGTTTCATGGTTGATTCCGCCGTCAACTTGTATATCAATCTCAGAATCAAGCTCGCGGATAAATGATATTTTATCAAGCGCATCTGTCATAAATTCTTGTCCGCCAAAACCCGGTTCTACCGACATAATCAATAACATATCCAACATATCAAGATAAAGATATGCATCTCTTGCGGGTGTATGCGGTTTTATCGCTAAACCCACTTTAATATTCTTGCTTTTTATTTTTTTTACTGTATCCGATACCGAACTGTCACTTTCATAATGAAATGTAATAATATCCGCACCGGCATCAGCAAATACATCAATATATTTGAAAGGGTTACTTATCATTAAGTGCACATCCAAAGTCAAATCGCATTTTTTACGTATTGCGTTAACAACTTGCGGTCCCATTGTAATGTTCGGAACAAAATGTCCGTCCATTACATCTATGTGGAGCATATCTGCTCCTGCTCTTTTCATTCGCAAAGCTTCATATTCGAAATTAGCAAAGTCTGCCGATAACATTGATGGTGATATAAGAATGCTAATAAAAACTCTCTCCTTTTATAAGTATATTAATGTAAATTATATACTTATAATATTCTCTTATAATAATTTTACAACAAATATTATCATTCGTCAATAAAATTATGTTAATTTTTATATTATTTTATAAATATTTTTTCGAACCCTTTGTACATATATATATGTAAGCCGTGATATTACTATATCATAGAACAAAAACGTTACATTCGCCATAATCAGCAAAACCGGTAACATTATTTTTGAAATATCTTTAAATTGTTCTATAATAAATGAAAGCTTAAATATATAATATGTAAGCGCGTAAAAACTGATGACAGCAAAATTAAAGCATATATATTTAAAAATCATTTGTAAAACTCGGCTTTTTAATGTTTCTAATTTTGATTTTAATATAGGATAATACCCAAAAAATGCAATAAACAACAAAACTGATTCCATACGAAAAGCGGCGACTATCAATGATAATAAAGAAATTATCACATACGAAAACAAAGCCCACTTATATCCATATTCAGTAATTAATAATATCAACAAAACTCCCGCGATTGCAGGCACAGTAAACTCCAAAAAAGGAAACAATCCTCCCAACAGTATAACAACAACCCCAAGAGAACAAATAACCCCACAAACCGCAACTTTTTTAGAAAGCCTTCTCATCCTTATTCCTTTTTAAATTTGTATTTACACACCCGCCTACGGCGGGTGTGTAATACCAATATCCTAATTTACTATTATAATCTACGGGCGGCAGATTGTCGCCCCTACAAATCCAATTTTTCAAGTTATTGACATTGAACCCCTAATTTTTGTTGACGCTATTTCCTAACTCCTATTTCCTAATTCCTAACTCCTGCATAAAAAATAAAATTTTTAATTTTATTTTTTATGCTCAGCAGCAACAGCTTCTGCCGCCTAAACAGCCGCAGCACATATCCGCGCACATTAAGCCTGCACATATGTCGCATACTCCGCATTGTGTGCTTCTTTGCGGATTATTATACTGCCCTTGCGGACTTCCTCCGAAATTACCCTTGCGTTGCCACATTACACGGTTGTATGCGGCACGGTATTCCATGTTATTAGGCTCTAAGTTAGTTGCACTTTCCCAATATGTTGCGGCATCTTCTAACCAACCGCGCGAGAAGAATATCGTGCCTTTCAAAAAGTGCCATTCTCCGTTTCTTGATGTTTCAGAAACATCGTCCAAAAGCTCTTCCGCTTCCACTAAACGGTTACTGTTAATCAACGTTCTTACATCCGCAAAATCTGATGAAGAATTTTCATAACTTTTGCGGGATTTATTCCCGATATTTACGGTCGAATTTCTTCTTTCGTTCATAATGGTATCATAAGCGTTGTTAATTTCCTGCGTTTTTTCGTTTGCAATTTGTGCTAACGGTCCGCCGTCATAATTATCAGGATGATATTTTTTAGCAAGCTCAAGATAAGCCGCTTTTATCTCATCATCAGTAGATTTGGGCGTTACCCCTAAAATTTTATATGGATCAGACATAAGTAATTCCTTTCTTTGTAAGTTGTATCTGTGCCAATTGCAAAATATTCCAACAGCGGCACATCCCAACATCTAATATAGGCTTCCCCTTTTATCCCCCACTGTCAAATAAATAATATATCTTCTTTATTTTAAATCTATATTATAACTTTATCTAATATAGGTTTTCTCCATTATCCCCCGCCATCGGCGGGGGATAATATCCCCACTGTTTTTTTCAACCCCAAATATATAATATTATCTAATATAGGTTTAAAATTATGTATTTCAAGTAATTCGTATGCAGATGCGAGTTGTGAAATTGTGAGATTTATTACTTCTTTTGCATATTCCGGTATTTTTTCTTTTTCGTTTGGGTATTTATTTAAAAAAGGATTAAAACTCCCTGTTTTAGCATCTTTTTCCATGTCGTCTAAGGCATCGGCAAAATATACATATCGCCCCAAAAGATACCCGAAACGGTATAATATTTCTCGCGTTTGACTGTTTTTGTTCTGTACATTGTTTTGCGTTTGATTATTTTTGTCCTGTGCATTTTTTTGCGTTTGACTGTTTTTATTTTGTGCATTTTTTTGCGTTTCATCTTCTTGCGGCATATTATTTAGCGTATCCTTTAATGTAAACGAATCTGCGTTCGATATTTTGTACAGTTCACAGCAAATCAAACCCATTGCGTTGGAAGTCGGATGTGCACAAGTGTCTATCGTTGAATTTTTTGTTTCCGCTTGTGTTTGTGATTCCATCGCTTGTTTTATGATTTCGTCAACTGTGTCAATTTTTTTTGCCGCTTTTTTGTGTTTTAAAATTGCAAACGGTTTAATTAAAACCGAGGGGATTTTTGCGATATTTTTCTTGTCATGTAAATTGTCCTGGATTTTATAATATATCATCAACATCGCCACTGAAGATGAAAAACTTAAAATTTCGTTTTTTTCAAAACACAATCGCTTTTTTACAGGGTTGGCAATGCAAATTTGCGGCTTTAATGAAAATTTTTCATTCGATAACGCCATTCCAAGCAATGCTAAAAAAGTAAAATCATAATTAAGCGTAAAACGTGAGAAAAAACCGTATTCCCTACCCATTTGTTTACAAAGTCCGCAATAAACCGCTTTATAAGCATCAAATTCGCAAATTTTCAATTCTGGTTCATGCGGTCTGACATAACCAAACAAGTAAAATCACCTTTCCAAAAAGCTATTATATAATGTCTGCATACCCGCCTGCGGCGGGTATGCAGACATTATTCAATTATAAAAACTTGTTATTAACTCATACAAATTTTTTGTAAAATCATCTTTATTTATAGTGGGGGTGAATTGCTTTATATATTTTTCATCGTTATAAAATTGATATATCTGTTTTATAACGGCATTTTTCGGGGTTTCGAGGCTATTGTTTACACTTGAAGATATATTGTTATATGGCGGATTCAAAAATAGTTTATCCGCCAACAATTCCAATCCTTCGTCGGTTGCAAAAAGCCAGTTTGCAAATTCAATTGCAACATTTTTCTCCAAAATCGGCAAGTCTGAGTTTATTGCTAAAAAATCTGTACACCCAAGTAAAATACTTCTCTGCCGCCAACTTCCTATTACCATTGGAGCTATAGCGAGTTCTATATCGTCATTTTGAGTATATATATCATATAAAAATGATGTATCAGCGGCAATTATTGCGGCTTTTTCTTTTGAAAATTCATCAATAAAAGATGAAAATTCGGGCTTTGCATTATCGCTTATTAATGAAAACATTGATTCAAAACGGTTTTTATATGCAAAATCAAACCGTGACATCGCTTTGTATTTTTTTGGTGTTTCATATTCAAAAGGTATAATAAAATTTTCGATGCGTAAAATTTCCGCCCATTTCGATTTGTCCCCCATGCCAAAAGAGTGCGTTAATTCGGGAAATTTTTTCTTGAAAGTTTTGGTGTTTATTTTATCATTTAATGTTTCAATCATCTTGGAAAGATTTTCAAATATCGAAAAATTATCGGCGTTTATTTTCGCTTGTTTGAAAATTTTTGTATTATACAAAAATCCATATCCTGTTAATGTCAAAGGGATTCCGAAAACACCTTTTTTATTTGTAACATATTCTGCGGCATTTTCGAATACATCTTGCGGAATATGTCCTTGCACATTTTCCAATTTATCGGAAAATAATGTTAAATCATCTCCGCCGTTTATCATAAAAACAGAGGGCGGTTCATAACTATCCAATTTCACACGCAATGCGGTTTTATAATCACTTTTCGGCACAGCAAGAAATTCAATATTAACATCTGGATTTTGCTGTACATAAATATCCGCTATTTCCTGCCATCCGTTAAGTTTATTTTCGTCATTAATAAATATACGCAAAGAAGTATTTTCAATCCTCACATTAGTTTGCGGAATATTAATATTTCGAGCAGGCGTAACGCACGAGGTAATAATCAAACATAATAAAACAAGATAAAATAATTTTAATCTAAACAAAAAAACCTCCGGCATTATAGCCCCGCCCTGCGGAGCGGGGCGGGGCTATTGTAAACATATTTATTTCTTTAGTATTATCAGTTTTTTTGTAAATATCAAAAATTATTTATAATTTTCGCATCTCAATTTTTGTCGATATGCAAGTTTTATTTTATCCACAAAAATTGTCACTATTCACTATTCACTATTACCTAATTCCTACTTCCTAATTTTTGCGTCGATATAACTTTAATTTAACATAAAAATATCGTGAAAGCAAAAATTGTCCTATCTCCTAACTCCTATTTTACTATATTGTGGAACTACCATTTCTAAAATTAAAACGAGCACCAAAAATTCAACAGGGGTAGTTATTGCAGTTTTTATAATTCGCTCATATAAAAGCGGTTGTAACATTATTTCAGGTTGCCAGGCAGGCCCCAGCATTATTATACGCCATATGGTAAACAAAGAAATAGAAACTGTTATCGCAACCGTTATTTGTGCTAAGATTAATTTAATGACCGTTCTTTTTTGATTGTATAAAAAACAGCCGAAAATTACTCCCATTATAAAGTAACTTAAAGTAAATCCATAAAACGGAGTCGCAAAAGTAAATGAACTCAATATGTCGCTTGCCGCCCCCACAAATCCGCCTATAACAGGGCCAAATAACATTCCTGCAAGTGCGATAGGAATAATTCTTGTTTCAATTCGTAAAGTATCATCACCGAATTTTAAAACTAAAAAAGAAGCACAAACAAACGCCATAGCTGTAAGAATCCCGGCAGTCGTTAAACTTCTGATGTTTTTAAATTCATCTATAGATGCTTTAAAGGTAGATAACATAGAACCTTATTCATTCCTTACATATGGCATTAATGCTACTTGACGGGCTTTTTTTATTGCTGTTGTCATTACTCTTTGATGCCGTGCACAAGTTCCTGTTACACGTCTTGGTACGATTTTTCCGCGTTCTGACAAAAATCGTCTTAATTTAGAAATATCTTTATAATCTACATGTTCTGTTTTATCTGCACAAAAAACACAAATCTTTTTGCGGACTTTCTTCCCACGTTGTTGTCTTTCCATAAAAAATTCCTCCTATTTTTTTCTTTTATACACCCGCCGACGGCGGGTGTATAAGAAAATATTCAAACTAAATCCTAATTTTTTTCTAACTATACCGCCGACAAAAAATATAATAAGAAATATTTAACTAATTCCTAATTATTTTTTAATTACACCAGTAGAAGAAAATACAACAAGGAATATTATACTAATTTCTAATTTTTGTTGATATGGAATTTTTGTATTATCCGTAAGAATTTAATGTAAACAAAAATTGTCCTGTTAATACTAATTCCTATTTTCTATTTTCTAATTCCTAAAAGGGTAATCCGTCGTCGGATTCTACTTCTTGGAAGTCGATATTGTCGCCTATTGATATGCTTGTCCCCGGTGCTGTTGCATCGGGTTCGTTAAATTTTGCGGTGTTTGCTGTTGCCGCGCCGTCCGGTTTTGACTCACCAAAATGTGCAGAATCGGCTACTACTTCAAAAGCAGTGCGTTTATTACCGTTTTTATCTTCATAATTACGCGTTTGTATTGACCCTTCTATAATTATCATGCGTCCTTTTGTGAAATACTTATTTATAAATTCAGCTGTATTTCTCCAAGCAACGATATTTATAAAATCGGTCAATCTTTCGCCGTTTTTTTGAGCATAACTACGGTTTACCGCAATAGAAAACGACACAACGGAAAACCCGTTCGGGGTTGTTCTAAGTTCAGGGTCAGCAGTAAGCCTACCCATCAAAATCGCCTTATTAATCATCTGCACAAACCACCTTTAGAATGTTTTTTTGTGTTTGCGTTCCCCCGCCGGAGGTGGGGGAACGCAAACATTATTTATACTTCAAACTTTCTCATAACGAACAGTTATTAAGGTACGCAGTATTCCGTCTGTTATGTTATACACACGGTCAAGCTCTGCGGGAAAAGACGGTTCTGAATCAAATTTAAAAAGCACATAAAAACCTTCGCTTTGGTAGTCAATTTCGTATGCGAGCCGTCTTTTGCCCCACTCGTCAACACTCACCAAAGTACCGTTGGCTGAAATAAGGTCTGTAAACTTTTGGATTATCCCTTTAATTTCATCTTCGGATTTTTTCATGCTGATAATAATTATAGATTCATACTTTTCACCTTGTTTTGCCATTCTTAACACCTCCTTATGGACTATATGGCATCATCACATGATTTATATATCTTTTGGCGGTATACACTTGTCATCAACAAATATGTGTATCTAATCATGTTTTTATGCCTAATCTTGCCTATACAAACAAGATTTCGACCCTGTTTTATAAAAACAGAGTAAGGAAACTATAAATAAATGATAAACAAATCATCATTTATATACTTAAATTTTTAGAATATAGAATAAAAAACGTGTAAAATCCTAATTCCTAATTCCTAATTCCTAATTCCTAATTCCTACGTTAAATATATCACGTTAATTGAGGTTTGTCAAACATTATTTTTTATACCAATATTTAAAGACAACTTTTAGGCGGCTTAAAATAATTTTGTAAAGTTATTTATTTCTTTTTTTGTTTTAGATTGTAAATTACCCGCAGGAGTCAATAGCGATTTATAATCGAAAAAAACTATTCCGCTGTATTTTAATAATTTTTTGGATTCTTGTATCATTCGCCGCATCATGTTGTTTGAATTTTTGTGGTTATCCCGCCATTCGAATTTTCCTGTTCCTGCGTGTTGGTCGTTTGCGAGTCCTATTTTATACGCCGCAAGTCCGATATGCAACTTAATAGACGGCTCTTTCACCATATTATCCCACATATTCGCGTTGGTGACAAAAGGCTGTGCTTGATTGTTGAAACCGTAATATATTTGCGGCACGATATAATCCATATAACCTTTTCGCGACAACATCATTTCAAAATCAATATACATCGTGTTTAAATTGTAATTTAAATTTCCGGAAGGACTTATTCCAAAAAGAGTTGAAGAGCGGGCAGATTTTACCGCACTGTACATTTGCCGTACCATTCTTGCAGAACCGTCACGCCGCCATGCTTGTATATTCATTTTTGAGTTTGTTTCTTTATAATATTTATTGTCTTGTGTTCCAAGTCCAGAGGGATAAAAATAATCGTCAATATGTATTGCATCAACTTTATATTTAGATGCGACTTCTGCGGCTATGTTGGAAATATGCTTGCGTACTGCGGAATTTGTGGGGTTTAATGTCCACTTGCCGTTAGATGCTTTTACCATGTATTTATATCGTGTAGAAGTGTTTTTATGCCATTTTTTAATTTGGAATTTATCAGGGACACTCTTAAATTCAGCATCAGTCAACGTACGCATGGGATTCAACCACGCGTGTATGCTTATTTTTTCCTTTGCCGCCATATCTACGATTATTTGCATGGGGTCAAATCCGGGGTCTTTCGCTAAAGTCCCCGTGACATATTGTGACCAAGGGGAAATATTACTGGGATAAAACGCATCACCAAAGGCGTTTACATGAATGATTAAAGTGTTCGCTTTGATTTTTTTAATGCCCGATAATATTTTAGCAAAAGCTGTGGTAAATTGACTTCTGTTTTTCCCTTTCAAGCATAAATTCCAATCTATATACGAAAACCATACCGCAACCATTTCATTACTAACCGCCGCAGGTGCGCCAGCTGTAACCGCTGATGGTTTGCTTGAAGTTTTTGATGATACCCTTGATATTCTTGAGCTTTGTGATTTTCTTGATATTTTAGACGTTCTTGAAACTCTCGAAGTTCTTGAGTTCCTTGAAACTTTTGAAACAGTACTGTTGCTGTTGTTGTTGTTAATCAAATCCGGCAGAGGCGGCGATTCTGTGATTGATAAAGAAACATCATTTTCAGATGATTCTTTTGATTCAATTTCATTTGCTTCAATTTCAGAAGATGTTTCTGTAAAATCTTCACTGTTATTATGTACAGGAAATTCAATGTTCGCGTCAAAATCGGAATTATCTTCTGTATCAGAAACAATGTTTTGTTCAAGAGAATTTTCAATGCTAAAATCATCAATACCCGAAGAATCGGGATTAGTGCATGATACAATTCCAAAAACTATTATGATAACAAGAAAGAAAGATAAAACTTTTCTCATACTAAAAAGTCCTTTCCCAAACAAACTGGAAATGATAAATTACAAATAACAAATAATAAATAAAAAATTATGAATTATGAATTATGAATTGTGAATTATGAATTATTATAATATTTATTTATTATTTATTATTTGTTATTTTTTATTTAAACTTCAGTTTTCTGGCAATTCCGGGGTTGTTTTCGGAGCAATTTTAATATCTGCCTCAAAAAGATCTGTTGCGATACTTACACCCGACCCATCATGATTGATTTTCAGCATAACAGATTCAGAAGTTATATTTTCCATTACCATTTCTATTCCATCGTCGGTAATGTTAGTTTTAATTCCGTGTTGTTCTAAACTTGATAATGTATAAGAATTATCTGTATTTGTATTATTATCGGTTTTATCGAGCACTATCGGTTGTGTGTCGAACAAATTTATGTATTGACCGCTGTTTTGATTTTCGTTTAATTGAAATATTTCGGAATTGTCAACAGGTTGGTCATAAATTGATTTTTCATCGCTTCCATTTTCGCTTTGTTCCATCATTTTGCGGTAATTTGATAACGCATCGTTTCTTTCTTTTATTTTCGACAAAACATCATCATCTATTTCGAAAGTTCTTTCAATATTTATAATATCTTCTTCATTATCATCGTTTTCATCATAAATATCATGAATAAAATTATTGTTTTGACCACTGTCTTCATAATCAAAAACAGGGTTAAATTCGTCGTCTATTTCTTTTTCCGGTTCATTTTGATTTTTCTTTTTTATTTTTATCAGCAATACTAAAGAAAAAAGCGAAGCAGGTAGTATGATAATAAATATAATCGCCCAGTTTGTATCAAAAAAATCCATTATGTAGCCTAAAAACACTATTTTAATATTATTGACTGTTCCTTCAATATCACTTAAAAATATTTTTTTGCCTACACTGTCTTGGTCTTCTTTTATTACATATTCGCCTGTGTCTTCATAGATTTCAATTATGCGGGAAACACGGTATATGCCATTATCATTATAAACAATAATCGAATTGAAATCTGCATCATCTTCCGAATCTTTTCGGACAATAACAGCATCTCCTTTGCTTATTTTATCCATATCGTTGTTTTTTACAGAAAAAATCTTATAATCAAAAATTGAAAACGGTTCATTATTTTGTGCCGCAATCATATTAACGATTGAGTAAAAAACAAAAGTCACCGCTATTAAAGTATATGCAGTAAGTAGTACAATCTTTATTATTTTTAATCCAACAGATTTTTTTTCATCAGCCAAAATACAATTCCCCCGATATTAATAAATATTTTTCGCATTTGATTCCCCTATCCGTGCCGTAGCGGCACATTTCGCTTTCGGCGAGGGAAACAAATATTTTTTATACTTATACTTGCCCATGCACTGGGTTTGCACAAAACGCAAGTATGAATGTTTTTCGCCTATACCCACCCACCGAAGGTGGGTGGGTATAGAAATTATCCAAGCTTATACTTGCCCATTATCATTATGCACTATTTGCAGAAAAATGTCAAATTAATTTTTTTCGCTGTTTGCTTTAAATCCTTTTCCAAAAACTTCACCTGCTTCATTTATCATAACAAAAGCATCAGGGTCAATATTATATACGATTTTACGCAATTTATAAAACTCATTGCGACGCACAGCACACATCAAAACATTGCGTTTTTCTTTTGTGTAAGCTCCTGTTGCATCCCACATGGTGCATCCGCGTTTTAATGTGTCCATAATTTCATCGGATATTAAACTCGGCATAGATGTTACAATCATCATGACCTTACCCTTGTCAAAACCGTATAATAAATGGTCCATAACAAAGGTGGAAACGGCTATTGTTACAATAGCATAAAGCCCTGATTCTAACGAACCAAAACCTATTACAGCGAAAATAATTATTAAAAAATCAGTAGCAAAAATGATTTTCCCTAATTTTATATAAGGTACTTTTAATTGTATAATACGATTTGTTATATCCGTTCCGCCCGTTGACCCGTCCCGCATAAAAGTCAAGGCTAACCCTGTTCCTATCAGCAATCCGCCGAATATCGCAGCAAGCAAATGGTCGCCTTCATATTGCAGCATTTCAGAAACATTGGACGGAAGCCATTTATAAACTTCATCCACAACAAAAGTAAAAAATAAAATAGAAACAATAGTTTTTATAACAAATTCTTTTTTTAAAAAAACAAGCGCCAATATCAACAGCGGTATATTTATCAAAAGATACAATCTACCGATTTGAAAGCCTGTCAAATGACTGACAATTGTAGATATACCCGCGACACCGCCCGGTGCAATATGATTAGGCGCGGTAAACATATGAACACCAAAACCATAAATAGAAGTACCGAGAATAATGAGTGTCATATCAATTATATAGTGCTTTATTCTGTATTTCATTGCAAAACATCCCCTTTTTATAATAATATTATTATATTATTATATGTATTATTTTGTGGAGATGTTTTTTTAACCGCTGGCTTCAGCGGAGAAGTTTATTTTTCGCTTGTGCCGCGAATGGTATCTTCTTAACCGCTGGCTTCAGCGGAGAAGTTTGTTTGTCGCTCGTGCCGCGACGGGCACTTACTTTTTGTAAAAGTAAGCAAAATTTTTTAACCGCTGGCTTCAGCGGAGAAGAAGGTTTGTCGGGATTGCGCCCGACAGCGCAGTTACTTTGTACAAGGCTTGCTCGCAAGACTTTACACAACAGTAACCAAAAGTCGTTTAGGCGTTCCCCCTAAAAACCCCCTTTACTCCTATTGTCGCTCTGTGTTACGCAGCCGCCTCTTAGCGGTGGGAAATATTTTGAATGTTGCCGTTTCCCATCAAGCGTCTGCGTTTCGGGGTTTGTACTTCTAATTTTCATAACTGTCATAAGTCTTGCCATTATGCTATTTATTATATTAACAACAAAATTTGTTGTGGCAAGACTTTGGTCAATTGTTATATTGCGGATTGACCAAGGGCAATCCCTACAATCCCATTACATCATCTAAAATTGTTTGTTGATATGCAAATCTTGTTTTATCCATAAAAACCTCACGTCAACAAAAATTGTCTAATATTTTATGTTTACTGTCTATTTTGTAGGGGCGGAAATTTGCCGTCGCGGTATAATATATTTATCAGGCGGCAGATTGCCGCCCCTACATATTTATTATTTTTTATCTGTTATCTGTTATCTGTTATCTATATCTTCCCCCAAACTATTTGAAAAATTTCTTTTATTCTTTGTTCTTTTCCGCATAGTTTTAGATAGCCGAAAACAGCCTCCAAACCGGTGGCTGTTCTGTAGTTTTTCGGATTTGCGTTTTTTGGGACTTGGTTGTTGTTGGAATTGCGGCCTCGGCGGAATATATTTAATTCTTCTTCGGTTAGGGTTGGTTCTAATATTTCAAACGCTTTTGCCTGCGCGTCGGCGCATACGTATTTTACTGCATATTTATGCAGTTTCGATACAGGCATACTTCCTGTTTCAGATATTTTTTCACGTACTAATAATTCATATACCGCATCACCCAAAAACGCCATGGTTAACGGACTATACTGGCTCGGTTTTTCCGTCACAATCACCCCGAAAACAAATAATAACTAACAAATAACAACTAACAGATAATAGATAATAAAGCAAAAATTTACCTGTTTGAATACCTTTGAACCCTAATTCCTAATTCCTAAATCCTAACAATTTTTGCGTTAATATAACTCACCATTTACCACAAAATTTCGCAAAAGCAAAAATTTACCTGTTTTAATACCTTTGAACCCTAATTCCTAATTCCTAAATCCTAACAATTTTTGCGTTAATATAACTCACCATTTACCACAAAATTTCGCAAAAGCAAAAATTTACCTGTTTGAATAATTTTATTCAAACTTAGTATTTGTAGTTAAATTCTAATCCCATTATGTTTACTGTGTCGTTTTCTTTTATGCCCATTTCTTCTAATTTGTCTATTATTCCGCTTGAACGCAAGACTCTTTGGAAATATTGCAATGATTCGTAATCATCTATGTTTACTGAATATAAAACAGGTTCAAGCCACGGAGCATCAATTATATATACTTCATCTTCACAGCTGATATTAAACATTCGCTCGTTATTAATTTCGGGCGCGACATAATCAATTTCAAATTGTCCTACAGGCGGCAGTTTTGTTAATTTTTCATATATCGTATTCATAAGCTCTCGTGTGCCGACAGATGTTGCTGCCGAAATAGCATGAAATTCCAGTCCTTTGCTTTCTATGAACTTTTTAAATTTAGTTATATTTTCTTTTGGGGCGACATCGCATTTGTTTGCGACAACAATTTGAGGACGTTCGGATAATTCTTGATTGAAATTTTTCAATTCTTTTAAAATAATTTCATAATCTTCACGCGGCTCACGATATTCAAGCCCCGAAACATCAACAATATGCACAATTAAACGACAGCGTTCTATATGCCGTAAAAATTGCAATCCAAGCCCGGATCCTCTGCTCGCTCCTTCGATAAGCCCCGGAATATCAGCTATAACAAACGAACTTTCTTCGCCTACTCTTACTACACCTAAATTTGGGATAATAGTCGTAAAATGATAGTTTGCTATTTTAGGTTTTGCGGCGCTTACAACAGAGATAAGAGTGGATTTCCCTACATTAGGAAATCCGACCAATCCCACATCTGCAAGAAGTTTTAATTCTAAAATTAATTCAAATTCTTCCCCCGGATAACCCGGTTTCGCAAACCGCGGAGCTTGACGGGTGGGTGTTGCAAACCGTGCGTTCCCTTTTCCGCCGTGTCCGCCTTGTGCAATAATAACAGGCTCGTCCGAAGAAATATCCGCCATAATCATTCCGCTTTCGGCTTCTTTTACTAACGTTCCGCGCGGTACTTTTATCACAAGATTATCTCCGTTTTTTCCTGTTTTATTCGAACCTTCTCCTTTGTTGCCGTCATGAGCTTGGAAATTGCGTTTATATTGAAAATCTGCCAAAGTGGAAAGATTATCATCGGCAATTATAATAACATCGCCGCCTTTTCCGCCCTCACCGCCGTCAGGTCCGCCCGCAGGTACATATTTTTCACGGCGAAACGAAACCGCTCCGTTTCCTCCGTTACCTGCTTTTACTTTTACTTTTACAACATCTATAAACATAAGATTTTTTGCTATATGTGATATTTTTATTTTATGCCTGCCTTCGGCAGGCATAAAATAAAAATATCACATATATACTTAAAACACTCCTTTAGTAAACGTGAACAACCTCTAAAACCCCATTGTTGGGGTTTTAGAGGTTGTTTGAAAATATAAATTATTGTGCCGCATATACGCTGACTTTTTTGCGGTCTGCACCCATGCGTTCAAATTTTACTTTACCGTCAATTTTTGAAAACAAAGTATCATCAGAACCGCGTCCTACATTTATTCCGGGGTGTATTTTTGTGCCTCGCTGGCGAACTAAAATATTCCCCGCAAGTACAAATTGACCGTCAGCTCTTTTCGCTCCTAATCTTTTTGATTGACTGTCACGACCGTTACGAGTAGACCCCATACCTTTTTTATGTGCAAAAAATTGCAAACCAATATTAATCATTTTTAATCATTCCTTTTAACAAATATTTAATACATCGCAATAGCGATACCTTTGAACCTTAAGTCCTATGCCCTAAATCCTAACAATTTTTGCGTTAATGTAACTTACTATTTACCGCAAGAATTTCGCAAAAGCAAAAATTTCCCTGTTTGAATAACTTTATTCAAACTTCATAAACTGCTAACTCTATCGCGTCAGGGTAGTTATTGTTCATAACTTTTAATTCCAATAAAAACGACTCAACAAAAACGAATGCCGAACTGTGAATAAAATCATCGGGCAGTGAGCAAACAATGCTTGTGTCATTGCTGTCAATAACGACTTTCGCCGGTACTTTTAAAATCTCTGTTATCGCATTTATCGTCATTTCACAACAAGCACTTACCCCTGCACAAACAATATCTTCACCTTTTTCGCCATATGAGGCATGACCCGAAATGCTAAATTTTCGGATATTGCCTTTTTGTTTGAAAAAATGTGCTTTTATCATTATATTTCTATTGCATCTATACGCACCTGTGTATAATGTTGTCTGTGTCCCATGGTGCGTTTTTGGTTTTTTCTTCGTTTATAAGTAAAAACAGTTATTTTTTTGCTTTTACCGTTTTTCAACACTACTGCGTTGACTTTTGCGTTTTCAAGATAAGGAGTTCCTACTTGTAATCCGTCCCCTTTGTCTATAGCTATGATTTTGTCGAACACAACCTCGCTTTCGGGTTGTACATCCAACTTTTCGATAAACACTACGTCCCCTTCTTGGACTTGATACTGTTTACCGCCGGTTTCAATAACCGCGTAATTCATTTTTAAATCCCTACTTTATAATAATCTCGCAATATACAGGTAGACAAACGTCATTTTTAACCCGAAATTAGCGGCAAAAATAATAATAACATAAAAAACAATGTTTGTCAACTATAAATTTTATGATTTAATTAACAAAATTTTATAAGTAAATTGACATTTTTTGTCATAATGACGAAATATCAAAACCCTCTAACTTATGCCCATGCACTGGGTTTGCATAAAACACAAGTACAAATAGCATGAACCCGTCGGTAGCCGCTACGCGTTCTTATTTTGGTTATTATTCATACTTATGCCCATGCACGGAGTTTGCACAAAACGGTAATTAAAATAGCATGGGCTCGTTCGGCGGTTGCTCCGCATCTTTTCTTATTATTATTCATACTATCCCAATCCTAATGGTCTAACCGCATAATCTCTTGTTGAAGTAACATTATCTTTTGATAAAATTATCAATCTTATAATAAAAACCTCTAAATTTTCTTTCACCTTTATTATTTGTTCATAATTTTTGTCATAATATTCAAGATTTAATGTTTTGTTTTTATAATAACCTTTTTCGAAAATAGGATAATAATCGGAATTATTTACACTTTTCTGCGGTATACCGTCATGGATTTTATAAGTGATACTATCTTGTCCGATTATTTTTAACTCTGTTTCTGAAATTGCAATTTTCCTCGCGTTGTTAACATCATTTAGCATGATTTTTGATACATTATCAAAAATAAAATTAATTTCCGATAAATCGTTTGATTTTGAATATAAACTCACAACAGAAACCATAAGCGTAAAAACTGATACAGCGATAATGGTAAATATAAAACTCCCTGCAAGTAATTCGACTATGGTTGTGCCTTTGTTATTTTTCATTATTCATTCACCATTTTTCATTTTTCATTATTTATCATTCATCATTTATCATTCTTCCACAATCGTAAAACTTTCTATCTCCAAATCCTTATAATCATCCAAAATTATTTCGTTTATTATTTCTTGGTTTTGGTTAATTTCTGTGGTATATTTATCGGTGAATGTTAATGAAGTTTTTATTATCATTATAATTATCATTAAAAGTATGGTGTAAAGCAACATGCTTGACATACTTTCTATTAATGTTTCACCCTTGTTGTTATGCAATTTATTGTAGGTAACTTCCGAAAACTTGTGCCATGATGATGCAATAGAGGTTTTCGAAAACTGCTTGTATAATATAGCGTTTTTATGTTGTTTCATAGGATATAAACCTCCATATTCCGCTGTTTTGGATTATAAAATCATTTGTTATGAATCCGCCTGAAAAGCTATATTCAACGGATGATATTTTACTCATACCGCCATATACGGCAGAAAGTGTTACTGTCACATCGGCATTAATATTCAAATTATCGGAATATATTGTTTCTTTTCTGACGGTGGGAACTATATTTATAAAAATTTTTGCTTCTGTTAAATTTGTATCTTTAAAAGTCGGTATTAATTCTAAATCAAATTCATTTAAAACGTCTTTTGAAAAATTTATAGTTTCATTCGTATTTTCTGATGTTAATTCTGTATGTTTTTTGTAAATCATATTTAATATTTGCCCCCCAAGTGTTTGAGGGGCGTTTTCATGTTCCGGCGGAACATTTACTTGTTTCCCCTCGTCCGAAACACTGTCGAATAATTGTTTTTTTATTGCATGATGAACACTGTCCGAATATAACCGCAAATAATTTTGCGTTTTTGCATTTATTGCCGCTCCTGCATTTGAACTTGCCGACAAAAAAACCGATGCCGCAATAACAAGCAACATACCCATAACAGCAAGCACATATATTAAAGAAACCCCTCGTTTATTACAAATAAAATTCATCATACACCCCATGAACAGTGATCAGTGGTCAGTGACCAGTGATCAGCATTTATAAAAATAAATTTACACAAAAATATAAAATGTGCCAAAAAACTATATATTTTAGAATCTGGTCACTGTTCACTGACCACTGACCACTGAAATCTCCGTTGTTTCAGATGATAATTCAAAAACTTCAGGAGTTCCGCCCGGTTTTGTTGCGTTTAAAATAATTTTATAATGAATTTTGAAATTACCCTTTGCACCGTTTCTTAGTTCAAATTTCAACATATTTGTACTTTTGAGCAATGTTGCGGTATAATCTGCGGTTATAATTTGATATTCACCGTCGGGGTTTTTAATTGCCTCATTGCCGTTTTTATCGGTTAAAACTACAACAGGGTCAACGTCATAATTGCCGTCAAATAATTTTTGTGAAAAATTGCTGTTTCGGGTAATATCCAAAAAGCTTATATCCTGCTTTACCGTGAAAACATCGGGTTTTGTTTTGATTTTTATACCAACCACCTGCATGGGGAAATCCAGCATAACGCTTAAAGGCTCTAAACTGCCGTCTTTATATAAATATTTATAGTTTGATGTGGTATGAATATTCGACACACCATATCCATCACCGTTATATTCAAGAGTATATTTGCATATTATGGTTTTCACATCATTATCTAAATCGACATTTGTAACCGTAATTCGTGTTGAACCGTCAGTATTTTTCTCGAGTGATAATACTCCGGGGAAATCATAAGATTTTATTTCAAAACCTGCCGGGATCACATCTGTTATCAAGCCTGTTGTTTCAATTGCGTTACCGCTTTCCATCGTATTTTCAATTTTCATTGTAACTTCAAAAGGACCGTCTGTATGCGGTTTTACTGTTTTAGTTAATTTTATTGGGTCGATTGAAACATGAACAGGTTTTGGACCGGAACTGTTTTTTTTCAAAATGTTTTCATATGCTTTATATCCATAATCGGAATATTCCACATTGGCTTGGTTTTTAAAATAATATAATAAAGTCGTTATATCTTCTGTGTTTATGACATAATTTCTTACTTTGATTTTGAAAGTGATTTTCATTGTTTCGTTTATGTCGAGAATGGAATTTTCCGGAAGTTTAACGGAAATTGTTCCGTTATTTTCCGAAGGAGTGATTATTTCGCAATCAGATAAAATATTAATACCGTTTTTTACCGCCGTGATGCCGCCTTCAAAAGAAATATAATCCATAAACGGACTTAAACTGTCAGATATTACAATATTATTCGCAGGCATTTCACCCCAGTTTTTTATGTCAAATTCTATTGTGATAACCTCATTCGGTTTCACAAAAGTGACGTCGATATTGTTTATTTTCGGGTATTTGTCAACAGATAAAAACGCAGGGGATTTAAAGGTAATGCCGTCAAGGAAATTACCTTCCGCAGGGCGTTTTGTTTGTGATTCATATGCAAATTCGGTGGTTTCATCTTTGGCAGGCACGGTGTATAAACCGTAATATTGTTTCCATTCGCTCAAACGTCCGTTTTTGAATCTTGTAACATCCCAATATCCTATAATATTATCATTTTCAATATCGGAATGTTTTGGTTTGTCAATATCTTTATCGCTCCAAAAAGTAACGCCGAAACCGTCGTCGTCATTGACATTCGCTTTGTTCCAAACATCATAAATATATTTATCTCTCAGTTTAAAATAAGGTAAATTCATTTTTCCATATTTCACAGAATCTCTTGTTGTGATATTATCGGGATAATTTCCGCGCGGCGTTTCGCATGGACGTATTAACGTCGCTCCCCCGGATTCGCTTGTGTATCTCAATCCTGTTGGGGTATATTCAACTCCTGATAAATAAAAATACATCAAATCAGCGGCATTATTCACTCGTCTTAAATTACCGTAAACATCTTTTGAATCATAATCGTGTCGTGTAGCATGATAGAATGAATAATTTACCGTCGTCCCCGGTGCGGTATTGCATATTTGATATAATGTGTTTTGAGTAGTGGCGTTTAATTCTGCATATACGCCGTCAACTCCGCTTTTATAATTTGTCCGCACCAATCCGTATGAATCCCCAATTCTGTAATGATACGGCGGATAATCGAAAGGTGTTCCATGCCATATTCCGATGTTATCATTAATCCACGGCACTAAAAGTTCAATATTTTTCCACGAGGGGTCATTATACGATTCTTGATATACAGGACGGGTAAGCCACCCTTGAACCCATTCGAAATTATATGCCGAAACTATCTGCCAATTATTAGCATATGTTCCGATATTTTCCGCTCCGAAATCTGAATTGTTACGCCATGGATTGCCGCTTGATATAGCCGCGGAGTCAGAAGTCAACAGTTCTCTTGTTTGTAAAGGGTTGTTCGGATTCATGACAGGCAAGTCAAATTCACCGTTTAAAAATCCGATATTTCCTGCTCTGTTGGTTGTGCTTTGCATATCTTCCCAATCGCTTCTGTCTTTTTGGTCGGGTCTTACTGCACTCTCTGTTTGTGACCATCTTGTTGGTGATTTCATTCCCGAAATTATGGGATAAGGATAGCCTTTTGTGGGTTGTTCCCAACTTGAAAAGTTTGATTTATATGAAAAATTAAGCCAATCTTTTTCGATGAAATTTGTAATAAGCCCTGCACCGCCGCCGCTTAAATAGCTGTTTGTGTCGAATGGAGAAGGGCGGTTATATTTAGATTCTGTCCAATTTCTGCCCTCATTTAAGGAATATCTTGCACCTGCCAAATAAAAGCAAGTTTCGTTGTTACCGTTTTTTTCTCCGGGGTCGCCTTTTCGCACGATAGGATAGATAATTATATCTTGTCCGTTTTCTTCAAAAGGAGCTATAGCAAGATATAACGCACGAGAAACTGCACCTTGTTTTTCTTTATTATATCCAACAATACCGCCGCCTTTTTCCGAAATGGGTATGTCAGAAAAATCATCAGTCGATAAAAAAAATACATCTTCGATTATGCCGTTATTTTGCCCTGTGATTCCGCCTATATTATCGGTCGTGCCTTTTATAGAAGAATATTTTACACCGACATTTTTCAAGCCGGAAATATTTCTTCCTGTAATTCCGCCAACATTTATACTCCCTGTAATATTTGAATCCGAAACAAGACAATTAACGATATTACCATTGTTAATTCCTGCAATTCCGCCTGTGTTCTCTTTGCCTTCGATTATAGCTTTTTCCAAAGTTAAATTTTCAATCGTATGTGATTTTTCACTTTTGCTGTTTACGGTTGAAAATAATCCTATATCATTGTGCGGCAAGTCTATTTTCAAATTTTTAACAAAAAAATTTGTTCCGTTATATGTTCCGTGAAATTCAGGGATAGGTTGAAAATTTGTTATTTCATCTTTTCCTTTTGCAAAGTCAATATCGTCTTTTTGCGTAAAAACTCCATAAACAAGATTGTCTTCATTTGTCAAATAACGCATATTATATAAATGCCGTGCAGAATTTATTGTATAATTATCGTTTTCATAAGCTTTTTCGCTATCAGTAAAAAAGTAAGGATGTGCATCATGTGAAGAAAACGCCGTAATATTCCCCTCGATATGCACGTTCATATTTGAAATATGCTTTTTTTCAGGGGAGGCAATATCGACATCTGGATGCCGCTTAATGTATTCGCGGTATTTTTTTCCTATGCTATGCTGATTTTCGTTTGTAATGTCAATTCCTGACATATCGCCGCCGACATAATCAAGTATCCAAATAACGCGAGCATAACGCTTATTATCAGGAATTGCAAATCCTGATTCATCTAAATTAATATCACCGTCATATCTGTAAAGTAAAGTTGTATTCATATTAGACTCCCGAGGAAGGCTATTTTCAACAATAAATTCATTCGCTATTTGTAAAGGTGTATAATTTATCAAGGCAGTTTCAAGTGAAGTGATGCCATCGGTTAAAATTTTTAAATTTATATCTGTTTGCACAACTTTGTTATTTATGAAAAGGTCATATTGTCCGTCAAATTTCTTTTGCGGTATAAAAATTTCTGAATATAAAACATTTTGGTAGTTTTCACCGTCTATATCGTCAGGGAGCGGGTCGAGATAACTGTCTTTTATCGTAATAAGCCCCGGTTGTGTATCTGCATTTCCTGTATAATCGACACCGTAATAACCTTGTTTACGAGACGAAGCATAACTATACCCATCAACACCCATGCCGCGTTTGCCTATTATATTGTTGTTTCCTGCGTTTTCATCATATTGAAATCCGCCTTTTATCGCATCACCATAAAAAACCGACAAAACCATTCCTGTTTCGATGTTATATTCAATTAAAATAGCATTATTTAATATATCTTTATCTAAAATTACAGGCTCGAGCAGTTTTACAACATGATTATTTATGTCCATATCGCCTTTTTCCTTGTATATATAATGCACATAGTTTTGATTTTCGCTCTCAATTTCTTTTGGCGGAAGATAATTTCCTAATTCTTTATATACATTATTAAAATTTTCCAATCTTTCAAGATTCTCGGTATATTTCCCTGTGTTAACGTCATTGTTATAATAAAGATTTGTGATTTGCGGTTTTAATGTCTTAGTAATTTTCAATTCTGTCAAACGATTTTGCGCAGAAAGATATAGAGTCCTCGCAATATTCATGCGGTTAGTCTGTCTTCCGTTTTCGGTAAAATTCAATACAGCCGAAACCGCAACAACAGCAAAAACCGCCGCAACAGCAAAAACAGTAATTATTTCAATCAAACTATACCCTTTATTATTATTTTTCATCTGTAATTCCTAATTCCTAATTTTTGTTGATACATCCAATTTTATTTTTAACATAAAAATATCCTGTCAACAAAAATTGTCCCATTTTTGCGTTTGTATAAATTATAATTTTACACAAAAATCTCGTAAAAGCAAAAATCGTCCTAAATCCTAATTCCTAAATCCTAATTCCTGCATATTCCTCATTGTTACTTCAAATATTACTGAAATATTTGCTTTTTGATTTGCGTTTTTCACTTGTTTTCCGGATAATGAAAGCTGTGTTATTCTGATATAATCTATTTTATCCACTGCATTTACTAAATTTTTCATTGCATTATAAGTGCCGTTTAAATTCATTGTGGCGGTAACTATTACAAAAGCAGGAACGGGTTTTTCTTCTTCGGGTTGTGAGGGAGAATTTTCATTGCTTACCGCAACATTCTGCGGTATATTACGAATTGTATTTTTCTCAGGTTGCCATATATATTCGACAGGTGTAGATAACCCTAAATGCGTTGTTTTTAAATTGTTTTTAACACATAAATCCGTTAAAATCTTGTCCACTTCTTCACTGGGGATTAAAGCAGGGTAACGTTTTTCTATATTTTCATATTGTTTTTTTATTTTTTGATAATTAGTTCTGTTTTTTTCTTCATTTTTAATTTTGTTTTCCACAAATTGTTTTTCAGCATAAAGGGTGTTGTATTCATCTGTGCTTTCGATGTAATTTTTATATAAAGGATTTATACCAAGCTGAAAAACGGCAAAAATCAAAAACACAATAATAGCAACAAAAATTAAAAATTTTTCACGTTTGGTAAGA
>Ga0099364_10002494_pt1 | contig 29266 bp, 28 predicted proteins | sample TergutTh196P3_FD_73070 | JGI IMG/M metagenome (GOLD analysis project Ga0099364, IMG submission 73070) | Microcerotermes parvus P3 segment gut microbial communities from Pointe-Noire, Republic of the Congo - Th196 P3 | ecosystem: Host-associated > Arthropoda: Insects > Digestive system > Gut ...
CGGTAAGTGGTTCCGGTTTGCCAATTCCGGCATAACCGTTTCTGTCAATATCTTTTAGAAGGATATTGATTCGTTTCAGGGTCTTTTTGTCTTGTGTCTGCCAATATAAATAATCATCCCACGCTTCATCGTCCCATGATTTAGTCATCTTCTACCTCAATCAAATCATGAACCGTTCCGCCTGTTTGCTCCATCCGAGCCGCAGCCTTTAGCAGCCGCGCCTGATTTACCTCGCTATAAAACGGATCCAATTGCAAAACAAAGGGTATGCCTTGCTGTCTGATAGACTGCCTTAGAAACATATTAACAGCAGTTGTCATATCAAGACCAAACTGTGCGAATAATTCTTGTGCTTGTCTTTTCACATCGTTGTCCATACGAATGTTCATGCTTGTACTAGCCATAAAAATCACCTCATTTGTGTTGTCGATGTCCCCACTATGCCAAAAAATATGCCAATTGTCAACACATTAGGCATATAATACATGAGTGGGGAGAGACATTACCCGCCTCTCCCCAAAACTCCAACCCTTTAGAATCGGAATTACGCGGTTTACAGTCTCATGCCGCCGTTTACGCTTAAATTATGGCCTGTCACGTAAGATGAATCGTCGGACGCTAGGAATAATACGGCCTTCGCGATTTCTTCGGGTTGCCCCAGCCTTCCGAGCATCGTCTGCGCCGAAAACTTATCCAACAAGTCCTGCGGGACGGTTTTTAGTATATCAGTCAGCGTATATCCGGGAGCGACGGAATTCACCCTCACTGCCGCGCCCTTTCGCGCGAACTCCTTCGCCCAGGTTTTCGTCAGGCCGAATATGGCTGATTTTGTCGCCGCGTAATTTGCCTGGCCGATATTTCCGAACTCGCCGACGACGGAAGAGACATTGACTATCGCCCCGCTTCCCTGACGCTCCATGAACGGTCCCACGTACCTCGTAAGATTAAACAATCCTTTCAGGTTCACGTCGATGACCAGATTCCATTGGTCGTCGGTCATTTTCGCGGTCATGGCATCCCTCGCCAGTCCGGCGTTATTGACCAGGATGTCTATTTTCCCGTACTTTTCGACGACATGATCGAAGCACTTCCTGCACCCGTCCGCATCCGTTACATTCAAAACATATCCTTCAATACCCGCGAGCTGATACGGCAGATCATTCATGTCGCAGCCGACGACCTTTGCCCCCTCGCCGGCGAACAGCTCCGATACGCACCTTCCTATTCCCGAAGCCGCGCCCGTTACTATCGCAACCCTGTTTTCCAATTTCATGATGTGACCCCCTCCTCTTTATCCTTTGCCCCAGCGGATGCAGGTGGACGCCCACACATATCCGATACCCGCGGCAATCATGTTCACCAGCGTTCCGTCCTTGACCTTGCCCTGCTCCAGGCCGAGCGTAAGACTGAGCATCTGGTCTATCTGGCCTACGTGTCCGTAATTCTCAAGGTAGACGGTCTGATCCTCCGTAAGCCCAAGCTCTTTTATCATGGCTAAATGCTGCGAGCGCTTGAAGTGAAGTATGGCAAGGTATCCTATATCTTTTCGCGTGAGGCCGCCCGAACGCCTGAGCGACTCGTCAATGCAGCGATACCAGTTTGAGACGGATACCTCGTTCAACCGTACTTTCATGTGTTCCGCGTCCATCAGGCGCAGCTTCATCCACTCGCCGGCGTTTTCGTGAATGACCGGCCGCTCGATGCCGCCGACCGGCACTCCCGCGTCGTGAGCCAGGCTGCCGTCGGCCATGATGTAGCTGCCAAGCACAACGTTCTCGCCGTGGTCTTTCTTTAATATCGCCGCCGCTCCGCCCGCTCCCAGGTTGTAAAGCATCGACAGATTTTTATCGCCGAAGTCCACCAGGTCGCAGTTGCGGTAACCCCCGGTTATCAGCACGGTATTGATATATTCATCGGCAAGCAGCATGTCCTTCGCTATCTTAAGGGCGCTGCAGAAAGTGCAGCAACGGTTTTGCAGGTCGATTCCCCAAGCGTTCGACGCGCCGATTTTCCCCTGTACGTAGGTAGCGGTTGTCGTAAGCGGGTATTCCTTCCACTCCTCCGTCATGTCAAGAATGACGTCAATGTCTTTCGGGTCTACGTTTCCCTGTTTCAGTGCCGCCTGTGCCGCCCGCGCGCTCATTTCCTGAGCGCCGTCGGCGTCGCCTGGGATCACTTTTTCGACAATGCCCAGCTTCTCCTTCACGGCTTCGGCGGTCCACACCCCGCCGGTAGCCTCGCTTATCTGTTTTGCCGTCATGCGCTTCTCGGGCAGATATACGCCATAGCCGATAATACCAATTTGTCGTTCCATAAAGACGCTCCTTTCGTTATCTTTATTTGTTATAACGCTCGGCGAGCGGCGACTCCATGCTCAATAATATCGACGGTTTTTTTGCAGTGATCCCGGATATTTGCCATCGAAAACTGGGTGTGCATACTCTGGAAAATGAATATGTCTGTTACGAAGTGGGTGCACAGGTCCGCCAGTACGGTTGAGTCCACGTTACGGTCAATGAGCCCGCGATCCTTGTCGAAATCAATGCCGATGAGAAACCATTCGCTGTAGCGCGATTGTATGCGTTTGATCAGCCCGCGCGACGTGTTGTCACCGCCGCTGTACAGCTTCTGCCCCAACTCGATGTGCGGCGGGTGCTTGATCAGGTATTCGCTGTCGCGCAGGTAAAACTCTTCAAAAAAACGCAGAAAGGGTTCTTTTTTATAAAGCTCAAATGCCGGCTTGACATACTCGGCGCGCTCGGCGCGCAGCGTTTCGAACAGATAAACATACAGGTCGTCTTTGGTTTTGAAGTATTGATAAAGGCTGCCGCGCGGTATGCCGGCCGCTCTGACGATATTCGCCAGATTCCCCTCCGCGAGGTTGCGCTGTCCAAACTCCTCGATTGCGGCGTTTATTATTCGCTCTCGCTTTTGCTCGGGCAGATTGAAAAAGGTTGCTGTCGACACAGGATGCCCTCCAAAAAATTAATATTTTACGATTCCTTAAACGATCCTCACATCGGTCTCGTTCTCGACGAACCCCAGCACGGCCGACAGAAACTCGTTCGGCTTTTCGTACATCACCCCGTGGCCGGAGTCGGGAATCATCACCTGCCCGGCTCCCGGTATCGCCCGCGCGATTTCGCGCTGGCGTTCGGGCGGGGTCACGTAATCGTGCTCCGAGGAGATCACCAGCGTCTGCGCTTTGATCGTATGCAGGGCGCTTCGCATATCATGGGTCTCGGCAGAGCGGGTCAACCGGCCGAAGGCGTCATACACTTCGGGACTGAAGGTCTTGACAAAAGTGTCTTCCCGGGCGCTGATCCATGCGTAATTATCCTCGTAGAAGCGAGGCGAGTATACCATAGGGATACAGGTTTTGAAAAACCGGCGCCCGTCATGGCTCGCGAACGCGTATTCCCAACTGCGGCCTATATCGCGCAGCCAGTCCCCCGTATAGGCCGTCGTGTTCGACAATACTAATTTCTTCACGCGCTCCGGATGAGCCGACGCGAACCGCATGGCCACCTCGCCGCCGTAACTGATTCCCATCAGGTTCACGGAGTCCAGGCCCAGCTCGTCCAGAAAAGCGCGGACGACACGCGCCTGCAGTTCCTGGGTGTACTCGAAATCGACCTTGGCGCTTCTGCCCTGATCTATCATATCGAGAAGCAGCAGACGGACCCGTTTGGAAAACGGCCGCACAAAAGCCCGCCATGACGCGCAGGACATGAAGATGCCGTTTAAGACCAACAGGGCGTCGCCCTCCCCGTGGCTCTCGTAGTAGATTTCGTGTCCCTCAAAGTCGAACGAAGCCATGTCGGACTCCCGTCATATCCAGTACATAAATTCTTTTGCGGCCCTGCGCAGTTCGTCGCGGTAGGCGGGATGGGCGATCGAAATCAGCTTTTCACACCGATGCCTGATGCTCAACCCCCGGAGGCGCACCGCGCCGTATTCGGTGACCACCCAGTCCACGTCGTTTCGCGAAAGGCTGACCGCCGCGCCGACGTTCAGCGTCGGCACTATTTTGCTGACCTCCCGCGTTTCTCCTGTCGCTTTGTCTTTCAATGTCTGCGTGGAGTAAAGGGCTATGATCGAGCGGCCGTTTACCGCCTCCTGCGCGCCGGTCGCGGTGTCGGTCTGGCCGCCCGTTCCCGATATTTGCTGGACGCCCACGCTCTCGCTGGCGCATTGGCCTGTCAGATCGACTTCTATCGTGGTGTTGATGGATACCATGTTATCGTTCTTCGCAAAAATGAAGGGGCTATTCACATAGGAACCCTCCATCATCAGCAGGTCGTCGTTGTTGTGGGCGAACTCGTACATCTCTTGGCTCCCGTACATGAAGGCAAAGACGCTCTTTCCGGGGTGCAGTGTCTTTTTGCTGTTGTTCACCGCGCCGCTCTTCATCAGGCGCATGATGCCTGTCGTCATCATTTCGGTGTGCACGCCCAAGTCCTTCTTGTGGCCGATAGCTTCGCACACCGCGTTGGGGATGCCGCCGATTCCGACTTGGATGGTATCGCCGTCATTTATCAGCTCGGCGATATAACCGCCGATCGTCTTGTCTTTCTCATTCGGCGGCAGATCGGGCAGGGTGGGCAGAAAGTAATCGCATTCGATAATATGATCCACTTTATCGAAGGGCATAAAGCCGCTGCCCATCACCCGAGGGATGTTCGGGCTCACTTCCAGTATGACGGTGTCGGCTCGCTCGGCGACCTCGCGCTCGTAAACGTTGCTGCAACTGAAATGAATATTGCCGTTATCATCGGGCAGCGCCGCCGAGCCGATAAAGATATTCGTCTTCACGGCGTCGTTCCGTTTCTTCCCCGAGAAATGCAGGTGATTGGGGATGAAAGACACCCGCCCGGTATATTGCAGTTTGCGAAGCAGCGGCGAAAAAAACCAGTTCTCGATCCGAAAAGCTTTCTTCAGGTATTTCTCGCTGAGGTATTCTCCCATCACCGTGGGGAGGCAGCCCGTGATCGTCACATCCTCCACCCGGTCGGCGATCGTATGGAGGCTTCCTAAGAAACCAGCCGGTTCTGCCGCCGCCATGCCGAGGGTTATCACATCGTTGCTTTTTACGAGTCCAAGAGCCCCTTCGAGCGATATGACCTTTGAACTGTAGTTATACATGTCGTCCTCCTTATTTTCTGCGCGTATCGGCTTATCGATCATCGCGCGGGGTATGACATCGGTGTCATTTTGATTTTATTTATTTTTTAGTGTAGCAGATAATTTTCCGAATTTCAACATAATTTCAAAAAACATCATTGACACGCGGAATTACGTCAGTTATAATCCTCGAAAATAAATAATTAATTTGGATGGTTGCATTGTTACTGTTGCGCGCGCTCGATTCTCGGTTTTTTCATGACAATGGTGTCATATTTTTTGAGGCTCGGGAGCGGAGAGGTTTGGAATGGGTTGCCTGTGTCGATTTTCACTGACGTGATGAGGAGAGGTGTTCATTGGATAATATTATTCTGCGGACGGAAAACCTTTCGATTCAGTTCGGGGCCCTGAAAGCGGTCAACAATATAAGTATCTCCATCGTGAAGAATAAGCTTACGACAATTCTCGGGCCGAACGGCGCGGGCAAGACCACGTTTTTTAATCTTGTGAGCGGGTTGTACAAAGCCACCGGCGGTAAAATTTATTTCAAGGGAACGGACGTGACCGATTATTCACCCCAACAGCGCGTTCACGCCGGCATGGGCCGTTCGTTTCAGCTCACGAACGTCTTCCCTCAGCTCGCCACGAGGGAGAATGTGCGCCTTTCAGTGCAAAGCGCAGCGGGCGTCGGATATAAACTGCTGCGCAGCTATCTGCGATACAGCGAAGTCAACGACGAGACCGACCGGCTTCTGGACAGGATGCTCCTGCTGGATAAGGCGCACTTGAAGGCGAGCGATCTTACCCACGGCGAGCAGCGTAAACTGGAGTTGGCGATGGTGATGGCCCAAAAGCCGGACGTCATGCTGCTTGACGAACCCACGGCGGGCATGAGCGTGGAGGAAGTCCCCGTCATGATAGACCTCCTGCAAAAAATCAAGGACACAGGGGACACCACCATCGTACTCATCGAACACAAGATGAATATGGTCAAAGCTCTCAGCGATACGCTGATCATCATGGTCAACGGGGAATTCCTCTGCGAAGGAGACCCGGAGTCCGTTTCCCAAAACCCCGAGGTCATGGCGGCATATCTGGGAGGGGGCGCGATCAATGTCTCTGCTTAAAGTCGAAAACCTGGTTTCATATATAGGCATGTTCACCATACTTCAGGGAGTGGACATAGAAGTCCGGCAGGGTGAGGCCGTGACCATACTGGGGCGCAACGGGGCGGGCAAGACAACGTTTCTTCGCACCGTCATGGGGCTGGTCAGAACCCGCAGCGGCTCCATCGAATTAGACGGCCGGTCCCTGGCGGGGATGCCGTCGCACAAAATCTCCAGGCTTGGCGTCGCCTACTGCCCGGAGGACTACGGCATATTCAGCGAACTCAGCATAGAGGAAAACCTGGTTTTAGCAATGCACAGGGAGGACGACTCCACGCGTGAGCGCATAGATTACATACTCGACCTGTTTCCGGATCTGAAGTTGGCGTACAAGCGGCTTGCAAGCACATTGAGCGGCGGGCAGCGGCAGATGCTGAGCGTTGGGCGCAGCCTGGTAAACGACGTCCGGCTCATACTCATAGACGAGCCCAGCAAGGGGCTGGCGCCTGTCGTTATCGAGAAGATGGCCGTCGCGCTTAAGGAAATATCCAAACGCTCGACCATAATCCTGGTGGAACAAAACTTCAATATGGCGCTCGCGGTAGCCGACCGCTACTACATGATAGACGAGGGCCGCACGGTGCACTCCGGCCTCATGAAAGACCTTGAAAACGACAAAGATCTGCAACGACGCCATTTGGGGCTGTAGGCGGAAGGGAGGGGTATAGCTTGGCTGACATAATAACGCTTTTGTTTAACGGCATATCCGAAGGGGCAATTATTTTTTTGATGGCCAGCAGCCTGTCGGTCATACTCGGCCTCATGCGTGTGGTCAACTTCGCCCACGGTACGCTGTTCCTGTGGGGCGCTTATATATTCCAATGGATATGGAGGCTCAGCGGAAACTGGTTCATATCGGTCGCGGCGGCGACCGTTGCGGGCTTCTGCCTTGGGCTGCTGTTTGAAAAGGCGTTTATCTCCCGCGTTTACGGCAATATCAGCGCCCAGATCATGATCACCCTGGGTTTGCAGATCGTGTTCACCGAACTGGTGCGGGTGTTCTGGGGCGCGCGGCAGATTACGGTGCCGCGTCCGGTATGGCTCAGCGGCATCAGCGAGATAAGCGGCGTCACCATCGTGCATTACCGTCTGTTTCTCATCGTCACGAGTATCGTCGTTGCCATTATCGGCCATTTTATCCTCACGCGGACGAGAGCCGGCATGATCATCCGCGCCGGGGTGCAAAACAGCGAGATGGTCGGCGCGCTGGGCATCAATATTAACCGCTACTTCACCATGGTCTTCGCCGTGGGGGCGGCTCTCGCAGGGTTCGGCGGAGCATTGTTCGCCCCGCTCAACGGCACGCTCACGGCCGAAATAGGCGGAGCCAACCAGCTTCTCGCCTTCATCGTGGTGATCATAGGAGGAATGGGCAGCTTCATGGGTTCGGCCCTCGGCAGCCTCTTTTTGGGTGTTATGGTGGCGATTATCGGCTGGACGATACCGGATATTTCGCTCGTGGCTCCGGTCGCCCTCATGGCGGTGGTGCTCATACTCAAGCCCGACGGTTTGTTTGGATTGGCGGTGAGGAAGCAGTGACAAACATGAATGAAAACGGAGGCGCCGCGGGTTTCAAAAATATTGTTACAATACCCAGGCTGTTTGTCCTGGCTGTCGCCGCCGGTTTGCTCATCCTGCCTCAAAACGCGACAAACGCCACGATGACCATGGTGTCGCGCATCATGATCTTCTCGGTGTACGCGATGGCATACGACATACTGCGCGGGTATATAGGGGTCATCCATCTCGGCTTTGCCCTGTTCATGGGCGGCGGAGCGTACTTCGTGGGTATTCTGTTCACAAAAATCGGCGTGAGCCTGCAAACGTTGGCTGTTGCCGTAGCCGGAGTCATAATCTATTCGTCGGTTTGGGCGTTTATCGTGGGTAAGATCGCGGCGAAGAGCGGGCTTCTGGCCGGCGCGATGATCACAATGGCTTTCGGCGAGATAATGCGCAACGTCATGGAGCGCTGGCGGACGGTGACCAACGGATTGGACGGCCTCAGTTACCGCATACCCGCGCCCTTTAACAATCGGGTGTTCATGTACTACGCGAGCTTTGTTTTTCTTGTCGGTATGGCGGTGCTGTTGTACAAATTCATCACTTCCCCCACCGGCCGCGTGTGGCAAGCCGTTCGGGAAAACGAACAGCGCGCCGTATTCCTGGGTTACGACACCAATCGCGCCCGCACGATAGCGCTGCTTGTCGCCGGCATATCGGGAGGGCTTGCCGGCATCATGTTCGGGCTCTTGAACCGTTTCGTCAACACGGACTCCCTCAACATGCAGATGACCTACAACGCCATGCTCTATTCCTTAATCGGCGGCAGCGGCACACTGTTCGGCGCAATCGTCGGCAGCGGGGTAGTGATCTACTTCCAAAACATACTGCTGAACATGCGCAGCGTGCACTTCATCTTCGAGCGCTGGCTGCTGTTCTTCGGCACGCTTTATATCGTGGTGGTCATGTTCATGCCGAGGGGTATCATGGGCTTCTTCTACGCGTGGAAAGAAACCCGCGAACATAAAGAGCGCCTGCGCGCGGGAAAGCAACAGTAAGAGCTTGCGGCGTTAAATGTTATTAAGTGGCGTATTCGCCATTTAATATAAAACAATCTCTAAGGAGGATGAAATCGTGAACAGGAAGAAAATCTTTGTCTATGCGTTAGTTTTGACTATGGCCTTTATCTTGGCTGTATGCGGCGGCGCGTTCGCGGCTCCGGCCGGCGGCGTGCTGAAAATCGGCGCCATCACGTCCCTAAGCGGCGCGCTCCAGGATTACGGCGAGCAGTTCCAGCGCGGGTTATTGCTGGGCTTCGAGTACATGACGAACGGAACCAACACAATCGCCGGGCGCCCCATCGAGATTATCTGGGAGGACACGACCAATAGCCCGGACGTGGCGCGCGAAAGGACCATGAAGCTGTTGGAAACCGACAAGGTGGAACTGGTCACCGGCTATGCTTCCTCAGCCGACGCTGGGGCAAGCCTCCCGCTGTTTGAAGAGTTCGAAACAGTAGTGGTCATCGAACCCGCAGCGTCGGATACCCTCATCCACGAGGCAAACTGGAACGAGTATATCTTCCGTACCGGCCGTACAGCCGGGCAAGACGCCATTGCAATGGCTTCGGTAATCGCGGGCGCAGCCCCCGGCGCAACGGTGGCCGCACTTGCCCCCGACACCACCTTCGGCTACAGCATGGTGGAGCCCTTCCAGATCGCCTGCGAGCAGAGGGGCCTTACTTTCGTGCAGGTCGAATATGCCCCGCAGGACGCCTCCGACTTCAGCCCTTACCTTCTCAGGCTCAGGAATACCGCTCCCGACTATCTCTATGTCGTATGGGCGGGCGCGAATAATCCCTGGATGCAGCTTTTGGAGATGAACCTGCAAGGGGCCGGCGTAACCATCGTGACCGGCGCGCCTGAAATCGCCGCGCTGAGGCCCATGCTGCCCCTCGGCCAAACCGGCGGCATCGGGTTCTGCGTGTACTACCACACCCTTCCGCAGAACGAGCCTCTGAACGACTGGCTCGTGGAAAACCACCTGGCAAGGCACAATATGCCCCCCGACATCTTTACTTCCGGTGGATTCGCGGCGGCGTCGGCAATCGTAACCGCCCTTGAAAGCACCGGCGGCGTTACCGACCCGGCGGTTCTTATCCCCGCGATGGAGGGCATGGAGTTCGATTCGCCCACCGGCAAGCGTTTCTTCCGCGTGGAGGACCATCAGGCCATGCAGGACCTTTTCGCCGTTGAATTCACAGCCGTCGACGGGATCGACCACATGGTTCCGAAGTGGGTCAGGAACGTCTCCGCCGAGGAGATCACTCCGCCTGTCATGAATGGCCGCTAAAGATAACAAAAAAGAAGGTTGTTGTAGGGTCGGGCTTCCATGCCCGGCCATTTTTGCCTGAGTAAAGGAGCCGGACTTATGAGAAAAGTATATATAGCCGCCGCCAAAAGGACAGCCATCGGAAATTTTAACGGCACGCTGTCGGCGATGCCCGCCGCCGGTTTCGCGTCCGCGGTAGTGAAGGACATTCTGGATACCGCCGGGCTTGCCCCCGAGGCAGTGGACGAAGTGATAGTCGGCTGCGTGCTTCCGGCGGGCGCGGGCCAGGGCATTGGCAGACAGGTTTCACTCGGCGCGGGCATTCCGGATACCGTGCCCGCATACGCGCTCAACATGGTCTGCGGTTCCGGCCTGAAGGCGGCCGCCATCGCCTGCGCTGGCATCCAGGCTCAAGACGGCGAGGTGTATGTCGTGGGCGGCGCCGAAAACATGAGCATGACGCCCTATCTGCTGCCCGAAGCGCGACAGGGATTACGAATGGGTAACAAACAGATCCTCGATTACCTGGTGTTCGACGCCCTTACGGACGCGTACAACAATTACCACATGGGCGTCACCGCCGAAAATATAGCCGAAAAGTACGGCATCACCAGGGAGGAGCAGGACAGGTTCGCGCTCTCGTCGCAGGAAAAGGCGGCCGCCGCGATAGACGCGGGAGCCTTCAAAGCGGAAATTACCCCGGTTACGGTGAAGACGCGCAAAGAGGAAATTGTATTCGACAGGGACGAATACCCACGCAGGACGGACATCGAAAAACTGCGCGCGTTGAAGCCCGCCTTCAAGAAAGACGGCACGGTCACCGCCGGCAACGCCTCGGGCATCAACGACGGCGCGGCGTTTTTGTTGGTCGCCTCGGAAGATGCCCTGAAAAAGCACAACCTTACCCCCATGGCGGAAATCGTTGCCGCCGGGCAGGGCGGCGTTGATCCCAAAATCATGGGCATGGGGCCGGTGCCCGCTATCCGCGACGCACTGGGGAAGAGCGGCGGCCTCGGGTTCAAAGATATTGACGTGATCGAGCTGAACGAAGCTTTCGCGGCACAGTCCTTGGGCGTGATCAGGGAGCTTGCAAACGAACACGGCGTGACAGAGGACTATATATTGGGGCGCGCAAACCTTAACGGCGGCGCAATCGCCTTGGGGCATCCCGTAGGCGCATCCGGCGCAAGGATACTGGTCACTCTTATCCACATTATGAAGGCCCAAAACGCCCGATACGGCCTCGGTTCACTCTGTATCGGCGGCGGCATGGGAGCAGCCCTGATAGTCAGAAACGTTTAGACGCGGCAGCAAGGCAAAAATCGAAAAAAGGCCCCGGAAGCAAGGCGTCTCAAATCTTCCGGGATTTTATTGCAGTGGACGCGCAATGCGCGCCCGCTTTCGGGCTCCTTAGTTTAAGGATACATTTTTATTTCGCTTGTTTCGACCCACGGGATGTCCGGGGGAGTACCAAAGTTTTTAACTAACTCAAAGCGAACATATTTTGCCTTGACCTTTTCCTCTAAAATAAATTCCTGCCAGCCCTCTTCTTTTTTCATTTGAAGCGACATGACGAGATTCCAAGGCACATCGGTTATTTTATCCAGTTTGTAATAAGGGTTTTCCTGATTGCATTTTAGTGTTCTCGGTTCGTCTGTAGATGAAACATAAACGTTTATCCGCTCTGCAAGCTCCTCCAGAATACTGATGGGCAGGCCGACATTGTGGAAAACCCTTATTTTACTAAATTCTTGTATCTCGCCGAAAAAGCTTAAAACAACATCAGCGGGCCCATTTGTATTCGCGCCCCATGTTCCGCCGTTTCGCTCTGTGTCATCGTCGATAAGGTTGCAAACCCAAAACAGCGAATTCGACTCCGTGTGGCTCACCCATTCAATTCGGGTATAATACGAGCCGTCTCTTCTGACGCCTACCGGTAACAAATTACTCATTTTTCTAACCTCCGATTCATTATTTAATCTTAGTTTGGATATGTATTTTAGAACATAAGCATTTATTGTTGAATTTTCAGCTTTATCGACTGTGATTGCAAAATTACCACGCCGATGATTAAACATCCGGTAAAGATATTTATCCACCAGACCATAAGGCTGAATCTGCCAAGCAGCACTTCTATTACCGCGTAAATCAAAACTCCGTATACTGTGCCACTGAATTTACCGCGGCCTCCCGCGAGGAGAGTTCCACCGATCACCACGGCGCCAATCGCCGTAAGTTCCCAGCCTTGCCCTGCCGTATTTTGCGCTGAAGAAAGCCACGACGTAAGCATCATTCCGGCAATTCCCGACATCAACCCACTGATGGTATATACCGATATTTTAATTCTATCTGTGGAAAATCCCATCATTTTCGCGGCTTCTTCATTGCCGCCGAGAACATAGACCGACCTGCCGAATCTGGTCCACTTTGACGCCACTATGCAAATAACTACAATAATCGCGAAAATCCATACCAAATTTGGAATGCCCAGAAAATTCCCCTGGCTTATTTGAAGATATGCTTCATTCTGCGCTTTAAATCGAAGGGGTCTTTCGCCCGTGATGATTAATATAAGGCCCCTTGCGCCCATCATCATTGCAAGTGTGGCTATAAAAGGAGGCGCTTTAAGCTTGGCGATCACAATCCCATTAACACAGCCAAGAAGCGCTCCCACCGCAATCGCGCCCAAAGCAGGTATGAGCCAGAATTTATCTGTCAGAAGAGCGGCGGTGATTCCCGATAACGCCGCTATGGATCCGACTGAAAGATCGATCCCGCCGGAGATTATCACGAATGTCATTCCCATGGCTACAACCCCGATCATGCTGTAGCCCCTTAATATATCCAAAATTACCCGTGTCCGGGCAAGCGAGGGGAACAAGGAAACGGCAACAATTACAAGTATTATTAAAGCGAACAATGCACCTTGAGTGATCAACAATGTTTTGAACGTTCTAATTGCTTTGTTTTCTTTCATATTCTCACCGCCTTGACTGTTATGCTTTGCTTCTGTCGCTTCCGAGATAAACCGCAAGTATCAGAATAACCGCTTTCGCGACCATTCCCCAACTGCTCAATATCCCGTTCATGTTGACCGTCATTCCCACCAATTGCATTATCAGCGCGCCGCAGGCAGTACCCCAGATTCTGGCACGGCCGCCTGTAAGCGGCGTGCCGCCTACCGCAACTGCGGCAATTGCGTTCAATTCCATATATATCCCCATTCTAGCCGCTTCTGCCTGGCTTTCACGGCCAACCTCAATGATGGTTGCGAGCCCGGCTGTAGTCGCGCAAATGGCATAAATAATCACCGTTACCGCAAAAGTGTTGATTCCGATTAAGCCGGAGGCATTAAAATTGTCTCCCATGCCCTGGACCTGTTTTCCAAATACCGTTCGTTTCAATATAAAAGCGAATAAAAGAATCATTACGAGCGCCAATATAAATTGTATCGGCAGGCCCCTCTGCCAGAATCTGAAATTGGCGATTTTGTTGAGCGGCATATAAGAAAACGGAACCGGCCGCCCAGATGTGACCAACTGGGCAAGCCCTCTTGCGACAAGCATCATTACCAGAGTCACAACAATAGGTTGAATTCTGAATTTTGCGATGATAAAACCGTTTACGGCGCCCAACGCGGCGGCGGATAGCAAACAAACGATAATACAAATCCAAAGCGGGAGTTTCAGATTAACCATTAAATGCGCGAGAACGGTTCCTGAAAAGGCCATGACCGCCCCGACACTGATATCTATGCCTCCTGACGCGATAACAAGCGTCATCCCGAGCCCCACAATTATAATGGGGAAAGACTGCACTATTAAGAGCCAGAGTGTGGAAATCCGCATAAAATTATTGGTAAAGACGCAGTTCCCCGACAACATTACGATGAGAAAGGCAAACGCGCCATATTTCTGAATTAAGGACGCGTCATAAGTTTCGATTTTTTTCATCACGCAGCCTCCCCTTTATTCCTGATTTTCGCGATTGCCGTGACGAGGTTTTCATGGGTAATGCCCTTACCGCAAAGTTCGGATACGGATGTGCCTTCCTGTAAAACAATCACCCGGTCGCAGCCGCGAATAAGCTCGTCAATTTCGGAGGATATATAAAGTATTGCCATACCTTCTTTTGAGAGTTCCTGTATCAGAGACTCTATCTCCGCTTTGGTTCCAACGTCAATACCGCGGGTAGGTTCGTCTAAAATTAATAAATCGGGATTTACGCAAAGCCATCTTGATAAAAGCACCTTTTGTTGATTGCCTCCCGAAAGGTTTCTGATAAGTTGATGTTCTGACGGAGTTTTGATGCGGAGTTTGTCAACGAATTTATTTACAATTTCCGTAACTTTGGTTTCCTGAATTACGCCTCCCTTTGAAATCGCGGGAAGAATAGCCATAGCCATATTTTCTCTGACAGTAAGATGAGGCATTACTCCTTCGGTTTTTCTGTCTTCAGAGCAAAATCCCATCCCTTTTTTTATCGCGTCTTTAGGAATGCGGAATCTTACAGGTTTTCCTTTCACAGTCATTTCACCGTGCTTATATTGTTCGACGCCGAATAATATTTTCGCGAATTCCGTCCTGCCTGAGCCAAGCAATCCCGCAAGCCCGACGATCTCGCCTCTTTTAATATTTACGGTAACATCGTGAAGCTTCGGCCCTCCGGAAATATGAATGGCGGAACAAAACTCCTCAATTTGCGAAAAATCTTTATAATTTTTCCTGAACTGAAGAATATCACTCGCATCTCTTCCAATCATTAATGATACAAGCTCCAGCTTTGTTAAATTTTTAACGTCTCTTACTCCGACCATTTGACCGTCTTTAAGAACAGTTACTCTGTCGCATATTTCGAATATCTCATCCAGTTTATGAGAAATAAATAAAATAGAAATACCGTTGGACTTCAACGTTTTTATGATATTAAATAATTTTTTGACCTCCGCCTCATTTAAAGAGGATGTGGCCTCGTCCATCACCACCAGTTTGGCATTGATTGATATTGTCCTTGCCAGCGCTGTCATTTGCGCTATCGCCGTGGAACAATCACAGAGAAGGTTTTTAACGTCAATATCCAACCCCAATGAGTTTTTCATCACCGCCGCGGCGTCCGAATATATTTTTTTCCAGTCTATAAAGCCGTTTTTCCGGGGCTCACGTCCAAGGAAAATATTTTCAGCAACAGACAGATAGGGAATCAAGTTTAGTTCCTGATAAATTGTGCTGATTCCTTCATGTTGTGCGTCGAGAGCGGTTTGTGGATTTATTTCTCTGCCATCGAAAAGAATAGAACCTGAATCTTTTGAATAAATACCCGTCAAAATCTTTATCAATGTGGATTTGCCGGCGCCGTTCTCGCCCATGAGAGCGTGAACCTCGCCTTTAGTAATACTGAAATCAACATCCTGTAAAGCATGAACACCGGTAAAAGCTTTGTTTATGCCTTTCATTTCGAGAATATTTTCCATACAAAGGCCTCCCGCGATGCAATTGAAAAGAATAAACAACCGGGATGTGCCGAAAAGTACGAACGGCACATCCCTAACCCACTTGCGCTGAAAAATTACTGAGCCTCGCTGTAATATCTTTCTACATTGCTGGGATCGTAAATCTTACATGGCATTACAAGCCTTGTTTTGATAGCTTCGCCATTCTGCAGCCTGTCGATGATGTCAAAAAGTACGGGCCCGAATCTCGCTGTACATTCTACCGTCGCATACTGCTCGCCAGCAATTATTGCATCGAAGGCGTCTTTATAGCCACACATTGACGAAATTACGATATCTCCGTCCGCAGGATTATGCCCGGGCGTCAATCCCGCTGCCTTAAGCGCTTGTATCGCGGCTATGGAGCCGTCGTCAACGTGCGTAAACACAGCGTTGAACTGGCCACCGAAAGCCTGCACGATATTCTCCATGGCTCTTAAGGATTCTGCCCTGCCGAAATTTCCGTCAGCGGAAGTAATTATTTCAACGTTTCCGTCATCTTCGGCGAACTTCCGGAATCCTGCGCCCAAATCACGGGCAACCGATGAACCTGCGGTTCCCGTTATTTCCACAACTTTAATTGTTGCGTCAGGGCCGAAAGCTTCCCTTAAAGCAATACCCGCTTTATATCCCGTGTCTATAAAATCACCCAGGATAGCGGTTACAAAATCTTCACCGGGCACGCCTTCAACTTCACGGTCTGAACAAATAACAGGCACGCCCGCTCTCTTCGCTTCGGCTAAAGCAGACTGGAGGCCTTCATATTCATAAGGCGCCACAATTAGATAGTCGACTCCCTCGTTTATCAACTCGATGATATCTCTGTTCTGCTTTTCTATTGAACTTTGAGCATCCCTGTAAAGCAGCTCAACCCCTCTTGCTTCGGCTTCAGCCCGAATCGAATCGTTGTTTACGATTCGCCAGGTATTATTAACTTCCATTTGGGAAAAACCGACCCGCAGCTTTCTACCAGTGGTATCGACCGGAGTTACTGATTTTGTTGTGATTGAAGCCGGATCGACGTCGGATAACGCCACATTGACCACGTCTTCATACCTGTAGGCTCCGCTGTTAATACCCTCCATGTCCGCGGACGACACGATTTCCTCTGCGCCCAGAGAGTATCCGGCCACAGAAAAAACCATAAACACCGACAGTAGAATAATTACGCTTTTATTACTCCTTCCGATCATTTCTCTCTTCCTCCCTTTAATCAATAACTTACGAATAGACTTCTCCTACGACCTTCACCTTATCATCAATGTTTATTATCCCCCCATGCTCATTGGGATGTAACGTATTTCACCACCCCCTTCCATTTTGGCGTGAATACCGCGTCGAAGAACGTTATTGTGCATACGTTTGTCAGTTTCGCGGCGTACAACGTTTTATTACGGCGTAATGAGTATTTTTACGCCTTCCAGCCTCTCTGCTTTGTCAAAAGCCTGCTCCCACTTATTAATAGGAAAGATATCGGAAACAAGCGGCTTTGTGTTGATTTTCTTTTGTTTCATCAATTTCAGCGCCTGTTCCCAGTTGTTCCACTTATGCCCGAAGGAGCCTTTTATCGTCTGTTCATTTGCGGCCAGAGAGGCGTAAGGCACTTCGATCGACGGAGCCGTCAATCCGATCTGCACCATAATTCCTCCGCGCTTCAGCATATGTATGCCATTAGCGATAGCGGCGCCTGAACCGGTGCAATCAAACACGTAATCCGCGCCCCGTCCGTCGGTCATATCTTTTATTTTCGCGACAATATCGACGTCCTGACAATTGATGCCGTCGTCAACGCCGAGTTCCCTCGCTAATTTCAACCTGGGCTCGTCCGCGCTCAACCCGGTGATTACGCACGCCGCGCCCCGAGCTTTTACGGCTTGGGCCGTAAGAATCCCGATCGTGCCGGAACCCATAACGACGGCGACGTCGGTCGGCAGCAGCGCAGTTGAATCGAAAACCGCGTGGGCTGCTACCGCCAGCGGTTCACAAAGCGCAGCCTCTTCAAAGGCGACGCCGTCCGGTATTTTATGAATAATCCCTTCACGGACGACAATATAGGCGGCGAAAGCGCCGTGCGTTCCATAACCAATTGACAATCTGTCGGGGCACATGAGGTATGTTCCGTTTATACAATAACCGCACTTGCCGCAAATAACCTGGGCCGTCTCCGAAACAACCCTGTCGCCGAGTCTGACTGTGGTCACCCCTTTCCCAATTTCCGTCACGGTTCCGCAGAATTCGTGTCCCAAAATGACGGGGGGATTCGACCACGCTTCGCCTTTTCGAATTTTTATGTCGGTTCCGCAGATACCGGCAAATTCTACTTTTATCTTTACCTGCCCATCGCTGACTTGTGGCTCGTCAATTTCTCTGAGTTCAACATTTCCAATCCCGGTCCCAATTTTCATAATTGCCTTCAAGGCCAGCCAACCTCCTTACTCGCGCTTATTTCTACAAATTAGTATTGTGCACAAAAAACAATAAGTGCGTTCAGTTTTGGTCTGTTGTGTACGATAATGGCATTGTCACATGAAGATACGAAAAAGTCAATTAGTTTTTTCATTTGTTTTTTTCTTTCTTGACGACAGATGACAGGGAAAATTTGACATTCCAAAATATTTATATTAGAATAGTATAACCGTATACAAAAAGCAATAATTAAATGCACTATTATAAATGTGTGCACAATTTTACATCATCACTACATAATCGAAGGAGGATTAAACATGAAAATGATCATTGGAGGGGAGTTGGTCAACTCCTCGGACAACGCGACGCAAAACGTTTTGGACCCTGGAACGATGGAAGTTATCGATACGGTTCCCGTATCAACGGAAGCAGATGTAAAACGGGCAATACAAACCGCAAGGAATGGTTTTAAAGAGTGGTGTCAGGTTCCATTGCACAAAAGAATTCGCATCCTCAGGACATATGGTGAAAAATTAAATGAAAAAAAGGATTTCTTTGTGGAACTGGCGGCTAAAGAAGGCGGTAAAACGAAAGGGCACGCGGAAGCCGAGTTTCTAAACGCGGTCAGCTTAATCGAGCATTTCTGCGACGCGGCGAGGACATACAAAGGTGAATCATTCCCTGTCGGCGACCACTATTCCAACGAAACGGACTTAATGATTACGGTGCGGGAACCTTATGGCGTCGTAGCTTGCATTCTTCCCTTTAATTTTCCGTTCGAACTCTATTACCATAAAGTGATCCCGGCTCTGTTAATGGGAAATGCCGTAATCATAAAACCTGCTTCGGAAACGCCGCTGTCAAACATTAAAATGACCGAATTATTGGTGGAGGCCGGTGTGACTCCAGGCGCCGTCAGTATCGTTACAGGCAGCGGAAGCAAGGTAGGTAACTGGCTTACGACAGATAGAGGCGTGGACGTTGTAACTTTTACAGGCAGCACCGACGTGGGATTGCGAATCGCGAAAAACTGCGCCGAAAATTTGGTTCGCGTGTCGTTGGAACTTGGCGGCAACGATGCCCTCATTGTTTTAGAGGACGCCGATCCCGCGCACGCCGTGGCGGAAGCTGTCGGAGGAAGAGCCTATTGCTCTGGACAAGTTTGCTGCGCGAGTAAGAGAATGCTCGTTCAAAATTCCATAAAGGCGGAGTTTACGTCCAAATTGGTGGAAGCTTTGAAAAAACTAAAACCGGGCAACCAATTTGATCCATCCAGTGATTACGGGCCGCAGGTCAGTGAAGGCGTGGCGATCGAAATCGAAGAACAAATAAACCATACGCTGAAACAGGGGGCTAAACTTCTTTGCGGAGGGAAACGGTTTAATCGAACTTTCATTGAACCGACAGCCTTGGAAGTGAGCGCCGACATGGATATCGCTACGGATTTGGAAATTTTCGGGCCCGTTTGGCCTGTCATTGGATTTGATACGGTAGATGACGCCATCGCGTTGTCGAACAAATCGATGTATGGTTTATCCAGCGGCGTAATTACGAACGATATCAGCAAGGGAATGCATGTTGCAAAACATATGGAGGCCGGGTGCTGCGTTGTCAACGGTACGGGATGTTACAGGTCGCCGGGGCAGCCTTTCGGCGGACATAAGATGAGCGGTATTGGCGCCGAAGGCGGAACGTACACGCTCGAAGAAATGAGTCAGGTAAAATCCATCGTACTGAGAAACGCCTATAAATGAGGAAACAGCGCTTTACAACAGTCGGTGGCGGCAGCGCGCAGCGTTTGATTCAATCGCGCCGTTGCCGGCCGGCATTGTTGCAGTAACGGGTTTCGGCACTATTTGGCTGCTCACGAAGCAAGTTGTAAAAGCGCGCGGGGCGTTTTTTCGTCACCGCGCCGAAAAGGGTTGCGTGATAGCGCGCATTCTAAAACGCGCGAGATGATTTGGAGGTAACTATTCCTTGGATAGCAGCGAAAAGAATTTTCTAACGGAGAAATGCAGACAAATACGTTACGATGTGATCGACAGCATAGGAACCTTAGGGGTCGGGCATTTGGGCGGCAGCCTCTCGGTCATTGAGATTTTAACTGTGATTTATTTTAGGCATATGCGTATCGAGCCTCAAAACCCGAAAAAAGAGGGCCGTGACAGATTTGTTCTCAGCAAAGCGCACGCGGGGCCGGCGTTGTACGCCGTGCTCGCGGACAAGGGTTTTTTTGAGCGCGACCTGTTGTACACGCTGAACCAACCGGACACCTGCCTGCCAAGCCATGCCGATATGAATCTCACCCCGGGCATAGATATGACGACCGGCTCTCTCGGCCAGGGACTGTCATGCGCCGTCGGAATTGCGATTGGCGCGAAAGTGAGAAAGGACGGCGCGATGATCTATGCGGTCATTGGCGACGGTGAAAGTCATGAAGGCCATATATGGGAAGCGGCGATGTTGGCCGGGCACCGGAAACTTGACAATCTCATCGTGTTTTGTGATTACAACAAAATGTGCATTGATGGAGAAATAGAACATATCTGCGGCATAGAGCCGCTTGCCGACAAGTGGCGGGCTTTTGGCTGGAGTGTCTTCGAATGCGACGGCCACGATGTTGAAGCGATTGACGACGCAATAGTCCGGGCGAAGGCTGTGAACGGGATGCCTAACATGATTATTTTACACACGCACAAGGGTAAGGGCGTTTCGTTCATTGAGGCCAACTGGAAAGACAACCATAATGTGGTTATTACTCGCGAGCAGCACATGCTGGCGTTGGCGGAATTGGAGAAAAAGCAATGCGGGAAATAAATAACAACATGGATATGAGAGATGTGTACGCCTGGGCTCTTGCGGAATTAATGGAAAAAGACGAGCGGATCATGCTGCTGGACGCGGATCTCGCGCGAGCGAACGGCACATTGGCTATCAGAGAAAAATTTCCGGAAAGAGCGCTTGATACAGGCGTGGCTGAAGCGAATATGATGGCTGTCGCCGCGGGATTGTCGAGCTATGGTTTTATACCTTTTGCCGCGTCCTTTGCGGTATTCGCGTCGCGCAGGGTATGCGATACCGTAACGGTTTCGATCGTTTACGCGAAACAAAATGTCAAAGTGATCGGAACAGATCCCGGAATCGCGGCCGAACTAAACGGTGGAACACATATGGCGATAGAGGACGTCGGCGTATTCCGCTCCATCCCCGGTATGGTCATTTTCGAACCGGTGGATTGCGTGCAGCTTTATCAAGCGATACCTCAGATTGCGTCGCACTATGGGCCGGTATATATGCGTCTGTTCAGGAAAAAACCACCTGCTTCGGTTTTCGGCGAAGACTATAAATTCGATCTTTTCTCCGCGGATGTATTAAAAGCGGGGACAGACGTCAGCATTTTCGCGTCCGGAATAGAAGTCAAAGAAGCGCTGGAAGCCGCCGAGTTGCTTTCTCGTGAAGGGATTTGCGCGGAAGTCATTAACGTACATACCATTAAACCTCTTGACGAGGAAGCGATACTCCGTTCCGTTTCAAAGACAGGCTGCGCTCTTTCCGCCGAGAACCATAATGTCGTGGGTGGTTTAGGAAGCGCTGTTTCGGAACTGCTTTCCAGGCGTTGCCCCGTTCCGATGGAATTTATCGGTATTCAGGACCGATTCGGGCAGGTTGGTAAAATGCCGTTCCTGATGGAAAGGCTTCAAATGAATTCCGAGTATATCAGGAACGCCGCCGTAAAAGTAATAGGGCGTAAAAGTTTGTGAGGCGCGACGCGTGCTAAATCAAATTTACGAACAAGCATCGGGAGTAAAGAAACTTATTCAGCAACGCGAATTTGTGCTGGTTGTTATTCTCGTCGCCATGTGCCTCATAATAGGTAATCACAACCAGGGTTTTTGGACAATCGCGAATTTTAAAGGATTAGCCCGCAGCTTCGCGCTTGACAGTGTCGTGCTGATCGGAATGACATTTTTGCTTATTTCGGGAATGTTCGATATTTCAGTCGCTTCTGTTATGGCGTTTTCCAGTTTCAGCTTCACATTCCTGTTCGTAAACGGGACCCCGCTCCTCTTAGCCGCATTAATCACCCTAGCCGCTGCGGCGGTGATAGGGTTCACGAATGGGTTTATCATAACAAAGTTTAAAGTGAACCCATTCATCACCACATTGAGTACGCAGACCATCGTTCGCGGGTTAGTGCAGGCCCTGTCGCAAGGAAGGCCGATTAGAGCGGCGGCCAAAAACTTTACCATTTACAGCACGAGCGAAATCTTCGGCATTCCAACTGTTTTCATAGTCGCGGTCGCGATCCTGATTTTCGTCGACGTTTTGCTGCGCAACATACGTTACTTCAGGCAGTTGTATTTTATTGGCGGTAATGAAACGAGCGCTGAGCTGATCGGCATTGACGTCAATAAGACGCGAATCGTCTTCTTCATCGTTACGGCAATGCTCGCCGCGGTCAGCGGTATGCTTTCGGCGACCCGGCTTGAAGGCGCGAATCCCACAGCTTACGCGGGTAAAGAAATGCAATTGTTGGTCGCGGCGGTGGTCGGCGGCTGTTCGCTTAACGGCGGCGAAGGCACCATGTTTGGGTCGGCGCTTGGGCTACTGTTTATGTTTATCCTTAATAACGGGCTGATCATGTTCAGGGTGGATATATTCTGGTTTAATTTTGCCGTCGGGTTCTTCCTTATTATAGTCGTATTGATCAATACATTCAGCAGCGAAGCGATTAGCAAAAGGGACAGACGTAATTTTGAACAGGCAAAAAGCTGACGCCGGCGCGGAATATTCGCGGAAATAGGCTTAACTGAGCGTTAAAACGAAGACTTTTAAATATAAATTATATTTTCGGGAGGGAAGGAGGAAAGAGCAATCCCGGCAAATCTTAATAAGGAAGTTTACCTCTTTTGAGGACTGCTTCCAAAATTCTTATTCTGCGAGGAGGAGGTAACTATGAAAAAAGTATTTCCGAAACTATTGGTTGTGGTTATGGCGTTCGCGCTCATGGCCGCGTTTGGACAATCCGAAGCGGCGGCTTCGGCATTTGAGGGAGAAATCGCGTATGTATCCTACTATACCAGCATTCCTTACTGGAACGATGGATTGAGAGGCTTGGAAGCGGCGGGGAAAGTACTGGGCATTGACTTTGACCGCTCAAGAAATTTTTATGGGCCGCTGGACGGTAGCGGACAGGAACAGGCAAGGATTATCGATGAACTGGTGGCAAAAGGCGTAAAAGGATTGGTTATTTCGCCCGCCGACAATGATGCGATAGCGGCGTCATGTAAAAGGGCTATGGACGCGGGCATTCCGGTTGTTATGGTCATAAGCGGCATTACGGATAAATCGGCATATTTCGCCGAGCTCGGCGGTTCGAACTATAACGTGGGCGTTACCGGAGGCGAGTATATCGCGAGTATGATCGGCGGGAGCGGGAAGGTTGGGGTTCTGACAATACCCAGCGTTCCGGTTCATCAGGAACGCACAGCCGGTTACCTTGAAACGTTAAGTAAATATCCGGGGATTGAGATCGCGGAGCCGTTGGTCGACACAAACGCGGGGCCGGATGAAGCGTTGGCGAGAACCATCGCGCTCATTCAGGCGAATCCGGACCTCAAAGCGTTGATCGGAACCGACTCCGTAGGCGGCGCCGCGGCCGCGAGAGCCGTCAAGGAGACAGGTAAAGTCGGCGAGATCGTGATCGTGGGAATGGACAGGGACGCTGATCTTTTGGGTTATATAGACGAGGGCGTTGTCACCGCGACAGTGGCCTCAAAATCCTTCACCACAAAATGGATGGCGTTGCACTACGTCTATTGGATACTCAACGATTATATGAAAGATGTGGACGATTGGAAAGCAGCGAGCGTAGATCCCGTCCCTCGCGTTACTGATACAGGGAACATGCTTATCACACAGGAAAATATCGGCATGTTCCTCGAATAAAGGGGAAAAAAGCGACGGTTCCCGCGTTGGCGCGATAGGGCGCGGGAACCTGACTAAATCATGGAGAAGGCTATGAATCGATCTGCTGTGGTATTAAAAAATATCAGCAAAAGGTTTGGCGGCACGCAAGCGTTGTCCGACGTTTCCTTTGAAATCGCGAAGGGCGAGGTTCACGCGTTGCTCGGCGAAAATGGCGCCGGCAAATCGACATTGGTTAAAATAATTTCGGGCGTAATACCGAAAGACGAAGGAAACATACTCGTTGACGGTGAGGAATTGCGCGTCAAAAATCCGCAGCAGGCCAGACAAAAGGGTATCAACGTCGTTTATCAGGAATTATCGCTTGTTCCGAACCTGACAGTCGCCGAGAATATTCTCGCGTCCACCGAACGGATGAACAAGTTCGGGAAAATGGACACGAAAAATATGCCCGGCCATATCCGTCAAGTACTGCGGAAATTTCATATAAATCCCTCGACTCGCGTGAGGCATCTGGGAATCGGTATGCAGCAAATGGTGGAAATCACCAGCGCTATTTCCCGTAACTGCAAGCTGCTGATCCTTGACGAGCCAACTGCCGCGCTCACTAACGAAGAAATAAAAGAATTGTTCAGGCTTATCGGCGAGTTGAAACAACAAGGCGTTACGATTATTTATATAAGTCATAAAATTTCGGAAATACTCACAATCGCGGATAGAGTATCCGTTTTAAAAGATGGTTTATACGTTGGAACAAAGCCAATAGTGGAATGCGACGAAGCAACATTGATATCGATGATGATTGGCCGCGAACTTGGCAATATGTATCCGCCTTTGGGATCCGAATTGGGAGAAGTTATTCTGGAAGTTAAAAATCTCGCGGGAGAAGGATTCAACGACGTATCATTCAAACTTCGCCGAGGTGAAATATTAGGTTTCGCGGGTCTTAACGGCGCGGGCCGCACGGAACTCATGACGACGATATTCGGCGCCTCAAAAGCGAATAGCGGCGATATTATGTTGGAAGGCAATACTTTAAAGACAAAGCGGCCGATTGACGCGATACGGGCAGGTATCGCCTACTTACCGGAAGATCGCAAGCAGGTGGCGATTTTTTCGCAGATGAATATCAAGGAAAACTCGATTACCGCGATCATTGACAGCGTTGCAAAAAACGGTGTTCTGGACCGGAAAAAAATTAGAGAATTGACTTGCGGGATGATCGAAAAACTTAGAACGAAAGTCGGTTCGATGGATGACAAAATACTCAGCCTTTCCGGCGGCAACCAGCAAAAGGTAGTCCTTTCGCGCTGGCTGCTGAGCAATCCCAAGGTGTTGATTGCAGACGAGCCGACCCGCGGCATCGATGTGGGCGCAAAACATGAAATATACCAGATTCTGCGCGGCCTCACCTCGAAAGGAATTGGAATTATTCTCGTTTCATCTGAACTGCCCGAAATAATTGGGATGTGCGACCGAGTTATCACAATGTACAGAGGCAAGGTTGTATGTGAAGCTGAAAACGACGCGGCGCTGACGGATTTGTTGGGCAGAGCAATCGTTGGAATGGCTTCCGAGACGATGATAAGGGAGGCGCCGGAGCGCGAATGAAAAAAACGCTTTCTTTCATTATAAAACAACGAGAACTGCTCTTGGGCGCGCTGATCCTCCTAGCGGCGGCGTTTCTGCAATTCTCGACAGGCGGAAGATTCCTGACCAAAAATAATTTACTGGCCATCGCGGACACAAAATCGATTGACGCGTTCGTCGTTATCGGTGTTACCTACTTATTGATCGCCAAAGAGTTTGACTTATCGACAGCCTCAAGCATGGCATTGGGCAGTATGGTTTGCGCGTGGCTCATGGTGCGCGGAACTCCAATCCTTGTCGGCGTTTTCGGAGGATTCGCGGCGGGCGCCCTGATTGGCGGTATCAATGGATTTTTGGTAACACAGTTTAAAATTCCATCTTTCATCGCAACGTTAGGGACGATGTTCGCGGCAAGAAGCCTGACGCAAGTCATTGGGCAAGGCAGGCCCATCGCGAATTTACCGCAGGCGTTTATTGATATTACGAACTATAGAATCGCCGACCTGCCGTGGACATTGGTGTTGTTGGTAGCCGTCGTGATTGTTCTGCAGTTTCTGCTTAAGCGCCAGCGTTCGATGTTCAAACTTTTCTTTATCGGAGCAAATGAAAGGGCCGCGCGGATGGTTGGCATAAAGACAAATAAGCAACGCTGGGCTATGTTTGTTGTTTCCTCGATGATCGCGGTGTTCGCGGGTTTGATAATGACCTCAAAGGCAAGATCAGCTTCCCCCATCGCTTTTCAGGGTATGGAATTAAGGTTCATCGCGGCGTCGGTTATAGGAGGAGCATCCATAAATGGCGGTCAAGGCTCCATATTAGGCGCGTTACTCGGGCATCTGGTTATTTCTCTCATCGGGAACACAATGACTCAGTTGAGTATTTCGCCATATTGGGAAGGCGTTATTTTTGGGTCGGTATTGCTGACCGCCGCTATCTCGGACTCGCTCAGCCGGATGAAGACAACCGCGTAAGGGGTAAAAATGCTTTTAAGATACTTGACAAAGGGTGTTCTTTCGATAATTATTAGTTACAATTGGTGAAGATACGGTGGTGTTAATAAGATTTGAGCAATGAAATTAGTCGCTCGCAGGCAGTTTACGAATATATTTTAAATAAAATTCTCACTCTTGAATTCTCTCCGGGTTCCAGGATACCTGAGGAAATGATTGCCAGCCAGATGGGTACCAGCCGCACGCCGATACGCGAAGCTTTGCGAAGATTGGCGACGGAGGGGCTGATTATGTTATTTCCCAATCGTTATGCGCAGGTCGTCGAATTTTCGGAAAAAGACATATATGATTTGGGCATTATGCGCATTTTTTTGGATATAGTCGCTTCGCGTCTGGCCATACTGAACGGCAGTAACGCTGATTTTTTCAAATTAAGCGCGATTGCTAAAAAGTGCGACATTGCCGCGATGGAACTGGATATGCGGAAGCAAATAACCTTAGACAGCGAATTTCATTTTGAGATTGCCAATATATCGGGCAATAACGTTCTTAAAAAGATTCAGTCCGAAATGAACCTGAAAGTGTGTCTGCTGCAGGCGATACGATTTGAAGGGGTCGAAAGAAGGGTTTATTATCACCAGAAGATTGTAGAAGCGATTATGGCGCGGGATATCGCGAGAGCTTCAAAAAGTGTCATTGACCACTTGAGCGCATTTTACAGTATTGACGCCGAGAAGCATGATATGGATTATTTTGATTTTGCTCATGTGTTCAACTTGGGAATGTAATACATTAAACCATCATCGCTCCAGCCGGAGGGATTTGCGTTGACGATAACAATTATCGCGTATACTGAACTCAAGGAATATCTTGGGCGCGACGGTACAGCCAGTTTGGAGGTCCTTCCCGGAACGACTCTCGGCGAGGTTATTGATAGGCTCGGCCTGCCGGGAGAGCTTATTATGAGTGTCGTCTGCGATCAAAAACTCGAAGGTTTGGACTCCGCCGTCAAAGAAGGATGCGTCTACCGGGTTTTACCGATGCTCGGCGGTGGCTGACCACAGGTTGACGTGAGGGAAGTGAATTAATTTATGACGTTTATTAGAATCAATATGACCGAAAAAACGATTTCAAGACACCCTGTTCCCGAAAAATATAAGATGCTCGGCAATCGCGCGGTAATTGCCCACCTGGTATATGATGAAATACCGCCGGCTTGCAGCCCGATAGGGCCGAATAACAAGCTTATTTTCGCGACAAGCCCGTTTGATACGCTCGGCATAACCTGCACGACGAGAATGTCTGCCGGAGGTAAGAGCCCGCTCACAGGCGGGATCAAGGAATCGAACGCCGGGGGCCTTGCCGGCCCGTGCATGGCAAAACACGGCATTCGCGCTTTTATTATAGAAGGCAAACCTGCCGGCGGAAAACTTTATATGATTCACGTCAATAAAAATGGAATTGAAATTCAGGACGCCGAACATCTGCGCGGTAAAGGCACTTACGAGACCACGGCCTTGCTTCTTCGGAAATATGGCAAAAGGTCCGCCGTTATCAGTATTGGTACGGCGGGGGAGCAGCTTTTGAATGCTTCGGGAATTTTTATAAACGATATGGACGGCGATTCGGAACGGGCGGCCGCAAGAGGCGGTTTAGGCGCCGTTATGGGCTCGAAAGGAATCAAAGCGATAGTTATCGAAGGCGACGGAAACCTCCGCAGCCCCGTTTATAACGAAGAAAGTTTTAAAGAAGCCAGGAAAGCGCTGCACGAATCAATAATAGCCAGCCCCGGCAGAGAGGCTTTGATAAAGTTTGGCACCCTGGGCGCGATGATGAGCGTTCATGCGCTTGGAGCGATGCCGACGAAGGGTTTCACAGCCGGAACATGGGAAGAAAAAATCGATCGGGTAAATATTGACAAACTTGGCGAAACGATACTTCAGCGCGGGGGAGAGGGGACGATGAACCATTCCTGCGCGCCGGGATGTATTGTGCGGTGTTCAAAAATTTTTGCCGATAAAAACGGCAAGAAACTTCTTGCATACGAGTATGAACCCGGAGAACTTTTTGGGCCGAATCTTTTGATCGACGATCTTGACGCCATCGCTCAGCTTAACCTGAAATGTAACGACTACGGCCTGGATTTGATAGAGGTGTCGGTTACGTTAGGCGTTCTTTGTCATGCCGGTATTATGGACTGGGGAGATTCACGGAAAGCAAATGAGCTTATCGGCGAAGTCGCAAAGGGAACCGTGCTCGGCAAGCTGATTGGCAGCGGAGCGGCAACTGTCGGCAGAGTGTTCGGCATCGACAAAGTTCCGGCTGTCAAGGGGCAGGCGATGGCCGCGTATGATCCGCGCGGGATCAAAAGTTATGCGATAACCTACGGCACGTCTCCGATGGGAGCCGACCACACCACAGGAGCTACATTTCGGGCGCAAGCCGATCACTTTACATGGGAGAACGCGGTTGAACTTTCGCGGCCCGCTCAGGTCAGCGCCGCGTTTTATGACGCTTATTTCTGCTTCTTTCTTGCTCGCTGCATAGCCACGAACACGCATCTGCTCAAAGATCTGTTTAACAGCGTTTTCGGAACCAAATATGAGGACGCTTCATTTATGCAGGAAATCGGAAAGGATATCATTAAACACGAACGGATGTTCAATATCGCGGCGGGCGTCAATGAAGAATGGATTCCCGAGTTTATGCGCGAGGAGCCGCTTGCTCCCCACGGCAGAACCTGCGACGTTCCTGAAAGCGAATTTGCAAAATTTTGAGATGAA
>Ga0099364_10002495_pt1 | contig 29259 bp, 18 predicted proteins | sample TergutTh196P3_FD_73070 | JGI IMG/M metagenome (GOLD analysis project Ga0099364, IMG submission 73070) | Microcerotermes parvus P3 segment gut microbial communities from Pointe-Noire, Republic of the Congo - Th196 P3 | ecosystem: Host-associated > Arthropoda: Insects > Digestive system > Gut ...
CGACGAACGGTATCTCTACAGAATAAGGACGGACGGCACGGAAAGGGGGTTAGTATACGCCGATAAGACTGAAACCATCTACATTGTAGGCGAGTGGGTCTATTTTTCACAAATTGCAGCATTTCCGCCCATGTTCCGTGTAAGGACTGACGGAACTAGCTATGAAAGTTTTATTGACTAAATTTCCTTTGACATTAATACCCCGATAATATATAATTGTCACAGCAAACGCCGCCACAACGCCTTTGGTAATTTATACAGATGCCCTACGACACATCAGTGTGCCGTTAAATCTGCTTCATTCCTGCACAATGCAGCACCCCGGCTACTTTCGATAACCTTACGGAGATAATGCTTATGGAAAAAAGAAAACTAATCCTAATAATCACCGGAGCTATTCTTGTTATAGGTGCGGTTGTGCTGCTGTTGTTTTTGCAACTTTGGAGTACTGATGAGCCTGTGGATATTAACCACACACCTGAAACAAACGACAACGTTGTAACAATAAACGTAATCGGCAGTTCACCCGAAGCGGACGAAACCCCGCGCAGTGATGTTACCGTGCCAGGGCGCGGCAACACACCGGGGAACATAACTAACCTTGGGTATATTGTGGAAACGGAAGACTGGCTTTACATAGCAAGCCCTAATGGTATGATGCCGCTTTACAGGGAACGGTATGACGGTTCGGAGCGGCATGAGGTGAACCCGGAGGAGCGCGGGTTCACTTACATCAACATAGTGGGTGATTGGATTTACTACAGCAATATGACAGGCGACCCGGGAAGGAACATTTACCGCATCAGGACTGACGGTACCGGCAAAGAAAAGCTAAACGATGATAACAGCTCATGGCTGAGCGTGGTCGATGGGTGGATATATTACGTCAACAATGATGATGACTTCAGCTTATATAGAATCCGGACGGATGGATATGGGAGGGAAAAAATCAGCGATAGCCAGATAAGAACTTTTAACGCAATGGATGAATGGGTATATTACAGCGTTAAGGATGAAGCTGGAATATACAGGGTTAACATGGATGGTAGTAATCGCATAAGTATTTGTGATGAACGCGCTGATATTCTTATCATTGAAGATGGATGGATATATTTCCTAGTATTGATCGATACTCCATTCATCAATAAGCTACATAAAATGAGGCTAGATGGGAGTGAATGTGAGCGTATAGCAGAAGATGATGTTTGGTTTTTCAACATATCCAATGGCTGGATATACTACGGCAACAACAGCGACGAACGGTATCTCTACAGAATAAGGACGGACGGCACGGAAAGGGGGTTAGTATACGCCGATAAGACTGAAACCATCTACATTGTAGGCGAGTGGGTCTATTTTTCGCAAATTGCTTCACGGCCTCCAATGTATCGTGTGAGGACAGACGGATTAGAACATGAAAACCTGATGAATTAAATTGAATTGGAGACGAAAAGTATGAAAAAAACAAAACAACGCATTCTTGCATATTTACTAATTATTGTTATGTGTATTGGATTGTTGCAGACTTCTGCCATACCAGCAAAGGCAGAAGAACCAGAAGAGCTAATAAGCATTGATGATTTTACCGATTTAGCATGGGATTTAGTGTCAAAAGGCCGTACTCCTGATGAAGCATTGGAAACACTTACACAGGAAGCATTTCGGCTTGGCACGAACAGCGGGATACCTGTTGACTCAGGACTGTTAAGGCGGGCAGCGGAATCTGACAAGCAAAACAGCACTAGGATTACGGAGATTCTTGGATATATAAACATCGGCGATATGAAGTACGTTAACTTGGGGATTACTGTAGTTGAAAGCCTTAGTGCGCTGCCCGGTCTATATGCAGCGTTTCAAAACGCTTCATCCCCATCTGAAATAGCGTATTCCCAACTCGAAAGTCTGCACATATCATTCAATCTGCTCAGCAGAAGCCTGAAGGCGTTCATCCCCGGCATAGGCCATCTTGTTGCTATACCCATACAACTTGGAAACAATGCTGCTGGGCTTGCCCAGAATTTGGTCGAAGACGTTCGCAACAGCCATATTCAAGATATCATAAACCTGATAAATGCAGGCGTACCCGATGGCGATGTAAGGCTTTATGCCGAGTCGCGCAGGCTGCTCAATGTGTTCTCTGATCTGATAACTGTGAGGAACGCAGCGGATGAGCTTACCGTGCTTCTGAACGATCATTTTATGCTGCACAACTCAATAGGCGGAGAGGATTATCGTAGCGAAATCATAGGCACCCTTACAAGTGTTAATGCGCAAATCAGAGAAATCGAAGGGCCTATTGAGCAACTGGTAAACGCACTTGAGAACGCAACAGGACAATCCGGCAATGGCAACGCTTCACTGATGGAAAGGATACTGGAAATATTGACAGTCCTCAACACCAGCTACCTCGAAACAGGCAAATATGAGCCAAGGCACGAAGACCCGCTGGTACTGGATCTGACGGGCGACGGGCTTGAAACAGTGTGCCTTGATGCAGGGGTGTACTTCGACATGAACGGTGACGGCTTCGCCACCCTGACCGGGTGGATAACGCCGAATAACGGCTTTCTGGTGCTTGACTGGAACCAGAACGGGATAATCGACAGCGGGCGCGAGCTGTTCGGCAACCAGACACTGCTCGCCGATGGAGAGACACTTGCAAGCAACGGCTTTGAGGCGCTGGCGATATTCGACGAAAACAAGGACTGGATGATAGACGGGAACGACCCTGTCTACGACTACCTACAGGTATGGGTGGACAAGAACATGGACGGCATCACCGACCCGGGGGAACTGTACACCCTGCCGGAGCTCGGCATCGAGTCGATAAGCCTGTCCTTCATAGTGCCTTTCTCCGGGAACATATTGATCCACACCAGCTACTACACGACATTCAGCGGCGAATGCAGGGAAATCGGGGAGTACTGGTTCATTAGCGACCCCTTCCAATCAAGGGAACGCGAGCATACACCGCGTACGGCGGAAATCCTTGCCCTACCCGATGTGCCTGTATCCGGGAGACTGGTGTCGCTACATACGGCGATGGTGAATGATGCTGTACTGCAGGGCATGGTGGAAGATTACGTCAGCGAACCATCACATGACGTCAGAAGAAGCCTAGTAAGGCCGATCATCTTCAGATGGGCAGAAGTTGAGGATGTCGCAATCAACTCGCGGGGCAGCTTCGTAAACGGCCGCGAGCTTGCGGTGCTGGAGAAAGTGTTCGCGCAAGAGTATATCGATGCTTGGGGCAGCACAAACCCGAACAATGTAGCCGGGCACGCGCAAACCGGTATATTCGCGGAGTACGCCAACTGTGTCTTCCTTATGCTGGAGATACAGAGCCGGCTGAGCGGTGTGGTTTCAGAGCCGTTGGATATAGAGGATGTAATTTACAAAACAGAGCAAGTTTTACTTGATGACGAAGATACGGGTCTAAATCTGCTGCGCTCGATTAACAGCTATTTGGGAGCTGTTGACAAATTAAATCAAACCCGCATAAGGCTGTATTTCCAGCATAGGTTTCCGCTTGTGTACTTTAGCAACAATATAACCGGCACTCTAGGCAATGATGTTATTAACGTTCCCAATAATCGAGGGTACTTTGTTTATGGCCAAGGCGGCAATGACGTTATCCACGCTAAGCAGGGCAACAATACGATAGACCCAGGGGCAGGGAACAACCAGATACTCGGAGGCAGCGACAGGGACACCTATGTCATCGGACGGGGCTACGGCGTGAACACGATAACAGCGGGACTGGCGGTAGCGAGTAACGTGACCAACGACAGGCTTGTGCTCAAGGACGGCATAACCCGCAGCGATGTGGAGTTCACGCGGGTTGGAAACCACCTTGTCATCGTCATTGCGGAAGACGACCTGAGCGCGGACAACAGAATCGTGTTCCTTGACTTCTACCCCTCGCACTGGAGAAGGATAGCGGAGCTTGAGTTCTCCGATGGGGAGAAAATGACTACAGCACAGATACTGAACTCAAGCGCTGCCATCTACGGCACGGATGGCAATGACACAATCACCGTAGGGAGCAGCGCCGGGCACATCATATACGGTCTGGGCGGCGACGACGTGATACGCCCTAACGCCGGCAATAACACGATAGACCCCGGGACAGGGAACAATCAGATATTCGGCGGCAGCGGCAGGGACACCTATGTCATCGGACGGGGCTACAGCGTGAACACGATAACTGCGGGACTGGCGGTAGCGGGTAACGTGACCAACGACAGGCTTGTGCTCAAAGACGGCATAACCCGAAACGATGTGGAGTTCACGCGGGTTGGAAACCACCTTGTCATCGTCATTGCGGAAGACGACCTGAGCGCGGACAACAGAATCGTGTTCCTTGACTTCTACCCCTCGCACTGGAGAAGGATAGCGGAACTTGAGTTCTCTGACGGGGAGAAAATGACGACAGCGCAGATACTGAGCCTGACAGCATAACTTAGGCTTGATGAACAACGGTCTACCCCCACGAAGCACAGACGGCTCTGCTGCAGCCTGGCGGCAGCAGAGCCGTCTGTCTTTGGCGAAAGCAATACAACAGTAAATCGCCTAAATAGAAACTTCCCATCGATAGATAAATCTATCGCCTACTAATGCTCATCAACAATCCTATATCCCGCATCCTGAATAGCGTGCTTGACCGCCAGGAAATGCTCCCTGTTTCTCGTCTCCATCGAAATATGCAGAAAGCACCCGGCAATGTTCGTGTTCGCGCCGCCGGGATCGTGTATCACTTTCGTCACATTCGCACCCAGTTCCGCGATTATCGCCGAAATTTCCTTGAACTGCCCCGGCTTGTCGAGGACCTCGATCATCAGCTCCGACAGCCGCCCTGTTGTAAGCAGACCCCTTGCAATTACGCGCGAGAGAATGTTCACATCAATATTCCCTCCGGAAATTATAGCGCAAACCCTTTTACCCTTCAGCGGCAGCTTATCAAATAATATAGCGGCGACCGCAGCAGCCCCCGCGCCTTCCGAAACCAGCTTCTGCTGCTCCATCAAAGTCAGTATAGCCGTGGCGATTTCATCATCTGTTACAGTAACAATCTGATCCACGCACTCCTCGCATACGCCAAATGTAACCGCACCCGGCGACTTTACAGCAATGCCGTCAGCAAATGTGGAAAGTTGGCTCAGATTCGTGCGTGCCTTGTTCTCGAAGGAACGGTACATACTGCCGGCACCCGCCGCCTGCACGCCATAAACCTTGCACGCAGGGTTGAGCTTCCTCATCACAAATGAAATCCCCGCCAGAAGCCCGCCGCCGCCGACCGGCACGACGACAGCATCAAGATTTAAGATCTGCTCAAGAATTTCGAGGCCGATAGTAGCCTGCCCGGCGATAACATCAATATCGTCGAACGGATGAATCAAAACGCCGCCGCTATCCTTCCGGAACTTCACAGCTTCCTCATAAGCATCGTCATACACCCCGTCAACAAGCCTCACATCCGCGCCCATTCTTTTCGTTGCTTCGATTTTTGACAGCGGCGCGACGCTCGGAATGAAAATGGTAGCGTTTATCCCCATGCGCTGCGCCGACAACGCGACCCCCTGGGCATGGTTCCCCGCCGAACACGCAATCACACCCTTCGCCCTGTCAGCATCGCTGAGCATAGCCATCTTGAAATACGCGCCGCGTACCTTGAACGAACCGGTCATCTGCAGGTTCTCCGCCTTGAGATACAGCTCATAAGCAGAGGACATATTCTCGCACGGAATCACATCCGTCCTGCGCACAAAAGCCTTCAATACATGCGCCGCCTGATAAATCCTATCCAATGTCAGCATAATAAATCCTCCATTAACTTGCTCTTGACACTATCCGATTTGATTTATGTAGTGTCGGGGAGAGGTGTGTTATGCGGCGCAGTGAGGGAATTCCGGTGGAGATGCCGGAACTGACCGAACGTAGAAGCATAATACGCCTCTCCCCGACACGGATTGCCTAGCGCTAGATCACCTATTGACCTGTGTCATCAATATAACCTCATAAACATCGTGGAGCTTCGCCAGCTGGCGCGACATCTGTGTCCGGATGTACTCATCCCCTTTAGAAGTAATAAGCATCCTAGACTTCTCGGGATTCTCGGTCTCATTGACATAAAGGCTGTCAATATTGTACCCGCGCCTCATATAAAGCCCCGTTATGCGATTGAGCACCCCATAACGGTTAGCCACAATAAGCTCAACAGTAAACCTCTCCAATGCAAGCAAACCTCCCTTGCCAAACAGTAATACAACCTAAGGGCACCCCTAAAAAACACCGGCCTTCAAACACGCCCTAACTGACAATGATATCCCTAACCGAACCTCCCGGCGGAATCATCGGGAGCGCTTTCTCGTCCGCGCCAATACAGCAATCTATAATAACAGGCCTATCATCCGGCAAGCTGCCCAGTGCATCTTCCAGCTCATCGAGCGTCAACACCCGACACCCATCCGCGCCGAACGCCCTCGCAACCGCAGAAAAATCCGTCTTCCGGTTTAGCGAGCTTTGCGAATAACGCGTGTCATAAAAAGCGCTCTGCCACTGCCGCAGCAAACCCAGCGAGCCGTTATTTAAGATAATCACTACAATGGGCAGTCCCTGCGATACCGCAGTGGCGAGTTCAATCAAATTCATCCCGAAACTGCCGTCGCCGGTAAACAGAACAGTCCTCTGCCTGTTCATACCCATGCACCCGCCAATTGCCGCGCCCAGTCCAAAACCCATTGCCCCAAGCCCGCCGGATGTAAGCAAACTGCGAGGCCTCGTCAGCTTATAATGAAGCGTGACCCACATTTGATGCTGCCCCACATCAGTAGCAACAATGACATCATCCCCGAGGCAGCGATGAACAGTATTTATTATATTCTGCGGGGTAAAACCCTCGCTTACAAATGTTGCTCTGCCAAGCCTCTTTAGCTCCCTTACCCGTGAGTACCACTCATCATTTCTCATGGGCGGCAGCATGGGCAGCAATCCGGTCAGGACATCCTTCACATCGCCGCAGACCTCCATATGCGCGGGTACGTTCTTACTGATTTCGGCAAAGTCAATATCAATGTGTATAATCTGCTTCCCTTTTTTGTACTCGGCGATATTCCCCGTGGCGCGATCCGAAAAACGGACACCCAGAGCGAGAATCAGGTCACACTCGGATTTTATAACCGTCGCCGCATATTTCCCGTGCATTCCTGTCATCCCGAGATTTAGCTCATAATCATGAGGCAAAGCAGACAAGCCCATCATGCTAAACCCGACGGGAGCGGAAATCCTCTCCGACAGCTCACGCAGCTCTGCCTCCGCGCCGCTCGCAATCACGCCGCCGCCTGCATAAATATACGGTTTCCTGCACTCTTTTATAGCATCGGCAATCTTTTCGATATCAAACATACATTCCAGCTTAAAATCCTCAAGAGGCGGCTTGCCTACATACTCGCAGATGTCGTTTTGAACGCACTTCGGAATATCCACAAGCACCGCGCCGCGCCTTCCGCTGTGCGCGATATGGAAAGCCTCGTTTAGCGTATCCTCCAGCAAGCAAACATCCCTGACTACATAGTTATGCTTTATAATAGGCTGAGTTATGCCCATAATATCCACTTCCTGAAAACTGTCCCTGCCCAGAAGCGGAACCGACACGTTGCCTGTGATAATTACAAGAGGCACGCTGTCTAGCTGCGCGTTGGCAATCCCTGTCACAAGATTGGTTGCGCCCGGACCGCTGGTCGCAATGACAACGCCTGTCTTGCCGCTCGCCCGCGCATACCCGTCCGCAGCGTGAGCCGCGCCCTGCTCATGGGCTGTGAGGACATGGCATATCCTGCTGCTGTTTTTATACAGCTCATCATAAAGCGGCAGAACAGCCCCGCCCGGATACCCAAATACAATATCAGCCCCATGCGCAATGAGCTGCTCAACAACAATCCGCGCTCCCGATAATTCCATGAAAACAGCCTCCAAACAATCTCCAAAAAGCAACATATAAGCAATATATAAGCAAAACAAGATGATATTACATAATGAGCTTAAACCCCGGCAATAATCTCCACCTCGACAGCGACGCCTCTCGGCAGTGCCGCAACCGCAACACATGAGCGCGCGGGCTTGCCGGTGAAATACTTCGCATAAACCTCATTAAACGCGGCGAAATCATTCATATCGGTCAAAAAACATGTAGCCTTGACCACCTTTGAAAAATCTGCTCCCGCCGCCGCAAGCACAGCCTCTATGTTGCGCATAACCTGCTCCGTCTGCTCCTTAATGCCGCCATCAACAATCTCTCCCGTCTCAGGCGACAGCGGAATCTGCCCCGAAGCAAATAGCAACCCATTAATAATAACCCCCTGCGAGTAAGGCCCGATAGCCGCCGGTGCGGAATCTGTGGAAATAATTCTCATGTCAATACCCCTTTTGCAATATATTATCATGCGTTAATTTACAGGTCATGCCGCTAAATCATGCTCCAAAATACTCTGTATAAACGGATCTGGCATTATTGCCGTCTATCGCGTTTTTTATGATAGCCCTGCCGTCTTTGAACAGCATTATATCATATTTTCCATCCGAAAACCTCAAAGAATAAGACGAGTACTGAACACTCCCTGCCTTTTTCAGCCTCTCCGCCATCCCGGCAAAATCAATCTGCCCGGACCGGGCCGGCACAATCTGCACAGAGCTGCTGCCGCAAATTGAGGTTGTGTACGACCCAACCGATTTACCCAGATACTCGTATTTCTTATGAACGCACACAGGGCAATTACTGTCTTTCTCCGGAACAAGCGAATTAAAACAGTTCCCCCATAAATCTACCGACAAAACGCCCCTGCGTACAGAATCCGACCCCAGCAGGATTTTAATGGCCTCCGCAGACTGAATCGATGCCATAGTTCCCGTAATCATATTAAGCACGCCGTAAGTGCTGCATGTCTGCTCCGGCATAGACCCGGATTCACCCACAAAGCATCTCAAGCAAGGATTATTATCATTAGGAAGAATATTCATCGTCGTCCCTGCGCTGCCTAATGCGCCGCAGTATATCCAAGGCACCTCATGCTTATTGCAGGCCTCGTTTATCAAGAACCTGACTTCAAAATTATCGCTTGCATCTAAAACTAAATCGACATCACTGACAATCCCTTCAATATTCGCCGAATTGACATCCGTGATAACAGGTTCTAAAGCAATCTCCGAATTAACCTTGCTCAGATGATTAAAAGCCGCAATAACCTTAGGCAACGCCTGCCTTGCATCATCTTCATTATAAAGCATCTGCCGCTGCAAATTGGTAATTTCCACATAATCCCTGTCTGCCATACGCAAAAATCCAACACCCGCGCGGCATAGATTATTCGCCGAAACAGTCCCCAAAGCCCCCATCCCGATAATAGCGACCCTAGCCCGCAGAAGCGCCTCCTGCCCCCGAGCCCCTATATGATTAAAAACAATCTGCCGAGCATAACGTTCCATAAAAATCTCTTTTCTATAGGTTGATGGCGCATCACTCTCAACTCTCAACTCTCAACTCTCAACTCTCCACTCTCAACTCCGCAACGCAGGCCTCGAGTGCCGCTAAACAGCAGTCAATCTCATCTTCTGTGTTAAAGTAACCCGGGCTGATGCGCAGGGCTCCCCCGGCATCCGCAGACCCCAGGCTGATATGCGCGTCTGCCGCGCAGTGCAATCCGCCTCGGACAGCAATGTTAAAAGCCGCGTCCATCATTAAAGCAGCATCGACAGAAGAAACATTCTCCAGTATGACGGAAACAATCCCGCTCCTGTCTTGCGCCAAACCGGGCCCGGCAACCCGCGCCCCGTCAATGCCCGCAATCCCTTTGATAAGCCTGTTGGCCAGCGAGGCTTCCTTACGCTCGATTTCTTCAATACCGGCATCCAGCACAAAGCGGATTCCCGCCGCAAGCCCGGCAAGCCCCGGGGAATTGCGCGTACCTGTCTCGAGCTTATCAGGCATGACCTCAGGCTGCACAAGCGACTCGGATCTCCTGCCTGTGCCACCTTGCATAATCGTACTCATCTCCACACCCGGCCTAACATACAAGCCCCCTGTACCCTGAGGCCCGAACACGCCCTTATGCCCTGCAAACGCCAACAAATCAATGTGCATATCTCGAACATTGATTGCCCTGCACCCCGCCGACTGCGCCGCGTCTACCATAAACAGGATACCCCTGTCCTTGCAAAGCGCGCCAATTGATGCTATATCATTGGCAGTCCCCGTGACATTGGAAACATGAGTACATACCACCAGCCTCGTATCAGGCCGCAAGGCTTCTTTTATATCCTCTGTACTTAAGCCGCATTCTAAATCCATCGGCAGCTTCGTAACCGAAACGCCGTCACGCTCCAGATGGCTGAGCGGCCGCGAAACCGAATTGTGCTCAAATGCCGATGTAATCACATGATTCCCGGGCCTGAGAACACCTTTTATCCCAATATTCAAGGCAACGGTAGCATTCGCAGAAAATGCGATGCAATCAGGTGACTCAGCATTAAACAGCTTGCCGCACATCACCCTGGCATCCTGCACAGCCCGCCCGGCAGCAAGGGAGAACCTATGCCCCGACCGCCCCGGATTGCCGCATTCTTCCCGCATGGCCCTCAAAACCGCCGTATAAACCTCCTCCGGTTTAGGAAAAGAAGTAGCCGCATTATCCAGATAAACAGCCCCATTTCCCATTTCCACGTCAACTCCTAATTCCTAATTGAGTCCCTCTATTTACTGTCATTCTGAGCGTAGCGAAGAATCTTACTGCACCATGAAACACTTAATTATCAAGATTCTTCAGTCGCTTTGCTCCCTCAGAATGACAATCATAGTAGGTTTTTAGAGGTACTTAATTCCATTATGACTTCCCCTGCGATTATCAGCCCCGCGACCGACGGCACGAATGCATTGCTTCCCGGAATCTGCCTTCTATGCGTACATTTTCTCTCGGTTCCCGGCGGGCAAATGCAGTTAGCCCTGCAGTCTGAGAGCATATCAACCGCAGGCGCAACCGGCGGCTCCTTAGAATACACAACCTTCAGCGACTGAACCCCGCGCCGCCGCAGCTCATGGCGCATAACCTTCGCTAATGGGCAAATGGATGTCTCATATATATCAGCAACCTCAAAAGCCGCCGCATTTACCTTATTGCCCGCACCCATTGAACTGATAATCGGAACCCCGCTCTCGCCTGCTCTGATCACAAGCTCAATTTTCCCGGATACTGTGTCTATTGCATCGATAATATAATCATACTGCCCAAGCTCCACCTGAGCTGATGTGTCGGGAATATAAAACATCTTAAACGCGCCCACGGCAGCATCCGGGTTTATCTCAAAAATGCGTGCTTTGGCAACATCGACCTTATACTGCCCGACATTGCTCCTCAAGGCATGAATCTGGCGGTTCAGGTTAGTTAGGCAAATCTTGTCATCATCGAACAAATCCAGCGCCCCGACCCCGCTGCGGGCCAGCGCTTCCACGGCAAAGCCCCCAACCCCTCCGATGCCGAATACCGCTACTTTAGCAGCCTTAAGTCTCTGCATCGCATCTTTCCCAAAAATCAACTCTGTCCTGGAAAACTGGTTTAGCATAAGCATTTACCCCTAGACCGTTACTGTCTGAAAACATGGTAATTATACCGTTCTTAGTATAGATAGTCAATAAGTAATGCTTTAACCCGCCCGATGAGGCTATCCAAACAAGAACAGCTCACCGGACGGGTTATTACGGCGCTAAGACCATGGCGGGACTATTGAACAGTACCCTTGATAATTACGAAGCCGGAACATCCGCAGTAACCACATTAAACTGCGCGGGCTTGAAGTCAATGTCGAGCTCAATAACGATAAACCATTCAACCATATCCGCGGTGCCTATTTCCGGCAGCAGGCGGCTTATGTGTATGGCGCCGTCTGCATCTATGCTATCTACCCTATGCCTGTTTGAGCCGCTGTTCTCCGGCATAAACACGACAGCAAGATACTTCGTGGTAAAGAAATCCTCTGTGTACTTCGCAAGCCCATCAACAAAACCAATTTCCGCGAAATACTGTTCCAGCCCGCTTTTTGAGGTAATCGCGGTAACCGGCTGCTTATACGCAGCGCCGGCACCCATGCTTGTCTTAATAAACAAAACCCCATCTCCTTCCTGTTCGTTATCAATAATATGCAGCATTCGCATGACAGTAACTATGCCTGCTTCCCGCGTGTATTGCTGACTTGGCGAAAATCTATTGTTCCCGGTACCGTTCATAATGCCTGCTGCCTGCACTCTGCCTATGCTGTCAACAGCCCACGGGGATGCTCTGTTTATATCGGTAAATGTAGCAGCATGCTGCGGGAGCGGCTGTCCCATGGCTTTTGATAAATTCGTCAGCATTACTGCTGCCATTTCACGCGTAAGCATTGAATCCGGGTCAAATCTGTTGCGGCCGATGCCATTAGCAATCCCAACATAGGCTGCTTTTTCCACATCAGCATCGTCTGTGTCAACAAAGGCTCTGCGGCCGGTTATCTCGCCTTTGACCGATTCATAAATTGTTACAGCAAGGGCGCAAAAATCCGCGCGTGTCATTGTTTTGTCGAAATTTGAGCCAAGTTTTTCCGGGATCAGCCCCTCTGCTAACGCTTCGCTTACATCATCAACCGCCCACGATGACAGTCTGTCACCGGAAATAATGTCTGCTATAGTCACCTCTGCTGTAACGCCGTCTGAGGCAAACGCCGGAATCCCCACTGCCGTCAGAATAACCATGCACAAAGCTGCGGCTAAGAATTTTATGTTTAGCTTCATATTGATAATCCTCCTCATAAGTTATGTTAATAACCCGCTCTTACCCTGTAATCGTAATTACTGTGTCTGCTCCGACAGCCATGTAGTCCCTGGCGTTGAGGTTTTGTGCCATCGGGCCTTCGGCTTTGAATGTGCCGGGGTTTATTACGCGGGCGTAATAGTAGTATGTATGGTTGCGGTCGAACCTGCCGTTGTAGTCGTAGAACGTGACGCGCTGGCCCTCTGTGGCGGAATAAGCCCACCAGCCGCTGAGGGAATCCCTGCTGTCGAAACGCGCGGAGTTTGCTACATACGTCAAGCCTGCGGGAAGGAAGTCGGTTATCTCGTATGACCCGCTCATCGACCTTGCGGTGTAATTGACTGTAATCTGCACGCGTACCAGCTCATCCTGCGCGAAGGTGGTTGCGCGGGTGTTCGTACTACCCCTAAAATAATCGCGGCGGATCGTAATGTCGTTGTCGATTGCTTGCATATTCTCGAGCGGGGTGCTGGTGATGGACACCGCGCCCACCTCGCCGGCTACGGATACAAGGCGGAACTCATCCATGTTCTGCGCCGGAATGCGTAAGGTGTATGAGCCGCCATGACCTAGCTCGCGCGTCACTGTTTCGCCGAAAAGCTCATAAGTTATGCCTGCTGCGCTGCCGGTATGGTTCTTAATGTCATAGGATATGAACGCCAGGCGCTCGATGTTCAGAAGCAAAGCATCATCATTGAAGCGGTGCGGAGCGTCATAGCGGTAGTTAGCGGCGTAGTTATGAAGACCCAGGCTCTCGGGCAGCCCGAGCTGCGCCGCCAGAAGCGCGACAACCGAGGTCGCATCCAGAATGTCCGCGCGCGCCGCCCCTACGTCAACGCGGTAGTAAGGCTCAACATGCTGCACATGCGGCGCGATGCGGCTGTTGTACAGTTCCCGCGCGGGCTGCCGTTCGCCTAGCGCGTTAAGCCCCAGCGCGACATATGCGGCATTCCTGACGGATAAATCAGGCTGCGCGGCGAACTGCTGCAAATCCAGTAGCACAGGTTCGCCCAGCATAGCAAGTCCGTACAGAGCGAGCATTTTGTTGTTGGCGGATGTGCCGTTGAATGCGGTGTAGAGATAGCTTTTCAGCGAAGCCTGGTTGACCTCATCCAGAATAAACGGCAACAGCATGACGGTTGTCTGGAGATCAGAGTTGGCGTAGGGGAGGATGGCGATGCCGCCGTTTTCGGTCTGGTATTCCAGGAGGCTGAAGCTGCTTGCCTCTCCGAACAGGCTGACATCAGGGAAATGCGTCCTTATGAGATTGCCGGCTTCGCGTTTCGCCACCAGCCCTTCGACCCTTGCGCCCGTATTCCACAGGTTGCGCAGGACGAACAGCTCGCTCAGGAATTGCCCGCGCCCCCGGTCTGTGAATGTGATGTTTGTCAGCCCGCCTGTGTTTATATCGAATACTGTATCAGGCGTGACATCGTAGAACGCGGCGGAATCTATCTGACGGTGCGAATTAATCACCTGATATGTGTGCTTGACAGCGTCGCTGTAGCCGTTGCTCGTTGTCGCGCGGATGATGAGCGCGCCGGTGCCTCCCGCATCCATACCCCAGAGCGGGATGTTCACGCGGGCAAAAGATACGCCTGTCGCGGTGCGTACATCGGACGGGTCGTCTTCGCGCCAGACTTCGAACGTCACATTTTCGCCGCCGGCAAGGCTCGTGCCGTATGCGTTTACGCCTATGTGCGGGGCATCGCCTGTAAGGAACGTGCGGCCGAGCGTGTAGTGGAGAAACATAGGCTGGGTGACGCGCACGCTTTGAAGCGTGTTCCCGGCGTACAGGTCATCGCTTATGGCGGAGGCGGTCACGCGCCATGTGGTTATGTTATCGGGTAGCATGAACGTGAAGGATGCCTCGCCCTGCGCATTCGTCCGAAGGCTTGCGAAAATGGCGGTGTCCTCGAATCTCTCGCGTATGCGGGTATCGCTGCCGCTTTCCGCTTCATCCGCAGCCGGCGCGGCTTCCATAGCCATATCATACATTGCTGAAGGTTCCGCGACACTATTTCCTCCGGCATAGCGATAGGCATCGTCTTCATTAAAATTAACATCAAGGCCGTCGCTGATGAACGTCCTGTGCGACGCCAGGCTGAAATTCAGGTTATCGTTTACATTCCCGTACAGCATCGCAAGCGTGTCCACTGAATAATCCATCAATGCCAGGAGCGCTTCGTCCACAAGGCTGATATTGACATTCGCGGCTTTCGGGTTGCCGTCAGGATCGGTTGTGGTGACGGTAATCGTGGCCATGTCGCCCGGCCTGTAGGCGTCTTGGTTCGAGGTAACGTTAATAAGCAGGTTGCGGTGCGTGGGGTTATACCGCAGGCGCTGGGTCATCTGGCCGCTTGTGTGATATGTATGGCCGTTGAAGTGGTACGCGAACACCTGCACATTAGGCACATGCCGCTCGCCGAAGGTGAACTCGAGCGTGTTTTTGCCGATCTGATAGTTCATAACGCCGTCCTGCACCACGATAAACAGGTAGTTCCCCCGCGAGATAGGCTCGGTGCCGCGCATGATGGTCAGCCCGACTTCATCGCCTATGTCGTAGCCTTCGGGGTCCGCGCCGTACAGGAACGGGTAATCATCCCCCGCGCCAAGGTAAAAATCCGTGTAGTCGCGCCCGATATAGACATCATGCCATATCGTGCGGCCGTTGCCGTCCGTTGTGGTCAGTTGCGCCTGATAGCTCGCGTTCTCGCGGTCCGGCACGCGGAAGTCCCTTGATGCGGTCCCATCTGTATTCGTTGTAAGTTCAAATCGCTCAAGTGAATTGGTACGCAGCTCATAGCGGTATTTCGGGGTTACCTGCCTTGTTATGTGGTCGTAGCGGTCCCCGTCGTGTATCGCCTCCCAGTAGTGTTCCACGATTTCCACAGATATCCGCTGACCGGATTTCGGGGTGTCAAGGAAGTCTCCCCAATGCTCCGCAGTGCCGTCATTAATGCGGTCTAGCGTGATGTTATGGACGTTGACGGTAAGCGTGGCATCTCTGCCGGTGCGTGAAGCCTGAGGCCTTACGATTATATCATTGACGAAAACGCGCACATTGGCATCGCGGTAAACCCAGCCTGTTTCCGGCAAAGTGGCTTCAGCCATAAATCCCAGGCTTCTCTCGCCCTGCACCCTGTCGCTTCGCGTGCTCGGCTCAGCGGTCGGCGTTACGGATAGTTCGATAATCCCGTCAAGATTAGTCACGCCCTGACCTCCGCCCGGTGTACGCAGCCCCCAGCCCCAGGAATTGTATGATATATCAAGGTCCGGCACGGGGGTGCCTTCGAAAAACTCGGTTTTGGCTGTGAAGTCAACCCTCTCACCCGCGAAAATGGCTGTTTTGCTTGCTGATACCGTCAGTTGGTACGGAGGCTTCACATAGTCCATGATGTTGAAATATATGGAGTTCAGAAGCAAATCGCCGTGATAGATTGCCAGCTCGTAATAACCCGGGTCTAAGTTGGGCAGGCGTATCTCGCCGGAATACGCGCCCTCGTTAACCTGTATGTTCTGCCTGTGCAATGTGTCGCGTTCGCCGTAATACCACCACGAGGATTCCCTCATCACAGCGGTTACATGCGTGATGTTCTCTTGCCGGCGGCGGTTCTGCGCGAACCCCCAGAGGGAGAGCGTGTCGCTGCGCTGGAACAATGTGCGGTCTAGCTGGAGCGCGGACCAGTAATGATCATTCGCGGATTGCTCGAATCTCCACGGGTTCCATCCCCAGTCATCCCAGCCCATTTCATATGAATAATACATATCCCCGCTCCACCAGTTGCGGTAAAACGTCTGATACGCGGAGGAATGCGCGAAAACCACATGTTCCTTGCCATCGGTAGCGGTGATTATCAGGTAGTCGCCTTCCGACATCATGCGTTCGACAACGGCGATGCCATAGCTGCTGACCTCATATGATTTGTTTGCGATCGGGTCGCGGACGCTTGCCCCGGAAGCAGGCATACCCGTCGTCATATCGTTTACCCACACAAGGGCTTTGCTTCCGTCAGCTATCACCTGCACGGCTAAATCGGTTATTTGGATAATCATCTGCTCGGCGGTGTCGTTCGTTTTGGCGTTGAGTACATAAAACCCCGGGGAAAGGGTGTTAGGGAGCGTGAATGTCTCATTCCAGCCCCAGTCGTCTTCTACCCTTGTGTTGATTTGCGTGGACGAAATCCTTGTCAAGCGCGATACGTCGACAAAACGGTCGGTTTGATATACCTGCGACCACCAAGGCGTGTTGGCGAGCTTGTTGACTGCATTGATGGCTTGAGCGCGGTCGTTAATGCGGTACAGCTCGAAATCGATTTCAGGGCGGCTCTTATCCCTGTCGTAATTCAGCCAGAATCTCACATATGGGGCCTCGAAGGAGGGGAACTGCACATGCGCATCGTAGAAATACACGCTGGATGTCCGGTCCCACGAGGATGAGCTTGAGTCGGGTGCTGTTTCGAATGCGAATACAAGATCCGAGGTGATTATATCGCTGGAGTTCGGCAGGCTGAGCCCTGAGCTTACTGTGACTGTGTAAATCCGGCTATGCTCCAGCGCTTCCGCAGGCATGAATATGACAGTCGGACCGCGGTGGGTGAATTTCCCCTCGACATGCGGGAATATGCTGAAATGCTCCGAGATGTCCAGCGCGTCGCCTTTGGAGAAGGTTATCTCTATGCCCGTGCGTACGGGGACATTCGCCGACTGGTCGCGGGGGAGGGTGGAGGCGATTTCAAATATCTCGGCGGTCTGGAACGCCCATGTGATGTCCTCGCCGCTCTCGCGGGTCAGCCTGAACGTGAAGACATTGTTCGATGTCAGCGGTATCACCGGGGTTATGATGAAGGTGTTCCCGTCCTCGCGGGTTATGAATGGCTGAGGCTGTCTGTCGATGAATACCTCCGGGGTTGAGTTTTCATAGCCGCCGGGCGTACGCAGGACGAAGGTGCTTACAGGGTCTATTCCTGTAAGGGTGAACACGGTGGGCGCTAAGATGAAGCCGTCCCTCGGCGTTTGCCCTGCCAGCGCTTCGCTTGATGAGAGCGGCGTGATGTTCCGGGCTGCGTTCCATAGGGGGTCGGTTTCGTCGAACGAGCGGTCGGCGGCTTGGGCGGACGGTATGTCCGGGAACAGGCCACCGGCCGGGCCGTCTTCCTTTCTGAATGGGAAAATTAGGATGGACGTGGCGGTAAGAACCACGGCAAGGGTAATTATCATGATTTTTCTAATAGTAAGGAGTCTTTTCTTTGTGAAAAAGTCTTTCATTTAACGCACAACCTTTCTGGCTCGGTGAGGTGCTTTCGTTTTGGGGTTATAATGATAAGACGGTAGAAAGCGTATTTTGTTCCGCTAAATGTTAAATTTTTCTCAAGAAAGCTTCATCTTGTTTCGTTACCTTACAGACGGTCAATATACTCTGAACCGTGCCTTGCGCCCGGACGGCTATTCCTATGCATCTTAAACCTCTTCAGCCGCAAGGCGTTCATCAGTACGGACACCGAGCTTAACCCCATCGCCCCTGCCGCCAGCATGGGGTTGAGCATAGGTCCGCCAAAGATATGCAGTACGCCGGCAGCTACAGGAATCAGCGTAGAGTTGTAAAGAAACGCCCAGAAAAGATTTTGCTTGATGTTTGTTATCGTGCGTTTGCTCAGTAGTATCGCCGTCGGCACATCCATCAAATCAGACCGCATCAGCACTATATCAGCCGACTCTATAGCGACATCCGTGCCCGAGCCTATAGCTATGCCGACATCAGCTTGCGTTAACGCGGGCGCGTCATTAATCCCATCGCCTACCATCGCGATTTTTAACCCCTTATCCTGCAGTTTTCGAACTTCCTCGGATTTATCGTGCGGAAGCACTTCAGATATTATACTGTCAATACCGACCTGCCTTGCAATAGCAGCTGCAGTCTTCTTATTATCGCCGGTAATCATCGTCACCGTTACCCCCATCCCGCGCAAAACATCTATAGCTGCTTTGCTGCCGGGCTTTATAACATCCGCAACAGCGGCAATACCCGCCGGTTTACCGTCAAAAGCCACATACATAGGGGTCTTACCCTCATCAGCCAGCGACGATGCAAAATCCGCTCCGGATGACATCCGCGCCGCATTACCGGCGCCGGATTTGGTATCTCCTACTGCAAGCTCCGGGTTTGCGAGCCCGTATACAGTATCAAAAGATATCCCGCGCTCCTCCATGAGCTTCATATTCCCTGCCAGCACAGCCGTTCCCTTGACAACCGCCTCAATGCCGCGTCCGGTAATGGAATAGAAATGCTCCGCAGGCAAAAGCTCCACCTCTCTGTCTGATGCACAGGCAACTATAGCCTGTCCCAGAGGATGCTCCGAACCTTTCTCCGCGGATGCCGCATACAGAATTAGCTGCTCCTGCGTATAATCATTAAATGCGATCACATCCGTCACAGCCGGCTTACCTTCTGTGATCGTCCCTGTTTTGTCAAAGACAATGGTATCAATCCTATGCGCAATCTCCAACGCCTCACCGCTCTTTATCAAGATGCCGTTTTCCGCGCCTTTGCCTGTGCCAACCATGATAGCCGTAGGCGTAGCAAGCCCCAGCGCGCACGGGCAGGCTATGACAAGCACTGCGATAAACGCCGATAAAGAAAACCCGATATCTCTTTCCGCGATAAACCATCCGATCCCGGCTATGATTGCGATAAGGCAAGCAGCCGGCACAAAATACGCGGAGACCTTGTCACCGATTGCTGCAATAGGCGCTTTTGACCCCTGTGCATCCTCAACAAGTTTAATTATCTGCGCCAGAGCAGTATCGCTGCCAACCTTTTCGGCACGGAAACGGAACATACCGGTAGTATTTATCGTTGCCGCGTAAACCAAGTCCCCCTCATGCTTATCCACAGGCATACTCTCACCTGTAAGCATTGATTCGTCCACAGCGGAATGCCCGGAAGTTATCCTGCCATCAACGGGTATCTTCGCGCCGGGCTTTACTACAACAATATCGCCGATTTCAACTTCATCGATGGGAATTTCCACTTCCGTCCCGACAGCACCCGAACCGTCTGCGCCGATGTTGCCGTCAGACAACATGATAACAGCCGTCTTAGGCGCAAGCCCCAGCAGCTTTTTCATTGCTTCGCTCGTTTTTCCCTTTGTGACCGCTTCCAGTGTTTTCCCCAGCAATATCAGAGTGATGATAACACCCGCAGTCTCAAAATAGAGGCTATGAACAGCATGTTCCGCCCCCTGAGCTATTAAGAGCGTGTTATACATGCTATATGCAAACGCCGCCGACGTTCCGATGGCAATCAATGAATCCATATTCGGGCTGCGCCTGAGCATTGCCATAAAACCAACAGTGTAGAATTTATACCCTGCGGCAACAATCGGAATCGCCAAAATAAGCTGTATCAGCGCAAATCTGAGCGGATGCTCCGTCATATCAATAATCCCGGGAACCGGGAGAGTTATAAATGGCATCATCGGCGCCATCGCGATATAAAAGAGCGGCACGCACAGGACAGCCGAAACAATAAACTTAATGCGGAGAACTCTAACCTCTTTCTCCTTTCGGATTCTATCCTCATCCACCGCGCCCGCTTCGGAAAGCGGCTTCTCGGCAACCTGAAAGCCGGTTTTTATGACTGCTTGCTTAATATCCTCCGGCTCCAGTTCCGCCCCATCATACGTTACATACAGCTTTTCAGCGGGCAGGCTGACGTTAGCCTGAACTACCCCGTCCAGCTTCCGCAGCGTTCTTTCGATCCGTGCGGCACAAGACGCGCACGACATCCCGCGTATGCCAAAAACCAGATTTTCCATTACATAATCACCTCGCGCCTTTTACATAATTATAACAACAATCAAACTCCTTGTAAACCCGGCGGGCTTATGATATTCTATATGCACTAATCACATATTACTGGTCACAGGTCACAGGAAAATCATCAATGCCGGTGAGGATAGCTGTTTATGTGCCCCGCAGAGCGTAACCATGGACGGTGGAGCGTTCGTTCAGTGGCGACACGATGTCGCCTCTGAACGACAAGGGGCATAGAAATAGCTGTCCGAGCGCAAGGCACGCTGCAAACTACAATTACATGTGGACAGTAACAATCACATACATCCCAGAGGAAACGACATGGATTATAACTTTGACAAAATCACAAACCGATATGGCACTAACTCATTTAAATACGATACCGCCCGGCAAAAAGGGAAGCCGGACGGCCTTTTGCCTATGTGGGTGGCCGATATGGACTTCCCTGTGCCGCCGGAGGTGCTCGAGGATATCCAAAAAGCCGTGGAGCATGGGATCTTCGGCTACACCGAGCCAAACGATGACTACTACAACGCTGTGGCCGGGTGGTTCGGCTCGCGCTTCGGCTACCATATAACCAGGCGGGAGATAGTGAAAACCCCCGGCATAGTTTTTGCGCTGGCGCACATTGTCAGAGCTTTTACAAAACCGGGCGAGGCTGTGATAATCCAAACACCTGTTTACTATCCCTTCTATGATGTTATCCTTGACAACGGCAGGGAGCTGGTAAAAAACCCTCTTATATACAATGAAAATAAAAGGTATGAAATAGACTTTAGGGATTTTGAAGAGAAGATAACCAGGCACAATGTCAAGCTGTTCATACTATGCAGCCCGCATAACCCGGTCGGACGGGTATGGACACGCGATGAGCTTGTACAGCTAAACAATATATGCGTGAAGCACGGGGTCATGGTCGTATCAGACGAGATACACTGTGATTTTATTTGGCAGGGCCATACTCATACCTGCTTCGGGCTGATAAACGAAGATGCCATCACAGCGACAGCGCCCAGCAAGACATTCAACCTTGCGGGCTTGCAGGCATCGAATGTTTTTGTGAAGAATCCGGAGCTACGGAGAAAGCTGATAGATGAAATAGACCGCAGCGGTTACGGTCACCTAAACACCCTCGGTCTGGCAGCCTGCCAAAGTGCTTATGCGAAGGGCGGGAAGTGGCTGGACGAGCTCAAAGCGTATCTGGAGGGCAGCATACGTCTGGTAAGGGATTTTCTGGCGGAGCAGCTCCCGAATGTCAGCCTGACCGAGACGGAAAGCACCTATCTGCTCTGGCTGGATTTCTCCGGATACAGCCTGTCGCAAGAGGAACTCGACCGCAGGATAACCTACGGCGCAGGATTGTGGCTTAGCAGCGGGACTTCTTTCGGAGAGGAAGGCAAAGGCTTCCAGCGCATGAACATAGCCTGCCCGAAGTCCGTGCTGCTTGAAGCGCTCAGCAAATTATCAACAGAGTTTGCGTAGAGTGCTGCTTATACGAAGTAACTCCGCATACTTACGCCGCCTGATACCGCTCTTTTACGCGTTTCAGCTGCGGTTACGCAGTCATGCTCATTACTCAGTCCTCATTCCAAATTCCTAACGCCTAATTCCTCATTCATGCTTCCCGTTCTGTAGCCAAGCAGGTCTGATGCGGTATATGAGAATCCGATTTCTTTGAATTTGCTGTTTATCTGTTTGCGCAGCCCGTAGTTTTCAAGCAGGGCAAACCCGTCTTTGTCGGTCTCGATACGCGCAAGGTTTCCGTGATACCGCACCCTGACTTGCGTAAACCCGGCATCAATCAGGTACTGCTCGGCTTTGTCAATCATTTCAAGCCTTTCGCGGGTGATTTTCTCTCCGTAAGGAAACCGCGAAGCCAGGCAGGCAAATGAGGGCTTGTCCCAGGTAGCCAGCCCCAGGTTTTTCGATATTGCGCGAATTTCATCTTTCGTTAACCCCGCTTGCCTGAGCGGGCTTTTTGCTCCCAGCTCCTCAACCGCCTGATGCCCCGGGCGGTAGTCGCTGTTGTCGTCTATGTTTGATCCTTCTGCTACATGGGCGATGTTGTTATCGCGGGCGATTTCAAATATCTTTGAAAACAGCGTTTTCTTGCATAGGTAGCAGCGGTTTGGAGGGTTGTCCGAAAAGCCGTCTACTTCCATTTCTTCAAAGTTGCAGATAATGTGCTTAACACCAAGCTCCTTGCAGTAGTCCTGCGCCCATTTCAGTTCCCTCGCCGGGAACAGACGTGAACGCGCGCTGACGGCAATGACCCGCTCGCCTAATGTTTCGCGCGCTACTGTAAGCAAAAATGTAGAATCAACCCCTCCGGAAAATGCTACTGCCACGCTCCCAAGACCGGCAAGATATTTCTTTAGTTCCTCAAGTTTCTTTTCAATCATAATCTTCTCCTTTTTTATCAGTAAACCTTAGTTTACACTAATTATTCTACTTGTCAATGGCTTATCTATTTGGTAGAATGTTTGGCAGCTACTAATCATGCGGTTATATTCTGCACCGTGCCTTACGCTCGGATGGTTATAGTAATTTCCTGTGACCGCATGACAGCTTTTGCTTGGCAGCGATTGTCTTTGCGGATAGACACAGAAATGGGGGAAGGTTAATGATACAAGCCCGCAATATGGTAAGTGTAGGGGATATGAATAAGCAATGGTGGGACAGCTTGTATTCGCGATGCTGCGATATAATATCAAATCCGGGCAGCTATGTGGATTCGTGCAGAGGCAAGATACTCGCGACTATGTTCTTTGAGCCAAGCACGCGCACAAGCTTCTCGTTTCAATCGGCGGCGCAGCGGCTGGGCGGGGATTTCTTCGGCTTTTCAGACCCGCTCGGCACATCTGCATCAAAGGGAGAGACGCTCGCGGACACAATCAGAATCGTCGCATCATACGCCGACTCAATAATTATCAGGACACCGCAGGAGGGCACCGCTACCGCCGCAGCGCTATATTCTGATGTCCCTATAATTAACGCCGGCGATGGCGGGCACTTCCACCCGACACAGACCTTGGCGGATCTGACAACAATAATGCAGGAACGCGGCAGCATCAATAATATCACAGTCGGAATCTGCGGCGATTTGAAGTTTGGCCGCACTGTCCATTCTCTGGTAGAGGCCCTTGCGATGTTCCCGGATGTGAAGTTCCGCCTTATCTCCCCGCCGGAACTCAAAATGCCTCAGTATGTCCTCGACCTTATGCGCTCTAAGGGGCAAGACTACGAGGAAACCGAGCATTTTGCAGAGAATATTCCGCAGCTTGATATCCTATACATGACACGCATCCAAAGAGAGAGATTTCACAGTTCTGCCGAGTACAGGCGGCTGAAGGGTATTTTTGTCCTGACAAGAAGACTGATGGACACAGCAAAGCCCGATATGCTGGTTTTGCACCCGCTCCCAAGATACGGCGAAATAGCTCCTGAAGTAGATGCCGACCCGCGCGCTGTCTATTTCGAGCAGGCCCGTTATGGAATGTTTATACGCATGGCGCTCCTGCATGACTTCCTGCACCAGCCCAGGCTGGCCCCGCCTCCGGCGCTTAGCTCTGTTGAGGTTCCTATTAAATGCCAAAACCCCGCCTGCGTGACCCAAACAGAAACCTACCTGCCCCAACTGACCCATTCCGACAACAAAACAAGATGCGCATACTGCGATAAAGACTTCTCTGGAGTTGAGAGTTGAGAGTTGAGAGAGGAGAGTGGAGAGAGGAGAGTGGAGAGTTGGGTCGTTATGGGGGATAAGAGGTTTGCTGCGTTTACGATACCGGTGCGCGAGGTCAGGTCTGAGAATAACAAACCGGCTCCTGTTCCGGGCAGGGGCGCAGAGGGTTCTGATTTCGCTTCGGGGGTAGATATTCAAATAACCGAGGCTTTCGCTGAGATCGAACTGGGGTATAAGCCTAAGCTAGACACGGACATAGATGCCGCTGTCCGTTATTTCTCGTCCGTCACCCCTCCGCAAGCGATTGAGCGCAAGGCGGTTGACCCGATTCGCCAGAGATTTTTCGATATGCGCAGCCTCGCATCAGACAGGCCGTTCGCCCGCAATGATTCGGAGCTTTTCCGCAGGCAGGCAAAGTTCATGGAAGACTTTGAAGACGACTATCCGGGCGAAGCAAATCTGAATATGTATTACCCATATTACCAGCACATGGGCTACGAACAGCTCCGCACATATTTCACCTGGCGCACAAAGATGCGAAAAGGCATACAAATCCCGATTTCAGCGCCATTTACATTCTTATACACATACGAGCTCCTATCGAACATAGGCGTGGAAAGCCCGGCAGACGGATTGAGCAAGCTGACTGCAATGCTGACCGAGTATGCAAGCCATGCCCCGGTTTTAGCGCGTTATCTGCCAAAATGGATTAAGGATTACCATATTTATTACCAACTGCCCGAAAGCTTCGAGGATTTCGTAAGAGAGCACAATCTATATAGCTACTTCGCGGAGATGTTTCTTTTCGACCCCAGACTGGGTAACAGGCTCGAACTATGGAGCGCTGTATCCGATTATCCCATCACAGAATCCAAGTTTTATGCAGACGGGAACGAGCAGCTATTAGCAAACTGCTTCAACGCCGTATTGGATGCTATCAGCAGCTTCGTAGGCAGCCGCAAATCCCGTATCGAAGACCTTGTTATATACCGCATAAGCAACAGAACCCCGTGGGACCCATTCAGCCAAGCGCTTTTTCAGCCCTGGCTAAACCAACCCGACCGCCAGTTGAAGCTGCCGGGTTATGAAACATATTACTGTAGAAACAACCGCTGGACAGCGAGCTTGCCAATGTACCTCTCAAACCGCAAATATGTGGCAGAATATCTGGTAAAGAAAACCGAATCATGTCTGCGGGAGGCTACAAAGTACAAGCAAAAACTGAAATTAAACACAAGACTCTTAAAGCAAATCCCGGAATATATATATACGCTTGAACCTGTGATCGAGAAAGCAGTGGGGGATTTCCATAAGCATGTCAACCGCACTGTCGTAACCGTCGATCACGCTAACCTGAGCCGCATTAGGGAAGAGGCTCTGGGAACGCTTGATAAGCTGATTGTGCCGGAAGACGGGCCGGCTGCTGATAATGTGCTGCCCGCTGCTATGCCGTTCTTGGATTTGCGTTTAGCGGAATACGAAGCAGAAGCTAGTGACGAGGCTAGAGGGGATTGCGCGGCAGCCGGAGGCGATGGAGAGAATGCTGTTACAGGGGATGGCTACGGAGCGGGCGCTGTGTCGGAGTGGGATGTATTAAGAAACGCATTAAGCCCCGCCGAAACGGATGCATTGGCAGTAATTTTGCACGATAATGAAAATATTAAAGCATACGCGGACAAGATCAATATCATGCTGGAGGTTCTCGCGGACGGGATCAACGAAAAAGCCGCAGACATAATCGGAGACAGCATCCTTGAAGTTGATGGGGAGCGCGTGATAGTATATGATGATTATAAGAATATCATAACTAAAACATTAAGTAATTAACCGGGAACGCAGCACGGAGAGTGTTCTTATGTCCCGCTTTAAAATACTCGTTTAAAAGGAATGATTTTACATGACCACACAGGTTCCCACAAGGATTGCCGGGATATTGCTGGGCGCGCTAAAAGGCGGCGTTGTGCCCAGAGTAGGACTTGAATATATTACAGTAGGGCGCGCGCAGGAAATCGCCGCGATCCTGCATGATATTGATATGGTCACAGACGGCGGGGCATCGTTCCGTTTCATCGTCGGTAAATACGGGAGCGGCAAGAGCTTTCTCCTGCAAACCATCCGCAATTACGCTACCGCGAAGGGCTTTGCGGTTGTTGATGCCGACCTCTCGCCTGAGCGGCGGTTCGCCGGCACGAAAGGGCAGGGACTGGCTACATACAAAGAACTCCTCCACAATCTCTCAACGAAATCCAAGCCTGACGGCGGCGCGCTGCCGCTGATTCTTGAGAAGTGGATATCCGGCATCCGCTCCGCTGTCAAAACGCAAACCGGGCTGGACGGCGATAGCCTTGATGCTGAAGCAGAGAAGCAAATCTACGCTGTGGCAGGCTCGCTTGAGGGCATGGTAAACGGCTTTGAGTTTGCAAAGGCTGTAGTCACTTACTGGCGGGCATACCAGCAAGATGATTCCGCAATGAAAAGCAACGTGCTCAGATGGTTCCGCGGTGAATACGCGACCCGGCGGGAGGCAAAGGCTGACCTTGACATCAACTTTATCGTTACCGACGAAACATGGTATGATTTTCTCAAAATCCTGGCTGCATTCCTTGTCGGCGCGGGCTATAAAGGCTTACTGGTTTTGATAGACGAGCTGGTAAACATATTCAAAATCCCGAATTCAATCACAAGACAGAATAATTATGAAAAAATCCTCACAATATACAATGATGTATTGCAAGGAAAAGCCAGGCATATTGGTTTTCTGATGGGCGGCACGCCACAGTGCATCGAGGATAAGTACAGAGGCGTGTTCAGCTACGAAGCCCTTCGCTCGAGGCTAGCAGAGGGGCATTTTGCAACAGATGACATAAAAGACCTCACTGCCCCGATTATCAGGCTTCAAATGCTCACACAGGAAGAGATGTATGTGCTGGTGGAGAAGCTGCGCGACATCCACGCCGGATTGTATAATTATACGCCTTCCCTCAAGCATAAGGAACTGCTGTATTTCCTCACGGTTGAATACAACCGCGTCGGCGCCGGTACGCACATAACCCCGAGGGAGGTAATCCGCGATTTCATCGAACTGATAGGTATCCTGCACCAAAACCCGCAAAAAAGCGTTGAAGAGATTCTGGGGAGCAACAGCTTCGAGATGTCCATGGGCGGCCTGAGCGACGAAGACATACATGCGGACTTCAAGGAGTTTGAGATATAGCAGAACTAGTCACGCCCTGCCATGAAAAGCCTCTAATCTTCAGCGAAAAATGCTAAGCGGGGAACGGACTGCGAGCGGGGTAAATTCTCGTCCTCACATTGCAGTAAATTTGCAACATCGTGCCCGCAAGCATTTTGTCGTGAATCTCAGAGACTTTCCCTGACAGGGCGTGACCATTATTTCTCTGCTTCTAATTCAAAGAAGATTGACTCAAGCGATGAGTCACCTTTGACCTCATCCATAGCACCGGAGGCAATTAGGCTGCCGGCTTTGATAATTGCTATTCTGTCACATAGTTTCTCCGCTACTTCAAGTATATGAGTAGAAAAGAAAATCGCTCCCCCGCTGTCGCAAACATATCTCATTAAATCTTTCAGCACCCGCGAGGCTTTAGGGTCAAGCCCGACGAACGGCTCATCGAGTATCATTAGCTTTGGCTCATGGATAAGCGCTGATATAACCGCCAGTTTCTGTTTCATACCATGTGAGTATGCGCTGACCGGTTGCGCAAGATCGCTCGTTAATTCAAACATATCGGCATATTTTCTTATGCGCTCCTGCCTCGTATCCGCCGGTATGCCATAGATATCGGCAACGAAATTCAAGTATTTTATCCCGGATAAAAATTCATATAAATCCGGGCTGTCCGGGATATATGCAGTACGCATCTTACACGCTATAGGGTCGTTTTTTACGGAAATACCGTCTATATATATCTCCCCTGAATCAAACTTTATTAAGCCGCAGACGGATTTTATAGTTGTTGTTTTCCCTGCGCCGTTATGCCCGATAAACCCGCATATTTCCCCCGCCGGAATTTCGAGCGTAAGATTATTAACAGCGCGTTTATCCCCGTAAGTCTTAGTGAGGCTTTCGATTTTTAGCATATACTGATACTCCTTCTGCGGTCGATTTGAGTTATTCTATCAGAAAATAATGAAAATAGCTATATTTTTCATTCGCATTAAGATGCTGTAAACAAGCTGCTAACAAGATAATCTTTTTCCCGGGAGCCGTATCCCGTAACATTATAAGCAAAAACCGGGGGATTCCCCGGTTTTTGCTTATAGTGTTGGCGAATACCTATTTTCCCGGGCCGTCGCCAGCCAAGTATCGTCGGCACCAGTGAGCTTAACTTCCGTGTTCGGAATGGGAACGGGTGGAACCTCACCGTAATTAACACCAACTGCGTGCCGCCTGCGGCGGCAAATTGAGAATTGAGAAAGGAGAATTGAGAATTAATTCCGGCAATCCCGCTTCTGAGTTCTCGCTTTGGTTGTTCGGAGACGCTTTGCTGCGCCTTCAAAACTGAACAATGACGTATGGCTGCAAGGCTTATGCCTGCATACTGCGCCGCGGAGCGGCGCGTTAAGGTCAAGCCCTCGGGCTATTAGTACCGGTCAGCTGAACATATTGCTATGCGTACACCTCCGGCCTATCTACGATGTAGTCTACATCGGCCCTTACCCCATAAAGGGTGGGAGAACTTATCTCAGGGGGGGCTTCGCGCTTAGATGCTTTCAGCGCTTATCCCGTCCGCACTTAGCTACCCAGCTGTGCCGTTGGCACGACAACTGGTGCACCAGCGGTGCGTCCATCCCGGTCCTCTCGTACTAAGGACAGCTCCCTTCAATTCTCCTGCGCCCGCAACAGATAGGGACCGAACTGTCTCACGACGTTCTGAACCCAGCTCGCGTGCCACTTTAATCGGCGAA
>Ga0099364_10002496_pt1 | contig 29257 bp, 27 predicted proteins | sample TergutTh196P3_FD_73070 | JGI IMG/M metagenome (GOLD analysis project Ga0099364, IMG submission 73070) | Microcerotermes parvus P3 segment gut microbial communities from Pointe-Noire, Republic of the Congo - Th196 P3 | ecosystem: Host-associated > Arthropoda: Insects > Digestive system > Gut ...
AAATATAAGGTTAACCTTATACCCTTTCAAAAGAATTTATTTTCTTTAAATAATATGACTTTTTTTTACGATTCGATTAAATTACTTAAAGAATATAAAATTAGCTGGACTTTTGAAATTTTGAAATATATTTTATCCCTGCCATATAGATTATTTCAAAAATTAGAAAGAAAACCTATGGTTCAAATTCAATTTTAATGAATTCTAAGGGTATATATTATTATACAAGCCGTATTCTTATTTTAATACGCCGTATTATACCGCAATGCCGTATTTACGGCTTTTCTGTATCGTTTTGGTCGTTTTTATTTGGCTTTAACCGGCTTTGGAGCTCTAGAATCGCATTATTAATCAGTAAAAACAAGCATAAGAGTATATTAAAATATTTATATTATCAATATTCCGGTATAATCAATGATTATATAAAAATTAAGCCTGAACAGACAGGTACTATAGGCCCCGACTCTACAATATGGGTATGCTGGTGGGATGGTGATGAATCAATGCCTCCTATTGTGAAAGCATGCTTTGAATCAATAAAGATTAACGCGAGCACCCACCCTGTTAAACTTATAACAAAGCATAATTACAGTGAATTTGTATCATTTCCTCCGCATATAATTGAAAAGCTAAACAAGAAAATAATAACAATTACACATTTTTCGAATATCTTGCGAATGAATCTCTTATTTGAACATGGTGGCATATGGATTGATGCTACAGTATTGGCATTTAATTGCATCTCATTTAATAATTTGCCTTTTTTTTCACTAAACACTCTTACAAGCTCATATAATATATACCATTCAAGATGGCAAGGCTCTTCATTTAACTTATTAAATTATGAAACAGATGCAATCTTCGGCATTAACCGCTGGTCTGCTTCTTTTCTTGCAGGTTCTAAAAACATTTTACTCTTTAAGTTTATAAAAGACTTTCTATATTCATACTGGAGTGATCACGACGACCTAATTGACTACCCTCTTGTAGACTATGTTTTCGCCTTAGCTTGTATGTATGTCCCGGAATTCAATGCTTTAATCAACTCTGTCGCACCTTTAAATTATAATAAGTTTGAACTTGAAGATAAATTGAACTTACCCTATTCTGAAGAAGACTTCTTACAGTATACTGCCCGTCCTTACTATAAACTAACCTATAAAATGAATCTTAAACCCCTTACTAAAGACAGGAAGCTCTCTTTATACGGCTATCTTTTAAACAAGTACAATATACAATAATTAATTCTATGAAGTACGTCTATGTTCTTACAAGCTCAAAAGAAGATTTTTACTACGAGCAATTCTTAATTTCGCTGACTTCCTTACGTCTTCATAATCCTAACGCTTATACCATCCTCTTGCTTGACTCAAATACTAAACAAAACCTAGCGGGCAAACGCACTGCATATAAAAACTATGTTTCAGAAGAGAAAATAATTGAAATCCCTGTTAATTTTACCCAAAAGGAAAAATCCCGTTGGCTAAAAACCTCCATGAGAGACTATATTCCAGACGATTTTCTTTATATAGACTGCGATACAGTTATTACAGATAAATTAAACCTTGATTGTAATTCAGCAATTAACATAGCTGCTGTTCTTGATACTCATGTTACCTTAAAAAACCATCATCTAGCAAAACATTTTGAGACTCAAGATAAAAACGCAGGTTTCTCTTCATATAATACCGGCATACGTTATAATGGAGGCGTAATTTATTCAAAAGATGATAAAATTTCTAAAGATTTTTTTTCTCTTTGGCATTCTCTATGGCTATCGAGCACAAAAAACGGCAGTCATCATGATATGCCTCCCTTAAACCAGGCAAATATGGAAGCAGGAAATATAATTCATGAGCTGGATGGTACATGGAACTGCCAGATTTCTCACAATGGGTTACCTTTTCTTACAGGAGCTAAAATAATACATTATTACGCCACTGCTATTGATTTTATTAACAGCCCATTTATTCCTGCGTCAGTCCGGACATTCTCTTCAATAAAGGAAACCGGTGAAATTAACCCTGAATTACTAAGGTTGCTGGAAAATCCTAAGGTAGCTTTTGAAAAGCAAGTCAGAATTGTATCCGGCAATGTTGAAACTGACGTTTTAAACAGCAAGTTTTACTCAATACTTCTACGTTTCAGAAAAAAATCTCCTGTATTATTCAAAAAATTGAATATTTTACTTCAAAAAACCGCAAATGTATTTAAAAGGAGTAAACGTGTTTGATTACTGCTTAATTATGGCAGGAGGCTCAGGCACACGCCTTTGGCCTGCAAGTAACTCTCGATTTCCAAAGCAATTTATATCTTCTTCGGATTCAGGTGAAGAAACTTTTTTTTCAGAAAGCCTTGAACGTGCTTTGCAGGTTATTTCAAAAGAAAATGGAAAAGTAATTATAATTGCAGGTAAAACCCATATACCATTTATAATAGAAGCCTGTTCTGTGTTGAATAATACCGACAAAGAAAAGATTATACTAATCCCGGAACCGGAAGCAAAAAATACTGCCGGCGCAATTGCTTGTGCAATAATTTTTGCTATGAAATCAAAAAAACCTGATTCTTATATGCTCGTTTTAACAAGCGATCATATTATTAAGCCTTTAAATGATTTTAAGAATGATGCAGAACTGGCATTAAAATATGCAAAAGAAATGAACCTCGTTCTTTTTGGTATCCTTCCTTCAAGACCTGAAACAGGATACGGTTACATAGAATCAGGTTTTAATATAGAAAAGAATGTTTACGGTGTTTCTTCATTTCTAGAAAAACCTGATAGAGAAACAGCAGAAAATCTTTTTAGAGAAAAACGTCATTTTTGGAACTCAGGTATTTTTGCTTTCAACTGCAATTATATATTCAAGATGTTCCAAAAACACTCTATAGAAACAATTTCACCTTTTGAAATTTTGGATGCTCCTGTGAAAAAATCATTCACGGAAATCCGGGGGCTAACTATTCTTGATAATTGGTATAACCTGGATAATGCCTTTAGAGAAATAAATAATAAATCTTTCGACAAGGCAATTGCAGAAAAATGTGAGAATATAATTATGATTAAAGCTTCTTTTAACTGGATAGACATAGGAAGTTGGGATGATTATTCAGCTTTTTTTAAGGGTAAACAAGATAGAACTACCTGCTCAAATATATTCAGCACAGAAACGAATGACAATTGCTTTATTGACTCTGATATACCTGTTGCTCTAGCAGGCGTAAAAGATTTGATTATAGTTATTCGTTCAGGCATAGACGGAGCCCCTCCTTCTGCCTTAGTACTTAAAAAAGGTGAAGCTCAAAAAGTGAAAGACGTTGTAGAAAAGATAAAACTTTCAGGAAGATTGGATATTCTTTGAAACTTAAATGATTATTGCAATTGACTGTCGAATGTTAAACTCAAGCGGGGTTGGAGTATATTTAAAAGAATGTCTAAAATATTTCCTAGAATCTACTCATAATATCATTCTTCTAGGGAGCAGAGAAACCTTAAATCAATTTAAAAATCATACAAATTCCGTTATTATCCCATATAATATAAAGCCATTATCTATAAAAGAGCTTTTCTTTTTCCCAAGAAAAATAATAAGAATAATAAATAAGGCAGATGCTTATTATTCTCCCTATTTTAATATTCCTTGTGGAATAAAAGTATCAATTTACACTACCATACATGATATAATTTTCCCTGACATGCCCGAACTAAGCTCTAAGTTTGGCCTCTATGCTCGAATGTTCTTTTACCATCGATGCTTTAAACTTTCAAAAAAAATCTTTACAGTATCGGAATTTTCAAAATCAAGGATAGATTACTATTCTAAAGAAAAGAAACCTATAATAGTTACTTATGCAGCAATTCAAAAACACTTTTTAGAGTGTAGGAAAGAACAAAAAACTATAAAAAAGAGAGAAACAATAGTTTTCATCGGAAATTTAAAAAAACATAAGGGATTGAGCATTTTAATCGAAGCATTCACGTTTGCAAAAAAGGAAGGGTTACCTCACAAGCTTATCATAATAGGCGGAATGAATAATTTCAGAAGCGCAGATAAGGATATTCATGAAAAAATAGCTTCTATGGATAAAAATGATATAGAACTAGCTGAAAATATATCAAGTGAACAATTAATAAATCACCTTTCTTCTGCATCACTTTTGATCCAACCATCTCTATACGAAGGCTTTTGCCTTCCGCCTCTTGAAGCATTAGTCTTGGGTACTCATGCACTTATTTCAGACATTCCAGTATTAAAAGAAATCTATAAAGATTTTCCTGTTACTTTTTTTGAAGCGGGCAATTCAAATGATCTAAAAGATAAAATGATTCAAATTCTTTCCCAAAGCCTTCCGCCGCCCGTTTTATCAGAGGAGCTGCTAAATAAGTACACTTTCGATAAAACCGTAAGCATAATTTTAAAGGAATTACAATGAAAGTAGCCATTGTTCATTACTGGCTTGTTAAAATGAGAGGCGGCGAAAAAGTTATTGAAGCCTTGCTTGATTTATTCCCTGATGCTGATATCTATACACATGTTTATAACCCAAAGGAAATTTCTTCTTTAATTAATAGCAAGAAAATATTTACATCTCGAATTAATAGCCTCCCTTTTTCAAAGAAGCTATACCAATCATACATGCCTCTAATGCCTAAAGCTCTTATAGACTTTGATCTAAGGCATTATGATCTAATTATTTCAAGCGAATCAGGCCCTGCTAAGGGTATAGTCCCAGGCCCTAATGCATTTCATTTATGTTATTGCCATACTCCGATGCGTTATATTTGGGATATGTATCATTTATATTATCAAAATACAGGATTTATTAAACGTTTTTTCATGAAAAGAATGACTCCATCTTTAAGATTATGGGACATCAGCTCTTCAAATCTGGTAGACTGCTTTATCAGCAATTCAAATTATGTTGCAGCACGGATTAGACGACTATATAACAGAGAAGCAAAAGTAATCCATGCGCCTGTTTCTATTGAGCGTTTCTTGAAGCTTGAGCGTAAACCATTGGATTATTATTTATTTTTTGGAGAATTAACAGGTTATAAGAGAGCTGATATTGCAATTGAAGCCTGCATTCAATCCGGACGAAAATTAATTGTCGCTGGTGCAGGATCAAAAAAGGAGTATTTAAGAAAATATCAAAAAAACAATCTTATTATCTTCAGAGGCAGGGTATCGGATTCCGAAGCAAATGAGCTTTTATCCGGTGCCCGTGCCCTGCTTTTTCCGGGAATTGAAGACATGGGCCTTGTGCCTATAGAGGCAAATGCCTGCGGTTGCCCTGTTATTGCCTTCAGAGAGGGCGGAGCACTGGAAACCATTAAAGAAAATATTACAGGGCTTTTCTTTAATGAACAAAGTCCTGCTTCCCTGCTTGAGGCTCTTGATCATTTTGAACAATTAGAAGCAAAGGGTGTATTTTCTGACAGAACCTTATTTAATGAAAATGTAAGCCGCTTTTCTCTCGAAGTATTTAAAGAAAAAATAATGGAAACAGTTAAAGAAAGAAAAAGAATATAAAATACTTTTATGGGCCATTATTATTATTCATTATTTTTCTTAACTCTTGTATCTCTACACCAATACCTACTGCCGGCACTATAAGAATACCGGACGATTTTTTAGGAATGGCCCATGCAGGAAAGACACTCACCGAGCAGGAATACACACTCCTTGATGAATTAGGGGTTGTTTGGGTCCTTGATACCTTTTATTGGCGCAATATTGAAAGCGAGCAGGGTGTTTTTGATTTTTCAAGATACGATGCTTATGTGAACAAAGCCATATCTGAAGGAAAGAAGATCATCGCAGTTCTTGCATACGATACACCTTGGCTTAATAATGGCAGGCGCAGGTATATATCACCAGGAAATACTCCATACTTCCTGCGTTATGTTGAGGAAACTGTCAGGCATTTCAAAGGCAGAGTAGATGTCTGGTCTGTTTGGAATGAGCCAAATATAGTTTTTTGGAGGGGAACAAATAGAGAATTCTATGAATTATCAAGGCTTGCAACACAGAGAATAAGAGAAACAGACCCCGATGCCTATATAATTGGAGGTGTTTTCTGGAGGAGCCCTGCTAGCTTTATAAGGGGAATGCATCGAGCAAGCGCTATAGAAGGCTTAGACGGTATTTCATTCCACCCCTATGCTTTAAACCCCATAGGGTCTGCTCAAGTTCATGATCGATTTAACAGAATTCTTTCAAGTATAGATTATTCTAAGCCTGTTTGGGTTTCAGAAATAGGCTACCCTACTGCAGGCTGGATTCCTCTTACAGTCAAACCGGAAGATCTTCCTTCTTATGTTGTTAAGACAATTGTTAATTCTGCAGTTAGAGGAGCAAGGACCTTAATATGGTACGAATTATTTGACGGGTTTAATAGAGGAGAAATTCCACGCGATCAATCTCTGACATTCATTACTGAAAGGAGCTATGGCCTTGTTTACCCGGACTTTGAAAGAAAGAGCGGAGCCCACTCCTACGAGCTTTGTGCAAGATATTTACCTGACTCATTTTATTTACCTCAATTACCAAAAAGAGAGGATATACCTTCAAATATAGTCTCTTTTTATTTTATTAATGCTAGTACCGGTATAAGCACTCTGATACTCTGGAATGACAGATTAAGACCCGGGTCTTTCGCCCTTCACCTCCCTACTGATGCACTAAAACACGATATCTCAACAGGAATGGCACAGGCCCTTCCATCAAATTCCATTCTTGAAATTAATAGAGTTCCCCTTTTTATTACATGGAGCGGGTCCGGCATCCCCGTCTTGCTTCAGATTTAACCATTTTAAAAGGACCTATATTGAAAAACAAATTCTTTATCATCTTTGCACTTCTCTTTTCCATTAGCATAACAAACCTTTACTCTTCTCCTTTTGAAATGATCCCGGTAGGCGATCCTATCCTCGAAGACATACGCTATCTTTCCTTGCAAACAGGAAATGCATTCCTCTCTTTCACTCCTCCTATTTCTCAAGGAGAGATAAGAATCTTTCTAAATTCAATTAACAGGGACGATTTATCAGGACCCGGCCTTGAAGCATACAAACGTATCGAAGAAAGGTTAAGGGTATTTTCTCCGTTTTCTATTTCAAGCGATCATTTTATGGCAACACTTAATATAAACTCTACATTGGAAGCAAGAGTCCATTCAAACACAAACATTCAAGGAGAACCGGTATATCCAAAGATCGAACCGATACTGTCTATTCCAATAAATATCTTCTTTGCAAATACTATACAGCTTTATATCGAACCTGTTTTAACAATTACACCAAAAGTCTATAACGAAATAAATAACTTCGGTTTTAATGTTCCTTATGAGTATGAACACTTCGATTCGACTTTTCCTTTAAGAGCATTTATCGCAGCAGGCGGCTCATGGTGGAACTTCCAACTGGGACGTGACAGACTTTTCTTTGGAACGGGCCACACAGGAAGCCTCTCCTTTTCAGACAATTCTGCATACCAAGAATTCGCCCGCCTATCCTTCTTTTCGAGCATCTTTAAATATTCCCTCTTAATCAACCAAATGCCCCTTCGCATTACGGAAAGCCTTTACGAAAGATATGATCCTGAAACAGCCGATTATCTGACTCGAACCACTCAAAGATACTTTTATTTACATAGAATCGATCTCTTATTCCGTAATTTTCTATCTATTGGAATAATGGAGGGGCTTATGGTAGGCAACTCACCACTTGAAATACGATATTTAAACCCTCTAATGATTTTTCATAATCTCTTTTCAAGCCCTGAATATGAAACAGGATGGGCAGGTGAAAAAATGGGGCATTTAAACGGCTCATTCTTTTCGGTTGAAATTAACTTACATTTTTTAAATAATTTTTCCATATATGGACAATTCGTAATGAATGAATTTGCGCTATCAGTGGAAATAGGAGACGAGCCCCAGCCTCCAAACGGGCTCGGCTATATGGCAGGAATTAACTATGCTCATCTCTTTAATAATTGGGCTTCGACATTTTACCTTGAGTTTATCCATACATATCCCTACCTATATATGAACTCAAGTCCCTTTGCAAGCTTCATTCAAATGCGGAGGCTGATGTCACCGGGGCAAAGAGAACTGTACTATTTCATTGGATATCCAAGAGATACAATTGCCATAACGCTTGGGGCAAACTTCTTTAATAATGACACACTGAAACTTGGAGGCAAGCTCTCCTGGATACAAAGGGGAGAACATGATAAGGATGGGCTGGTTTGGAACTGGGGAAGCGAGCAATCACATTTTGATGAAAGAACTCCTTCAGGAATCCCTGAACATAGATTAATTGCAACTATAAATGCAAGATGGAAACCTGTCTCACTTATTACACTTGGCGGAAGCCTTAGCTGTATTTATTCATATAACAATAGACATATCCCCGGAATCAATGAGATTGGAATACAGGGAACATTTTCAGCAAACTTTTCATATTAACTACATATATATTCTAAATCCGATATTCGCAATAAACCCTGTAGAAGCAGGGTATTCGGGTGTATCTATCCAATAAAATGAAGAGGGAGCACCTGAATTAACAGGCCCATCTATATCGGTATAATAAGAAATCACAATTCCTGCCCCGCCAAAAAGAGTAAAAGGAATACCAAAAAGGTTTAACCTATGCTCAGCTCTTAAAGCCGGAACATACATCCACCTGTATGCACCGTCTTGCAAGAAGAACTTCCTTAAAACAGGATTACTCCTTCTCGAAGATGGGTCAAGCTCTGCAAGCAAATGGCTTCCATCAACTGCTCTAGAACCGTAAGAAGCACCGCTGCGAACCAGCCTGAACTGAAAAAGAAGGTCGGTATTAACTGCCGGTATGGTTCTTATACCAATGAGCAATTCATCGGAGTTTGGCGGAATATAATGGCCTAAGCTCATACCATTATTTATATAAGCTGTCTCAAGCGGTATCACTTCTTCGTTAAAATTATTATTATGCCATGGAGCAAAAATGCGTCTATGCGTATAATTATATGGCTCGTTCTTTGTATAACTGAAAGTAACACTTGTAAAAGAGCCTATCCAGGGAATCTGAAAGTTAACTCCAAACTGATACGCATACGTGTTCCAATCAAGTTCAAAAAAGGTTCTATCAGTAAAAGAATTCGGCACCATATCATCAATAAATAAAGAAAACCAAAGCCTCCCGGTTCCGGGAACCTGCCCTCCGATGTTCATAAATAAACCCGAATTATCAAAATCACCAACATAGGCCTGATACAGAAAGTTGGGAATAAGCGGGAAAAGATATCCAAGTTCAAGACGCTTACCCCACACAGTTGTTGTGCCAAGGCCGAAATGCAGATAATTTTTATAGTTTAGCTCCATCTGCTCTATGGAAAAGAGAGACTGAGGGCCCCATGCGGCAGACCTTTGATCTCCTTCGACAGGAAGATACTCTAAAACACCTGTCATTGAAGAAAAACCAAACCAGGATGTGGGTCTGAACTCTGCTTCCAGGGCAATGAAGGGCTGGGCCATACTGTTTAGAGTCAGGCTCTGCCCGATAGACATGCCTGCCCATTCACGTCTAATCCGTCCAAATCGCCATGTAAGGATGTTTTCAAACAGGGTGCCTGAAATCTCAGAAATTATATGCGGCCCAACTCCAATAAAATCAGGCCACTCAATAAAACCCCTTTCAGACAAGTCCCCAAGATTTAAAAAGTACCCGCCGTCCCAATTTCTCTTAAATGTATATGGCAAGAAGGTTAAGGGCTCTGAGTAAATCATAACTTGCCTGTTAATTGCATCACCCCAACCGGGTGTGGAGACAAATCCTTCATGGTAAGTATAGGCGAGCCCAAGTGCATTTCTTGGCGCACGGATCATAGCAGCGAAAAAGTTAAAATCGTAAGAAAGAACCTCCCCTATATCTCCGGAAATATAAGCAAGTCCGAGATTCTCCATTCCCCAATAGGTTCCTGTATCATTATATAAACCTATCCCTGCAAGCCCTTGCATACCTATGCCAACATCAAAAGTTAATCTCGTATTATTCAGAGCAGAAAAACTATAAGCTCCCCTTTCAAGATCAAATCTCCCGGTGTCCCTCGCTTGGCCATATCTTTGCAGCTCCATTTCTAGAATTGCTCTCTCACTTGATGAAAGTCTTTGGGGCGATGCTGCAAGAATACTTTCAATAGATCTTACAATGAAACTGCGAGAATAAGGCCTAATTGCAGGCAGAATATCAATAAGCCCCCTCGCCTGCGCTTGTTCAAGGAAATAATAAATACTTGCATCCACAGGGACAGTTGTATGAGTCTGAGAAGCTAAAGAAGCGGAAATTAAAGCAAAAAATATAACTGTTAAAAAAATCCTTCCTTTCATGAATCTCCTCATTCTTTTTCACGATAATACCGGGATGCCGGCTTCATGTAAATAGGCCGCACAACCTCCGGTATTATCCCTTATCTTGTAACTTTTATCCTTTTTATTCATAATATAATTATGACCATAGGGGAATTCGACAGCTGGTTCAAAACCAGATATAATAGAACCACTTCAGCCTTAACAGCCACCGCTATGGTAATCTCTGATTTCATTGCCGTAATGCTCTCCTTCGGAGCAGGGTTCTTTGTCGTAAAGTTATACTATATTTATATTGATAATTGGGGCGGGATTAATTTTAAGTCCTTCGTAACCTATTGGCCCTACCTCCCCATATTTATAATGATCTTCTGGATGATGAAACTTTACCCCGGAATCGCCCTTGCCCCTGCCGAAGAAACCAGAGGTTTTGCTATCGCCTCCCTCCTTGCCCATACAGGTATCAATGTGTCCCGTTATATTCAATATCAGGATATCGATTCCATTTTTGTGGCGTTTATTTTCAGTTGGGTTTTCTCAACTGCAGTTCTGATGGTCTGCCGCGATATTATGCATTTTGTCATAGCAAAGATGAACATGAAGGGCATCCCTGTAGTTGTCTACGGTGCAGGTCCGACAGGCCGCCTTGTAGTGGACAGGCTTTTAAAAGCAAAGAAGGTCGGCTATGAGCCGGTAGTAATCCTTGATGATAATGCCGAACATGGTAACACATATAAAAGTATACCTATCATCCACAATACAGGACTCGGACCTGAACTGGTGGAGAGGTACAAAATCAAGATGGCTATTTTAGCAATGCCCAATTTAAGCCAAGGTGAAATGACAAGTTTGATAAACAATTCCGTCTCAGCCTTCAGATATAATGTATTAATTCCAAACTTTTTCAATATTAATAATATCTGGATGACGGTTCGGGATTTTGACGGAATACTCGGCTTCGCAACAGGTCACAGATTAAAGATGTTCTGGAATCTTGCAATTAAACGAATTAATGACCTTATCTTTGTTACTGTTGGCGGCCTCATAATTCTTCCTCTGCTTCTTATAATTGCTCTTGCAATAAAATTGAGTTCCAAGGGCCCTGTACTATATGGTCATAAACGGGTGGGCCTTAACGGGAAGCATTTTTACGCATACAAGTTCCGCTCAATGATTATGGATGCAGATAAAAAACTTGAAAGTGTTCTTAATGCAGATTCGCGCCTAAAGGAAGAATGGGAGGCCACTCATAAGCTTAAAGATGATCCTAGAATTACTAAGGTTGGAAAGTTTTTAAGAAGAACAAGCTTTGATGAGTTTCCGCAGTTATTAAATATTCTTAAGGGTGAAATGAGTCTTGTAGGTCCAAGACCGGTTACAGACCCGGAAATAACTAAATACGGAGAAAATGCAAAAAGAGTTCTTACAGTAAAACCCGGCCTTACAGGACTTTGGCAGGTATCAGGCAGATCAGATACCGATTATTCAGAAAGAGTATCTTACGATCTATACTATATCCAAAGCTGGTCAGTATGGCTTGACCTCTGGATCATGTATCGCACTCCCGGTGCAATTATTAAAGGGAGAGGTGCATATTGATCTTAGGTCTAATTCTAGCACTCCTTTTTACTGCATCCCTTCCCGCTGAAACTCACCTTCGCTCCTTAGACGAACTTTTCCCAAATATCAGCGAGAGTCACAGAGCTGAAATCCACAGTGAAGCAGGCATGGTTCGTTCAGGAAGGGTATCAGATCTGCAATTATTTTCACCTGCTCCCGCATCGGGAATTGAATTAAGAGACATTGTCATGAGAACAGGCCCATCCTTTCTCGCAGAATCACTCCTAATAATTCCGTATCAAAGCGGAAATAAAGATTTACTTGACATCTATAATGCACTCTTAAAAGTAAGCGATCTAAAAGGCCGCCTATATCATTCACATACAAGAGATGCTGAAGTTCCGCTTTTTGAAGAAGCAACGAGACTTGACAGTGCAAGCAGGGCCTCTCCGGTTCCTGATCCTCCGCCTGCAAGCATAGTTCCCAACTCAGAGACAGTATACATTCGCCTAAGAGACATAAATTTCGGAAATACCTATTATAGAACTGACATGAACAGAAACGCCCATGGAATAAATTATAGTTTGATAAATACAAGGACCATCAGCTACTTATTTTTCCCCGCAATAAGAGAAGGGCGCTTCTCTGCAGCACTATATATGGAGCCTCTAAAGGAAGGAATTTTAGTCTATAGCATGGCAGGTGCAGATGCTTCAAATTTTGTTGCAGGCAGAATCCACATACCTTCAGCAATAAGTAAACGTTTAGAAGTCTTTATTGCTTGGATTAGAGACGGCCTAAGTGCCTAAAAATCATAAATAATCAAAATTCGGAAAATAATCCCAAATATCCTTCAATTCTCTTGCGAAATCTCGGTTCTACGGTGTATAATGGAGGGCTCAAGTTAGGAGATAAAAAAAATGAAAAAAATCCTTTCAAAAAAGGCAATGAAAATGCATTTAATACGCATTGCATTGCTGACGGCGATACTGTTCCTGCCGGGGATTGCAACATCTTGCAGAGGAACAGACGAAAACAGCATTATAATTTATACCAGCACCGAAGATTTTCGCACTGAACACATTCAGCTATTACTCAGGGAAAAATTCCCCGAGTATAGAATCACAGTACAGGTCCTTTCAACCGGAAATCATGCTGCACGATTAAGGGCAGAGGGGACACAAACCGAAGCCGACATCATTTTGAACCTTGAAACAGGACATCTTGAGGCCCTTCTTGACGTGCTTGCAGACCTTTCCGGCTTTGATTTATCCCCTTTCCTGCCTGAACTGATCCCCCCCTCACGCCGCTTCCTGCCTTGGGATAAATCATCCGGTGCAATCGTAATAGACAGGTCAAGGCTCGAAAGCCTCGCTCTCCCTGTACCAACTTCTTACTCAGACCTGCTTAACCCGATATACAGGGGGCATATCTCCATGCCAAGCCCAAGAACTTCCGGAACAGGCTATATGTTCCTTATAAGTCTTATCAATATACTTGGAGAAGAAGCAGCATTTGCCTATTTTGATAGCTTTGCAGAGAATGTATTACAGTTTACCACTTCAGGTTCGGGGCCGGTAAATGCACTGATTCAGGGAGAGGCTGCAATAGCACTTGGTATGACATTGACAGCGGTGAATGCAATAAATACAAGGGGCATTCCACTGGAAATAATCTTTTTTGATGAGGGAGCACCCAATATCACAACCGGATTTGGCATTATTCGCGGCAGAGAAACGCGTCCGATCGTTAGGGAGGTTTTTGAGTTTATTATGAGTGATGTCGTAAGGGAAGACAAAGAGTTATTCTCCCCTGAGCCCATCATGGTGAACCAGATCAATACCGTTCCAAATTATCCAAGAGCAATTCCCTATGCAGATATGGAAGGGGTTTACGATTTAGATTTGAAGGAACGCCTGCTCGCAAGATGGAGGTTCTAATTTGGAGCATTCGGTAAAACTTGAAGTTAAGGAATTAAGAAAGATATTCAATAAACAGGAAATTCTTTCCAATATCAATTTTACCGTAAACGAAGGAGAGTTCCTTTCGATTTTAGGTCCCTCAGGCTGCGGGAAAACCACCATCCTTAGAATCCTTGTAGGATTACTGCCTCCCACATCAGGGCAAATTTTAAAAGACGGAGAAGACATAACATTTTTACCTGCATCAAAACGCAATATGGGCATAGTATTTCAAAATTATGCACTGTTTCAAAACATGAGCGTTTTAGGCAATGTTGAATACGCCCTTAAATTCCATAAGGATTTAAAAAAACGTTCAGGTGAAATTGCAAGGGGCGTAATTGAGGATGTGGGCCTTATAGAGCATATAAATAAAAAGCCCCATAGGCTCTCAGGCGGTCAGCAGCAGAGGGTTGCCATTGCACGCACTCTTGCGCTAAACCCGGAGATCATACTTTTTGACGAACCCATGTCTGCCTTGGATGCAGACATGCGTCTAATATTGCGAGAAGAAATAAAAAACATACAGAGAAAGTTTAACTCTACAATGATCTACATAACCCACGATCAGGAAGAGGCCTTTGCTCTTTCGGATCGCATAATGGTGATGGACTATGGAGAGATAAAGCAATTAGATACCCCCGAAGAAATTATTGCCAATCCGTCAAACGATTATGTCAGGGAATTTGTTCTTGAAAATCTTAGAAAAAAAATCGACTCACTTGTAAAATATGTAAAACCGGAAGTTAGTCGTAATTCAATGCTTTCAGGTGTTTGGGAAAAAATTGATTCCTTTGTAAAAAATAAAAAAGCAGGGGCCCAATGAGCACATTCGTAAAAATTCTGCTTGGGTCATTCTTCACAGTTGCAGTGATAATCCCCTTGGGCATCATGCTTGCCAACATAAACGGTCCCGACATCACTGCAGTCTTTGCTCTCCCACGGTTTACTGAGTCCCTAATCAATTCCATAAGCGCGGCAGGAACTGCCACCTTAATTTCAGTTATCCTAGCCTGGCTCTTTGCCCTCTGCGTAGTCCGCAGTAATATGCGCTTTAGGGCACAGTTTACTGTCATTGTAACAATCCCAATGCTGATTCCTTCAATCTCCCACGGCATGGGCTTAGTCCTCCTGCTCGGTGCAAACGGAATAATCACCCGTACCTTTGGCCTTTCTCATAATATTTACGGTTTTCCCGGTGTTGTAATAGGCTCTGTTTTATACTCCTTCCCTGTAGCATTCTTAATGATCAGCGACATCCTAAAATACGAAGACGGCTCACCTTACGAGGCTGCCTCGGTCTTGGGAATCCCAAAGATAAACCAATTCTTTTCGATTTCATTTCCATACTTAAGAAAACCTCTAATCTCTGTTATCTTTGCAGTCTTTACCCTCATCTTCACCGATTACGGCGTTCCCCTGATGATTGGCGGCATGTTCATTACTCTGCCCGTATTGATGTTTCAAGAAGTGATAGGCCTGCTCAACTTCAATAGGGGCAGTGTCATAGGCTCCTTCCTCCTTATTCCTGCAATCATTGCCTTTATTTTCGACTTATTAAACAGGGAAAGGGCAAACATGCTTTTCGTAGTGAAGGCAAAGAGCATTGCCGATAGCACTCTTCGCGATATTATTGCAACATTTTATGTCATAGCAAATTGCACATTGATGATACTGCCTGTTATAGTCTTCGCAGTTCTGACATTCATAAATAGCTATCCTATCGATATGAGTCTTTCTTTTAGGAATATCGGAAGAACCATGAACATGGGCACGGGAGCATTCTTAATCAATTCTCTAGTAATATCATTTTTTGTTGCGATAATCGGTACCTTCATATCCTGGTTTACCGCCTATTTTACAGCCCGCACCCCGGGGAAATCCTCTCGAGCTCTCCACCTGATTTCCATTACATCCCTTGCAATCCCGGGAATGGTGCTCGGCATCTCTTATGTGCTTTTTTTCAGCCGCTCATTTTTCTATGGAGGCATTGCCATACTGGTTCTGGTGAACATAGTCCATTTTTTTGCATCCCCCTATCTTATGGCATATAATTCTTTGGGAAAAATGAACAGGCACCTTGAAGATGTGGGAAAGACCCTGGGCATAAGCCGTTTCCGCATAATTCGCGATGTGCTCATCCCACAGACAAGGGTAACGATATTGGAAATGCTATCCTATTTTTTTGTCAATTCAATGATCACGATTTCTGCCGTTTCATTTTTAAGCACGGTCAGAAACCGCCCTGTATCCCTTTTAATAACAACCTTCGAGGCCCAGCTCTTCCTCGAAGGAGCCGCCTTCATCTCCATCCTGATCCTATGCTGCAACCTAATCGTGAAATTTACCTTGAGCAGAGTCTCAAAATTGCTTCAGACATGAATTCATCTTCTGTGTTTTTTCCACACAGAGCTCACAGAGAGCACAAAGTTCACAGAGGAATTCGAGATTTTGCCAACTCTGATAATACTCTGTGAGCTCTGCGACCTCCGTGAGCTCTGTGTGATAAAATTCAAAGTAGATTAGCGGCTGAATGCGAAGCATCCTGCCGCTCCTTTTTCTTGCTCCGTTAGAAATAAACTCTCTTAGCGGCTGAATGCGAAGCATCCAGTCGCTCTACGTAATTGCCTCGCAATTAAATATCCGTTCAGCGGCTGAATGCGTAGCATCCTGCCGCTCCTTTTTCTTGCTCCGCAAGAAAGTAGCTCCCTTAGCGGCTGAATGCGAAGCATCCTGCCGCTCCTTTTTCTTGCTCCGCAAGAAAGTAGCTCCCTTAGCGGCTGATCGGAATCGAACCGACGTCATCAGCTTGGAAGGCTGAGGTAATAGCCATTATACGACAGCCGCGTATATAGATAATTTGCCAAAAAACCGGTAAAATGTCAAGTTTAGAGAGGAGAAAACAATGAAAATCGGAATAATAGGCACAGGGACCATAGCCACATCTATAGTCACAGGGTTCTGCACAAAAAAAACCGGCAGGGAGTTCTTCCTCTCACCAAGGAACGCAGAAAAAGCCGCTGCCCTTGCCGCAAAGTTCCCCGAAGTAAAGGTCTGCACCACAAACCAAGAAGTCCTCGACCGGGCCGAATGGATCTTCATTACCATCCAAAAAAAGGACTTCGATACCCTAAACGAGCTAAAATTCAAAAACGAGCATAAGGTCCTAAACATGGCAGCAGAAATGCGCCTGCCCAACCTAATCGAAAGAATCGGCAAGACCAGCCTCCTTGCCCATGTCATCCCCCTGCCCATGATTGCAACCGGCTTCGGCCCCCTACTTGTTTACCCTGAAACACCTGAGGTAGGCGAGTTGTTTAAGCAGGTAAGCGATGTTCACTATTTTAAGAATACTGACGATGTGCACACAATCCAGCTCATAACCGGCCTAATGAGCGCTTACTATATGCTCCTTGATGAAATCGTAAAATTCTCCCACGACAGGGGCCTTCCCAACGATGCCTCTATAAACTTTCTGCATTCCCTGCTCTCCAGCCTGACAAAACGCGCCGCAGAAACCCCTGCCTGCGACCTTGTAGAACTCGCCCACGACATGACCCCGGGCGGATATAACGAGCAGGCAATGAAAGAGCTTTTAGCTAACGGGGCAATAGGCGCATGGAGAGGAGCCTTGGATAATCTCTTACAGAGATTGCAGGCAAGCGGAAAAAACTAAGCTTTATCGGCAGATAAGCGTTTATTTAACTCGTTTATTATCATTTCAGCAATTTCTGTCGGCTGTACATTATCAGTATTTATTATTAAATCCGCAAATGAATAATCATCATTATTAATATCATAAATTTTTAAATAACGCTCCTTATCCTGCATATCCCGCATTGCAGTATACTCTGCAATACCATCCAAGCCGCCGCCCTCACGACTCTGAATACGCTTTGCCCTTACTTCAGGCCCCGCCGCGAGGTAAACCCTAAGATCAGCATCAGGCATTATCCAAATGGCAAGGCGTGAGCCAAGTACACAGCCCCCCTCCTTCATTGCCAGCTCCACCTGATGCTTATCCACTTCCTTATCCCAGGAATCATCGGTTTTTGCCAGCTCAAGGATTTGCTTTAAACTAAGGCCCCTTTCCTGTGCAAGAGTGCGGAAGGTATAATTGACAAATCTAAGATCCAAGGTATCTGCCACTAGGCGGCTCACCGTGGTATTCCCGCAGCCGCTTTTCCCCGAAATTGCAATCTTCGCATTTTTAATGTTTTTATTATTCGACATTCCTAAGCTGCTCCCTGATATTTTCCAGTGCATTTTTCATGTCAATAACTGCCCTGCTAACTTCAATTATCGGTGTTTTTGAGCCTATGGTATTAACTTCCCTGTTTATTTCCTGCGAAAGGAAATCCAGTTTCTTCCCCGCCCTATCATTACGTTCCATTTCAACCCTGAACTCCGAAAGATGCGCGGAAATTCTTGAAAGCTCTTCAGATATGCCATACTTCATTAATAAAACGGAAGTTTCCGTAAGAACTCTCGTTTCATCAATCTTATCCCCAAAGAATTCAGCAAAACGAGTACGAAGATTCTCTTTTATCACCGCTTCCATCTCAGGAATATGGCCCGTTATACACTCCACTGAGCCTTCAAGGATAGAAATATGGGAAAGTATATCACTTTTAGTATGTTTTCCTTCCCTTATACGCTCCTGTTCCGCCATTTCCATAGCTTCAATAAAAACACCTTCAATTAAAGGCCAATAGGTTTCAGGATCCCTTGAATAATCAACTTCCAGCACGCCTTCAAGGCCCAAAATATGAGTCAGATTCGGTTTTTCTTCCATACTTAGAGTAAGGCTAAGCTCTTCAATTGCCTTTTTATATGATAAAGCCGCATTTTTATTCACCGATACTGTTGATGATTGCTCACTGTCCTTAATTCTAATCACTAATTCAACCTTCCCCCTTGAAAACTTGGAACTCACAGTAGAGCGTATCCTTGCTTCAAGAGAAGAAAGCCAATGGGGGAGATGAACATAGAGGTCAAGGAACCTGCTATTATAGCACTTTATTTCCACCGAGACCGTGCAAGTTTCGCTCGACGATTCCTTATATGCATAAGCTGTCATGCTTCTCATAATTAACTACTGTAATGGTTAAAAAGTTTTTTTCCAAGAGTCCAATTGCTTCCTGCTCCCATGGTGATAAACAAATCCCCCGGCCTTAACATTCCCTCTAATAGGTTAAAACTATCATCCGGCTCTTCAACGAAAAAGACCTCTCCTCCCCTCTCCCTTACCTTTTCATAAAGCGCCTTGCCGAGGGAAAGACCGTTAACCGTATCATTTTTAAGCTCCCTTGCAGAGCCGTAAACAGAGTGCAGAATAACAATATCAGCCTTTGTAAAAGAAGACGCAAACTCATCAAAAAGAGAAACAGTACGCGAAAAGGTATGCGACATAAAGCTCACAATCAAACGGCGGCTCGGGTAAAAATCCCTCAAGCCCGATAAAGTGGTCATAATCTCCGTAGGATGATGAGCATAATCGTCCATAAAAAGAATGCCGCCTGCTTCGCCAAGTATTTCAGAGCGCCTCTTTGAGCCTTTAAAATCCGAAAGGGCATTTTTCACCCCTTCCGCTTTTTTATCATCCCAGCCGCCTTCTTTTTTTATTAAGGATGATACAAGAGCGATGGCGCCTGCCGCATTAAGAGCAGTATGCTTGCCGGGAACACGAATAGAAAAATCAAAGGGAAAAAGCCCAATGCGCATTATTATTCTTTCATCACTTACCTTATAGGAGTCAATTCGAAAATCCCCCGGGGCTTCAAACCCGTATGGAGTAAGGGTGATATCAGGCCTTTCCTTCTTTAAAGCAAGTGCAACATCCCTTGCGCCCTCATCATCATGGCAGTAAATCAGCTCACCGTGTTCGGGCAGGAGCTTACAATAGTCCATAAAAGCATCCCGAATATCCTCATAAGTCGGAAAAAAATCGGTATGATCGGTTTCTACCCCCGTAAGCACTATCCTCTTCGGGTGGAAGGAGAGGAAATTTCGCCTATACTCGCAGGTCTCTGCGATAAAGTACCTGTCTCCAAGATTCAAGGTAGACCTGTCCCCGAAGGCGCTCACGGCACTCCCCGCAAGCACCTGCGCAGGGATTTCCGCCCCCTTAAGCAGGGTCCCTGCAATGGCCGTGGTCGTCGTCTTCCCGTGAACCCCCGCAATCCCCGAAGAATCAAAACCCTTGGAATACTCTCCAACCGCATCGGCAAACTTAAAAAGGGGAATACCCCTCCTCCTCGCCTCTGCCATTTCCGCATTAGTCTCAAAGGAGTATGCATCCGAATAGACAATCATTGACGGGGAGCCGATATGGGATGCATCAAAAACCTCATGATATGGAATCTTCAACTGTTTCAGAATCCCATCAGTATAGAAAACCTCATCCACATCAGAGCCCGAAACAGAAATGCCCATGCCGTGCATCAACTCTGCAAGGGCACACATGCCGGTACCCTTAATGCCGATAAAATAAACCTCTCCCTTAATTTGCATATATATGGTATATAAGAAAAATATGGTTACTTCAAGTGAAGTTTACGAGTGGATACTTTCCTTCATAAAATTCGGCAGGGATAGAAGCCAAAGAAGCGCAGCAATCGATCGCATGAGGATCCTTGCAGACTTCGCAGGCCACCCGGAAAAATGCGCTCCTTCCATCCATGTAGCAGGCTCAAAGGGAAAGGGCTCTGTCACAGGGATGATTGCCTCAATTCTCGATGCTCATGGGATCAAGACTGCCCGCTATGCCTCGCCGAATGTCAGCGACTTTAGGGAGAGGGTTTCCCTTGGAAGCAGGTTTTTCGATGAAGAAACCTATTGCTCTGCCGGAATGGATTTAAAACAGATAATAGAAGGCCGTCTGCATGAAATGGAAGAACCCGCCTTTTTCGAGCTTTTTACCCTCTGGTTTTTTCTTTGCTCAAGGCATGCAAATTGCGGCGCAATGGCAGTTGAAACAGGCATGGGGGGCCGCCTTGACGCTACGAATATACTCGATCCGGTACTTTCAGTAATAACGATAATAGAGCTTGAGCATACAGAGTATCTTGGCGATACAATAGCGGCAATTGCAGGGGAGAAGGCAGGAATAATTAAAAATGACAGGCCCCTGATTCTTGCAGAGCAGAAGGGCGAAGCGCTGGCTGTGTTCAAAGAACATGCACAAAAAAAGAACAGCCCTCTAATATATTTCCCTGAGCACGCAGAAACCGGAAATATCGATATAGACAGAAGGGGAACAAGCTTCTCCCTCTCCATAAGAAACCCAAAAGGCGGCGTATCTATCTTAAATGATCTGTTTATACCCATCCCCGGAGAAGTTCAGGCGAAAAACGCCGCTCTTTCCATACTTGCATCGAAAACCGCATTCCCTGAAATCGGAGAATCCTCGATAAGGGAAGGCTTAAGCAATTTCACATTGCCTGCCCGCTTTGAATGTATTTCCCAAAACCCCCTTTTCATAATAGATGGGGCTCATACCCCTGAGAGCATTGATTTATGCTTAAAAACATTTTCTTCTCTTTACGGTTCTGAAGGCATACTCATTTTCGGATGCGCTGCAAAGAAGGACATAGCTTCCATGGCTGCCCTATGCATGCCATTCTTTTCCCGCATCATTATAACGAGGCCCGGCACCTTCAAACACAGCAACCCCGAGGAGATATTAACAATTTTCGAGCAGGAAGGAAGGAAATTGTCAAAACCTCCGACAATTTACTGCATCCCCGATACAGACGAGGCTGTTGAAAATGCAGTAAACCTTGCCCTTGAACATGGTCTTCCCATACTTGGAGCAGGGTCTTTTTATCTTGCAGGAGAGATTAGGGGAAAAATAGCTCCAATGTAAGTCCTTGAAAATATCCATATTTTTTGTTAATTTCAATCCGGGGGATTCTATTCTTTTATGAATTATGTCGAAAAAATTGATAAGATCGTAAGACCTTTCAACAGGAAACTCTTTATTGGGGCACTTGTTTTTGTGATGGCTTTCGGCATATCCATTACAGTCCTCGCTGTTTTAACAATCAGACACTTAAATAGAGTGAATGTTGCCATTCCCAGAGAAACCGACAGAAGGCTGGGCTCAATGCGCATAGTAAGACAGCCGCCGCGGAGCGATCTTTGCGGGCCTGCGTCCCTAATGATGGTAGAGCAATTATTCTTCGGAGAGTCAGGCAGTATGGACGAAATCTACAGCCAAGTTATTCACTCATCCGGCAGAGGCTCGGGAATGGACAAAATGGCTAACTATCTGGAAGACAGGGGTTTAAATGTAAACTTGGTAAACTTTACCGATTATAGGGCCCTGCTCTACTACCTCGAAAGAAACCAGATTCCTGCCATTATGCTTCTCGCATCTGTAGACAGGGAAACAGGGCATGACTCAAGCCATTTTGTGGTATTTCTGGGATACCACCCGGGCAGGCATTTCGTATCCATCATGGATCCGTCCAGGGGAAGACTTGGATACTTCTCCTATGGCATTCTGGCAGAGGGGCTTAGAAGGAGAGGCAATTGGGTAATTATTATGGACGACCATGTGAATAATAAGCAGGAATATACTTGCCCGTATTGCGGAGAAACAAGATTTATTGATACATCGATACTGGAGTTCATCTCATTCATAAGCTGTAATCATAGTCCGCGCACCTTTAGTGTAAGCGGCATCTTATAAATCATCGAGCTTTAACTCAGGGATCGAAAACTTCACCTTCTCTTTTTTTAGCAGTGATGATGATAGGGGGACGCAAAGCTCTATTCCGCAGGCCCTAAGACCCAAGATGCCGCTCCCGAAAGAAGAGCCCCCGTATAGTCCATCGTTTAAAATCGGGAAGCCACACCAGGCAAGATGGCACCTAATCTGATGCCGAAACCCCTCTCTAATAAGGACCTTGAAGGCGGTCACGCCTTCAAGGTCCCTGCTTTCAGTAATTTCTGTAACATACTCATCGCCCTCGACCGGCCTCACCGCCTTCCTCCCCGGGCCGTACGCCCTGAAATCGCTCGCTATCCGCCGTGGTGCCAAAGGCCCCACTGCCGGCTCTTTCTCAGGAAACCCGCTCAGACTAAGTTCGCACCTCTCTGTAAGAGCCGAGTACTCCTTAACAATCTTCCCCTCCCTCTGCTGCAGAAGCAAAGACTCCATCCCGGCTTGAGTCCTTGCAAAAAGAAGGAGCCCCTGTGTGTGAAAATCCAACCGATGGATCAGCCCCCCCTCCCCTGCCTTCCTACCCGGCAGCAAGGCAATCTCAGGGTGTTTTTCTGCACACCAAGACACAAGATTCTCTCCCGGAGACTTCGCTAAAGGAGCCGAATGCATCCCGGGAGGCTTATATACAACTAAAAAATCCTTTTCAGCAGTTATTATTTGCGGTGCAGAAAAATCAATAATCACCTAAAATACTCCCTGTAATAATAACTTTACTTAAATTTAGATCACACAGAGCTCACAGAGGGCACGGAGTTCACAGAGAGTTTCTAGAGTGGGCCAAACTCTGATCTTCCTCTGTGAGCTCTGTGTTCTCCGTGTCCTCTGTGTTATAAATTTAGAGTGAACCTTTTTGGAAGCCGGGTCCTAAAGGTTCGATATTCCCCCGATGGTAAACGCAGCGACAGCCTCTTCGCGTGCAGCATAAGGCCCTTGACCCGTACCTGCGAGCCTTCCCCGTAAAGCGGGTCCCCGAGGATGGGGTGCCCAAGATGCTTTAAATGAACCCTAATCTGATGAGTACGACCTGTTATGGGTCTAATCAGGAGCAACGAAAATACCCCGAAAGCTTTACTCGAATAAGACCTTACAACCTTATAATAAGTGATGGACTGCCTGCCCTTTTCATCCGATACCGTAAAAAGTTTTCTATCCCTGCTTGAACGAACAATCTTCTTATCTATGCAGCCTTCTGCCTCTTTCGGCCAGCCCCGTACAAGGGCTGCGTAAGTCTTCCTAACCTTCCTTGTTTTGAACTGCTCCGACAGAAGGGCATGGGCTTCTTCATCCCAAGCTGCGATGATAACCCCCGATGTGTCCTTATCAAGGCGATGCACGATCCCGGGCCTGAGGCCGCTTTCACGGGCCCCGGGCGCGCCGGCCCCCTCAGCGGACCCCGCACCAAGTCTTTGCAACCTCCTAAAAAGAAGGGCATTCGCAAGAGTTCCCCCGGGGTTCCCCGCGCCCGGATGCACGACCATGCCTTGGGCCTTGTTTACAACTATCACCCTATCATCTTCATATAAAATATCCAGGGGCAGATCCTCAGGGACTAGAAAACTTATTTCCGCTTCGCTCCAGCTTAAGTCAAGACTCTCTCCACCCTTAAGAATACGCGAAATTTTCGCCGCCCTTCCGTTCACCATTACCTCAAGACCCCTCGCCCTAATCTGTGAGCGAGAGAGTATCTTAAGATATTCTGCGATATAACGATCGAGTCGTATACCGGGCGGTATAGAAACGGGGACTATGCAGGACCGGGAAGGCATTATTCAGATTCTTCGTTTAAGGGAGTGCGAATTATAATCGGGGCCTCGATTTGGGCTTCAAGCCTCTCCCTTTCAAGCCTATCCCTTCTTGCGCGCATGATTCCGTAATCGACAATGGCAATGACAATGGCCGCTCCTGCGGCTATCCCGATGGTTCTTAACTGTTCTTCCTGTGTCTTCTGAACAGTCCCTGCCGAATTGAAAGGCCATGGCGCATAACGATTGTCCCAAGCATTATTTGACCAGCGATAGGCATCGTATCCGAAGTTCGTAAAAAAGTAAGCGAAGGGGAAGGCACCGAAGGCAATAATTTCACCCCTGCGCAAATCTCTTGCCCATTGGGGGAACTCGCTCATGTCAAAATATGAAGAACCCATTTCATTCGTTTGGGCAAAGGAGGGTATAAGAGAAAACAAAAAGAAGAAAAGCACTAAAAGGCAAGTATACCTTCTCATGTTTTTAAGTCTCCAAAAATGGCTGAACCAATGCGAATCAATGTCGAGCCTTCCTCAATAGCAATCTTAAAATCACTTGTCATCCCCATCGAAAGGCAGGACCAATCCTCCCCGGGGAATCGCTTTGCTAACTCTAAGCTCGCCTCATAAAGGGCCCGAAAGGAAGTGCGCACCTCCGCCTCATTCTCCGTGAAAGGCGCCATAGTCATTAACCCCGCAGGCTTTAAGCCGGGGAAAAAAATGGCCCTCTCAGCCGCTCTGAAGATAGAGTCGAGCCCCTTAAAGCCCGACTTCGACTCCTCTGCAGTATGATACTCCAACAGTATAATTAAAGGTGTTTCCCTCTCTAGGGTCAAGGCCCCAAGCTCTTCAATTAAGGAATCTCTATCCACCGATTGAATGCAGTCAAAAAAAGACACTGCTTTCTTTGCCTTATTCCTCTGTAAGGGGCCTACAAAGTGCAGCTCAAGATCATCAGGTCTAAAATCCTTAAACTTCTCTGTTCCTTCCTGAACCCTTGACTCCCCAAAGAGCCTTAACCCTGCCTTATAACAGTGCTCAACAACTTCTAAGCTCTGAAACTTTGAGACCCCCATAAGCCTCACCTCATCTCTCTTTCGTCCCGTCTTCGCTAAAGTATCTTCAATCTTTTCTTCAAGACTTATCAAGTTGTTTTTTATACCTTCATAAATATCAAGACTCATTTAAAACAATCTCCTTAAGAGAAGCGCTAAGGGCTAAAAACTCTTCCCTTTCCAGGGTCTCAGCCCTCCGATCCCCTGAAATGCCGCAAGCATCCAGTGCACCCATCGCGGCTTGCTGCGCCGCTGCTTGCTTCTCTCCCATTATAAGAGAAGATGTATATGCAGATAAAGTATTCTTTATCTTTTTTCTCCTTCCGGAAAAAAGAGCCCTTACGGTTTTATAAAAAAAGGAGTCGGGCGGATCAGAGTCTCTGAGCAGGTCAAGGCGTACAGCTCTCGATTCCACATTCGGAGCAGGATAAAAAGAACTACCCTTTATAATAGCTAAAAGGGTTACCTTATAAACCGAAGAGCATAAAACAGAAAAGGAAGAATAGTCCTTAGTCCCGGGCCTCCCTGCCATCCTGCGGGCAACTTCACTCTGTACTGTTACCACAATGCGCTTAAAATACCTGGATTTTTCGATAAAGTCTGCAAGGACAGTCGCAGCAATATTATAAGGAAGGTTCCCGAGTAGAAGCTCGGAGCCTGAATCACCGAGCATGGGCCATGTCTTTAGTACATCACCCTCGATAAGTTGAAAGCCATCGTTAGACGAAAAAAATTCTCTTAAAATCCGGCAGAAGGCAGGATCAATTTCAAAGGCTGTTACCCTCCCTTCCCGCTCAAGAAGACCTGCTGTCATCGCACCAAGGCCGGGCCCGATTTCCCAGACCCCCTCTCCCGCCTCTAAGTCAAGCTCGTCGAAGAGCATAGAACGCGTGCTTGGATTTATCAAGAAGTTCTGTCCGAACTTCTTGCGCATTCCAAGACCCCTTTCTTCTAAAAATGCCCTTAACTCCCTTGCAGAGTTATAATTAATTAAAGGATTCAATTCTATTCCTGTATAGATTAATTTTCCATTCCACAAAATATAGCAATAAACAAAGGAGCGCAGAACAAAGCAGACCGGGAAGGGGATTAGAAATTCGGATGCCCGGCACTCCCGCAGCAAGATTCACTGTTATCACAATCAGAGAATAAATTTTATCTAGAATAAAATCAAAGATAGGGAGGAGGGGTGTAAATCCACCGGGGAGTGCAACAATTGAAAGTATTATAAAGGGTGAAGCAATCAGGGCGATAATCGGCCCTGCAATAATACCAATAGGTCTTAACGAGCCGAAATAAAACAGTATGACAGGAGCTGTAACAATGAAGGCCCCAAGGGAGGCTGAAAGACTATTGTTTAAGATATCAGGCAAATACCCCTTAAACAGGGATCTTATCACCTGCCCAAGGGTGAGTATTCCGAAAAGAGCAAGGTAAGAGAAGATAAAGGAAAGAGAAAGGCCTGTTTCACTTTGAAAAATAAGTTGAATGATAAAAGCAAAGCAGAGTATTGAAAGACTATCTCTCTTCAAAAGACCAAGGATCGCTATCACTCCAATAAAATACATAATCCCTGATCTGACTAAAGAAGGCTGCGGCCCTGCGATAAATATATAAACCAAGACAAAGAGAGCGCCGACTATGGAAGCCCCCCGTATGCCAAGCGGACGCCTTATCAGAAAGGCAAGGGCTCCTGAAATTATGGCCAGATGCATGCCTGAAAGTGCAAGCACATAACTTGCCCCTGCATCCCTAAACCCGTCCGAAAGATTCACGTCAAGGTCATCCCGCACTCCTAGAACCAGTGCAGAAGCAAGGCCTGTCCAGTCTGCCCCGCCCTGCCCCCGGCCGGTCCCTCCATAATTTCCAAAAGCCTCGATTATTGCAATGCGTAAGCCCGTTCGAAAGGTCTGCAGAGGAGAAGCACTCTTCATAATATGAACTGAAGATGCACTAAAAACAGGGCCCCTATCACCCGTCCTAATACTGCCCTCCAAGAAAACTTCAGAACCCCTCCCGAACTCCCTTAGACGGGGAATGCTATCAGGCGGGAAAAACACGGTTATCCTTCCGCGGCTTGAAACACGGAGACCCTCATTCGGTCCGCTTCCGGATGCAAGCAATTCCAGGGCGCTAATCCCTGAGCCTCCCTGAAGGGTCCTTGGGTCTTCAAGGAGTATGCCCCGTATGGAGCTAATATTTTCTGCCGGGATTCCGAACTCTGCTTCTGCGGGTATCGAGCGTCTTGCAGCAATACCTAAGGAAAAGCCAATGGCAAGGGCCGCGGCGATAATCCCCGCCTTCCGCACCAACAGGCCGCCGGTCCCCACAGGCCCGCCCCACGGCAAGGCCCCGCCGCCGGTCCCCACAGGCCCTCCCACTGCCCCGCCTTGCGGCAAGGCCCGGAAAACCGAAACAATAACTGCAAAGAGAATCAGTAAAACTAAAATAAAAGAATAAATAAACGGCAATGCATAGAATGCCGCCGCCATTCCAAGGGCACTATATAGGGAAGGCATTGGAGGATTAATGCAAAACTTCGTTTTGCTTTTAGGTTTTATTTGCATTTAAGGTATGTGAGTCTAGTCTATATTTTCCGCACTGATCAAGAGATCATCACTGATATTGGATTCAGGCTTCGCGGACTCCGAAGAAAGCTCATTAGCCTCCTCTGCAAGGAGCCTAAAGGGAAGATCATCTTCACCTTCGGGGAGCATCCCGAAAACCTCTCCAAGTATCTGGTTTCTTGCTTCAACAGGCAGGGGGTCTGCTTCAACACGGAGTATTGACCTGTTTGTATCTTCCTTATACACAACCGAGCGGACAGTTCCCCCCATACAGACAGGAACATTATTCAAAACAAACTGTACTTTAATTCTAAAGCCCGACTCCGCCTTTCCCCCGATAGCAAGGGCACAGCCTGAATCCGAAAGATCTTCAAGAAGACACCTAAGACCCGGATTCGCTTCAAGTTTATTCGGGTCTTCATCGTTATCTAATGGGTATAGATAGGCTGCCTTACTCACCTTGACCCTTAAGGATTTCCTTTTCTGGGTCCTAAAGAGGGAATCCGAATGGGAAATTTTCAGGGCAGGTATACCCTTGGAAAAAATCTCTCCCAGAACTTCTGTATCAAACACATAACCCGCATCCTCTTCACGCCAGAAATAAATCGAAAGCTTTAATCCCTGCCATGGGAAGGATTCACTCAGCCTGTCCGATACAGGCTTTGAAATAGTAAGATTTGTATTTATATTCCTTACAATCTGAGACCTGAAAACCCCTGAGCCGGTAATCTGAACCCTTAGGTTTTGCCCCTCGCTTATCTGCCTTGAATTAAAAATACCGCTCTTCGAACCCGCCTTATCCGCCTCGATCTTCCTTCGATAATCGTAGAGCTTGGAAAGCAGGATCTGACTCTCCTGATTATTCGAGTCACCCGAAGAATGAATATCAGTTACAAAGGTACGGATACAAACATCAAGCTGTTCCATGGAAATAAAGAGCATTGCAGGGTCATCCAGTTTTGCTTTTATGGCAAGGGCGTGGAGCTGTTCTATCTCCTTAAAAGTAAAGCCTGAGTCCTTCCCTTCTGCATAAAATTGGAGCCAACTGGTTTGATTTTTGCCTCTCATCTTATAGGCAAGAAAAACAAATCCTGCGCAGGCTGCCATAAAAACAATTAAAGTAACAACCATCCTTTTTATTCCCTGCTGTTTTAAGTATAATATACGCGGAAATCAACTGCAAATGAAAGCTATAATTTTATATCTTGTTTTATTTTCACCCTTTTTCTACTCTCCCCAACCGGAAGTCCCATACGAGGCCCCCTTCTCAATCACCCTAACCC
>Ga0099364_10002497_pt1 | contig 29257 bp, 28 predicted proteins | sample TergutTh196P3_FD_73070 | JGI IMG/M metagenome (GOLD analysis project Ga0099364, IMG submission 73070) | Microcerotermes parvus P3 segment gut microbial communities from Pointe-Noire, Republic of the Congo - Th196 P3 | ecosystem: Host-associated > Arthropoda: Insects > Digestive system > Gut ...
TCATAGAAAAAAAGAATCTCCGTGGGGTCCTATTTTTTCACCAATAATATATTTATACGATTCAGATTGGAATGTATTGGGTATGTATGATACGAATACTCTTATTTCTGAAGATTTTTGGCCTGGAATTATTAGAATAAGTTATAACTCTGAGCGTCATAGTTTCGACATGATATTTAGTGCAGAAGGTATTGGAAATTATGGAACGGGTTATATTAATTTGAATACTAATGAATATGTAAGAGAATTGGAAACCCTTGGAATTATATTTATTCATGAAATGCCAGAAATTCCAACAAGGGAAGAAGGCTCTACCTTAAGACATGCGCCCCATGCCGGCTGGTCAGAAAATTAGAGGAAAGCGAATTCTGATGTCAGGAAGCATTGTTGCAGAGCAAAAATTGCAAATAAAAGGATTATTATGGAAAAACTAATAAATTGCGAGATTATTATTGACATTGAAATAATTGACAACATAACAGGTGCAAATCAATGTTTTGAAATATCATTTACTGGAAAAAATAAAAAGAAATATAAAGTTTTTTTGAACAAAGTTTGGGATATGAGATATTCAATTGAAAATGCATCTATTGATCGTTGGTTTCATTTTCGTCAGAATTTACAAGAAGATTTGATACATAATAGTGTGTATATGGTTATTAATTCAGAATATATTAAATATTTTGAACATCAGATTTCTGGTACATATCCTATAGACAAACTTAAACATTATATTTTTTTTGATAATACTGATACCACTCTAGATGTTCTTACACTTGAAAAGCCCGTAATGTCAGAAAATTAGGGAAAGTTAAATTTAGCAACAGAAAGCATGATGTGAAAACAAAAATCACGAACAAAAGAAAAAACTATCGGCAAAAGGAAGAGTTATGATGGCAAGAACAGGTAAATTCGTGGTAAAAAATCTTTCTCTGTGTTCTTTGTGTCCTCTCCTGACTACTCACGAGTAGTCAGGTCTGTGGTTAATTCTTCCTTGGCGTCTTTGCTGGAAGCTATCGCTGCAAATAGCGTGAAAAATTATTTTGCGATACCAAAAAAAGCTTGACAACTTTCCATGTTACATGCTATTATCATGGAAAGGAGAACACCGTAAAGAATGTCAGCCCTAACAGCCCTAACAGCCGTAAAAGTTAATCAGCACCGAAAGTACAATGCCATTCACGGAATAAAATTAAAAAAAATCCTTCTATTATTAATTTGTTCTTTGCTATTAATGAGTAATAAAAAATGTCAATGGAAACAATCCATAGAAGAAAATAAATTAAATGAAGAAATTACAGAAACAAGCAGCATAAATTACCGTGATTATATTGATAACTACAATCCAAAATTATTAAAACTTTTTGAAATAGAAGGTAATTTTACAGACTCTGGAAACAGGGAAATATTAGTTTTTTTTCGAGAAAGAGATCGAGGGATGGTTCTTACTCCAAAAATAGATTTTGCATACTGCTTTGTTTTTGATACAACAAACGAAACAATACAGAATGTTTATGATATACATGATTATTGGACACTTTTACCTAGTTGGGATTATATAAAAGAAGATTCTTTGAACGAATTAGGAAGAGCTGTCATTTGGCGTGATAAAAGGATAGGTTATATTGGTGATTTTAATGAAAACGGAAAAGAAGAACTTTATTTTTTTCGTGTATCTGGTATTACAATGAATACAGTTTTCTATGAATTTGATGGAAATGAATTTGTACAGATAACAGATCGTGAATTTGATTATATGTATCACCATATAATAGATATTGATAAAGAAGATAAATTAATTAAATTTGGAAAACCCTGGTTATCATCAGATGTTTCATTCCCTATTATTTGGAATAATGAAAGCCAAAAATATGAAATATTGGGCGAAGTGTTAGAAAATTAGGGGAAAGCTAAATTTAGCAACAGAAAGCATGATGTGAAAACAAAAATCACGAACAAAAGAAAAACATTCGGCATACGGAAGAGTTACGACGGCAAAAACAGGTAAATTCGTGGTAAAAAATCTTTCTCTGCGCCCCTGTAGTGAAAAAGGGGCGAGAGAATTCGTACTATCGTCCTAACTCTTTTAAATCCATCGGGTTTAGTATTAACGGCGAGCCATTTTCCCTTTGAGTCAGCAATCGCCCCTGCTGTATTGTAACAGACGCCTCGGGGTGTATTCTTACTTCCGATTTTGCCTGCAATGCAAGGCTTGTGTCGAACCTGCCCAAGAAACACTGATTACTGCGAAGGTCTATCGTAATGGCGTAAAGGTCTGTGCCGTTTACCCACAATAAACTTCCGGGTCTTATATCGTCTTCGCCCTGGCGAGCCATTTCTAAATTAGTTTGGTTAAGTTCAATAAGACGGACAGCGCGGTTGCCTCTGTTTTCACCTGCAATTGCAATAAGCCTTCCGCCAATAAATGTTACTGTGCGTACATGAACGGTATCTAAAGGAGACCTTCTAAGTTCCTCTCCGTTTTCAGGATTAAGCCTTACTATACGGCCCATTTGTGTAGGGTTTGTTCTTTCAAGCGTTACGCCAAATACGCCGCCGACTGTTTCCTGAACAATAGCCGCCTGCTGATCACGGGCAATTTCTTCGCGCTGCTGCTGGGCGGAGTCATACTGCTGTTCCGCGTATTGTTCCGTTCTTTGAGCTTCTTCCCGCTGTTGGTCAAGAGCGCGGTCTCTTTCTTCCGCCTGTTGTTCTCTTTGCTCTGCCTGCTGTTCTCTTTGGTCAAGCTCGCGTTCTTGCTGTCTTGCCTGTTCTTCGGTAATTCTTCCGGCTTCACGATCTTCTTGTATTTGCTGTCTTTCTTCTTGTATTTGCTGTCTTTCCTGAGCGGCCTGCTGTCTTTCTTCGGTAACCCTGGTTTCTTCCTGTCTGATTTCTTCGCGCTGAGTTTGTGCGCGCTGTTCGGCTTCATCGGCCTGTCTTTCCATTAAGTCAACCATTTCCTGTCTTTGCGGAACACCTTGATCATCTTCCCTTCGTAATTCTTCTATAACCCTGCTGTCTGAAAGTGCGGCAGTATCAATAGCACTTAAACCGCCGTGACCCAATGGAATAAGCATCATTGTTCTGCCCGGCCATTCATCATAACGGATGGAAAGCCCCGCTCTGTCTCTTATAAGGTGGTTAATAACAGGGGTTTTGTACCGTTCTGCAAAAAAATCCCAGCTGCCGCGGTAAACGGCATTGTAAATGGTAATATATTCAGCCAATAGAGCAGCGTCGCTTTCAGAGTAATCATAAGCTTCCTGCAAATATCCCTGAATAATCCAGCGCAGGTTGCGGATATGGTCAACACCCGTATCAACGCCAAGACCAAAAATATCGGCATCGAGTTTATTGCCTTCGGGAGCGGAAACAGAGTGAATAACAAAATATCGATTTAAAGGACCTGTTTCAAACCTGTAGGGGATAGCGGGAGCGCTTCTTTCCCTGTTTGCAATATCGCGGCCTAAAACCACGCCAAGCTGGCGGATTTGTTCTCTTGTATCAATTCTAAAATACGGACCTTCATAGTTAATAAAGACAACCGGAGGAAGGTTTTCCAGCTCGCCCTGATCAACTTGGGCAAAAGCGGCTAAGGCTGTTAAAGATAAAAGAATTATAGTAATAAAGATTCGATATTTCATGTTAACTCCTAATTAAAGAATTTTAGCACATTTATCGTAATGATGCAAGTTCTCTTTCGGCTTGACTTCTTACGGCGGCAGGGTGCCCCGAGGCTGTAAGAAGATTGAGTATTCTTATGCCGGTTTCGCTTAATGGGGGGCCGGAAAAACGGCAAATATCGCCTGTAGCTTTGGTCATTGCCGTTAAAATCTGTTCGTCTCTTATAGTATCAGGGATTAGTACCTGTAAAAATGTTTGGATGGCAATACCTTCAGGGTCAACTCCAATATCTCCAATGGCGGTTGCCGCCGCCGCCCTTACCAATGGTTCCGTATCTCTGCGAAAAATATTCACAAGCCAGGGGATAGTTTCCCGTGAGCCAATCTGCCCCAAAAGGCGAAGAGCGCTTACTTTTGTTTGAACAGGCTGCTGACTTGTTGTAAGTGTTAACAAAAACGATGTCCAGGCAAGCTCATTTCCGCCGACATTACCTGCGGAAATCCCCGCTTGAATAATATCAAGAATACCTTGAATTTCATCATTAAACACAGGAATTCTTGGCATATAGGCAGCTTGAGGTGTTCCCGTACCATAAACACCTTCGGAGGCAGGACCGTAAATGCCGCCTCTTGCAGGCAAAGTGCGGTCTTCTATTTTATAAGCGTAAAGAATCCAGTCTCTTCCCCCTGAATACAAAACGCCGTCATCTCCCAATGCGGGAATAGCCGCGGCATTTTGCAATAGAGTAAACCAAAGCCGCCTGCCATCCTGAGTAAAACCCGTAGCGCCGTTTTTGCTCAGGATATAAATACCCCTTTCGTCATAAATTATTTCGGCCTCCAAATCGGGGCGTCCGCCGCCTCTTATAAATTCCCGTATATGACTGTCGCCCGTCCAAACTATGCTGCGGTCATTAATGGAAACAAAAGCCACCCTGCCGTCATTTAAGATTGATACGATATTGTTCCCCCCCCTTGCACCGGGCGAGCTTACCGCCGCTAATGGCCGTCCGGGGAGTCTTGGTAAAACGGTTGTGTGCCCTTCTTCCTGAGCCGCTATGTACCAGTTTTCTTCAACGCCGAGTATTTCCAAAGTTCCGTCTGCATGGACAGCCATAACCCGTCCATTGTCAATGGAGAGTAACACAGCCGGAGCTGCCGAAACTGTCCAAATATCAGTATTTCCAAAAGGATCGATTCTATAAACTTCGTTGTTTCGCAGGGCAAAAATAACCCCTCCGTTTCTATCTAATTTTGGGGTAAGTAAATAAGAATGATTATATATTTTTGACCATAGCAAAGTTCCTGCGGCGGTATAGCAAAAAAGCTTTTTGTCCGTGGGAACAAACAGCCTGCCATCCCAGCCGGGAATAACCCTTCCAACAAGCGGACTTCCCAAATTGCGCCGCCAAAGTTCCCGTCCTGCGCGGTTTACCGCAATAAGAATGCCGTTTGTCCGTGAGAAATAAGAAGTTCCCTCTTTTGAACGAGATACAAAGGGGCTTATTCTGCCGCTTGCCGAATATGTCCACAGCGGATTTCCGGCAGTTGAATAAGCCTTTATGCTTCCCCCGTCAAGGGCGACAACCGCGCTCTGAGCCTGCACGCTTGGCAGAGACAGCACATTCCCCCCAAGAGCCTGCCTCCAAAACGGAGCGTTTGAAACAAGCCCTTGCTCCCTTTCATCGGTTTGGGCAAGCAGGGGAGAGGCAATTAGGAGCAAAAGCACATATTTGATAAAAGGCATTCTCTATAATTATAGCACAAATCAAGGTGTTTTTCGGTTGAAACAAGTAAGAAAATAGGGTAGTATAAGTTTATGCATCAAAACGAGTCGTTTTTTGACAGTTATGACGGAACAAGGCTGTTTCTATACCGATGGACACCCGAAGGGGAGCCCAAAGCGGTACTCCATATCGTACATGGTATGTCGGAACATGCCTTGCGGTACAAAAGGCTGGCAGAAAAGCTTACTGCGGCAGGTATCGAAGTTTGGGCTTGCGACCAGCGCGGACACGGTAAAACTGCCGATTTATCAATAAATAAGCCGAATTCAGGCGGGCTTTTAGGGCACTCTGCCAATGGTAAAAGCTTTTCCCTTGTAACAAAAGATATTCATTCCCTTAACAATAAAATCCGCGATACGGTAAATGCCCCGTTGTTTTTACTTGGGCACTCCTGGGGCTCTTTTATTGTTCAGAATTATATCGAAGAATATCCAAACGATGCTTTAAACGGCTGTATTTTATCGGGAACAAAGGGGCCCGGCGATGTTTTAATTAAAGTGGGAAAGCCGTTTTTAACAGTTTTGGCTTTTTTCCGAGGGCAAAAAAAAGGTTCCGAGCTTGCAAGATCAATGGGAGACGGTGTATATAATAAACCTTTTGCGCCAAACCGCACTCTATTTGACTGGCTTTCCCGTGATGAAGAAGAGGTTGACAAATATATACAAGACCCTCTCTGCGGGTTTTTGTGTTCTTCCGGTTTTTACAGGGATTTAACAAGACTGTTAAGTAAAATCCATAAAGAAAAAGAGATGGCAAAAATAAACCGCCTTTTGCCAATGTATGTTTTTTCGGGAAGCGCAGACCCTGTAGGCGGCATGGGTACAAGCATAACCGCGCTTGTAAACGCTTACAGGAATTTGGAAATAAAAAATCTTGATTTTGTATTGTACCCCGGCGCGAGACATGAAACTTTAAACGAAACAAATCGCGAGGAAGTAATGGACAATCTTTTATCATGGATTGTTAAATACATAAACCCACAATGAGATACAGATATTCTACAACAAAAGACGGCAAACATATAAAAAAAGCGGTTATTTATACATCAGATGAACACGGCATTAACTTTAAAGATGTTGATACCGAAGCCATAAACATAATAAAAAAACTAAAAAGTTTTGGCTACGACTCCTACATAGTAGGGGGAGCTGTGCGCGATTTAATTCTTGGAAAAAAGCCAAAAGATTTTGATATAGTAAGTGCGGCGAACCCTGCAAAAATAAAAAAAATATTTCGTAATTCCAGAATTATTGGGCGGCGTTTTAGGCTTGTTCATGTTTACTTTGGGCAGAGAATCTTTGAGGTAGCTACTTTCCGTTCTTTAAAAGACGGAAGCACAAGCAATACTTTTGGCACTATAGAAGAAGATGTAAACCGCCGCGATTTTACAATGAATGCCCTGTTTTATGACCCTCAGCAGCAGATTGTAGTGGATTATGTAGGCGGCATGAATGATATAAAAAAGAAACAGGTAAAGCCCGTTATTCCATTGCAGGATATTTTTACAGACGATCCTGTAAGAATGATCCGTGCCGTAAAATACGCGGCAATAACCGGGTTTACCCTTCCTCTAAATCTTAAAATGAAGATAGCGAATCAATCAAATTTGCTTTTGAACATTTCTCCATCCCGTTTAACAGAAGAAATTTTTAAAATCATAAATTCCAATAAAGCTTCTGAAATTGTTGATTTACTTGATAAAACAGGTTTGTATTATTTTCTTCAGCCGCAGGCGGCAAAACTTATGCGTAAAAATTCAGGTTTTAAGCAAAATTATTTAAAAACAATGTCTAATTTAACAGGAAAAGAAAGTTACCGCGGGCAGGCGCTGGGCGCTCTTTTTAGCGATTATTTGGAAACCCTTTTAGACTGGAGTTCAATATCATCAATAGATAATTTTAAAGAAATTTATAAAGATGCCCGCTCTTTTGTTTTACCCATGAATCCACCCCGTTTTGATATGGAATATGCCGTAAAAAAGTTTTTATCTAACAAAAGTATTGCAATAAAAAGACCGTCATTGCCGGCGGTTGACGGAAAATCTGCTCAAAATAAAAAAAGAAAAAGAAGAAAGCGAAAACCGGAAAATAAGGGGGCAAGTGCCGCCAAATCCCCGGCTCCTAGTACTTAATCTTTGGTTAAACTTTCGTATGCAACTTTTGCGGCTTCCTGTTCCGCGCTTTTTTTATTGCGGCCTGTTCCCGTTCCGCAAGTCTTGCCGTTAATCCGCACTTCCATCCAAAAAGTACGATCATGCTCAGGACCTGTTTTTTTAACCATGTAATACTCGGGATAACAGCGGAAATTCTGCTGGCAGTATTCCTGTAAAACCGATTTATAATCCTTGTGGTAATTATCTCCTGTTACGCGGTCAATTTCCGGGGCAATGCAGGTGCTTACAAAATCAAAGGCTGCCTTATAGCCGGAGTCCAAATAAAAAGCGCCAATAACCGCTTCCATCGCATCGGCAAGAATAGCCTTTTTTGTTCTTCCGCCGGAAAGCTCTTCGCCCTTGCCCAGCAGCAGCATTTTATCAATGCCAAGCCTTAGGGCAATTTCTGAAAGAATGTCCTCGGAGACAACTACTGCTTTTATTTTGGCAAGATCGCCTTCGGCTTTATCGGAATACTTTTTATAAAGAAGAGTTGCGCATACAGCGCCAAGAATGGAGTCGCCCAAAAATTCAAGGCGTTCGTTATTTTCCCTTATGCTCGTCTCATTGGAAACAGAGCGGTGCCTAAAGGCAGTATTTAAAAGATTGATATCTTTAAATTTAAAACCGGCGGCCTTCTGAAAAGCCGCCAGTTGTTTTAGCCTTGCAGGATCGCGAACCTTATTTTTGCTGGGACTTAATAAATTCGTAAGCGTCCTTTACTGTTTCAAACTCATTGGCTTTTTCATCGGGAATGTTGATGCCCAACTGTTCCTCGATAGCATAAACCAATTCATAAGTGTCAAGGCTGTCAGCGCCAAGATCCTGACGGAAAGACGCTTCCAATGTGATTTTTCCCTCATCAACTTCAAGTTTTTCTGCGATGAGTTTTTTCATTTTTTCAAACAATTCGTCCATTTGTTTCTCCACTAGACTTTGGAATTAGGAACTATTACCTGCTTGCCTCGATAAAAGCCGCATTTTGAGCAAACCCGGTGCAAAAGAACCTTGTTGCCGCAGGTGCCGCAATTTATCATTGTAGGGGCGGTAAGTTTCATGTTGATGGACTGCCGACGGCTTGTCCTTGCTTTTGATGTTTTCCCTCTAGGTACTGCCATTTTCTTCCTCTCTTATTAAGTTATCAAAACCTATCGGTTTTGTCAAGTATTTTTCAGACAAATTTTTAAAAAATGTCAGATTAGCCTCTATACACTAACCACGAATCACTACCCATTATTGTACTTCTCTTTCAATTCTTTGGCAACCAGCGGGGGTACCATATTTTGAAGATCCGCCCCAAAAGATGCCAGTTCCTTAATCGATGATGACCGTATAACAATATGCTCGGGATCGGTAGTCATAAAAATTGTCTCAATTCCCGGGTCAAGGGTTTTATTCATCATGGAAACTTCAAATTCATAAGAAAAGTCTTCCAATCCCCGAACTCCTCTAATCATCAATTTTATGCCATTTTTCTTTAAAAAATCAACAATCAGGCAGTCACAAACAACCACAGTAACATTTTTTTTCTCTTTTACAAGCTCCCTAATCATGGCTGCCCGCTCTTCGGCGTTAAAAAGGTACTTTTTTTGCCTATTTTCTGCTATTACGACTACCAATTCGTCAAAAATGGAGGCAGCGCGTAAAATTACATTTATATGCCCCGATGTGGGGGGGTCAAAAGACCCGGGAAAAGCGGCTTTTAACATATTTTAACCATAGCAAAAATCGATACTTTATTCAATAAAAATCACTATTTTCTTGACATTTTTTTAATAATGGTATATTGTAAAGTTATGAAATTTAAGCGGATTAGCTTTTTATTATTCATACTTTTTATCATGGCAGCCGCCTGTCAATCCGGTCCTGAAACTCGGACAGATAATACGGGTTCCCGCGGTGCTTCCGGCAGCTTTAGGGTTACCCAAGAGCAGTATGATTCCACAATGGACGAAGTACGGGCCTTTATAAATGAGCTAAACAGAATAATTGCAAGCAGAAATTATCAGGCTTGGAGGGCAAGGTTGTCTCCCGAGTATTTTGCCCTGATCTCATCGCCGGAATTCCTGAATGAAGTATCCGAGACCCCTGCGATGAAAACCCGAAGGATTGTCCTTAGAAATGCCGAAGAGTATTTTATACATGTTGTTGTTCCGTCAAGGCAGAACAGCAGGGTTGACGATATAGAATTTGAAGGCCGAAACAGGGTAAAAGCCTTTACGGTAAATACAAGCAGAACCGGAGAAGAGGTGCGTTTGCGCCTTTATGACCTTGAAAAAGTAAACGATTCATGGATAATTATAAATTAAGGAGAAATTTATGTTTTTAAAACGCTTTTCCATCTTCATCATTACAGTATTGGCTGTTGTTTCAATGGCTGCTGCTCAAACTCAAACTGCTCAAAGAGATATGACAGTTGAAGAATCTTATTTGCAGGAATCAATTGAAATGATGATCATTAGGGAAACCTCAAGATCAAATACCAGGGAACAAAAATTACTTGCTCTTGAATATATCAGCGAATCTATTGATCAGGGAAGAACTAATCCTGAAATAGCCCAGGCTTTGGGTTATCTTTCAATGGAAGGAAGAATGATCCAATCCAGGGAAAATGGCCGCCTTGTTAATAATTTCCCGGATGTAAGACGGCAGGCTGCAAAACAGCTTGGAAGGCTTGGAACAGAAGAAGCGGTTGACGCTCTTCTTAACATTGTCCGCTATGAGAATGAACCTATGGTATTGCAGGAAGCTATTAAAGCCCTTGGCGACATCGGCGTTAATAATGATAATAACGATACAATCAGGTTTATTGCCCATACCGTAAGGCATAATAACAATACTAATCCCGATAACCTTATGGCTCTTGCCACCATTGATGCTTTTGAAAAACTTGCCAGGAATAATAATGGCTTGAATTCTCCTGAGGCTGTTCAAATACTTGTTCTTATTGCGGAAAATTACAGGTATGCAACCGCTGTAAGGGAACGATCAAGACAGGCATTGGCTGAACTCCGTTCCTACGGCAGATAACCTTTCTACGGAGCGATGATCTTTGGTTTTCTTTTTAACCGGAAAAAGGTTTTCGCTCTTGTTGGAGAAAGCGGTACCGGAAAAAGTTTTCACTCTAAAATAGTTGCCCAAAAAAATAATATAGATCTTATTTTAGATGATGGTCTATTAATTAAAGAAGAACGAATTCTTGCAGGTCATTCAGCCAAAAAAGAAAAATCTTTTATGGCTGCCGTTAAAGTAGCTTTGTTTGATGAAAAAGCCCACAGAGACGATGCAGCGCGCAGGCTGCAAAGTGAAAAGTATAAACGAGTCTTAATTTTGGGTACTTCTGAAAAAATGGTAAATAAAATTGCCGTGCGCCTTCAGCTTCCCCTTCCGCAAAAAATAATCAAAATAGAGGACATAGCTACTCAGGAAGAAATTGAAAAAGCCATCCGAACAAGACGAATAGAAGGCAAACATATTATTCCCGTTCCTTCAAGCGAAATTAAAAAAAATTATCCAAATATTTTTTACAATGCTATAAGAATTTTCAATAAAAAAAGCGTTATAACTCCCCCGGTAATTACCCCGCAGCCTGCCTTGCACGAAAAATCTGTTGTGCGGCCTGAATATTCAAAGCGCGGCAAGGTAATTATTTCTCAGACTGCTCTTAGTTATATGGTTATTCATTGTGTTGATGAATACAATAAAAACATAAAAATAAAGAAAATCCTTGTTAAAGATGCTGATATTGGGTATAGATTGGTTATAACGATTGATGTGCCCTACGGCACTACGCTTGAGGGAATTATTCATGAGCTTCAACAATACATTATTGAGAATATTGAAAGATATACGGGTATTCTTATTGAAGAAGTCAATATAATTATTGATAAGATCACGGAGTAATTTCATCAAACATGATACGAGCAGGCGGCTGGCAGCGTGGGTTGTGAACGGGGTTACCATTTAACGCGGATTTACGCAGAAGAAGACGCGGATTTACGCGGATCTGGTGAGCAGACGAATGTCTGCGGTTAAATAATTTCCTTTCCAGCGGCGAACGAAGTGAGCCATTATCTATGAGAGCTAATATAGCTTATCCTCTCATAGCTATATTAAAATTTTAAATTTTAAGAAATGTAGGTTAGATAAATTTATCTTAACAATCTAATATCTCAGTGTAAATCAGCGCTAAATCCGTGTTAATCCGCGTTAATGCGTGACCCCGCCATCGGTATTTTACACGACACTTTATGTCGTATAAAATAAGTTATGTGTAATTTGGCGAAAATAAAATATGTATAAAATGGTTAAAAGGTAATTGACATATAATTAATAATCTTATAAAATATATAAACAGTATGGTAAAAAAATAGAGTAAATATGTTTTTTGGAGATTTATACTATGGTTGAACAGACAATTGAAAAAATTATTGAAGAAACACTTAAAAAAGATGAGAAAATAAACGCATTAGCATTTATTGCCTATTTAAAAGAAAATAAAATGCTTTTTGAAAGAGGAAAAGGTTATTGGGAAGATAAATTCTACTGGGCAATAAAATATAATGGCGAATATGTATGTACTATATTGATCGGTAATACTGAACATTCATCGGAACCTTGGATAGTTTGGTCTGATAGCAGTGGTTCAAAATGGTATGAACAATTTTCATTGAGTGAGAATTTAAAAGAAATTGCTTGGAAAAATGTAGATATTTGTGGTGGTGGTGATATTTGCGGGGGATATTGTGGTTATCCAGGGGGTCTATATAAAAAAATATTTGGGAAAGATTTTAATAATGTTTGTATTACTGTTTTTAAATTTGATAATCCAAATAATGAGGCAGTGGAGTGTTTAAAAAAACTAGTAGATATAAGGAAAAATGATATTCAAAAAAACAAGTAATATATATTTAAATATTATTTAATTTAAATTTTAAATAGATTAATAACACGCCAAACTACACATAACGAGGTTGCAGAAAAAGTCCAAAATTGCACCTAACAGAAAGAGAAAAAGATTGACAAAAAAGATAAAACAGTAATCTTAATCAGCGTTAATCTGCGTTCAATGGCTCACTGCGTTCGCCGCTGGGAAGGAAATTATTTAACCGCAGACATTCGTCTGCTCACCAGATCCGCGCTAATCAGCGTTTCATGGTAACCCCGTGCTATTGTCAATAATTTTTCTTTTGTATTCTGCTCCGGATCGTCCAGCACCGTTTCCAATAATTCTTTCAGGATTATGCCCAAAGTTTTTCCGGCAGGGATGCCAATTTCCATTAAATCTTTTCCGGTAACGGCAAGGTCTTTTATTGAAAAAGCCCGTCCTTCCTCTAAAGTTTTATCCACCCTTTCAATTAACTGAAAAAGCGAACAGCTTTGCGTTTTGTAATTTTGATTTTGTTCTTTGCCGGCAAAACCAAAAACATCCGCACGGCGCAGATTGTATATATCGTCTAGGTTTGGCTCGCCTACCCGTGCAATAAAACGGCGAACCGCTGAATTTGACCAGTCAGGCGTATAAATAAACATATGCTCTTTTATAAGATGGCAGGTTTTTTCTATTACTGCGTTAGAGTATCGCAGACGCCGCATAAGTTTTTGTGCTATAAACTTGGATTTTTCTTCATGCCGATAAAATGTCCATACGCCTTTTTCCCCCATTTTCTTTACAGACGGTTTGCCAATATCGTGTAAAAGCGCGGCAAGCCTAATTTCATGCGAATAATTTTTACAGGCAGCATAGTCACAAGCTAAAAGCGAATGGTCGAGTACATCAAATTCATGAAACCCTTTTTGATCGATATTACGGCAGGCAGAAAGTTCACTAAGGAAAAGTTCAAGAAGCCCGGTCTGCTCCATTAAACGAAACGCAATTGAAGGCTGGTAACTTGCAAGTATTTTATCGAGTTCATCACGGACTCTTTCCCATGAAACTTTTGCGCAGACAGACAGTACTTTGGGGATTGCGCTTAAAGTATTTTCATCGATCTTAAAACCAAGCTGGGCGGCAAAACGAACTGCGCGCAAAGGGCGTAAGCCGTCCTCGCCAAAACGATCATTTGCATTTCCAACACAGCGGATAATCTTTGCTTTTATGTCCGCCTCTCCGCCAAAGGGGTCAACTATTTTTCCATCCGGCAAGTTAAGGGCAATGGCATTCATTGTAAAATCACGGCGGGAAAGATCCTCTTGAATAGTGGAGGCATAAGAAACAGTGTCCGGCCTTCGCCCGTCTGTGTAATCGGACTCTGTTCTAAAAGTGGTAACTTCTGCGGAAGTATTTTTATAAAGAACCGTCACCGTGCCATGCTTTATGCCTGTTGGGATAACCTTGCCGCCTGCTTTTCTTACAATGGCTGTTACTTCATCAGGAAGAGCGGAAGCTGCCAAATCCCAATCATGGATTTTTTTCCCCATAAGCATATCGCGCACAGCCCCGCCCACAAGATAGACCTCTTTCCCGTTAGTATTGAAAATAGAGGCAATTTCTTTTAGAATAGGGTGAATGGTCATGATTTATTATACTATATGAGGGGAGTATATTGTTAGGTATTGTTTTTACAGGCGGGGAAGGGCCGGAGCCGGAAGTAATAAAGGACAATCTTACCGGGATTGGCAGTTTTTTTATTGCAGCCGCAGACTCCGGTCTTGCCCTTGCAGAAAAAGCCGGATACTCGCCGGACATTATCATTGGGGATATGGATTCCGTTGATGCAGAGCTTTTAGATCGATACCCCGCGGAGAGTGTTGTTCGTTATCCCACCGCCAAAGATTACACCGATACAGAACTTGCCATGCAAAAAGTTATAGAAAAAGGCTGTAAAAATATTTGGATAATTGGCGGCGGCGGCGGCAGACTGGATCACCTTCTTGGAATTCGTTCTCTTTTTGAAAGGGATATAACTCCCTGCCGCTGGATAACGGATAAAGAAAGTGTCTTTTGTATTGAAAAGGGGAAGCATTATTTTTCTGTAAATGCAGGAGAAATTGTTTCTGTTTTTCCGCTGGGAGACGGCGGATGGGAAGCAGTGAGCGAAAGGTTAAAGTGGCCGTTAGACGGCATAAAATGGAATCGCGGTTTTTTTGGATTGAGCAATGTGGCAATAGAAGATTGTTTTAATATAACGGTACATGCAGGAAGGTTTATGGTAATAATTCCTGCAAACTATGCAAGAAAAAAACAGGAGGAATGTTAATGGCTGTATTAATGGACGGAAAAGCTCTTGGACTTAAAATCCGTGAACAAGTAAAAATAAAAAGTGAAGCATTACGGGAAAAAGGTATTACCCCATGTTTGGCAGTCGTATTGGTGGGTGAAGACCCTGCAAGTTTATCCTATGTTAATTCAAAAGAAAAAGCACTGCACCAGGCATCAATGGAAAGCCGTGATATACGACTACCTGCCGACACAAGCGAGGCGGAACTCCTTACTCTTATTGCCAATCTTAACAAAGACGATAAAATACACGGTATTCTTGTGCAATTGCCTTTACCAAAACATATTAACGAAGAAAATGTAATAGGTGCAATTGATCCTAAAAAAGATGTTGATTGTTTTCATCCTGTTTCAGTAGGGAATATGGTTTTAGGAAAAAAGGGTTTTCTGCCATGTACCCCTCACGGCGTTCTTATGCTGTTAAAAGAATACGGTGTTAAAACTAAAGGTGCTAATGTGGTAATAATAGGAAGGTCTAACATTGTAGGAAAGCCCCTTGCCAATCTTTTAATCCGTAAAGAATACAACGCCACCGTTACCCTTTGCCATACAGGTACAAAGGATATGGCATATCATTCTTTGCAGGCGGATATTCTAATTGCCGCCGCAGGAGTACCTGAGTTTATAAAACCGGAAATGGTAAAAGAGGGGGCTGCTGTCATTGATGTAGGAATAAACCGCGTTAATGACACGGCGGCAAAAAAGGGTTACCGTCTTTGCGGCGATGTCGATCCTGCCGCCTCTGATAAAGCCTCGTTTTTTACGCCTGTTCCCGGCGGAGTAGGGCCAATGACAATCGCAATGTTACTGCAAAATGTTGTAGAGGCTGCAGGCTTAACAGATATGAATTAATGTTTTTTGTTAACGCCTTTTCCAAATAATTTTTTAAATACATCTTCCGCATTTTCTACAAACTCAATTTTGATATCTTGGCGGATATCTTTATCCAGTTCATGCCAATCGGCTTCGTTTTCGGCAGGGAGTAGAACGGTTTCCATTCCGTTTCGGATGGCGGCTAACAATTTTTCTTTTAAGCCGCCTATTGGCAGAACCCGCCCTGTTAAAGTAAGTTCGCCTGTCATGGCAATACACGGCTTGGGTGGTGTTTTGCAAAGCGTAGAAAGAAGCGATGAAGCCAAAGTAATACCCGCAGAAGGGCCGTCCTTGGGGATTGCGCCTTCCGGAACATGAATATGGAAATCCGACTTTGCTATATCCTTTATTGTAAAGTTGTATTTACCGCTTATACTGCGAAGATATGACAACGCAATGCGGGCGCTCTCTTTCATTACATCGCCAAGGTTTCCGGTGATTAACAACTCTCCGTTTCCGGCGTAACGGATTGTTTCCACCGGCAGAAGTGTTCCGCCGTACTCCGTATAAGCTAGTCCGTATGTTACGCCAACACGGGCTTCTTTGTAAACCAAATCCCTCTTGTATTTTTTCTTGCCTAACAATTTTTCTATTTCTACAGGTGTAACCGTTTTTTTAAATTCAGAAACAGGATTTTCCTTTCCATAACCTTTATTAACTGCATTGCGGGCAAGCCGTCTAATGCCTCTGGCGGTTTCTCTTTCAAGACTGCGAACGCCGGATTCCATTGTCCAATGGCGGATAATGCTTTTAATTGCATCGTCTGTAAAATTAATTTTTGCGCCGGAGAGTCCGTTTTCTTTTAATTTTTTTGGCAGTAAAAATTGTTTGGCAATAGTCAGTTTTTCATTTTCGCCATAGCCGGGAACTTCAATTATTTCCATGCGGTCAAGAAGAGGGTAGGGGATTGTGTGCAGTGAGTTTGCCGTAGTAATAAACATAACTCTGGAAAGATCGTATTGAACTTCTAAATAGTGATCCACAAAGGTTGAATTCTGCTCAGGGTCTAAAACTTCCAAAAGAGCGGAAGCGGGGTCTCCCCTAAAATCACTTGAAAGTTTATCAATCTCGTCTAATAAAAAGACAGGATTGATAGTTCCCGCTTTACGCATGGATTGTACAATTCTGCCGGGGAGCGCACCCACATAAGTTTTACGGTGTCCTCTAATCTCCGCTTCATCCCGCACGCCGCCCAAAGAAATGCGGACAAAGTTTCTTCCCAAAGCCCTGGCAACAGACTTGCCAAGAGAAGTTTTCCCTGTTCCGGGCGGTCCCACAAAACAGAGAATAGGTCCTTTAATTGACTGGGGAATGGGGGAAGCCGTTACTTCATTAATCTGCTCACTGTTCTCTGTTATCTGCTCTCTGTTATCTGCTGCCTGCTCTCCACTCCCTACTCCCTCATTAGACAATAGTTGTCTTACCGCAATAAATTCAATAATACGGTCTTTTGCTTTTTTCATGCCAAAATGATCTTCATCAAGTATTTTTTCCGCTTCTGTAAGACTCCCTGAGTCAATTGAATACGCACTCCAGGGCAAGTCCGCTATCCATTCAAGATAGCCTCTTAAAACACCTGCTTCAGGGGAGAGGGCTTGGAGTTTTTTTAAGCGTTTTATTTCTTTTGTAACTTTTTCTTTAACTTCTTCAGGCGGGTTCTTTTCTAAGATTCTTTTTTCTAAAATGGCGTATTCATCTTCCAGTTTATCCTTGCCTAGTTCTTTGTTAATCTCCCTTAGCTGTTCGTTAAGAACATATTCCCGGTGGCGTTTTTCCATTTTATTTCTAACTTTTCCGGTAATGCTTCTTTGAATACCGTAAATTTCATTTTCTTTTTCCAAAGTTTCTAAAATTGCCAAAAGCCTTTCGCGGGTATTTGTATATCTTAAAAGTTCCAGTTTTTTTTCTGACTTTAAATAGGCGGAATTACAAATAAGGTTTGCAAGCCGTTCTGCATTTTCAGTTTTTTCTACCGCAGAAAGCGTATCACTGCTTATTCTTTTGGATAAATCCGAATACCTTGTAAAGGATTTTTGCACGCTTCGTAAAAGGGCAAGGTCATCCGCATCCAAAGGATCTGACAACCCGGTTAATTTTAAAGGTTCAACCCTTACTATTGTAAATTCACTGTTTTGAAAAGATTGTAAAATAATGCCGCGGTATTCGCATTGTAATACAACACGATATGTAGAATCGGGAAGCTTTAATCTGTTAATTATTCTTACAACAGTGCCTGTTTCCCAGGGGTCATTTAATGAAAAGCCTGTTTCTGTTTTTTTCATACATACGGCAAACATTCGGTTTTCCCGTGCGCGGGCCTCATCAAGTGCGGCAATATCGGCTGCTGCCTTAATAAAAATCGAAATTACAGTATCAGGAAAAAGAACTAAGTCTCTCAGCGGAAGCATTGGAAAATTTTCTGTTTTAATTTCGTGTGTTTCCGGGTAATAATCGTCTATATAATTGTTTTTGCTAAACAATTTTTTTAATATATTCATTCCCATTTGGGATACCTCAAAACTAATAAAGTATAATTAAGCGCTCTTTTGCAGATAAATTATTTCCGGCGGTTCGGATTTTTCCACCATGTTATGTGTTATAACAATTTCTTTGTGTCCACCATCCATCGAAGGAATATCAAACATAATATCTGTCATAAGCCTTTCCATTATGGCTCGTAATCCGCGGGCTCCCGTTTTTTGCTTAATTGCCATATCAGCTATAGCATCAATTGCTTTTTCCGTAAACTCCAGTTTTACATCATCATAAGCCAAACTTGCCTGATACTGCCTTACAATTGCGTTGCGAGGTTCCGTAATAATTCGTTTTAAATCTTCGCGTTTTAACTCTTCAAGCCCGACAGTTATAGGCAGCCTTCCAATAAATTCAGGAATCATTCCAAATTGAATAAGATCATCGGGGTGAATTGAATCGTAAAGTTCTTTAAGTGTTTTTTCGCTTGTTTTTTTATCCGAACCAAAGCCCAAAGGATTTTGTACAACACGGCGCGAAATTAATTTATCCAATCCTACAAACGCGCCGCCGCAGATAAATAAAATATTTGTGGTGTTAATGCGGATTAATTCCTGATTAGGATGTTTTCTGCCGCCCTGAGGAGGTACGGAAGCGATTGTTCCTTCTATTATTTTTAACAGAGCCTGCTGAACACCTTCGCCTGAAACATCGCGGGTTATGGAAACATTTTCGCCTTTTCGGGTAATTTTATCGATTTCATCGATATAGACAATGCCTCTTTCGGCGGCGGCAATATTTCCGTTTGCGCTTTGTATAAGTTTTAATAAAATATTTTCAACATCTTCGCCTACATAACCGGCTTCTGTAAGGGTAGTGGCATCCACTAAAGCAAACGGTACTTTAAGTTTTTTTGCAAGGATTTTTGCAAGCAGGGTTTTGCCTGTTCCTGTAGGACCTATTAATAAAACATTGGATTTTTCAATTTCAACATCATCAATACTTTGAGCACCGTTGTTTACTGTGCCGCTGTTTACAGCGCCAATTTGCATATTACCTGCGGGCTCTTTATCGCCCGGAGGATTTGAGATTCTTTTATAATGGTTATAAACCGCAACAGAGAGCGCTTTTTTTGCGTTATCCTGTCCAATAATAAATGCATCAAGATAGTCTTTTATTTCGCGCGGTGTGGGAATATCGCCTGTAAATTGATTTGTAAGTTCATGAGCTTCTTCGTGCAGAATTTTTCGGCAGACTTCTATACATTCATCGCAAATAAAAATATCATTGGGGCCGGCAATAAGCCTGCGGGCCATGTCTGCGCTCTTTCCGCAGAACGAACAAATTCTTTCATAAGTTTCAGGACCATTACGAAGTTTTGCCATCTTTTTCCCTCGTTAAAATAGAATCGGCTACCCCATAGGCAACCGCATCTTCTGCCGACATATATAAATCTCTTTCCATATCGGAAGAAATTTGTTCTATGGTTTTTCCGGTATGTTTTGCAAAATATTGAATTGTCATTTTTTTTAGTCTTACAATTTCTCTGGATTGAATTCCAATATCCCGCGCTTGTCCTTGAGCGCCGCCCCAAGGCTGATGAATTAAAACTCTTGAAGAAGGCAAAATCTGCCGTTTGCCTGTTGTTCCTGCCGCTAAAATAAGCGCGGCCATACTTGCCGCCTGTCCAATGCAGATTGTTTGAACGGAACTTTTTAAATATTGAATAGTGTCATAAATGGCAAGACCTGCCGTAACAGAGCCGCCCGGAGAATTAATGTACAAATTAATATCTTTTTCCGTATCTTGGCCGTCCAAAAACAAAAGCTGGGCTACAACCAAATCTGCGGAAATATCGTTAATTTCGCCGTCCATAAATACAATACGGTCTTTTAAAAGGCGGGAATAAATGTCGTAGGAGCGTTCTCCCATGCCTGTTTGTTCAACAACAATTGGTACTAAATTACTCATATATATAATTTAACTATTCTGGTTCATAAAATCCAGAAAATTCTCCTTTTTTCCCTGTTTTAGAGTATTTTGTTCAAACATCATATCGATAAGCCGCCGTTCTTTAATTTCTTCCTTTAAGTATAAAACACCCTGATCATCATAGTGTTTTTTAACTTCTTCCACAGTGGTATTGTTCTCGGCGGCTATTTTATCGAATTCCTTTGAAACATCATCATCGGAAACCTCGATTTTCTGCTCTTCTATTAAGGTTTCTATAATTAGTCTGGAATGTAAAGCTTTAATCGATACCTCACGCCATTCTTTTTGATGTACACCAGCATCCCCGTCGCCGTTTTTCATGATATTAACCATTGTTTCCGGGTCCATGTTGTAGTAACGGGCCATTCTGCGCCATCGGCCTTCAACTTCAGCCTGAATCATGGATTCGGGCAGGGTTACAGGGGTGTTTTCCATTATTTTTGCAAGGAGAGAGCTTGTTTTGGTGTCTCTAATGCGGACTTCCAAAGCTTTTTCAAGTCTCTCTTTTATATTGGATTTTAGGTCTTCCAAAGTTTTGAATTTTTCATCAACATCCTGGGCAAGGTCATCATCTAAATCCGGCAATTTCTTTTCTTTAAGAGCTGTAAGAGTTATGCTGATTTTCCGCTTTTTTCCCGCAAGAGAAGCTTCAAAATAATTGTCATCGAATTTTTTATCGAACTCCTTGGTGTCGCCTTTTTTCATGCCGATTATATCATCATCAAATTGATAGGGATTGGTGTTGGAACCCAACGAAAAAGCAAAATCCTTTCTTTGCAGGGTTTCCGACGGAGTTCCGTCTTCCTCAAATATCTGATAGTCAATTGTGGCAACATCGCCCTTAACGGCTTTTGCGGCATCGTCTCTGTCCATGACTATAGCGTTTCTTTCACGAATGCTCTCCAGCTCTTTATCGATATCCTCTTTTTTAACTTCCGAGTACGGGTATTCAACTTTAAGCCCTTTCCATGAGCTGATTTTAATTTCAGGGAGAACATCGTAAACCACGGAAAATTGGAAATCCTTGTCCATATCCAAAACAGGCTCTCCCTGAAGTTCCGGGGAGGTGTAAGGCAGGGGCTTTTCCGCTCTAGGCAGGTCTTTATCTTCAAATACCTCATGCAGAGCGGCTTCTATAATCCGGCCAAGGGCATCCTGTTTAAGGACATCCCCATATTTGCGTTCAAGCACTTCCTGAGGCACATGCCCCTTGCGAAAACCGGGCAATTGGAGGTTTTTTGTATAATCCTTGAGCATATCCCGATATATAACCTGTACCTCGTCTTTGGGTACGGTTAAATTTAAATCGATATTTGATTTATCCAAGCGTTTTATTTGTTTTGATACAGTCATAAGAGCAGTATATTCCATTTAACGGGTAGTGACAAGCCTTTAAAATGGTATTTGTAATAGTATTAGCCTTGCTCTTCCGGATAGCGCTCCCGTGTCTGTTTAATATTAGGCAGGATTTCAAAAAAGATTTCTACAAGTTCAGGGTCAAATTTTGAACCGGAAAGTTTTCGTAATTCGTTTAGAACATCATCTTCATTCCAGGGCTCTTTATAAACCCTTTTTGAACAAAGAGCGTCATAAACATCCGCAAGAGCCACAATCCTGCCGGCAAGCGGTATTTCTTCGCCTTTTTTGCCAAGAGGGATGCCTTGGCTGTCTGCTTTTTCTATTTCGCCTGTAATAGGGTTTATCCAGCCCGGGTAGCCTGTGCCATCCCAGTTTTCATGATGAGTTAACGCTATATCTCTTGAAAGATGATCCGCAGGAGAGCTTGGATCGTTAAAAAGGCTTGCTCCGTAAACAGTGTGGTTTTGCATTATTTTATATTCTTCGGGAGTAAAACGAGCCGGTTTTTTTAGGATAGCATCAGATATTGCTACTTTGCCTACATCATGCAGCATGGAGCTGATCTTTAAAATATCGCGGAAAATTTGTTTTTGATCCTGCGGAACTTGATGGTGAAAAGCCCAGCGGTCGTATATTTCTACAGCATAACCTGCAACGCGGTTAACATGAGTACCTGTTTCTTTTGGGTCTCTCAACTCGGACATTTTTATCATTCTTAAGATCATGGCGCGGGTGATATATGCCCTTTGTAATACAACGGTGGCATTGGTTGCAAAGTGTGTAAGGAGGATTTCATCGTCGGATGTAAATGGAATTATTTTTCCGGATTTGTTTTTTGCGTTTATAACCTGAATTACGCCCATTACTTTTTTTTCTGTAGAAATAAGAGGAATAGTTAAACTGGAAACGGTCTTATAACCTGTAATTCGATCAAAAGACGAAAGAAAGGAATATGGTGCTTCGGGCGGAATATTATACATATCCGGTATATTAATTAGAGTTCTTTTTAAAGCGCAATATCCTGAAATTGACTTTTCGTTTATGGGAACTGTAAAGACGGTATAAACCATTTTTTGTCCGGGTGGAATGTGTTTTTGCAGAGTATCATTTTGGGAATATTTTATGGAAAGACAATCTATTCCTTTTTCGCTTTCTTCTGCAGAAATTGTTATATATATTGATCCGGCATCGGCATCAACTACTTTTCTAGCTTCAAAAAGAATTCGTTCCAGCAATAGATCAAAGTCTTGAATTTGGCTTAGCTCTGAGTCCAGTTGGATTATTGACTTAAAATCTGCTTCTCTTTTCATTATATAACTCGTGTTCCGCCTGTACGAAGCCCCGCTTCATAGAGTTTTCCGCAGGATATGAACATTGGCAATTTTGAGCCTGCTAAAATAATGTCCGATTCCTGAGCCATCTCGATCATGTCTCTGCCGGGGATTTTTCCGCGGACAAAGATAACAGCGTGAATATCCAAAAGCTCCGCAGTCCTGATTACCTGCGGGTTAACAAGGCCTGTTAATAATAATACCTTATCCTTAACAAAAGCCATTACATCGCTCATAAGGTCCGCCCCGCAAGCGGCTTCTACAACAAGGCTTGATTTTTCCCCGCCTATAAAGAATTGCCCGTCCAGTATTGTTACTGCTTCTGCTACGGTCATTTTTCCTCCCAATTTATCTTAAAAGTATAGACATATTCAAAATAATATATTATTTTATAAGTAATGTAAAGTCCCTGGCCGCTTACGGGCAGTCAGGCTGTATTAGGGAGGTAAATATGGCTGAAAAAATAATGCACAAGAAAGAGTCCAAAAAAGCACCCCAAAAGACTCTTAAAGAAAAGCGCGAGCAGAAGAAAGCCAAGAAAAAAAGCAAGAGTGACGGATAGGGAACGGCTGCTGCTGTGCAAGTAAAGGGGATTGCGGGTTGGTTATCCAATCTTTAATCCCTAAAACCCTGCCTGCAAAGGCAATATTGCATTGGTAATGTTACATTGCCAATTCATTGTTGTTTCTATAGTAATGACACAAAATAAAATGCGAAAATTTCTATTTTTTTTAATATTTTTTACATTTATTACCTTTTTTTATGCTTGTACGGGAAAGAAAAACGGTACGGCATCTTATGAATTTACCGGCATACGGCGGGGAACTTTGGAAAGGACTGTTTCATCCAGCGGAACAATTAACCCTGTTTCCGCGGTAAAAGTGCTTCCCCGAATGAGCGGAAAAGTAGAGGCGGTTCTTGTTGATTATAATGATACTGTCCGTGCGGGGGATATATTAGCCCGTTTAAATACCGATATGCTGCGGCTTCAAAGAGACCAGCAGTTGGCCAATGTTCAAAAGGCAAGGGCAAACTATGAACTCCAGCTAATCAACTTTCAGACCCAGGAGATTCTTGCGGAAAGAAACCTTATTTCCGAGTATGAGCTTAGAACAAGCAGAACAACCCTGAATAATTATGCCGCAGATTTACTGACGGCTGAATCAAACCTAAAAAGAATCGATACCGAGATAAACCAGTATGCCTATATAACATCCCCCATAGACGGAATTGTGCTTGATCGAAATATAAATATTGGCGATACCGTTGTGGATTCTTCAAGCAATAACTCCTCAAGTATTTTTACAATAGCGGAAAATCTTAGGGAAATGCAGATAGAAGCTGCGGTGGGCGAACTTGATGTAACATCGATACACAGGGGGCAGGAGGTACGGTTTACTTTGGAAAGCCTTCCCGGGCGCAGATTTACCGGAGTTGTTGACAATCTTAGAATGGTGCCCGTTGTGCAAAATAATGTGGTCTCATATACGGTTATTATCAATGTGGAAAATCAAGACGGCTCTCTTTTGCCCGGTATGACCTGTGCTGTTGACTTTATTGTAGAAAGGGTTGACAACACTCTTTTGGTATCAAATGCCGCGCTTCGGTATCAGCCGACATCGTTAAGCGCACAGCAGATTTCGGATATGGTCTTTGAGGCAAGCCTTAATAACATGAACGAAGAACAAAGGGAAGCGGCAATAAATGCAAGGGCGCAAAATGCGGCAGCTTCCGGCGGACAAAGCTCCAATTCGGGAATTACGGAATTGATGATGGGGTCTCAGCCCAATCAAAGGATGATGGGAGGAGGACAGCGGCAGGGGCGAGGACAGCAGACCGGGGGAGGGAATCAAAGAAACGCTCCCGTAATAGTAATGCGAAACCTGTGGTACATAAATGATGAAGGCAAGCTTGCCGTAATACAGGTTCGTGCAGGAGTCAGCGACGGCTCAAATACACAGGTTTTTTTGGATGAAGAATTTGAAGGAATGTCGGTGATACTCAGGGAGCAGGCAGCAGGCGGCAGGTAACAGAGAACAGATGGAAAATGTTATTAAGATGACAGGCATAAAACGCGAATATAAAATGGCTTCTTCCAAAAAAGAAGCTAATGATGCCGTAATTGTGCGCGCTCTTCGCGGCGTTGATTTTTCGGCGCAGGCGGGCGAGTTTGTTTCTGTTATGGGGCCTTCGGGTTCGGGAAAATCAACCTTGATGAATATTATTGGCTGCCTTGACAAGCCTTCCGGCGGAACTTATACCCTGGACGGGATTGAAACTTCCACATCAAATTCCGATACATTCGCCTATATCCGCAACCGTAAAATTGGTTTTGTTTTTCAGTCTTTTAATCTGCTTTCCCGAACAACCGCGCTGGAAAATGTAGAGCTTCCGCTTTTTTATAGAAGAGATAAAAAAGATAGGGGAGTGGGGAGTAGGGAGTGGGGAGTAGGGAAAATGAGCCAATGGCGTAAAGAACGAGCTATGAAAGTTTTAAAAGAGGTAGGCTTGTCAGAAAGAGCGGATCACTTTCCTTCGCAGTTATCCGGCGGTCAGCAGCAGAGGGTAGCTATTGCGCGCGCAATGGTTAACGACCCTGCCTTTATCCTTGCAGATGAGCCGACAGGAAATTTAGATACGGGAATGACTTTGGAAATTATGGGGCTTTTCCAACAGCTTAACGATATGGGTAAAACAATCATCATGGTAACGCATGAACCTGAGCTTGCCGTTTATACAAAACGGATTATTTTTTTAAGAGACGGATTAGTTGTCAGCGATAAGTTAGTAGAAAATAGAAGAAACGCAATGGAAGATTTGAAAGCAAGGAAAAAACATGAAAATTAAGGCAGTCTTATAATATGAATGTAATACAGCTTTTACAGACTTGTATAAGATCGATTCTTCGTAACCGTATGCGAAGCCTTCTTACTTCGCTTGGCGTTATTATTGGCGTGGGCTCTGTAATTATTATGGTTGCTCTTGGCGAAGGTTCCCAGCGGGAAATTGAAACGCGCATTACCGCTATGGGAACTAATTTACTGCAAATATATCCCCGAAGACAGGCATCAAGATCAGGCCAGCAGGTAATGATGCGTGTAAACGCTTTTACAAAAAACGATATTCAAAAATTACGCGATGAATCAAGTTTTACTGCGGCAATTTCTGGTGTTGTTCAGGCAAATATGAATGCTGCGGGAAGCGAGGGTAATGCGCAGGTTACCATTATGGGAGTTGAACCGGATTATCCTATTGCAAGAAACCATAATGTAAATATGGGTTATTTTTTTGAAGATGAAGATATGTTTTATCGTAACAGGGTTGCTGTTATGGGAAGGACAGCCGCAAAAAATCTTTTTGGAAACGATGAAGCCGCACTCGGGCAGCAGATTAGGATAGGCAATGTTTATTTTACGGTAATTGGTCTGCTTGAATTAAAGGGCGCAAGTTTTGGAGGAATGGATCAGGATGATACTATTCTTGTTCCAATGGATACGGCAATGACCCGCCTTGGCAATTCACGAAACATAAGCAATATTTTGTTAAGCGTAATAGATAAAAATTATATGGAAGCGGCTCAAAAAGAGGCGGATTTAATCCTGCGCGAATCGCGTAAAATTGCCGAAGGTGCGCCTTCCGATTTTGAAATTATGAATCAGGCGGATATTATTGATATGGCATCGGCTGCTTCAAGAACGCTTACAACTCTTTTAGCGGCAATTGCGGGTGTATCGCTTTTGGTAGGAGGAATTGGCATTATGAACATTATGCTGGTTTCTGTAACGGAAAGAACCCGCGAGATTGGAATAAGGATGGCAGTCGGCGGCAGAAAAATCGATATACTGTTTCAGTTTTTAATGGAGAGTATAATTCTTAGTTTGATGGGAGGGCTTCTTGGAATAGGTATGGCTTTTGCCGTATGCAGAATTATGGCAACAATGGGCATCCCCACCGCCATAAACCCGATGATAGTTGCCGCATCCACTATTTTTGCCGCAATTGTCGGGATAGTTTTTGGATATTACCCGGCGCTTAAAGCCGCACGGCTATATCCGATAGACGCGCTGCGGTATGAATAAAAGAGAACAGAGAGTGCGGAGATCGTGCGTACGAATAACATTGTACAGACCGAAAGATCCAAATATTAAATATTTTTTGATGGTGTTTTAGGAGATAACATGAGATATATTGTGTTTGTCTTGGGTATTTTTGTTACTTTTAATATTTTGTCATGTAAAACCCCAAGAAATGAGAAAAAAGACAAAGAAGAAATTATTAATGAAACTCCAAGTCTTATAATTAATGAAGATGGTACTGCAACAATAATAGGAAGAGTACACCTTGACAGTCATGGAAGGAGTGACCTTTATTATTATGTAGAGATTAAAGATGAATATGGAACGATATACAATATTTCTCCTCCTGAAAAGCAAGAAGAATTAAGAAGATATCAAAATCGGTTAATTAAATTTGTTGTAATTGTTCATGATAATCCTCTAGGTTATGGTAGAAAAACCGTAACTCCCTTAAGTTGGGAAATAATCGAAGGAGATCCTGTTTCTCCCTCGCCCACACCTAAAGTTAGAGAACTTGGCGTAGTACAGGTAACAGGTGTTGTATCTATTGTGTATGTTACCCCGCGTGTTTTTATGAATATCGTAGGAGATAATAACGAACATTGGATTATTTCATCTGATGAAGTAGGAAACTTTATGGGATTGAATGGCAGTAAAATTACCGTAGAAGGTGAAGGTTTTGCAACCGATCTTGGTCTTTTAGATATACAAAGAAGAAGCGATGGGGCAGTTTTTGCTCTAGAACAACTAAGTTTACGCAACATCAGGATTATTGAAATCCACAACGAATTTGTGATACAATAGATACAATATGACATATTTATAAAAAGTAATGAAAAAATATATTTGCAAAATCCAAGATAAAAATCGGAGTAACCCAAATAGGCAATAGATTGTTTTATATTTAATATGAAGAAAATATATGTAGTTATAATGATATTGCTAGCTAGCACAGCCCACACGCAGACGCTTAGTTTGGAACAGGCTAGAGCGTTGGCGCTTGCAAACTCGCGCTCGCTTGCCCGTTATGAGCTTGCTATTCGCTCAAGCGTACTGGATGAACGAAATCAATTATACGCTATGCTTCCGCAGGTTTCAGCCGGGTATAGTGCGTCTATGGATTATCTTAGGGATTGGGAATTTGTTAATCCTGTGGATTCGTTTACTTCCGGGGCAACTTTATCTATTACGCAGATTATTTTTCAGGGCGGAAGAGGTTTTATCCAAAAGGCAATTACGGCCATTTCAACGGAAAGTACGCGAAAAGACGCTTTAGCGGAATACTTTAATGTATTAGACTCCATTGATAATGCTTATTACGCGGTACTGGAAGCGGCGGCATCGTTGGAAGCGGAAAATACCGCTCTGCAATCCGCTCAGCTTGGTTTTTCTATTGCGGAAGTTCGCCAGTCAACAGGAATGATTAATGCGGGGGATTTCCTAAAAGCGCTTGCCGACAAAGAAACTCGTGAAAATTCATTTAATCAGGCTCGAAGAAACCTTGCTTTGTGCGAAGCAAGACTACGGTCACTTACAGGTATTTCCGGTCATGTAGAACTTGAGCAAATAGACATGAATTCTTTTGATCAGGTGTTAGCCCGTCTTTCCGGCATATCTGATGAAGACGCAGATTCACTTTATGCGGATTCATGGAATCTTCTTACGGAATCCAACCCCTCTTTGGCAAAGGCATCCCTTAACAGTCAAAGGGCGGAGAGAAATCTTTCTCTTACAAGACTGGAATCCGCGCCTACAATAAGCGCTGCTGTTTTTTCTACAGGACTGAATTATTCTGCGGCTAACGGTTTTAACTCGACGGCTTCCGGCGGTATTACAATCAGGGGAAGCATCCCATTGGATTTTTGGGTTTTAGCCAACAGGATAGAAAAAAGCACAATTGCCCGTGATTCTGCTTCTATTGATTATCAAAATGTTTACAGCTCTTTGGAAATAGAGCTGCAAAGTGCGTTATTAAGCATATATGCTCAGGCAGGCTCTGTTCTTTCCTCGCGCCGTTCCCTTGAGTATAGTGAAAGACACTATGAATTTGTTATGGAAAGGTATCGGCTGTCTCAAAGCTCCATTTCTGAGTTAACCGAAGCTTCATCGCTTTATATTACCTCTAGAAACAACCATATTAGGGCAGCTTATGGGTTCTTGCAGGGTCTTTCAAGGCTCAGGTCTTTATTGGCGCTGGAAAATGAAGATAAATTGATTGATCTTTTGCTGGGATTGGAAAATTAAAAACCTGTATGTCTAAAATCAGAAAGAAATAGGACACCCGACCTCGTGTAGAATGGATGTTAACAGACAATTCATTTTACGGAGGAAGCCATGAAAGGCAGTATCGGGTGTCCAACTCAATTAGTA
>Ga0099364_10002498_pt1 | contig 29249 bp, 23 predicted proteins | sample TergutTh196P3_FD_73070 | JGI IMG/M metagenome (GOLD analysis project Ga0099364, IMG submission 73070) | Microcerotermes parvus P3 segment gut microbial communities from Pointe-Noire, Republic of the Congo - Th196 P3 | ecosystem: Host-associated > Arthropoda: Insects > Digestive system > Gut ...
AGTTAGGGATATATTTTCTATCCTGTGGCAACAGGTACATTTTTGCACACAAAGTATAGCAATCGTTAAATAATATATGGTGGGGCAATCCATATATCGCTTGTTGTTTTTTCATAAAAATATGCGGTTTGCTCGTAGTTTAATTTTTCGCACATATTTTTAGAATTGATATTGTCGAAAGCGATAGCCAAATGAAAATGATGTATTCCTAATTTTTTACACTCGGATTCCATTCTGTCTGTCAAAGCCGTCCCAACGCCAGCCCGCCTGTAATCTTCTCGGACATAGATTTCTGTAAATTCGCAATACGGTTCAGCGTAGCACAAACTCCGAATAATGGCACAACAGCAAAATCCAGCATATGTTTCGCCGTCTATTGCCACGAGGACTATTTCCCCTGTATTGCTTTCGAGAGACTTTTGAGTTTTTTCCAACGTAGTCCAACCTGCGCCGTTAAATAAATTATTTAGTTCGTAGACTCCGGCTGCATCAGCACCGGTAGCACGGCGAATTTCCATGATACATGCCTCCGATAATATAAATTTTCTACGCCTTCCTTATATCCCTATCAACAACCCTATTATAACTACCCGACTGCTTAACAACCCAAAGGGGGATTGTGAAGCGGGCCCCCTTCACGCTATAGTCATTAAGTTTTTTCGGCGGAAAAACCTTAATATTTCGTCGCCCACGCCGACACCAGCAGCACCGGCACCGTCCACAGCAGCTGGAACATCAGCACATTCGCGGGACTCGCGGACGACGCCGCGCCGACGGACGTGAAATAGAACATCATCAAGAGTCCCAGCACCGCTCCCGCCACACTCAGCCACAGATTAATATTCGCCGTGCGCTTCAGCGAAAAAGCTCCGACAATAATCTCGGCGTACGTAAGAAGCCCCTCCCTGCCCGCGATAGCGGACGGCTTCGCCCTCACCGCTCTGGCCGGATCGGACAGCGTAAGCCGCTCCTCAATAACGGGATAATCCATCTGCTCCTCGTCCAGCCTAAAGCGCGATTTGAGGCTGGACACCGTGATATTGAAATCCCTGACGGCGAACAACGGCAGACAGCCGTGGTGCGCAAACATCGTCAGCGCGGTCTTCACGCTGTTCTGCACGGTGTAGTTTATGGCGAAAATACCCGCGAGTTCCATGTTTATCGAGATAAACACGGCGTTCTTTATATTCAGCTCCTGCGGCATAGATATGCTCATGCTGACCATAAAATTATACGATCCCACCAGTACGCGGTCGTTATTGAGATACGCGCCCATGCCGCCGCCCTCATAATGCCGGAAATCATGCACGGCGCGTATCGCGTCGAGATTGCCCTTGAGCAGTTCGTTAAACGCCCGCGAGAGTTCGCTGCCCGACGCGCTCACAACGCTTGTGGCGTATGAAATAACCTTGTCGAACGAATGGCTACCGAACACCTTCAGCCCGTTCAGCGTCACCGAACCGGGCGGGTATACGTCGGAATCCGTCAGCACCGCGACGTCCGACCGCGAGAGCAGCCGCGCCCCCGTCCAGCCCGCCAGCGCCGCCCCGACGGCGGCCAGCCGCGCGGACACCGCGTTATACGGCAGCGCGAACGCGAGCATCGACGCGAACGGCGCGGCATATGACATAATCGCCGACCATACCCAAAAGAAATTCTTAGGCTCGTCGGCGCCGAACGACACCAAAAACGCCAGCAGCACGCCGGAAATCAACACCAGCGGCATAAAGAAATTGAAAAATTTCTCGATATTGTCCTGACGCTCCGTCTGTATAACAAAGCCCTCGGGCGCCCCCTCGCGTTTCGTAATACCCGAGCTGTCGTCAAAAAGCCTGTCCTCCATCGTAACGATTTGGCATGGCTTGGCGTTTTTCGCCACCATATATGTCCTGAGCCGCGCACCGTGACGCAGCCGCGCCGACAACAGCGCAAAGAACACGGACACGGCCGATACCGCGCAGTACGGCAAAAACGCGTCCCATCTGTGCGGGAAGATGAATATGCTGAACACATGCGCCATGCTGGCAATACACGCGACAGCGACGCCCGTTTCCACGGCCGGCCGCAGTCTGAACAAATCCGCCAGCCCTTTGCCGATAATATCCGCGGCGCACAGCATAACTAATATCTGTCCGGCAAGCATAAAAAACAGATACATATAAGGGTTGTATAAAAAGTCGATAGCTCTGGGGAACGGGAGCAAAAACCTGTGCGCGACGGTGCCGTATACCAACGGCAGACACAGCAGCAGAGCGCCGAGCGTCCTGAACGTCAGCGAGTGGACATACGGTATCAGCTTCGCCGCGGCGTCGGCCGGCGAGATTTCCGTTTCGGGGTCCTTCAAACGCTTTGTGTGTTCTCTTACACGCTCGCCGAACGATTTTTGAGGTTCATACGGCTCCTCCTCGGCGTCGTCGTCCTCATGCGTCCCCACATATTCGTCGCTGGGCATAAACGCCTGCGAAAAATCCTCCGGCGGCCCGAACACGCTCTGGTCGATAACTATTTCGCCGACAGCGTCCATATCCCCGGCGAGCTGTTCAACCTCCGCCTCTAAAGGACTTTTAAGCGGGACCGCAATATCCTCGGGCGTCGGCAGAGGCTCGGTGTCGTCCTCAACGACCTTGCGCATGTCGTCGAGCAGCTGATTGAGCTTCTCGTTCGCCGCCGTGACCGAGTCCGTAATATCGACGTCAACGACAGGCTCAACGGGCCTCACGGGCTTACTGAGCGCCGCGTCGTACCTGAACTCCGCCAGAATATCCTCTAATTTTAGCTCTTTATCGTCCATAAGATCACCCCACAAGCGGTTGATACATTAAGCGACTGTGTTTTGCCGTACATCGGGATACGCACAAGCACATCGCAGTTTTCCTTAACAAGCCGTCCCAGCCCTTCGCCTTCGCCGCCCAGCACAAGCGCCGCGCCGCCGGAGAAATCCACCTCGCCGAGCGGCTTCGCGCCCTCGTTGCACTCCGCGCCGTAAACCCACAGCCCGCGCTCTTTCAGCTCTTTAAGCAGCGCCGGTATGTTCGGCACCCTGACGACCGGTATATGCTCCAAAGCGCCGGCCGCCGCCTTCGCCAGTGAACCGGTCAGCCCGGCGCTGCGCCGCTTTGACACTATAACGCCGTGCGCGCCCGCGCATTCGGCGGTCCTGACGATCGCCCCGAGGTTGCGCGGATCCTCCACGCCGTCGCACACGACGACAAGCGGCGGCTGCCCGCTCTGCCCTGCCTTTTGCCAAATGTCGTCCATCTCCGACCAGGCATGAGCGGCGCCCGCCGCGATAACCCCCTGATGCGCGGAGGTCTGCGACATGGCGTTCAGCCTTGCCCTGTCACATTCGACAACGGGTATACCGCTCTCCCGCGCCAGCTGCCTTATATCCGACAATCCGTGCGCGTCCTTCAGCAGGAACAGCTTATCAATCGGGCGGTTCGCTATAAGCGCCTCCCTCACGGCATGACGGCCCTCGAAAGTTTGTGTTGTTTCCATAACAGTGATTATAGCACAAACGGCGCGGCAAGAAAAGCCCTAAATTCAATTTTTATATTTTTCTCGACATACACAGGGCGGGTATAGTATTATATAATGGTATAGTTTATATTTCTGAGGGCAGTATATGTTGAAAAATCAAAGTAAATCAAGGGTCAAAAAAGTATGCGCGGTTGTTGCGGCCGCCGTCGTACTCATACATGCCGTTCACGCCGTCACACTGGACAGAGTTATCGAGTACAAAGAAATATCCTTCGGCTCGCCCGATATTCCCGCGGAAATGAACGGCTACCGAATCGCCTTTATCACCGACACCCACGCCATGCCCGCAGCCCGCCTGAGAGATGTCACGGAAGAACTGAACCGCCGGCAAATAGATTTGCTGGTTCTCGGCGGGGATTTCCCGTACGCCGACGGAGCCGAGCAGCGCTCAATGGAAATTCTTTCCGAAGTCGCGGCCGGCGACGGGATATACGGCGTGGAGGGAAACCATGACAGGCGCACAGCGCTGTTCGCGGCCATGGAGGCCTACGGCATAGTCCCTTTGTCGAACAGCGGGCTTTATATACGGGAGAACTTTTACCTGGCCGGTGTCGAGGACCTTTGGAACCGAACTCCCGATATATCCCGGGCAATTGACGGAAGCTCGCCGGATGATTTTGTGCTGCTGCTCGCGCATAATCCCGACATAACCATGCTGCAAGACACCGGCGGCGTTGACCTGATTTTATGCGGGCACACGCACGGCGGGCAAATCACGTTTTTTGGTATTTGGGCGCCCTATTTTACTTTCAGGAACACCATTACCAATTACGGCCAGCGCTTCCGGTCGGGTTGGGCGCTGTCGCGTGACTCTGTTCCCGTCTATGTCAGCAACGGCGCCGGCGAGTATCTTCCCAGAGTCTTTGCCAGACCTCAGGTGATTATAATAGAGTTACACAATGAGTAAGCGCCGCGTTAACCATTAACAGGCAAGCGGGCGGCAAAATACCGCCCGCTTGAAATATAAAGGGACGGCCAACGGCCGTCCCCTTTTAGATTTTACGCTAACAGCTGCAAAACCCTTTCGGGCGAAAGTCCGGCGTGCAGTCCGGCAGTATCCTCGGGATTGGCCATCAGCGAGTCCAGCAGAAGCCTTATGCCGCCCGCGGGCCGCTCCGCCTCCGCGCCGTTGTCAACCTCGACGGCGTTTCTCTGGGACACGGTAAGCGTTACGCCGTTTTCTTCGGCGTCTGAAGCGCCGTTAACGCTATTCCCGCGCGCCGCCTCGTCCGCTCTCTCAGCAGCCTCGTTTACCGGCAATTTTTGTTGCGGGTTAACGGCTGTTTGGTTTATTCTCACCTTTAATCACCTGCCCTCGACATCATTTTAACACATCTTACATAAAACCGCAATATGTTTTTTAATATTTTTTTCGCACCCGCAAAAAAAATTTCTAATCATTCCGCCCTTGACAAATTTTGTCAGCTTGTGTTACAATAACATATATTATGTAAACACAAGGGGTAGTGTGATGAAACGTGTGATAACACTGCTGGCTTTAGCCGTATTGCTTGTATCAAATTACGCAGCGGCAGCGGAGCCGGTTGCGCTTGCGGGCCTGAGCATACCGCTGATAGCCAGCAGGGACAATAATTTACCGAGAGATTATGTCCCCGAGTTGGTACGGGTCCCCGGTACATATTTCTATCTTGAACAGGAAACACTGGACGCGTATCTGGACATGCTCGCGGACGCCAAAGCGGCCGGCCACGCGCGGCTGCGCCTGCAAAGCGCCTACCGCTCGTATGAAACTCAGCATACCCTGCACGAGCGCAAGGTCGCCGCGTACAAGCCCATATACGGCGACAGGGCGCGGGAGATGGCGGCGCGGGTGGTCGCCCGCCCGGGACAGAGCGAGCATCAGCTGGGCAACACGATCGACATAGCCAACGGCTCGCTCACGCAGTCGTTCGGCAAGACCGCCGCCGGTATCTGGCTCGCGGAAAACTCGTACCTGTACGGGTTTATACTCCGTTATCCCGAGGGCACAACATCCGTGACCGGCGTTATATACGAGCCGTGGCATTTCAGGTATGTCGGCAAGGACATAGCGAAGATAATCTATGATAACGACTGGACGCTGGAGGAATTTGTGCGTAATGCGAATGCGCAGAAAGAAAAATCTTATCCCCAGGCTTAACGCCGTCAAAGAGCTGTTTGCCGCAGCTCCGGAGGAACTGCGCGCCGCCGCCGGAGATAAAAGGCTTTGGGCCGAGCTGGGCTGCGGCATGGGCTCGTTCGCCGCCCGGACCGCGCGGGCCAACCCCGGGATATTCTACGCGGCGTTTGAGCGCGTGCCGGAGGCGATAGTCGTCGCCGCCGAGAAATCCGCGGGCATACCGAATATCAGGTTCATATGCCGCGACGCGCGCGAACTGGACCAGTGGCTCCCCTCCGGCGCGGCGGAGCGGCTTTTTATCCTGTTCTGCGACCCGTGGCACAAGAAAAAGCAGAGCAAACGGCGCCTGACGCACCGCGACTTCCTGAAAATATACGCTGAAATACTGTCAAAGGACGGCGAGTTGGTGTTCAAAACGGACAACACGCCGCTTTTTGAGTTCACACTGGAAGAATTAAAAGCGTCCGGCTGGAATATACTGACGGCGGCGGACGACTGGCACGGCGATCCTTCGCGGGATAAAGACGAGCCGGTCAGCGAGTATGAGAGCAGATTCATCGAAAAAGGACAGGCCATAGGCAGGATAACGGCGAGGCCCAACAGTAAGTAATGCCTGCCGTGTGAATATAACCTCTGTATTTGGGCAAAAATGCGAATACGGAGATTTATGCATCACACGGAGGATATATATGAATACGGTTGACGACTCCCGTCTGGAACGCTACGGCGAAAACGAGTCGAAGCTGCTGCGCACCGACGGCCTTTGTTCCGCGGGAAAAATCCGCCGCGCGCTTATACGCAATCTTAAAACCATCGACGGGACTGCCGCGCGCCTGTCCGAATGGGCGCGCACACAACAGAGCATCCCACAGGAATTCGAGTGGCTTCTTGATAACCGCTATCTCTGCGAGCGGGAGGGGAAGGAAGCCTGTCTTGATCTGCGCGGCGGCAAATCCATCCCCCGCGACGCGCAGACAGGGAATCCCACGCTGTACACCGCTGTGCTGTCGCTCGTCCGCGCCACGCGCGGCGGTATCACTCTGGAGCGGCTGACGGCGTTCTTAAACGGGTTCCAAAGCGAAAAAGCCTTTACGGAACGGGAGCTGAGCCTGCTTGTCCCCATGCTGAGGGCGGCGCTTATCGCCATGGTCGGCCGGATCTGCGTAAAGATGCGCGAGGTGATCTCGGGCTACGGTCAGGACCCCCGCTTTAATCCCTTTGCCGCCGAACGCGCGGTGCTTAGCGCGCTGTCACAGGGCAGCGCGCCGCCCTCCGGCGCCCAGGCGCTTGCCGAAACGGCAAAGGCTCGCCACGCCGAGCTGTCCGAAACAATAGGCTCGGCGATTACATCCCTAAGATTTCTCTCCGGCGCGGATTTGGGCGAGCTTCTGATGTCGTCCAGCGTCGTCGAGCGCGTCCTCTCAAACGACCCGTCGGGCCACTATCCCGTTATGAGCGAAGAGACGCGTATGCACTACCGCCAGAGGATTTCGCTCCTTGCGCGTAAGCATGGCATATCCGAGCCGAACGCCGCCAAGCTGTGCATATCGCTCGCCGAGAAGAGCAAAGATAACCGCCATGTGGGGTTCTATATTTTCCGCGAGCCTTTAGGGACCAAACCGCGTTCCTCCGCGGGTTTTTTCTATTTTTCAGCGCTGTTTATCCTCACCGCCTATATCTCGTCAATGGTTTTCGTCTTGACGGGAGCGTGGTACGCGCTCCTCGCCGCGCTGCTCCCCGCGTTTGAAATCGCCAAAACGCTATGCGACTTTTTTGCCGTCAGGCTAAAACGCCCCGAATTTATCCCCCGCATGGACTGCAAGGAGGGCCTTCCCGCCGACGGCGCCGCGTTATGTGTGATAACGACCGTATTAAGCCGCCCCGCCGACGGCGGCGAGCTGGCGAAAAAGCTCGAACGGTATTACCTCTGCAACCGCGACGCGGGCAAGCGCGCGGCGTTCGGGCTTTTATGCGACCTGCCCGACTCAAAGTCGCCGGCAGCACCGGAAGACGGCGCCGTGTTAGAGGCCGCGGCCGCCGCGATTTCAGACCTGAACAGACGCTATTCCGTTCCCTTTTTTCTGTTCGCGCGCGACAGGGAGTTCAGCGCCGGAGAGAACCGCTATATGGGCCACGAGCGCAAACGCGGCGCGCTTACCGCCCTTATGCGCGCCGCGCGCGGCAAAACCGGCGGGATCAACGTCCTTGCCGGCGGCGCCTCGCGGCTCGGCGACTTTCAGTTTATCGTTACGCTGGACTCCGACACGCGGCTCTCGGCGGGTACACTGCGCCCGCTGGCCGCGGCGATGCTCCATCCGCTGAACACGCCTGTTATCGACGCCGAAAGAGGCGTCGTCACACAGGGCCACGCGATGCTCCAGCCGCGCATGGCGGTGGACCTGAAAAGCGCGTCGAAGAACCTCTTCACAAGGCTTTTCGCCGGTCAGGGCGGTCTCGACCCATACAACGGCAATGTGTCGGACGTTTATCAGGACTTGTTCGGGCGCGGGATGTTCGTGGGCAAGGGCATAATCCACATCGACGCGTTTCTGCGGTGCTTAGACGGGCGCTTGCCCAAAAACCGCGTACTCTCGCACGATCTGCTGGAGGGCTCCTATCTTCGCGCGGGCTTTATAGGCGACATCGAATGGAGCGACGGCTTTCCCGAGCGCGTCTCCGCGTGGCTGGAACGCGCGCACCGCTGGGTGCGCGGCGACTGGCAAATAGCGGCCTGGGCGGGCCGCCGCGTCAAAACTCAGGGCGGCCGCGAAAAAAACCCGTTAAGCATGCTGTGCCGTTTTCAGATTTCCGACAACCTGCGCCGCAGCCTTACGCCGTTCAGTCTGCTGATTATACTGTCGCTGGCGTGTATATCCGGCGGCTATACGCTGGCGGTCCTGACTGCTTTGGCCGTTCTCGCGCTGTCATGCCGGCTGATAATATCGGCGGGACAGCTCGCCGCCCGCGCGGGCGCGAACGGCGGCCAGCGCTATCATTCCACCATCATCACGGGCGCAAAGGCGGCTTTTTACCAGACAGCCGCGCAGCTGTGGCTGCTGCCCATGCGCGCCCTGTACGACATACACGCCGTATCGCTCGCCCTCTGGCGGTTATGCGTGTCACGCCGGCATATGCTCAGCTGGCGCACCGCCGCGTCGTCGGACAGCCGGGCCGCCCGGACGGTTTCGTCCTACTACCGGCAATTCTTTTCCGCCGCTCTTTGGGGCGCGGCGCTCATTCTCACCGGCGGCGCGGCCGGTATCGCCGCGGGCGCGGCATGGTTTGCCTCGCCGTGGATGGCCGCGGTCATTTCAAAAAACAGCAAGCCCAAAAAAGAACTGACGGAAACCGACCGCCGGTTCTTGCTCCGTCACTCAAAGCTGATATGGGATTACTTTTTGGATAACGTCACCGAAGCCGACCACTATCTGCCTCCCGACAACTGGCAGGAGCAGCCCGCGGCGGGTCTCGCGCGCCGCACGTCGCCGACAAATATCGGGTTAGGGCTGCTGTCCGCCATAGCCGCGATGGATCTGGGGCTTGCCGATACCGAAACTATCCTGCGTTTTTTTGATAAAATGCTCAGCGGCGCCGAGCAGCTTCAGAAATGGAACGGGCATCTGTATAACTGGTATGACACCGCGACGCTCCAGCCGCTGCGCCCGATGTGCGTGTCCACGGTGGACTCGGGCAATTTCGCGGGCTATCTGCTGACGGCGCAGGCGGCGCTCAGCGAGCTTAACGACGCGGCGGCTCAGGACTTGGCCGGACGCGCGGGCGCTTTATACGACGCGATGGATTTCCGCCCGCTTTACGATAAGCGGCGGCAGCTCTTTTATATCGGCTATGACCTTGAGATAAACCGCCCCACCGAGAGCTATTACGACCTGCTTGCAAGCGAGGCGCGCCAGACCAGCTATATCGCCATAGCGCGCGGCCAGGCGCCGCGCGGCCACTGGCGCAGGCTGGGGCGCGTCCTGTCCGCGCAAAACCGGTACAGCGGAATGGTTTCGTGGACCGGCACAATGTTCGAGTATTTCATGCCCCACCTGATAATGCCTGTCTATGATAACTCACTGTTATATGAGAGCCTGCGCTTCGCCGTCTATTGCCAGCAAAAGCGCGGCGAAAAGCGCGGGATTCCGTGGGGTATCTCGGAGTCGTGCTTTTTCGCGTTCGACGGCGCGCTGAACTATCAGTACAAGGCGCACGGCGAGCCGCGCCTCGCCTACAAACGCGGCCTCGGGCAGGAACAGGTCATATCCCCCTATTCCTCCTTTCTGGCGCTGAACGTCTCCCCAAAAAAGGCTATATATAACCTGAAACGCTTGGAATCCCTCGGGCTTGTCGGGCGCTACGGATTCTGCGAGGCCGCCGACTTCACCCCCGCGCGCGTCCCCGCGAAGCATGACTTCATGCCGGTCAAATGCTATATGTCGCACCATCTCGGCATGTGTCTGCTGTCCATCGACAACCTGCTTAACGACAACATCATGGTATCGCGTTTTATGTCCGACCCCGAGATGTCCGCTTACAGCGAGCTGCTGGAGGAGAAAGTCCCCACAAACGGCGTCACGATGAAGCCGCGCGGTCAGGAGATCCCCGAAAAACCCGCGAGAAACGCCGTAACGGGCTGGCAGCGCGAATTTGAGGGCATCGACCCCACCAGACCCAGATGCGCCATGCTCTCAAACGGTTCGTATACCCTTTTTTGCACCGACGGCGGCCTGACCGCCTCTACCCTGAACGGCATGGCTCTCACGCGCTTTGAGCCGGACGCGCTCAAGCACGGCTTGGGCTGGACCTTTTTTCTCAGCGGCGCCGACGATTTCTGGGCATCGCTCACCCCTTTGCCCGCGCCCCACCCGCACATGAAGTACTCCGCGGTCTTCGGCACCGACTGCGTCTGCTGGAAAGCGCACGGCGCCGATACCGGCGTTCACACGACCGTCACTGCGCGGGTCCCGAACGGCGAGGGCGCTGAACAGCGCTCGGTGCTGCTGCACAACAGCGGCAAGACGGCTCGCGGCTTTGAGCTTTACTCGTATTTCGAGCCGGTGCTGTCGCCCATGGAGCATTATGAGGGTCATCCGGCGTTTTCAAAGCTGTTCCTGCAAAGCGAAATCGACGGCGGCTGCGTCAAATTCTGCCGCCGCGCCCGCGGCGAGCGCGGCGACGCGCACATAGCCGTCGCGTGCGACGCGCCGAACGCTAAATTCGACACCTCGCGCGAGCTTGCGCTCTCACGCGGAGGCGCGTCCGAGCTGCGCCACGCGCGTTCCGAACACGGCACGCGGGGCTCCGTGCTGGACCCGTGCGCGCTGATACGCGTGCCCGTGACGCTCGAACCGGGTGACTCGCGGATCATAACCTTTTCCATGGCCGCGGCGGGTACGGCGTCCGACGCGGTTTCCGCCGCCGTCAGAACCCTGACCCTCGAGGACGACATGGCGTCCTCCACGGACACTATGAACCTTCTCGGGCTCACCCCCGCCGAAAGCCACGCCGCTCTGGACTGGCTGACCGACCTCGTGTTCATCAGCGGCGCGCGGCAGCGTCAGGCCTATGACATCACCCACAACACAATGGGCCAGAGCGGGCTTTGGCAGTGGGGCATCTCAGGCGATATACCCATAGTCGCCGCCATGGGAGCGGACGCGCAGCCCGAGCGGCTTTCGCGCCTGCTGCGTATGCACCGCTATCTCAGCCTCTGCGGTATGCAGTTTGACTTCGTAGTATTGACACAGGACGGCTCCGACTACCGCAGGCCGCAGCGCGCGCACATCGCCGAAACCCTAAAGGCCATTGGGTGCGAAGGGTTCCTCGGCGCGCGCGCCGGCGTGCATACCATAGACGCGCCCTCCCTATCGGCGGACGAAGCGTATCTGCTTATGTCAAGCGCGGCGCTTGTTCTGGACGGCCAGCAGCCCGAGCCGCGGCACGACGCCCCCGCCGCTCCGGTTCCCCTGCCCCGCAACGTGCCGGTTATAAACGCCGCGCCGCCCGCGACCCGCCATCTCGGCGACGGCAGCTTCCAATTCGACGTAAACGGCCTGCTCCCCCGCGCCGCGTGGGGGCACACGCTGGCAAACAACGCGTTCGGCGCGCTTATGCGCGACACCGGCTTCGGACACGTCTGGCGTCAGAACTCGCGCGAAAACAAGCTCACGCCGTGGGATAACGACCCCCTCGCCGTACACGGCGACGAAACGATGCGCGTTATCGCCGACGGCCGCGACATATCGCCGTTTGCCGGCCTTGACGGTCATCCCTGCACTGTAACCTACGGCTTCGGCTATGCCGTCTACCAAAAGGACATCGGCGGCGGGCTGAGCGTCACGACGACGGTGTTCGTATCGCCCGACAGGATGGCGCGTCTGGTCAAAATCGACGTATTCGGCGCGCAAAACGCGCGTTTGAAGCATTTCACGCGACTTATTATGGGCCGTTCACGCGACGACCGCCGCTATATCGTCACCGAGAAAACGCGGCTCTCGCTCACGGCGCGCAACACCCGCAACACGTCCTACGCCCCGCAGAAAACGGTACTCTCATCGCTCCCCTCTCCCGCCGCCTTCACCTGCGACGCAAACGCGTGGATTGACGAATGTGTCACCGGTCAGTGCGGCGCGGGACTGGAGCCGTGCTTCGCGACGCTGACGGAGCTGATGCCGCAGGGCGAAATGCTCTCAGCTGTAGTCGTTCTGGGCGCGGCGCAAAACGAAAAAGGCGTCGCGCTTATAGAAAATCTTGCCGATTTCGGCCGGTTCGGCGAGGAGCTGGAGCGCACAAAGGCATGGTGGCGCGAACGGGTCTGCCCCCGTTATATCCGCACGCCGTCGCCCGCGATGAACCGTTACCTCAACGGCTGGGCCTTATATCAGGTTATCGCCAACCGCCTGTTCGCGCGCGCCTCATTCTATCAGTGCGGCGGCGCTTACGGCTTCCGCGACCAGCTTCAGGACGTGTGCGCGGCGCTTTACACCGCGCCGAGGCTGGCAAAAAACCAGATATTACGCGCCTGCGCCCATCAGTTCGAGGAGGGCGACGTTCAGCACTGGTGGCATCCCGCCCGCCGCCAGGAGAGAGCCGCCGGTGATCGCGGCGTGCGCACGCGCATCAGCGACGACCTGCTATGGCTACCGTATACTGTCTGTGAATATATTGACAAAACAGGGGATTCTCATATTCTGGAATATTCCGTGCCATATATCTCAGCCGCGCCGCTGGCGGACGACGCGCACGACCGTTTCGAGATCCCCCGCGTGACCGAATACCGTGAAACGGTCCTAATGCACTGCATCCGCGCCATCGAGCGCGTTATAACGCGCGGCACGGGCGCCAACGGCCTTCTGCTGATACTGGGCGGCGACTGGAACGACGGATTCGACCGCGTCGGCGCCGGCGGACGCGGCGAAAGCACATGGCTGACATGGTTTGCCGCGCATGTGTTTGAACGTTTTTCTCATTTCTGCGACAGCGAATACGCGCAAAAGCTCCGCGAGCTGTCGGTCACTCTGGGCCTTGCCGCCGACGGCATGTGGGACGGCGCGTGGTATAAGCGCGGCACGTTCGACAACGGCGCGCCGCTGGGCAGCTCACAATGCGGCGAATGCCGTATCGACTCCATCGCGCAGAGCTTTTCCGTCTTTTCGCCGCAGGCCTCACACTCCCGCGAGGCCCTAAACTCCGCCTATGAGCATTTGGTCAGGGGCAATATAATACAACTGTTCACGCCCCCGTTCGACAAGTCCAAGCAAAATCCGGGTTATATCAAGGGTTATCTTCCGGGCGTGCGGGAAAACGGCGGCCAATATTCTCACGCAAGCGTCTGGCTTGCGATGGCGCACTTTATAGATGGGCAGTACGACCGCGGGATGGAGCTGCTGGAAAAGCTGCTGCCCGAGAACCACGGCCCCGAGTATATCGTCGAGCCACATGTTCTCGCCGCCGATGTTTACAGCAACCCCGAGCATTTCGGGCGCGGCGGCTGGACGCACTACACCGGCGCCGCGGCGTGGTACTACCGCGTGGCTGCGGAATATGCCGCAAAGTTAGAGCTTGAAAACCCCGCGAATCCGATGTATAATGTGTAAGGTGATCGAATTGACACGAAAAATTTTATGCGGCGGCGCCGCGCTGACCTGCGTCACGACAGACCGTTTTAAGACAAACGTGCTGGCGGCGTTTTTCATCCGCCCGCTGAGCGAGGACGAGGCGGCGCTTAACGCTCTCCTGCCGCCCGTTCTGCGGCGCGGCAACAGCAAGCTGCCCACGCTGGCGGACATGTCGAACCGGCTTGCCGACCTGTCCGGCACCGGGCTTTACGCCGTTGTGCGCAAGCTCGGCGAACGCCACTGCATAGGTCTGATTTCCGACTTTATCGGCGGCGAAAACCTGAATAACGTTGCGGAGCTGTTGTTTGACACACTTTTCACACCTGTTTTCAGCGACGCTTTTGTACTCTCCGAGCGCGACAATTTACTGAGCCAAATCCGCGCCCTGAAAAACAACAAAGCGTCGTTCGCGGCGGCGCGCCACAACGCGCTCGCGTTCGCGGGCGAACCGTATTCCGCGACGCGCTTGGGCGGCGAGGAGCGCGCCGGCGCGATAACGCCGGAGGCTCTGCGGCACTGTTACCAAAAAACCTTGGATTCTTCGGCGCTTGAGTTTTTTTACTGCGGCCCCGCTGATCCGGAACGCGTGGAAAACCTGATCCTCAAAAATTTACCGATAGCTCCGCGCAAAATCGAAAAACTTGCCGCAACTTTTCCCACAAATGAGAATCGGCGCGATTTTTCCGAATCGGAAAACATATCTCAGGCACAGCTATCTATAATCTGGCGCACGGGCATAACGGCGGAAAACCCCGATTATTTTCCGGCAAATATCGCTTGCGCGATATACGGCGGCTCGTCCGCAAGCAAATTATTCACACATGTGCGGGAACGTTTATCACTTTGCTATACAACCAACTCATCAATCAACCGCCACAAAGGCCTGATGAGGGCGCAATCCGGCGTCGACACCGCAATGCTTTCCCGCGCAACGGATGAGATGCTTACCCAATGGGATGATGTAGTGTCCGGCAGGTTCTCCGACGAGGAGTTTAACTCCGCCGTATCGCTGATCGTGAACGAGTTGAAGTCCGTTAACGACTCCCCCGCCGCCCTGGAAAGTTTCTGGCAAAGCCAATCTGTTTATGACTTGTGTAATACACCGAATGACTGGATTACGGCAGTCTTAAACGTGCGAAAAGAGGATGTTTTAAGAGTGGCAAAAGGTTTCAAACTTGACTCCACATATTGCTTGAGGGCCGTACAATGACAAAAATCAACACAGGAAAAATGAATGAAGACGCGTATTTTTCAAAGCTACCGAACGGCCTTGCCGTTTACCTCATAAAAAAGCCCGGATTTTCAAAAAAAGCCGCGCTTTTGGGCGTTAACTACGGCTCTGACGACATTATTTTCAGTCTCAACGGACAGCGGCGCGAAACGCCGCAGGGCACGGCGCATTTTCTGGAGCACAAGCTGTTTGACCTTCCCGACGGGCGCAACACCTTGCAATTGCTGACGCAAATGGGCGCGTCGCCCAACGCGTTCACCTCGCACAGCGCGACCGCCTACTACTTCACGTGCAACGACAATTTCATGCCCGCGCTCAAGCTGCTTTTCGAGTTTGTATACACGCCCCATTTCACGCCCGAAGGCGTGGAAAAAGAGCAGGGCATTATTGCGCAGGAAATATCCATGCGCGGCGACATGCCCGAAATCCGCCTGTTTGACGAGATTTTTACCGCGCTTTACTCAAAACACCCCGTCCGGCACCCCGTTATCGGCACAGCCGACAGCATAAAAACCATCACCGCCGACACGCTGCACGACTGCTATAACGCGTTTTACCGGCCGGCCAACATGGTTTTAACAGTAGTCGGCGACCTTGACCCCAACGTTATCGAGGACGCCGCGCTGCGCCTTTCGCCGCGTGAACGGCAGCCCGTGCCGGAGTTTGACTGCGGCGGCGAGCCCGAAGAAACCGTCGCGCGCGAAAAAATTATACGCGCGGGCGTAGAGCAGCCGATGTTCGCCATAGGCGTCAAGCTCGTCCCGCGTGACGACCGGCTGCCCTGGGAGATAAACTGCCAGCTCGCGCTGGGGGTTCTGGCCGGGCCTCTGTCGCGGCTGTACGGCGAGCTTTACGACAAAGGCTTGATCGGCCCCAGCTTCAGCTCGGCGCCCTATCTGTTCAAAAAAGGAGGGGTTTTGCTCATAAGCGGCCGCGCGGACGACCCGCCCGCGGTACACGCCGCGTTTGAAAAAGAAATCCGCGGCTTCAATTCCATTGATACGCTGCTGTTCGGGCGCGTTAAGCGCGCCGCTTGGGGCGAGCGTATGCGCGTGTCGGACAACCCCGAAGCGCTGGCGCGCTCCATCGCCCTCGATTATATGTCCGGCGCGGATTATTTCAATCTGCCGCGTGCCTTTGACAGCGCGTGCATAGATTCCGTCCTCTCACTATTCTCTGAAATGAGAAACAATTCCATTATTATATGCGAAACAATTAAGGAGGTACCAAAATGACGTATAACCCTATCGAGTTCCCGGGTCTGGGCATCGGCCCGATTGATTTCAACCCCACGGCGTTCACCGTTTTCGGGCTGGGCATCCAGTGGTACGGCATCATAATCGCGCTGGGCTTCGCCTTGGCCGCCATCTACTGCTCAAGCAAAACGTCCGCCATCGGCATCAAGTCCGACGATTTCACCGACGCGCTGTTCTTCGCCGTACCGCTCGCCATCGTCGGCGCGCGGCTCTATTACGTCGTGTTCAACTTCAGCCGGTTCAGAAACGATCCGCTGAATATGTTCAACATCCGCGAGGGCGGCGTGGCCATATACGGCGCGGTGATATTCGCGCTGGCAACGGCGTATATCTACGCGCGCATACGCAAAATATCGCCCCTCGACCTGCTGGATCTGGGCGTTATGGGACTGCTGATCGGCCAGTGTATCGGGCGCTGGGGCAACTTCGCCAACCGCGAGCTGTTCGGAACAAGGACCTCTCTGCCGTGGCGCATGGAGATATACATACCGGAATTCGGCGAACGCGCGGCCGTACATCCGGCGTTCCTATACGAATCGCTGTGGAACGCCGCCGGATTTCTGCTGCTGCATTTCCTGCTCAAAAAACGCGAATACAGCGGCCAGCTCCTGCTTATATATCTCGCGTGGTACGGGCTCGGGCGCGGCTTTATCGAGGGGATACGTACAGACAGCCTGTATTTGTTAAATACAGGCCTCAGGGTATCTCAAGTTCTGGCTTTCGCGTCGTGCGCGGCGGCGCTGGGACTGCTCACATATTTCCGGCTAAGAAAGCGCGCCCCTTAAAACACAGCGGCTTTTTCAAACACGCTCTAATCCCCGCCCTTATATTTTCTTTTGGTCGCCATGCCTCCGCGCAGATGGCGTTCGGCCTTATTCTCGTCCAGCACCTCCTTGACCGCCAGATACAGTGAGTTATTATAGAGTTTCAGTCTTTCGGATAAATCTTTATGTACGGTGCTTTTGCTGATTCCATATTTCTTTGCCGCCGCTCTGACAGTCGCTCTGTTTTCTATGATGTAAGTCGCCAGCTCACAGGCGCGTTCCTCCATGTTGCCTTTCAATAGGAACCCCTCCCACATTTATTGTACAGGACACTATATGCGGGTTTTTCGCCTGATAGACTAGAAGATAAGCCATAAAATTGCAGTTAGCGGTTTAACATACCGCTCTGTTTTTTCGCCCGCCTTGGCGGGCGTTTTATTTTCCGCGCCTGAAAACACAAAAAAACTTTTATTGAATATAATAAAATGAAAATCCAAAATATTTAATGAAGTGAGAGTGATTTTATGGGCAAGGGCAAACTGAAAGTAACCCTGTACCTTGGAGATGAGGCGCGTCCCGTCGGCAACGTTAAGGTGCTGATAAAGAATCCGGTCAGCGGGGATACGCTGTACGAGCTGACCGCCGATGAAAACGGCGTTACGCCGTCGGTCGAGCTGGACGCGCCGGACAGGGAGAACTCTCTCGACCCATACGGCAGTATGCCCCGCAGCGGCAGATACGATGTGCATGTCCCGCCGCAGAAGGGATATAAGCATGTAATAGTCCACGGCGTCGATATTTTCGACGGCGAAACCTCCATACTGCCCGTCCAGATGCACCCGGCTATAGAGGGCGACACGCGGGCGGAGAACACCGACGAATATTTCATCCCCGAAAAACACGGCGCCGACGAGGATAACGGCAGAGGCCAGCCGCGCAGAAACACCGCCCGAGGCCGCGCGCCGCTGCCCGACCCGCCGGAGACGGCCCCGTTAACAGCCGCCGCGGGCTTCGCGGTGCCGGCGGCAAGCATCACCGCCAACGACGTCGCAATCCCCACCCATATAACGGTACACCTCGGCTCACCGAACGCCTATGCCCGCAACGTGCGCGTCCCGTTCGCCGACTACATCAAGAACGTCGCCTCCAGCGAAATCTTCCCGACATGGAACGAAGCGGCTCTTTACGCCAACATCTACGCCATAATTTCATTCGCCCTGAACAGAATGTTCACCGTATGGTACCGCAGCAGGGGCTTCGACTTCGACATAACAAACAACACCGCCTTTGACCAATTCTTTGTCGAGGGCCGCAATATCTTTGAAAACATCAGCCGTATCGTGGACAGAATATTCAACGAGTTTTTAAGGCGCCCGGGCCGCCGCGAGCCGTTCTTCTCGCAGTATTGCAGCGGCACGACCGTAACCTGCCGCGGCATGTCCCAGTGGGGCTCCCAGGACTTGGCGGTCAGAGGCTACACCCCGATCCAGATACTGCGCTATTACTACCCCTCGGACATCGACATCGTCGAGTCGAACAACTTCACCTCCAACACGGGCACCTACCCTGGCGCGCCGCTGCGAGAGGGCTCAACCGGCGACGACGTAAGGCTTATGCAGACCTACCTTAACAGAATAAGCGGCAACTTCTACATACCGTCCGTCGGGGTGCCTGACGGCGTGTTCGGGTCGTCCACCAAAAACGCGGTGATCGCGTTCCAGCGCATAAACAATCTCGTCCCCGACGGCATAATCGGCAGAAGCACATGGTACGCGATAACAAAAATTTACGTCGGCGTCAAACAGCTTGCCGAGCTGGACAGCGAGGGCGAGAGAATCGGCATAGGCCGAACGCCGCCCACCGCCGTCGTCAGCACGGGCGCGCGGGGCGAATACGTCGTCGAGCTTCAATTCCTGCTCAACTACATATCCGCCTACTTCCCCTCCGTGCCGTTCGTCGTCGAGGACGGCGTGTTCCGCGACGCGACAAAACGCGCGGTCACGGAGTTCCAAAAAGAGTTCGGCCTCACGCCTGACGGCGTCGTCGGTCCCGCGACATGGAACAAGCTCTACGACGTCTACTGGTCGATACACGGCACAGTGCCGCCCGCGCCCGAGCCTCCGGCCCCGCCCGTACAGCCCGAATTCCCCGGAATCCCCCTGCGCATCGGCTCAAGCGGCGAGGACGTACGGCTCATGCAGACCTATCTAAACGCCATATCCCGCGTGTTCCCGTCGATTCCGACACTTACCGCCGACGGCGTATTCGGCCCCATGACCCAAAACAGCGTGATGGCGTTCCAATGGCTGTTCGGGCTGCAGCCCGACGGCGTAATCGGCCCGCTGACATGGAACAGAATCGCCTCGGTATACGGCAATCTGCCGGCCGCCGCCGCCCCTCAGTTCCCGGGCACGCTTATAAGAACCGGCTCCCGCGGCAGCGACGTAACGCTTATGCAGCAGTATCTTAACACAATCGCGCAGTCTTACCCCAGCATCCCCGCGCTGTCCGCCGACGGCATCTTCGGCCCCATGACGGAGCGCAGCGTGATGGCATTCCAAAACCTGTTCGGCCTCTCCCCCGACGGCATAATCGGCCCGCTGACATGGAACCTGATCGTATCCGTCCACAACCGAGTGACAATGTAACACATAATTTGTACGGTCGGGCTTCCATGCCCGACCGTAAACACACCAAATTTCACAACGGCGTACGGCGCGGCATCCCTGACGCGCCGTTCCCATCGTTCATCACCACGCAAAATGGTCGGGCCGCCCCCCAAAACCTCACGACAAATCCGCCATCTCCAGATACAGCGCCCCGTAGTTGGCGATATACTCCTTGCGCCCCGCCAGATTATCCCCCAGCAGCAGGTCAAAGACCTCGGCCGTCCGGTCCGCGTCCTCGGGATTGATTTTAATAAGCCGCCTTGTCAGCGGGTTCATAGTCGTCAGCCACATCATATCCGGCTCGTTCTCGCCCAAGCCCTTCGAGCGCGACACCGTAACGCCCTTCGTCCCCCAGCGCGAAAGAATCTCATTTTTCTCCGCGTCCGAATACGCGAACGCCGTCTTGCCCTTCATCCTCAGCTCAAACAGCGGGCTCTCCGCGATATACACATACCCGTTCTCAATAAGCCCGGGCGTCAGCCTGTACAGCATGGTCAAAATCAGCGTCCTTATCTGAAACCCGTCGTAATCGGCGTCGGTGCAGATAACGACCTTAGAGAACCTCAGCCCGCCCAAATCAAACCCTCCGACATCCTTGGGATGCTTCGCCTTAACCTCCGCGCCGCAGCCCAAAACGCGTATCAAATCGGTTATTATCTCATTCTTAAATATCTTGTCATAGTCGGCTTTCAGGCAGTTGAGAATCTTCCCGCGCACGGGAATTATCGCCTGAAACTCCGCGTCGCGCCCCAGCTTGCACGCCCCCAGCGCCGAATCGCCCTCGACGATATACAGCTCGCGCGCCCCGGGGTCGCGGCTGCGGCAATCGACATACTTCTGCACGCGCGCCGAGATGTCCACGCCGCCCGACAGCTTCTTTTTCAGCCCCAGCCGCGTCTTTTCGGCTGTCTCGCGGCTTCTCTTGTTGATAAGCAGCCGCTCCGCGATTTTATCGGCGGTCTGGCGGTTTTCCAGACAGAACACCGCCAGATTCTCGCGTATAAACTCCGCCATGCACTCCTGCACAAACTTATTCGTTATGGCCTTTTTAGTCTGGTTCTCATACGAGGTCTGTGTTGAAAAGTTGGACGAAACCAGCACAAGACTGTCCGCAATATCGTTAAAGGTTATCTTGCTCTCATTTTTCTGATACTTCCCGCTCGTTTTCAAAAAGCTGTCCCAGCCCGCCGTAAACGCCGAGCGCAGCGCCTTTTCGGGGCTGCCGCCATGCTCCAGAAACGCCGAGTTATGGTAATGCTCAATAAGCCCGCCCTCGGTCACAAACGCAAAGCTCAGCCCCAGCTTCACCTTATATTCCGGCTTATCGGCCCTGTCGCGCCCGCGCCGCTCGCCCTCCCACAGCAGCGGCTCGCTGACGGTCGCCCCCTCCGAAAGCCCGCGCACATAGTCCAAAATCCCGTGTTCATAGCGGTACTCGTCAGTCGCAAACCCCTTTTCCCCCTCATAGCGCAGCACGAACGTAACGCCCGGATTGACCACGGCCTGCCGTTTCAGCATATCGGCCATAACCTCCCGCGGCACCCCGATCTCGGTAAAAACCTCCAGATCAGGTAGCCAGCGTATAACCGAGCCCGTCTTTCTGCCGCTTGACGGCGCCTTTTGCAGCCCGCCTATGTTCTCGCCGCGCTCGAACCTCAGCGTATACTCAAACCCGTCGCGCAAAACGCGCACGTCCATATAGCGTGACGCGTACTGCGTCGCGCACGCGCCCAGCCCGTTCAGCCCCAGCGAATACTCATAATGCCCGTCGCCGGTGTCGTATTTGCCCCCCGCGTACAGCTCGCAGAAGACCAGCTCCCAGTTAAAGCGCCCCTCTTTCTCGTTCCAGTCCACGGGGCAGCCGCGCCCGTTGTCCGCGACCTCTATGGAGTCGTCCTTATAGCGCGTGAGGGTAATCTTGCTGCCATGCCCCTCGCGCGCCTCGTCGATCGAGTTTGAAAGTATCTCAAATACCGCGTGGACACAGCCCTCAAGCCCGTCGGAGCCGAATATGACCCCCGGGCGCTTGCGCACCCTGTCCGCGCCCTTCAGCGCGGAAATGCTGTCGTTATCGTATGTTTTTTTCATCTTAACCGCGAATCTCCTAAAAAATTGATGTTTTCCGCTTTATATACCGGAATGACCTTAAACGCCTTTTTATCGCCGTCAAAAACGCAGTCGTATATCTCAAGGCCGGCGCCCTGGCTCACAGTGACCAGCACATGAAACACACTGTACGCGTCGCCGTCATATTCATAAAACGCCGTGTAGCTTACCATACCGAGCTGAACATATCCGCGCGGAAACAGCGGATACCAGCCGTCGGGCGTCTCCGCCGTCAACAGCCAGTCCTGCCCGTCGTCGAACCCGAAATTACCCTCATCGTCCTTTTCCGCGCCGACATACAGGGAGATCTTCGCGCCGTAGCCTATAGGGATATATTCGTTTTGCCAGTAAAGCTCCATGCCGGAAAAATCAACGGAGGCGGACGGCGTTATCCACTCATGGGAATTATCATCCGGCTTTGAACACGCGCATAACAAAAGCATAGCCAGCGCGAACGCCGCGCATTTTCTGAACCCTCCCACTTAAAAATCCCCCTCTTCAAAATTTCCCCATTATTAATATTATCGCATTTTTGCCCTGTCAACACAAGCGGTTTATCCCCACCGCACAAAACGTGTATAAACGGCATGTACAGCACAGTGTCACACGCCGTTGCTCCAATTGTAAAGGGATTGCGCGAACCGCGCAACCCCTCTGTATCCTGCTATCTCTTCGAGAACTGCGGCGCACGCCTTGCCGCCTTGAGTCCGTACTTCTTGCGCTCCTTCATGCGCGGGTCGCGGGTCAGGAACCCCGCCCGCTTCAGCGTGGGCCTGAACTCCTCGTTCACCTTCAGCAGCGCGCGCGACAGCCCGTGGCGTATTGCGCCCGCCTGTCCCGAAACACCCCCGCCGACGACCGTGGCGATAATGTCCACGCGCCCGATGGTCGATGTGGAAACCAGCGGCTGGCGCACGATCAGCTTCAGCGTCTCCAGCCCGAAATACTTGTCGATGTCGCGGTTGTTAACGGTTATCTGCCCCGTGCCGTTCGGATAAAGGCGCACGCGCGCCACCGAGGACTTCCGGCGTCCGGTCCCGTATACATATGGTCTTTGGCTCTTATACATTCCCGTTCACCTCCGTGTAAACCTGCGGCTTCTGCCCCGCGTGCGGATGCTCGGGGCCGGCGTATATCTTCAACCGTCCCAACGCCCAGTCCCTGTGCTTATTTTTCGGAAGCATCCCCTTAACGGCCAGCTTCATCGCCAGCTCCGGGCGCGTACTCATAAGCGTGCGGTACTTCGTCTCTTTAAGCCCGCCGACATAGCCGGAGTGCGTGCGGTAATATTTCTGGTCGAGCTTGTTGCCTGTAAGCACAGCCTTAGCGGCGTTTACGATGATAACGTGGTCGCCGCCGTCAACATGCGGCGTAAATTCAGGCTTATGTTTGCCGTGAAGCAAAACGGCGGCTTGCGCGGCGACGCGCCCCATCGGCCTGCCGGCCGCGTCGAGTATAAACCAGCCGCGCTCAATTTCCTGCTGCTTTGCCATGAAAGTGCTCATGGTATTGGGTCCCCTTTCCTATTGCGTATAGCCATATATAATGATATACTGTTATTGCTGCCGTGCTAGTCTAACATGATTTTCATGTATTGTCAATACTTATTTATCATTATTTTGTAAGGGGTTAAAAGCCGCGATGCAAAAAATTCTCTCATTAACGCGCCGCGCCGCCGCCGACTTCAATATGATCGCCGCCGGCGACAGGATAGCCGCGGGCGTCTCCGGCGGCAAAGACTCGCTGCTCACCCTGTGGGCGCTGGCCGAGCTGCGGCGTTTTTACCCCGCGCCGTTCGAGGTCGAGGCGATAACCCTCGACATGGGCAACGGCCTTGATTTCTCGGGCGTCGGGCGTTTCTGCGAAGCCCTTGGCGTCCCCTATACCATAGTGCCCACCAAAATTTTTGAAATAGTATTCGAGACCCGCAAGGAGACCCACCCCTGCTCCCTCTGCGCGAAAATGCGCCGCGGCGCGCTGCACGAGGCGGCGGTTAAGCGCGGCTGCCGCAAGGTCGCTCTGGGTCATCATCTCGACGACGCGGTTGAAACCTTTATGCTCTCGCTGTTCTTCGAGGGGCGCGTGTCGTGCTTCCAGCCGGTCACTTATCTGGACAGAAAGGACATAACGCTGCTGCGCCCCCTGATATACACCGAGGAATGGCAGGTGCGCAAGGCCGCGAAAAAATTAAATCTGCCCATCGTGGCCAACCCCTGCCCCGCCAACGGCCATACAAAACGTCAGGAGGTCAAGGATTTGCTCAAAACGCTGGAAAAATCCTACCCCGGCCTGCGTCATAAAATCTTCGGCGCAATGAAACGCCACCCCCTCCAAGGCTGGGAAACCGCCCTATAACCCGCGCTGTTATTGCATTAAGGCTTTCAATTTTTTATCAAATGTAAATATTTCACGCCGTTCAATTGAATGATACGCGAATAACAGGCAGTCCACAAAATCCAGATTGCCGCTTTCAAAGGTATCAACGGCACATTTTATTATCTCCTTAGATTCTACCAGCACATTTTCTACGTCGATCAGCTTTATCACGCTTTTGCAAATCTCGGCCTTGCTTATTTTATATACCCGCAGCAGAACATAAATGACCTCGGCCAAAACCTCGTTTTTGATTAAGACCTGTTTAGACCTTATAACGGCTTTAGCCTCTCCCACCATCTTATCATTGTCGTTCAATATAAGCCGGAGTATAACATTCGCGTCAATAACTAGCATGTTTTTCCTCCGCCGCCTCTGCCCACGCGTGCTTTTCCATGGGTATCAGGCTAATATCCCTATAGTCCTCCAATATGCCCACAAAGTTGTCTATAGAGCCCCCGTTACCGCCCTCCGTTTTATCATCATTCAAGGGCAGCACAATAACCTCAACCTTCTTGTTTCTCATGCTGTGCGGCAGTATGATTTTATCCAGCAAGCTGCTGTCCACTATCTGCCTGACGAAATCCATTCCAAATCACTCCCGATATGTGATATTATTGCTCTAACATAATAATTATATCATCAAAAGCCAATCCGGTCAACCGTATCCCCCCCATCTTTATATAACGAGGTGTAAATTATGAAACGCAACAGGCTCACATTCGGCTTAGGCACAATCGGGCGCGACATGGTATACTCGATCGTCAGCATGTTCCTTGTGTTCTACCTGACCGACGTTATTTATCTGCCCGGCGCCACCATGTGGTGGGTCACGGCGATAATCTTCGCCGCGCGCGTGTTCGACGCGCTGAACGACCCCGTCATGGGCGTCATCGTGGACAACACCCGCACGCGCTGGGGCAAATTCAAGCCGTGGATCGCTTTCGGCGCGGTGCTGTCCGCCGTTTTCACCATCCTGATGTTCACCGACTTCGGGCTGTCCGGCACGGCCTACATAGTGATATTCGCCGTGATATACCTGTTCTGGGGCATGAGCTTCACCGCCAACGACATCGCCTACTGGAGCATGCTGCCCTCGCTCAGCGTTGACCAGCGCGAGCGCGAGAAGCTCGGCTCCATCGCCAGGATCTGCGCGAATGTCGGGCTGTTTTTCGTCGTGGCCGGCATCGTGCCGATAACCGAGGCGCTCGGCGCCCGTTTCGGAAGCCTGCAAAAGGGTTACCTCGCCTTCGCCGTTCTGGTCGCGGCAATCATGCTTCTGGGCCAGTGCGTCACGCTGTTCGGCGTCAGGGAGCCGGGAACGGTCGTCGATAAGAAAAACAGCACCTCTCTGAAGGAGCTGCTGGGCATCATTATCAAAAACGACCAGCTGTTCTTCACCGCGCTGTCCATGTCGCTGTTTATGATCGGGTATATGACGACGACCGGCTTCGGCATCTACTACTTCAAATACGCCTACGGCGACGAGGGCATGTACTCCATCTTCGCGGTCATCCTCGGCGTGTCGCAGATAACCGCGCTGGCGGTATTTCCGGTGTTCGGCAAACGCTTCGAGCGCAAAACGCTGTACACCTTCGCCATCGGCCTGATAACCGTCGGTTATATCGTGTTCTTTTTCGCCCCCACCGACACCATGCTGTTTATCGGCATAGCGGGTATGCTGCTGTTCCTCGGCCAATCGTTTGTACAGGTGCTTATGCTGATGTTCCTCACCGACTCGGTTGACTACGGCCACTGGAAGCTCGGCAAACGCAACGACAGCGTATCGTTCGCCATCCAGCCGTTTATCAACAAGCTCGGCGGCGCCGTGGGCAGCGGCGTAATGTCGGCGGTCATAATCCTCAGCGGCATAAAGGACGCCGAATCCGCCGCGGACGTCACGCCCGAGGGCCTGCTTATGATGAAAACCGCGATGCTGGTTTTCCCGCCCATCTGCATCGCGGCCAGCTATATCATCTACCGCGCCAAATACAAAATCGACAAAAAAATGCACGCCCAAATAATCTCCGACCTAAAACAAAAAGGCGAAATCACGTAGGGGATGACGCCCTCGGCGCGCCCTACGGACGGGGGGCGGGCATGGTGTTGATTTTTGTGGGGGGATGTGTTATAATTAAAAATGGAGGACATCGCAGCGAAAGGAGAAAAATATGGACGAAACAATCCGTAACCGCGAGTTTTTGAAATGCCCGGATTTCAGCGTAGAAATGGAAAAAAGCGATCAGGAGCTTAAAAAGCCGCAGCCCCCGCTGGAAAAGGCGGCGGCGGGCGGGATAATCGAGCTTCCGGCGTTCGGCGGCGCGGTGACGCGCGCGGACTACACGGAGCTGCTGGACATCCGCCGCAGCGAGCGGAGCTATTCCGACAGGCCGGTCACGCGGGAGCAGCTGGCGTTTCTGCTGTGGAGCGTTCAGGGGGTGCAGGAGATACGCGGGATAAACCGTTACGCCGCGCTCAGGCCCGTGCCCAGCGGCGGCGCGCGGCACCCGTTTGAGCTTTACATAACCGTCAAGAACGTGGAGGGGCTGGAGCCCGGGCTGTATCACTATCTGCCGCTGGAGCATGTGGGCGAAAAGGCGGCGGCCGTTGAGTTTTTGCGGCCCATCGAAGATATGGACAAAACCGTCACGGACATGCTGGCGGGGCAGAGCTGGGCGGCGGACGCGCCGCTGGTGCTGTTTTTCTCATGTCTGCCTTACCGCGCGGAGTGGCGCTACGGGCAGGCGGCGCACCGCGTTATGCTGATAGATTTGGGGCACGCGGGGCAGAACGCGATGCTAAGCGCCGCAGCGCTCGGTATGGGCAGCTGCTGTCTGGCGGCGTATGACGCCGCGAGGTGCGACGAGGTGCTGGGGCTGGACGGCAAAGATGAGTTTACCGTATACGCGGTTTCGGCGGGGTTTTCAAGGGTTTGAAAAATTCTTATATATTTTTTTAATTTTCTTATAAAAAGGGTTTACATTTTATTCTCATCTGTGGTAGGATGTTGTGTGTGCGATAAGCACAAATACTATATAAGGGAGATGAACCAATGAATCGCAAACGTCTTTTATCGGTGCTTCTGGCTCTGGTAATGGTACTCAGCCTGTTCTCGGTCGCCGCGATGGGCGAAACCGCCGAATCGGGCAAAACTGTCGTTATCCTGCATACCAACGACAGCCACGGGCGTATCTATCAGGTTGACGGCAACAACACCGGCATGATCGGCATTGACAAGGTGGCCGCGGTCAAGAAGAGCGTCGAAAATTCCATTCTCGTAGACGCGGGCGACACTATCCACGGGCTGCCCATCGCAAACATGAACAACGGGCTTAATGTGCTTGAGCTTATGGCGGCGGCGGGGTACAGCGTTATGACCCCCGGCAACCACGACTTCAACTACGGCAGCGCAAGGCTCGCCGAGCTGTCGGTCGCGGCGGCCGGCCTGGGGCTTGACATCATCTCGGCTAACGTGCAGACCAATACGGGTTCGAACTTCCTGAAGACGACCAAAATCGTTGAGGTTGACGGCGTAAAGGTGGGCTTTTTCGGGCTGACCTCGCTGGAGACGCCCATTCTCACCAGCCCCGCGGGCGTGGCCAACGTAAAGTTTATGCCGTATAAGGCGGTTTCGGAGAAGGCGATAGCCGACCTTAAAACGGAGGGCGCGGATGTGATCGTAGCGCTCACGCATATCAGCCGTCCCGAAATCGTGGCGCTGATAGGCGAGCTGGACGTTAAGCCCGACCTTATCATAGAGGGGCACGACCATCTGTTCGGCACCGAGACGGTTGACGGCGTGGTCATCTCCGGCGCGGGCCAGTATCAGGAGAACATCGGCAAGGTGACGGTGGTTCTGACCGGCGACGGACTTGATATATCAGCCGAATACATAACAAAGGAAGACCTTGAGGAAGCCGAGGGCGACGCCGATGTCAAAGAATTGGCCGAAGCCAAAAAAGCGGCGGTAGAGGCGCAGTTCAGCGCGGTGGTGGCGAAGTCCGCCGTCACGCTCTCCAGCGCCAGAGGCGCGGATAACGGCGAAGAGCTGGGCGTCCGCAACTCCGAGCAGCCGCTGGGCAATCTTGTGACCGACGCAATGAGGATCATCGGCGGCGCCGATGTCGCCGTGACCAACGGCGGCGGGCTGAGAGCCGACATCCGTGAGGGCGAAATAACGAGAGGCGACATCAACGCCGTTCTGCCGTTCGGCAACGTGCTGGTCATTAAGGAAGCGACGCCGAAGGCGCTGAAGGAGATACTTGAAAACGGCCTCTCCTCGCTGCCGCTGGTTAACGGGCGGTTCCCGCAGGTCTCCGGCTTGGTGGTGGTGTTCGACGCCGATAAAGAGGCCGGCGACAGGGTCGTTTCGATCACCATAGGCGACAAGGAGCTGGATCTCAGCGACGGCACGACGAAATATAAGCTCGCCACGAACGACTTCATGGCGGCCGGCGGCGACGGCTATGAGGCCATAGCGGCGCTGTCCACCGTGGCGGAGGTTGACGCGCTTGACACGGTGCTTGAGAATTATATCGCCTCGCTGGGCGGAACCATCACCGCGGAGACCGCGGCGCCGGGCGGCAGAATTAAGGCGTTTGAAGCCGCTGTCGTAGTCGAGGAAACCGAGGGAGAACCCGCTGTTGTTGAGGAGACCGAAGAAGAAACGGAAGAAGTAGTAGTGGAAATCGTCGAAGTGACACCCGTCCCGCTTCCCGCTCCGCTTCCGACGTTTGAGGGCTTTTTGGTTGAAGGCTCCGTCGGCGTCAACGTGCTGACGCTTCAGCAGATGCTGAACGCCTCCGCGAAGGACGCCGCCGCGGCGCTGAAAGAGGACAGCATCTTCGGGCCGCTGACAAAGGCCGCGGTCGTCGCGTTCCAAACCGAGTACGGCCTTAGCCCCGACGGCGTGGTCGGGCCGCTGACCTGGGGCAAATTGTTCGAGCTGACCACACAATAAAACGCGGTTTGCAGTTACGACAGGCGCCTTGGAGAAATCCAAGGCGCTTTGGCGTTGGGGTTGGGGGTGGGGGGTGGGGTGACGGGGATAAAACACCCGGCCCTGCGGGGCCAC
>Ga0099364_10002499_pt1 | contig 29237 bp, 25 predicted proteins | sample TergutTh196P3_FD_73070 | JGI IMG/M metagenome (GOLD analysis project Ga0099364, IMG submission 73070) | Microcerotermes parvus P3 segment gut microbial communities from Pointe-Noire, Republic of the Congo - Th196 P3 | ecosystem: Host-associated > Arthropoda: Insects > Digestive system > Gut ...
AAGAGGGGGTGGGCCCTCCCCCCCCATTTCATCCACCCCCCCCCCCCCCCACAGGTGGGGGGGGGGGTAGGGGGGGGATATGCTGAATATATCTTCATCTTCAACGACTTGATATCATGTAGTCCAGCAAGTATCACGCTATGGAAGGTTGTATCCATTCCTGCTTGAGATTTTAAATACTTATCTCTAAGCATTCCGAGAAAATAAAGAAATATCTGATTATCACTTGATTTGTCAACCTCATCTATCATCAGGATCATTTTTTTACCAATCTTTGTTAGTATTTCTGATAAAGCTATAGAAAGTGTCTTAAAATCAATAACATTATTAATACTGTCATAGAACATCATGCCGATGTTGCAATCTTTGGGTTTTATTTCATAAGCTAATAAATCAAAGAATTCTTTGCAAAATAACTCCTCTGTGTCAAACATTCTACCACCAACACCTTCAAAGCTAAGTCTTATAGGCAAAAAATCATCTGTTCTCAATAGCTCTCTCTCTAAAAGAGCCAATGTCGTAGTCTTTCCATATTGCCTTGGTCTATTGATAACAAAATAGTCCTTTCTCCGTATCATTGTCATGATTTGAGCTATCTTGTCACTTGTATCGACCATGAAATTTTCTTCTGGGACACAAATTCCTGTAATTTTAAATGTTTTCATAATATCTTTCTCCTTTTTTGACTTATGTAGTTTATCGCAAAAATCTATTACTCGTTTATTTTCTCTGATATTTTGACAGATTTCTTAATCTTGTATTTTCCCCCCATGCTTCCAGCAGCTATACAAAAAACATATACTTTGTTTGCACCACTTTCTGTAAGCTCTTTACATAAAGAATTTACAGTAGCACCAGTAGTAAAAATATCATCTATCAGCAGTAAAGTCTTGTCTTTAAATAATTGTCTGTCTTTTATCTTGAAAGAGTTCTCTGGATTTTTTATTCTGTCCCCAAAATCAAGTAAAGACTGCTTGGGTGAATTAACTATTTTTGTAACATTATGTGAAAAATCATTTATTAAGAGTGCTTTTGCAATGATTTTTACTATTAAATGGACATGGTCATAATTTCTATCTTGAAATCTTTTTTTGTGCATTGGGACAGACAAAATCCCGTCTACATTGATAAATTCTGGATAATCAGCTTTTAATACACTGATAGCTTGGTTTCCAAAATAGCGACCTATTTCTTTTATGGATTCGTATTTATATACATGAAGTAATTGTCTGGAAATATGTCCATAATCATACATACTCGCAGCTTTAAAAAAATACCTTTTTCCAAGTTCGTCCTCCCCTTTCAAAAACCCTTTTTTCCTTTCAAGGTATGAAAAGCAGTAGGGACAGAGACATTCTTTTTGATGTGTTATTCTACGATTACAATTGTAACAAACAGCTGGAAGTATGAGATTGAGTAGGGTATTAAGAGTTTCTTTGCAAACATATTTCGCCCCACCCATGAAGTATGAGTGGGGAGATTTTCGTTTTGCCCCCCCCATGTAGTGCCAGAGCTTGCCTCTGTGCTTGTGGGAGGGGGAGGTGGGGGGATTAGATTTGCATTCTTGATTTTTCACAGACCCACCGATGTATCGATTGGAAAACGCCTGCACCTTTCTGAGATGGTAAAATATTTTCGGAGGCTCTTTCAGGATGAGGCATCATGCCGAGAATATTACCTTTTTCATTTGTGATGCCTGCAATGTTTAAGAGCGAGCCATTGGGGTTATTGGTTTCGTTTGTATTTCCTTTTATATCTGAATACTTAAAAACAATTTGTTTGTTTAAAACAAGTTTATTTAAGCCCTCGTCATCAATAAAATAAAATCCATCTTTGTGTGCTATTGGTATGTCTATCACTTCATCATTTTGATATTGATTTGTAAAAGCTGTCTTATTGTTTTCGACCTTTAAGTATTGATGTTGACAGATAAAGGTCATCGATTTGTTTTTTAAGAGAGTTCCTGGTAAAAGTCCAGCCTCTGTCAGTATTTGAAAGCCATTACAGATACCTATGACCAGACCACCTTTATTTGCAAAATCTATGATGGCTGGCATGATATTTGAGTATTTTGCTATAGCACCACACCTTAAATAATCTCCAAAAGAAAAACCGCCAGGCAGGACTACGACATCAGGGTGTTTTAAGTCATAGTCTTTATGCCAGACAAAATCACTTTCTGCTCCATAAAGCTCTGAAACCCATTTCATATCACGGTCGCAGTTTGAGCCTGGGAATATGATGATGTTGTATTTTATCTTTTTCATCTCGAACTCCTTTACCTTAATTTATAGTATCTTCAGCTTTCCAGCTGAAGACTTGTATCAATGCTCGAACTGAAAAGTTCGAGTTACAAAGTATCTTCAGCTTTCCAGCTGAAGACTTGTATCAATGCTCGAACTGAAAAGTTCGAGTTACAAAGTATCTTCAGCTTTCCAGCTGAAGACTTGTATCAATGCTCGAACTGAAAAGTTCGAGTTACAAGTATCTTCAGCTTTCCAGCTGAAGACTTGTATCAATGCTCGAACTGAAAAGTTCGAGTTACAAAGTATCTTCAGCTTTCCAGCTGAAGACTTGTATCAATGCTCGAACTGAAAAGTTCGAGTTACATTGTGTTCTGAATCTCCATTTCGTAGCGGTATATCTCAATATTTGGATTTATCAAAATCTTTTCACAAATATCTTTTAGTTTAGTTTTCACTATTTCAGGGTCATTTTCATCAAAAACAATATCATAAAATTTGTTTTCTTTTATTTCTGCCACTGAAGTAAAACCCATTTTTTGCATAGTGTTTTGAATAACACTACTACTTGGGTCAAAAACACTTGGTTTAAATGAGACAAAAACTCTTACTTTTATCATAACTTTGTAAAACTCCTTGTTTTTTTGTAAATTTGCCTTTCTTGAAAGCGTAATAAAGATAATTTAGTCATATTGTAAAGACCATAAATTATGTAGAGCCAAGCACCTACTAAATACACCCAGACGGTAAATCTGATAGCCAAAACTGCGAGGATTGTGAAAAATATCACTGCAATGCCAAAATATCTTTTCTTTTTGTGCTTTTTAGTAACAGCTATATAAGGGATTTTGGACACCATTAAAAAGCTGGTAAATGCCATTATCACCAAAAGAGCAAATTGAAGTGGATGTGGGGGAGAGGTAGCAGTGCTCGAAAGAACAAGCTCATTGAACAAAATAAACGAACAAACAGCCGCCGCTGCCATTGGTATAGGTAAACCCATAAAATCTGATTTTGTAGTATGGTTCGTTGTCATCACATTAAACCTTGCCAGACGAAACCCACCACAGAGAACATAAATGATAAATACACAAAAACCAATAAAACCAAAATGTTGCAAACTCACCTGCCAAGCAAGAAAGCCAGGTGCAACACCAAAGGCTATAAAATCTGCAAGAGAATCTGCTTGAGCTCCTATTTTACTCGTTGCATTTAGCATTCGAGCCATTCTACCATCAAAACCATCAAGAATCAAAGACATCGTTATCAACCAAGCCGCCTGAACATAATACCCCCCAGCAGATTGATTTAATGCTACCAAAGCACATATTAGACTCGCTGCGGTAAAAAGATTTGGTATCGCATAAGCTATCCTTCTATCTAAAACTATTCTGTTTTTTGCTACTTTGATTGATTGTCTCGGTAGGGTCTTTCTTTTTTTCAAAACTAGTTTTAATTTTGTTTTCATATAAATTCCTTTTATAAGCTACGAAAGATAATATTCTGTCCTCTCTTATCCTGTTGCGACAGAATATATTCTGTCGAAACTTAAATTTCACTTGCTAAAACTCCTATCTCTGAATGTCCTGCTTCCACTACACCACCTTCTGAAACATCTAAATCATATCTTTTTGGCACAAAAAGGTGGCAGATAGCATTACCAGGCACAATACCTATCAAGACTGCTTGATAATCTACAGTCTCATTGATAAAAATCTTTTTGCTTGAGCATTCGACAGTCCAGCTGACTTGTGAAGATTCTGTATCTAAAGACATCGGAATATCTTGTTTTGTAGCTGTAACAAACTCACAAGAATCAAAGAAAGGCTTTTTTATTGTAACAATAGAACCTTGTTCTGTAGTCTTTATCTGGACTATTTTTCCATTCATTGGTGCAATGACTACATCTTGCTCATGCTTTGGAAACTCTTTTTTGTGTCTGAATACACCCAACAAAAAGAAATATACTGCCAAAGCTCCAATTGAAATATACTGTTTGAAAAGTAACGGGCATAAAGCAGCTAATACAAAGTTTAGCACTATAATAATAGAAGGTATAGCGAGATATTTGTATTTTGCTCTGCTTGCCTTAATTATAACATCATTCGGGATAAATTCTTCCATTTTTTACCTCTCTCGTTTTGTTTCGACAGAATATATTCTGTCCTGTCTCTTCTTTTTATGACAGAATATATTCTGTCGAAACAGTTTTATTTATATTATTCCCACTCTTTTATAAATGAAATCTACATTTTTTAGGTATCTGTCCATTGAAAAGATTTCATTTATTTCATCTATATTTAAAATCTTCATTATCTCATTATCTTTTTGTATCAAGTCTTTAAAGGGGACTTTTTGTTCCCAACACATAAGAGCATGTTTTTGAACCATTGCATAAGCCTCCTCTCGAGAAACTCCTTTTTCTGTGAGCTTTAATAATAATACTTGAGAAAATACCAATCCCAATGTCATATCAAGATTTTTTTGGATATTTTCAGGATAAATTACTAAGTTCTCTATCAAAGTAGTCATTTTATATAGCATATAGTGTAAAAGTATTGTAGAGTCTGGTAAAATAATCCTTTCTACAGAGGAATGACTTATATCTCTTTCATGCCAAAGGACATTATTTTCCATTGCTGCTCCTGCATTTGCTCTGAGTAGTCTGGCAAGTCCGCTCATTTGCTCACAGGTGATAGGATTTTTTTTGTGCGGCATAGCTGATGAGCCTTTTTGACCTTTTGAAAAATTCTCTTCTACCTCAAGAACTTCTGTCCTCTGTAAATGCCTAATTTCTGTAGCAATTTTATCGAGAGTAGTGCCGATAATAGCTATAGTCGTCAAAAACTCTGCATGATTGTCTCTTTGGACAATCTGAGTAGAAATCTTCGCAGGTTTTAGACCCAAATAGCTACAGGTAAGCTCCTCAATTTCTGGTGAAAGATGGGCAAAATTACCCACTGCACCAGAGATTTTTCCTACAGAAATATTCTCAATAGCATGCTTCAATCTATCTATATTTCTTTGCATTTCATCATACCAAAGAGTAAATTTTAAGCCAAAAGAAGTTGGCTCTGCATGGATACCATGAGATCTGCCAATACAAAGAATGTTTTTATGCTCTAAAGCTCTCTTTGCGAGAGAGTCAGAAAGCTCCCTCATACTTTCTAAAAGTATATTCCCTGCTTGTTTACATAGTAAAGCAGTAGCAGTATCAAGTAAATCAGAGGAAGTCATACCATAGTGGATAAAACGAGATGATTCCCCTACATACTCTGCTACATTGGTCAAAAAGGCTATTACATCGTGCTTTGTTATTACTTCAATCTCATCTATTTTCTCTGGATTAAAATTTGCCTTTTTGAGTATTATTTGTAAGTCATTATCAGGTATTAAGCCTATTTTATTCATAGCTTTACAAGCAGCCAACTCAACATCAAGCCAAGTTTGATACTTATTTTTTGATGACCAAATATTAGCCATTTCAGGTCTACTATAGCGAGGTATCAGTTTTTTACTCCTTGGAACATTGTATATCGAACTTTCCAGTTCGAGACTTTTTGTCCTATTGTATATCGAACTTTACAGTTCGAGACTTTTTGTCCTATTGTAAGCAGACATCTTGTCTGCTCATATCTTTTCATCTTAACGGCTGCACTATTATATTTTCATGCTCTATTTTGTCAACATGAATTATAAAATTTCTTGTAATTGGTGTGTTTATCCTTAATTCTGTAAGGTTTAGCTGTCTATCATAAATAAAAGTAATGCCGATATTTTGATTTGGGTGAGATATTTCACTCAATCTCATTTCATCGTTAAATATGATTTCAAAACCCTCTATTTCTGCCTTATTGTTCTCTAAAATCTTTTCTCTTTGAGAATAAATGGCTTGAAATAGATTTTCAGAGAAAAAACCTGCGACATCACCAATTCTTGAGCCTATAGATGATTGGTTAGAAAGCATATCAAGTGAAATGTCATCTGTATCAAACCTATAAGTTTCAATAGATGAGCTACCAAACATCCGAGTCTGAGCTTGCTCTTTATCGACATAGAAAGCCATCAATACACCACCACCAAGACCTAATATGCCTTGATTGAGTATGTCAAAGCGAAATTTATCCTCATACTTTGCCATGATGACTTGTCCTCTGATAGAAAAAGCCTGATATTGTAGCTCTGTCATACCTGTGAGCTTAAAAGTTTCCCAGCGAGTTAGCTCCTGTTCAAGCATAAGTATTTTGTCTCTATCTATTGGTGGTTTTGGAGTAACAACGCAAGATAAAGTAACCAAAAACAATAAAATACAAACAAAATTTAATAACTTTATTATTTTACTTTTTTTCATTTACAATCCAAAATATTTAGTTTTGAACAATTTTTAAAAGATAACCTTTTTTGTCAATCTTTTTTTGAGAAAGTGAATTCTTATGAAAAAATACTTATCCACATTGTAGCTTCCCTTTTGTAACCCCTTTATTTTTGTGTAATTTAAATAGGGTAGCTACAGGAGGGCTACAGGAAGGGAAAAGGGAGCATTTATAAATAGTATAAAAAATAAGGAGTTAAGGAATATTAAAAGTATACTTATCCACTGGTTATCCACGAGATAATGGTTTTAACAACTGCAAATTTTGATAGGTAAAAAATCTTTTTTATAAAAAGAGAATATACCTTAATTTTAAATGGTTTTAAAAGGGAGACCAAAGGGGGATGGTAAGAGTATGTCGAAGGTACTCTTACCATCCTCTTATGAGTCTCCTTTGAGGTCTGTTAAAAAGACTAAGAGTTGTAGTGGTTTATTGTATAAACCTGACAAAAAACTGGTGGAGGTGGCGGGGATCGAACCCGCGTCCAAAGATATGTCAATTACCAAATCTACATGTGTAGTTGTTTTTAGTCTCGTGCTGTATATAAAACAATCAAAACTTTACAGCACAGAGCCTGTTAGATTCTCCTGAACCTCCAGACAGTTGTTCAGAATAGCGACAATGTATGACAATCTTTTTGAGGCATGTCGCCATCCTCGCAAGACCGTAGCTGCCTTTATGCAGCTAATGCGTAATTATAGTCTGCAATTATTGCTTTCAACCGTTTTAACGAGAAAGGTTGACTCCTCGACACGCATTGATAACCCACTCTATCCCTGTCGAAACCAAGCACCCCCAGATTTAGTTACAAGTTACAAGATACAAGTTACAAGTATGGGTCGCATCATAGTGGCAATAACTTGAACTGGGAACGCAGGCATCCTGCCTGCAAATATACGATATTGCAGGCAAGATGCCTGCGTTCCCAGTTTAGTTTCAGGAAAAAATTTATTAAGAACAATATCGTCATTTTTTTTTATTAGGTTTTTTTGTCAAGTAAAAATCTGGAAAGAGTTTTAAAAAAGATATCATAATTTTACTTGTCAAAAATGCTTATTTAAATTTTGTGGTTTCATAAATTGAATGGAGAAAGAAAATGAAATTAACAAAAGAAAATCTGGAGTTACTCTATAGTGGCAAAACTAAAGATGTCTATAAATACGATGAAAACACAGTTTTGTTACACTCAAAGGACTGTGTTACAGGGTGGAAAGTCCAAAACCCAGATGGAAGTGTAAGCATTGTAGAAGACCCTGGAGCCAATGAAGTAGTAGGTGAAATAGCAGGACTAGGAGCCAAAAACTTGATTTCAAGTGTTTACTATTTCCAAAAATTTACTGAGGCAGGAATACTAAATCATTTTATCGAAGCAGATATAGATGAAAAGACAATGCTCGTCAAAAAAGCTAAAACAGTAGGTGCTGGTCTCGAATGTATAGTTCGTTTTAAAGCAATGGGAAGTATAATTCGCACCTATCCAGACTACATCAAAAAGGGACAGATTTTAAATGATTTCTTTGAGATGACAACGAAAAATGACGCTGCAGGTGACCCGAGAATTTCAAAAGAATTTTTGATTAACCCAGATTTTGGTCCTATAATGACAGAAGCTCAATATGAGGAAACAAAAGCTATGTCTCTCGCTGCTGCAAAGGTGATTCGAGATGATTTGGCAAAACATGGTTATGAACTCATCGACATAAAATTTGAAATTGGTTTTGTAGATGATAAAATAGTCTTAATAGATGAGGTTTCAGCAGGGATAATGAGAGTTTTTCATAATAATGAACCCTTGTCAGAAGAGGAGCTTGCGGATTTGTTTGTGAAAATTGGGAGGTAGAATTTTTAACACAGAGATTTTTGAGAAGACACGCAATACATAGAGAGTATCGACATTAGTTTTGACAGAATATATTCTGTCGGAGCAGATACAAAAAAAATGAAATCACATTTCTGCTTGACAAAATGAAAATAATATTTATTTTGGCACAGAATACTACGGAACGGATAAATCCGTTCCCTACAGAAAAAACAAAAAGGAAACAAAATGGAAGAGCAACATGAATTAACAAGACAGAGGTTAGAAAAGCTTGAAAAGATACAAAATTTAGGTATCGACCCTTTTCCTCGTCGTAGCATAAGAACTCACAATATAATAGAATTACTTGAAAATAAGGAAAAATTTATAGAATCACAAGAAATAGTTTTCATCACGGGTCGTATAACATCGCAGAGGCGACAAGGGAAGATAGGTTTTACGACAATTCAAGATAAAAGCGGAAAAATTCAAGCCTTTATCCGTCAGGACAGGATTGGTGAAGAAAACTATGAGCTATATAAACTGATAGATTTAGGCGATTTTTTGCAAGTAAAAGGTCATGCAGTTTACACTCAGACAGGTGAGTATTCTATACTTGCTGACGAAATTGTCCTATTGTCCAAAAATTTGCGTCCTATCCCAACAGTTAAAGAAAAAGAGATAGATGGCAAGCTGGTCAGATATGACGAGTTTGCAGATATTGAGCTGAGATATCGAAAAAGATACCTTGATTTGTTATTAAACCCAAATCATCGACAGGTATTTGAGCAAAGGGCAAAGATAATCACTTTTATACGCAAATTTCTTGATGAAAGAGAATTTCTTGAGGTAGAAACTCCGATATTGCAACCTTTGTATGGTGGTGCAAACGCCAGACCTTTTACCACCTATCACAATACACTTGGAGTCGACCTATATCTGAGGATTGCGACAGAATTGTATCTAAAAAGACTTATCATTGGTGGTTTTGAGCGAGTTTATGAGATAGGTAAGAATTTTCGAAATGAAGGAATGGATAGAACTCATAATCCTGAATTTACAGCGATTGAGTTATATCAAGCCTTTACCGACCTTGATGGCATGATAGAGATTACGGAGTCGCTCCTCAAAGGTATTGGAAAAGAGGTGTTTGGGACGATGACATTTTCTTATGGTGATTTTACAATTGATTTAGAAAAACCTTTTATTAAGGCAAGTATGCTTGAGCTTGTAAAAGAATATACAGGAGAAGACTTCTCTGATTTTGACCTGAATAGATTGAAAGCCTTTTGTAAAAAAAGAGAAATTGAAGTAGAAGAGCATGCTGGAGCAGGGAAATTGATTGCAGAAATATTTGACAAATATGTAGAAGACAAGCTCATTCAACCAACTTTTGTGATAGATTACCCAATGGAAATATCACCTTTTGCAAAAAATCACCCTGACAATCCAGAGCTTGTAGAAAGATTTGAGCTTTTTATCTGTGGAAAAGAGTTTGCAAATGCCTTTACAGAGCTAAACAGCCCTATAGAGCAAAGAAAAAGACTGGAAGCACAAGCAAAAGCAAAAGAACTCGGCGACCAAGAGGCAAATGAAGTCGATGATGATTTTATAGATGCTCTCGAATATGGTATGCCCCCAATGGGTGGTCTGGGTATCGGAATTGACCGCTTGATAATGCTATTTACCAATAATAGCTCGATAAAAGAGGTTATCTTTTTTCCCCAGATGAAGATATAGTTTTTTTTTGTAACAAGTTACAAGTTACAAGTTTTTTGCAGTAAATCTATTAATGGATGTAATATTTGGCAGAAAAGTAAGTTACAAGTAACAAGAAGGAAGAAAAGTTTAATTTTGGAGTTATTTTAAATAAGAACTTAAAATTTTACTTGACTAAATCAAGCCCCCAAAAAAAATAAACAAAAAGAAATAAAAATGGAGGAAGATATGGCAGTAAAAATTGATGAAAGCAAATGCGTTGGTTGTAGTGCTTGTGTTGATACTTGTCCTGTGAGTGCTCTTTCAATGGAAAGCGACAAAGCTACAGTCGACGAAGCTACTTGTATAGACTGCAGTGCTTGTGTCGGTGCTTGTCCCACAGAAGCCATTTCATTGTAAATGTCTTGAAAAGTAGAGTCGTTTTTTATCGACAATAGGATAGACACAGCATGCTGTGTCTGTCCTTGCCTAAAAGCTTGATATGTAGGGAAAGTATTTATAACTCCACTCCAAAAACTCGATGTTGCACCCCCCCATGAAGTATGAGTGGGGGGGGAGCAATAATGACTTTTCTGAAAGGGATCATAAATGCGTTCCCTACAAAATCAATTTATATGTTAGGAGAATAAATTATGTATGATGATGGTATTTTTGCCATAAACCCAATAAAAATTTCAAACTTATCTTTTTTAGGTAATCTTGGTTCTGGTAGTACAAATATGTATTTTAACCTATCAAAACTTGTAACACAAAACATACTTTTTACTGCATACCAAAAAGCTCAATCAATCACAGAAATTTCAAAGTTTCTTGGAGTTTCCAAAAATATCATAAAAGATGAAGTTGAATATCTTGAAGACAATGGTTTTATGGATAAAGTTTCTAAAGATAAATATATAACTAATATACTTTTAAACGATTTACCTCAGGATGTTTTGGAAGAAAGACATAAAATTTTTACTAAATATGCCAATATAGTCTGTAAGAAATATATACCTCATCTTATTAATCAAATATTCCCCTCAACAAAGTCCTTACCTCAAAATATCTACACTCCTCAAAATGATAGAAATTTCCTTATGTGGTCATTGATAACTCTTGCTTGTTGTAAAAAATTTGACATACCTGAAGTAAATGAAAACCTTGCAAATCACTACATAAAAAAAACTGACGGAAGTGAGCTAATAATTTATGGAACTGTAGATAAAGGCAACGAAATGAATTATCAAGAAGAGAAATACAGATTATTTGGTCCTCTAAACTTTCATTTTAGGTTTGATGAAAAATCAGCAATTTCCATAAAGAAAATGGACTCTTATTATGATGATAGAAATGACGATTGGAGTAAATTTTTATTGCCAGAGTTTATTACTTTTTGCGAATACATAAACGATAAATCCAATAATGCAGCCGAAAAAGAAGAAAAAGTCAATAAACTTATCAATAAAAGAATATTAATACCAAAAGAAAAAAATAAAGCTACACAGAATATTGATAAACAAGGTGATTTTATCTCAGATTTTTTTGAAACTAAGACAGAGTATCTAAATATGATTGCCACTTCAATGACATTAACGGAGTTATTAGACTACTTTCCACCATATCCAGACGATTTTAAGCAGATAAATATTGACCTTTCAAATGAAATAATAAATTTATGCAGTTCATTTTATCCTCCTCATATTCATAATTTATTTATAGATTTTACTAAAAGGTCGATTTCAAGTAGTGATATAGTAGCTAGAGTTTTGGAACGGTTAGTTTCAAAAGGAATTTTAAAACCACTAACAAATGACCAAAAAAAGACTGTAAATATGATATTGTTTTACAATAAGTTTTAAAACATTGCAATTTTGAAAAAAGCATAAGAACTTTCTATTCTCTCTTCAACTGCCATACCAGTAACACTGCAAGTATGAAAGGGAAAAGGAAAGGGTAAAAACAATATATTGAAAAATAACTTGCAAAATTTTCAGCTTTTTTAAAAATGTCGCTAAATCTATTTTTATTGAGATTTATTGACACAGAGTTTAATTTTCTTTAAGGTTTTTGAAATAAACCTTTCAAAGAAAATTTTGTTTAATATAAGACCAAGCAAAAATCGACTTGAGGCTACTGCACTCAGTGTCGGTGTGAACAATCAAAAAAGTAGCTTGTTTCTATACAGAACGCACATATCAGTCCATTTAATATGACTATAAAAGACATTAAACCGAACTGATAAATGCTTTCCTTACAGAATCAATTTACAAGAAATAAAATGACAAAAAACCAAAATTAGGAAGGAATTTTTAATGAGCAAAGATTTAGGTCGCTTAGATTTGAGGGACAAAAAAGAATATGAAGATAAACTGTCCAAAATTTTTAAGCAAATTGATGAAGGAAAAATTGAGTATGCAAAAGACTGCATTGTAAAACTACTAACTACACCAAATTATTTTATACGGGAATTTATAGGAAAATACCTTTTAAACTACCAAGATAAAGAGCAGATGGATGATATTATCCTTAGCTTTTTGGGGCATAAAATTTATGGTGTCAGGGCAGCTACAATATTTTATTATTACAATAAATATACTAGTAACCCAGAAAAGATTATTTCGTGTTTGGAGATCAATTGGAAAGACACCCCTTGGGAAACCGAACAAGTCTTGTTTGAGATGTGGCAAAAACACCCAAGTGTAATGAAAAAAGAAATGAAAAAGTGGGCAAATTCTGAATTTAACAAGCAGAGAACTCTCGCCTATCATGGTATAGAAGCTATATCGAATACAGATCCTACTTATATCACGAGTATCATTGAAATAAATCTGGATATAGATTATCTTGATTTGCAAAAGAAAATCACAAATGTTTTAACACATGCCGTTAAAGGTAGTCCATCAGAATGCTATTCTTTTATTCGTGAATGGTTAACAAACCCCTCTGAAATCAGGATAAAGACATTGTTTATAACGATGAAAAAATTGATATCGATAGCTAATCACAACCATACAAACAATAAATCTTCAAAAAATGATGAGTTTTATTTATTGACAATGCAAGTAATCAAAGACTGGAAAGCTGACCCAGACACATCAGTATCCTCTTTTGGTGAAAAATTGGCAAGCTATCTCAAAAATCCACATCAAAACATTGAGTTTTAAATGTAGTGCCAATCTCCGATTGGCTAAAGAGAAAACAATGAATAATTTTTCTTGTATCATCACTGCTGGTGGAATAGGCTCAAGATTTGACAAAGAAAAAAAAAAGCAATTTGTAGAAATCAATGGTAAACCTTTGATAAACTTATCTATTGAAATCTTTTATGAAATCAATGAGATAAATGAGATAATCATTACTTTACCTACCGATGAGTATGAGACTGCCTCTGAAATCCTTTTAAAAACCTATCCTCAAAAAATAAGATGTATAAAAGGTGGAGAAACACGCCAAAAATCTGTTTACAATGCTTTACACAGCTGTAATTTACAAAATAAGTTTGTTTTAATACACGACGCTGTCCGACCTTTTTTTGATAAAAATGATTTACTGGCAATGATGGAAATTGTGCAAGATTGTGGAGCATTGATACCAGGCTCAAAAATAAAACACACTATAAAGAAAATAGCTCCACTTACAAAGGGCATGGATACTCAATCTGCCCCACCCATGAATTATGAGTGGGGGGGGAAGGGGGGGGAATTAATTGAGGCTACAATACCACGAGATTTTATGATAGAGGTCTATACTCCGCAGATATTCCAATTGGACAAGATAAAGAATTATCACCAGAAAGCAAAGGATGTTGATTTTACTTTTTCTGATGACGCAAGCATTTTTGAGTATTTTGGAGAGAAAGTATATTGGTATAATACAGAGAAAAATAATCTTAAGATAACTACAAAAGAGGATTTGGTTTATACAGATTTTTTGATGAAATGTCAATCGGAGATTGACGCTACAAAAAAATGTCAATCGGAGATTGACACTACGAAAAAATGTCAATCGGAGATTGACGCTACAATACGAATTGGCTACGGATATGATGTTCATCAGCTTGTTGAGGGTAGAAAACTGATATTAGGTGGGGTCGAGATACCTTTTTATAAAGGTCTCTTTGGTCATTCCGATGCCGATGTCCTTTTGCATGCAATCATAGATGCCTTACTGGGAGCTTTGGCACTCGGTGATATCGGAAGTAATTTTCCAGACACAAAAAAAGAATACAAGGACATAGATAGCAGGATATTACTCAGAGAAACCTATCAGAAAATCAATCAATCAGGTTGGGTTCTTGGAAATCTTGATGCTACTATCTGTGCTCAAAACCCAAAATTAAGACCCTATATTGAGGATATGAGAAAAAACATAACTGATGATTTACAATGTAGCCTTGATTGTGTTTCTTTAAAGGCGACTACGGAGGAAAATCTTGGCATTAGTGGGTCAGAAAAAGGGATGACGGCTACTAGTGTGGTGATGTTGAGAAGATAGATTTGGTTTTGTAAGGAACGCATTTATCCGTTCCGAAACTTGATTAGTAGGGAACGCATTTATCCGTTCCGATAAAAAATGGTATCAAGAACAAAAACGGAACGGATAAATGCGTTCCCTACAAAACCCCAAAAAAAAATGGAGATCAGATGTCCTTAAATGATATGAGTTTTTTTCCCCTCGACAATCCAGTCTTGGTGTTTTCGCTTTTGTTATTTATTATATTGGTTACGCCTTATATATTTAGAAAGTTAAAAATCCCTCACATCGTAGGTTTGATAATAGCTGGCTCTTTGATAGGTAAAAACGGTATTCATCTCATGGATAGAGATTCGAGTATTGTACTTTATGGAACTGTCGGCTTACTTTACATCATGTTTATTGCGGGTCTTGAGATAGACATAGCTGATTTTAAAAAGAATAAGAATAAGAGCCTCATATTTGGGATGTTTACCTTTTTGATACCAATGACTTTGGGTATATTAAGTAGTCATTATATTTTAAAGCTAAACATACTGACATCAGTCCTTATCGCAAGCTGTTATGCTTCACATACTCTTGTAACCTATCCTATCATTGCTAAATATGGAATAACAAAAAATAGGTCTGTAAATGTTACAGTCGGGGGGACGGTTGTTACAGATGTCCTTGCCTTGCTTGTTTTGGCAGTAATAGTAGCTATTACAAGGGGAGATTTATCTCCTCAATTTTGGGTAAATCTCTTTGCTATTTTTACTTTATTTGTAATAGTAGTTACATTAGTTTTTCCTTATATAGCAAGGAAATTTTTAATCTGGGAAAATGACAGCATAGCTCAATATTTATTTATTCTTGGACTTGTCTTTCTGGCAGGCTTTTTTGCTGAAGTATCAGGTGTAGAAGCTATTATAGGAGCATTTTTAACTGGTCTTGCTTTAAACCAATTGATACCTGCTACATCGGCTTTAAAAAATAGGATAGAATTCATAGGAAATGCTATCTTTATTCCCATTTTTTTGATAGGTGTAGGGATGTTAATTAATTTCAGGTCTTTTTTTACAAATCCCTATACTTTACTTGTAGCTTTCACAATGGTAGTAATTGCTACCTCTGCAAAGTATTTTGCAGCCTTTTTGTCACAAAAAACTTTTAAATACAGTAAAAATGAAAAACTCATTATTTTTGGTCTCAGCAATTCGCAAGCAGCTGCTACTCTCGCTGCAATTATGGTAGGACATAGGATATATTTGGACTTTATAAGTAAAGGACTCGAAAGCCCCATAATCGTCAATGAAGCTATTTTAAATGGAACTACTATGATGATTCTAATTACCTGCACTATTGCCTCGTTTGCCACTGAAAAAGGTGCCTCTGGTATCGCTGTCCTTGACAAAAAAAATGAGACAGAAGAAGAGATACCGCTTGTGCCTGAAAGACTTCTGATACCTATCAGCCATCCAGATACTTATGAGGAATTGATAAATCTTGGACTTATCTTAAAAAACAAAAAATACAAAAACAACCTCTATGCTGTCAATATCATCAATAGTCAAGTAAACAGCCCAGAACAAGAAAAAAAATCAAGAGATTTACTTGAAAAAGCCTCAAAACTTGTTTCAGCAACAGACCAATCACTAAATGAAATTTTACGCTATGATATCAATATCAATCACGGCATTTTTAACACTGTAAAAGAGAAAAAAATCACAGACATCATCATCGGGATTCATCAGAAAACAGGTTTGACAGATTCCTTTCTCGGTAAACTCACCGAAGGACTACTTTCCGAAAGTGTCGCTAACACTTATATTTATCACTCTATTCAACCCTTTAACACTATAAAAAAAATGATTGTGGCAATACCTCAAAATGCAGAAGAGGAAATAGGTTTCCCAGATTTTATGAAGAAAATATGGAATATGGCTGAAAATACAGGGCTTAAATTCGTGGTATATGCCTCTGAAACAGTAAATGAGATTTTTAAACTTTATAAAGATGCTCATTATATAGAGCTTGAACTAATAGATTTTACAGACTGGACAGATTTTTTAATCGTATCCTCAAAACTGGATGTAAACTCTGGCTTAATGATTTTTATGAGTAGACCAGGGACGATTTCGAGAAATGATTCTATGGATAAAATTACAAAGCATCTAAATAGATACTTTTTTAAATACAATTATATTCTCTATTTCCCAAATCAAGAGATTTTGAGTAAAGATAAAAAGAGTAAATAGATAAGTAGTGAGTGGTGAGTAGTGAGTAAGGCTGTCGCATAGTGAGATTTTTGGGTAGCAACGGCGTCTCGCCGTTGATATTAGCGATATGAAAAAATATGCAACTTATTGTAATATATAATGCTATAGTTTTGACGAAATCATCGAAAAAACTATTTTCAACGGCGAGACGCCGTTGCTAACTCACTATGCGACAGCTTTCTTTATCATAATAGGCAACATAAATATCGGAATACAAAACATAACTCATCCATTTATTTTATCCAAATTTTCTTTTGGTCCTATCAAAGTCAGGATATCACCTTCATAAAGTATCGTTCCCTCATTGATAGATAAAGATAGTTCATCTGTTTTGGCACTTCTGATTGCCAGCAAGGTAATTCCATATTTTTTTCTAAGGTTACTTGTACCAATGCTTTTATTTATCCAGTGAGTAGGAGTAGTCAGTTCAATTATGCTATATTCAGGAGATAGCTCAAGTTGTTCTATTATGTTTTTTTGAGCCAAAGAATGAGCAACCCTTTTTCCTGTAATATATTCTGGTCTGATAACTTTGTCCACACCGAGTTGAATAAGTATTTTTTCATGCCACTCATTTCGAGCCTTACAGACTATCATTTTTGCTCCCATTTCTTTTAACATAATAGCAGTTAAGACGCTATCCTCAATAGCTGTAGCAGTAGCGATAATGACACAATCAAAGCTTGGGATGTCAAGAGATCTTAAGACAGTTTCGTCTTTTGTGTCTCCAATAATGGCATTTGTTACAAGATTAAGGATATTGGAAACCTTTTCTTCATGTTTATCTACTACCAAAACATCATTTTTTATTTGATACAGCTCAGTTGCAACTGCACTGCCAAACCTACCCATTCCTATTACTAAATAAGAACCCATTTATACCTCCGAATAGTATTTTACATCATTACCCAAGTATCTGGGTATTTAGTTTTTTCTGATTTATTTCGTCTAAGAAATGCTGCCATTCCGATTGTCATAATTCCCACTCTCCCAAAAAACATAAAGAGCATAAGGATTGCCATTGATGCAGGCTGAAGATAAGGAGTGATACCAAGTGATAAACCACAAGTTCCGACTGCAGAAATTACTTCAAAAATTATCCCCAAAAGAGGTAGCTCTGGTTGAATAAGAGAGATAGAAAGTGAGCCAACAAAGCAGACAGATAGAGCAAGCACGAGTATTGAGATAGCACTTACAATTTGCTGGTCTGGTATAGTGCGACCAAAAACAGAAAGAGTTTTCCGCCCCCTTAAAGAACGAATCGCTGATAAAAATAAAATAGCAGCAGTAACATTTTTTATTCCACCTCCAGTAGAACCTGCGGAACCACCTATAAACATCAATAACATTGTAACTAAAATCGACCCTTTTGTGAGAAAGGCTTGATTAACCATGCTAAAACCAGCAGAACGGGGCATAGCAGATTGAAAAAGTGAAGTTATAAGTGCTTGATGAAATGATAAATTACCGATGGTTGTTGGGTTTGATTTTTCAGCAAAAAAGAAGAATATCCATCCAGAAACAAGCAAGATTGCAGTAACTGTAATTACTAGCTTTGAATGTAAATGAAGCTTTTTAAATCTTCGGTTTCTATAAATATCTTCCCAAACGAAAAAACCAAGACTCCCTAAAATAACTAAAACGATGAGAGTAATCTTTATAACAACATCGCCCAGAAATGTAGTCATACTTGAAAATGTTTCTATGTTTCCCATCAAGTCAAAACCTGCATTACAAAATGCAGAAACAGAGTGAAAAATACCCATACCTAAACCTTTCCACAAGCCAAATTGCGGATAAAAACGAGACCATAATACTAAAGCTCCAATAGATTGAAAAAACAAAGTCCCAATCAAGATGTGCCTAATCAACTGAACTACTCCTTGAACATCTTTTAGACTCAAAGACTGCATTATTAAAAGCCTCTGTGAAAGCCCAATTTTTGTATTCATGACAAAAAAGAAGATTGTAGTAACCGACATAAAACCCAAACCACCTATCTGGATCAAGCATAAGATAACTATGCGTCCAAACAAGCTCCAAGTAGTAGCAGTATCTACAACAGTAAGCCCAGTTACACAGAGAGCAGAGACCGATGTAAACAAGGCAGAAAAAAAAGAAACAGACACATCATTATGAGTTGATATAGGTAATTTTAAAAGTATACCTCCAAGCAATATAATGGATAGGAACCCAGCTATCAATATTTCTGCAGGGTTTCTTTTCTTTCTTTTTTTTGTTTTATTTATCTTTAAAAAGCTCATATCAACCAAATAAATTATTTAGATTTAACTAAATACCTATCAAACTCGTGAAGCCAGAGAATATTTAGTTTATTAGCGTGTCTAATCTGTATTTCCATATCAAGACCTCAATGTCAAATTTTCATTAAACAAAAAAATAAAAGACTTCTTTTTTGTCAATATAATCCTTTAAATCATTACCGGAGTAATTGAAATCAGAATTAGAAAAATCATTTGACAAAAAGAGGTGATAAAAAAAAATAGTTTCATTAAAAATTAGGAGTGAAATTATGAGTAACAACGAAAACCAAGCGGTTACAGAGCCTTATGCAATAGTGCAGTCATCGCTCTCAAAAAACATTGAAAACTACGAAAAAGACAAGGTCTTATTTGATGTTGTAAAGCTGAACATCAATTCTGTAGTTTTTCTTATCGCTGTAGCAGTCATCTTTATGGCTCTTTTCCATCTGATATGGAAAGAAAGCGAGTTTTATCCAGATTTTTTGGGCATTTTAAGTATCGGTTATTTTCCTTGGTATTTAATCCTTGTAGTAATAGCAGCGGTGCTCCTTTTACATGAGGGTATCCATGCTATTTTCTTTGCTATATATGCAGAGCATAGTTTCAAATCAGTAAAAGTAGGATTTTTACCAGCTAACAAGCTTTTCACACCCTACTGCCATTGCAAGGAAATCATCAAAATAAAGCATTATTGTATAGCTGCCTTTATGCCTATGTTTATACTTGGCATATTACCAGCACTCTTGGCACTTTGCATTGGAAACAATGTGATGTTGACTTGGGGAATCCTTTTTATCGTCAGTGGATATGGTGATTTATGTTTCCTCGTGAAACTGAGAAAAGAAAAAAGTGATGACCTGGTGTTTGATTTACCTACAGATGCGGGTTTTACGGTGTATAGGAAAAGAGGAGATTTTAAGTAGTGAGTAGTAAGTGGTGAGTTGTGAGTAATTACCAACGAAAAACAAAAAGTGGAGTGTCATGAGAATTTTTTTAACACAGAGGATTTAAGAGAATACACAGAGCGCACAGAGAGTCTTGAATTAAGTTTCGATAGTACATTAAAGAGTCCACTCAAAAAAGTCATTATGCCCACTTACATGCAGTTTACGAAGTGAGGCGGAAAATTCGATATATCGAAGTTACAGAGCGGTCTCATATATTATTACCATTTTTCAAGATGAATAAAGTCTATATGTTGAAAGTGTTTGTCTCTTGTAGCTATTACAAGATTTCTGTTATAAGCAATTGCAGCTATCCAGATATCGTTGTCAGGAATTAAATTTCCTTGTTTTTTTAATTTTGACTTTATATAACCATAATGAAAAGCTATTTTTTTGTTAATATCTACAATTTCAATATTTCTTAAAAAGTTTTCTAGTATGATTTCATTTTCTAGCTTTTTACTTGAGTTGTTGAGTCCATAGTATAATTCTCCGACAGTAATGGTAGAAATACAAAAATTTGACATATCTTTCATTCTATATACAATTTCGTATTCATTGTTTAGATAGTATATTACAATATTTGTATCAATCAAATACTTCATTCCAACCCTCTAAATCGATTTTTCTGCATTCTGAAAGAGCATTTAAAAATTCTTTTGTTGTTTCGTCATCAAACATACCAATGCATTTCTTAAGTTCTTCAGGTTTTGTTTGGTTATCTTCCAAAGGTAAAATTATGATGTCTACTTTTTGGTTTAATAACCCATTTAATTGGGGACTACTTAAAAGTAATCCACTTTCGGTAACGGTACCTTGTAATCTTATTGCTTCCAAAATAAACTCCTAATAATTTCTTTTGTTCAAATTATTTAATTTACCACTTTTTGTCAAATGATTTTCCGCAAAGTCTTTCATCTTTTCAAATAGACCTTTTAAATAGTCTTTAGAATATCCAAAATGTTTATTCACTATTTCCCAATTGATCGTGCTTTTTTCTTGAGCTAAACAATCAATTGACGGCAATACAAAAATGTTTTCAAAGTCAAAAGATGGCCAAAAAGGATAGACACGACAAAATAGTGGTCTGACTCCAATAGGCAGCTCACAACCATCCTCATTTAAGAAAATACACCTTTCTTCTATAGTCTTTAACTTGTATCTGATATTTCTGAAGAAAATTTTATCAAACAATGGGTATGAAGTGCTTAATAAATCATTTAAAAATTTGTCGCTAACTCTATCTATTTCAATAAAATAGTCCATATTTTTATTGATATGTTTTTCTATAATTTCTATATCATCAAGGAAAAGTCCTATCTGCTGACTTTCTGATGCGACTTTGAAAAAACAACAGCCTTTTCCTTGTTTGTGGCATGTAATACAGGTGTTTTCCATAAAAATGCTCCTAAAAAATTAATGTATTGACAGAATATATTCTGTCGAAACAATCTTTTTTATTCACAAAAAAAAGTCAATCGATATTTCAATATTTTACTTGACTTTTTGACCTAGATAAAATTTTTATCACAAAAACATATATTTACGAGGTAAATAATTATGACAAAAAGGATGGTATGGTTGATAATGGCTTTTTCCCTATTAAGTAGCTCCATTGGAATTTATGCGAGCAATTTTAACTTAAATGATAGGTTACCAATTGATGATGAAGTCATAATAGGGACATTGGAAAATGGTTTAACATACTACATAAGACAAAATAGTGAGCCAAATAATATGGCAGAATTGAGACTTGTAGTCAAAGCAGGCTCAATTTTAGAAGACGATGACCAGCTTGGTATAGCTCATTTTGTAGAGCATCTCGCTTTTAATGGCACAGAAAACTTTCCAGGCAGCAGTCTTAGAGAGTATATGAACACACTTGGCTTTGGGTTTTCAGGAGGGTTAAATGCAATGACTTCTTTTGATATTACAAGCTATATGCTCTCTAGTAGAACAGATGACAAGGAACAGCTCAATAACTCTATATTAATCCTCAGCGACTGGGCAGCAAGGATAAGCTTTGAGCCAGAGGAAATAGACAAAGAGCGTGGTATCATAATTGAAGAATGGAGGCGGGGGAGAGGTGCTCAAGAGAGAATGATGAGTGCACAGAGAAATGCACTTTTTGCCGACTCAAAATATGCAGAAAGGTTGCCTATAGGCTCACCTGAAATCATTGAAAGTGTTCCACCCCAAAGATTGAGAGACTTTTTTAATGATTGGTATCGACCCGACATGCAAGCTGTGGTAGCTGTAGGTGATTTTGATGTAGAGGAAATCAGAGACCTTATTATTAAACATTTTGGCGATATTGAGATGCCTGACAATCCTCGGTTGTTTACTGAGTATCCCGTTCCAACACATGATGATACCAAATTTGCCTTTGCTACCGACCAAGAGGCTGTAAATACAATGATTTCAATAATGTATAAACATCCTCGATTTATGGTAGAAACTATAGAAGACTATAGAAATCAACTCGTAGTTTCTCTATTGAATACAATGATAACCAATAGATTTACTGAAATATCAAGACAACCTGATTCCCCCTTTATACAGGCTTCAAATATGAAATACAATATTGTGAGACCTCTTGATGTTTATAGTTTTTCTGCTGTTGTAGATGAAAACAATATCTTTGAGGGTTATGAGGCATTGGTAACTGAAATCGAAAGAGCAAAGAGATATGGCTTTCACGACTCAGAATTAGTCAGAGCAAAGGATATGATTTTTACTATGTTTGAGCGGGCATATCTGGAAAGAGAAAATAGAGACTCTAGAAGGCTGGTCTGGTCTTATGTGAGTCATTTTAGTAGAAATGCTCCGATATTGAATTCTGAATACGAATTTGAGCTAGTAAATGATTTACTTGGAAACATTGTGATTGAGGATATAGTGAACGCTCTATCTGATAATATTACAGAAAACAATAGGATTATCACACTGACTGGACCAGAAAATATGGAAGTAGAATTACCATCAGAAGAAAGAATTTTAGCTCTCTTTGACACTGTCAGAAATAGTGAACTTGAAATTTATCATGAAATAGTATCAGAAGAGACATTACTTAGCAATGAGCCTACAAGAATAAGAGTCAGAAATCCAAAATATGATAGGAGAATGGATTTATATACTTGGAGACTGCCAAATGGAGCGACAGTCTATCTTAAACCTACAAATTTTAGAAATAACGAGATACTTTTCAGTGCCTTTAGGATGGGTGGTTTATCTCAAGCAGATGACGATATTTTCCCATCTGCAAGAGTGGCTGCAAATATACAAGCAGTATCTGGTTTAGGCTCATTAGATAGAAACTTGCTCGATAGATTTTTGTCTGATAAGGATGTCCAGTTTGTAGCAGAGCTTAGACCAAAAAATGAAAATATGTCAGGTAGAAGTTCTGTCCGAGATTTTGAAACACTTTTACAGATGATATGGCTCAATTTTCATGAGCCGAGGTTTGATGAAATGCACTTTGACACCTGGATAAGAAGACTGGATGTAAGCCTCCGCAATGTCCAAAATAGTCCAGATTATCAGTTTGAGCAAGAAGTATTTAATCTATACTACAACAATCATCCAAGGACAAGGCAATTATCTGTTCAAGACCTTGATAGGATAAATCACAGAGTAGCTTTTGAGTTTTTTAAAAGTAGATTTGACTCAGCAAATGGTTTCAATTTCTTTTTTGTCGGTAATATTAGCCGAAATGATTTACATGACTACATCGAAAGATACATTGCACCATTACCAGGGCACAGAGTAGATACTACGATTGTTGATAGAGACATCAGTTTTAATCAAACTTCAGATAGGTCAAATGTATTTCATGGACAGGATGATAGAACAACCGCAAGAGTCATATTTACAAACAATTATAGATATGATTTCAGAGAAAATCTAAAGGTTACTGCGACAAATTTTGTTCTCAATGAAATGCTAATGGAAAATGTCCGTGAAAAAATGAGTGGAGTTTATGCAATACATTCTTTTGCTACTACAGAAAATGACCCGATACAACAAGTTGCTTTTAATGTAGCCTTTGGTAGCTCACCAGATAGAGTAGAGGAAATTTTAAGGGAAATCACCAGACAAATCAATATCATCATAAATAATGAGTTTGATGACATCTATCTAAACACCTTTAAAGAAACTATGCGACAAAGAATCACCAATAGACAAAGGACAAACAACTTCTGGCTTGACCAGATTGAAAATATGGTCTTTCACGACTTTCGGAGCCGTGATGTCTTAAATAGAATAGGTCATATTGACAATATCTCAAAAAGGGATGTGGTAGAGACAGCGAGAAGATACATTGACTTTGATAAAGAGCTGATTATTGTCCTGTTTCCTGAAAGCTATTGGTTTTATTATATGAGGTTTGATTGAATATAGATTTTTTTAACACAGAGATTTTGAGAGAAGACACAGAGCACACAGAGAAATTTGACAACAAGCTTGAAGAATCTTGAACTATACGAAATTTTCGGATAGTTTCGGAACAGATAAATCAGTTCCCTACAGAAAGAATAAGGAAAGAAGAAAATGAAAAACACCTCACTCCAAATTGAGTTAAAAACAGATTTAGAAAAATTTTTATCTGACCAGCTATCAAAGTATCCAAGGTCAGATTTATTAAAAGTTGACCTTCATTGTCATGACTGCAATAGTGATGAGCCAAGTGAGATAATAGGTCGTATTTTAAGAGTGCCAGAAACCTGGATACCTACAAAAAGGGTAGTGGAGGAGCTAAAAAGAAACGGAAGCGATTTAATCGTCATTACAAATCACAATAATACTCGGACCTGTTATGAACTTGAAAAAGAGGGTATAGATAATCTAATAGCTGCGGAGTTTAGCTGTTATGTCCCAGACTTCAATTTTACAATCCATGTCCTTGCTTATGGTTTTGATACTATTCAAGAAAACACACTAAATAAACTCAAAAATAACATTTATGATTTTCTTGAATATGCTTGTATCAATGATATACCTACTATTTGGGCACATCCTCTTTATCACTATATCACCGACAAAGTGATGTGTATGGAATTTTTTGAGAAGATGCTCTTGATATTTGAAAGATTTGAAATGCTCAATGGACAGCGAAATACATGGCAAAATATGTTGGTAAAAGAATGGGTAGAAAATACAACACCAGAAATCATTGATGACTTATCCAAAAAACACAATATCCATCCTAAAAAGTATTGTAAAGACCCTTATAAAAAAACATTTTCTGGTGGCTCTGACAGTCATTCTGGTTTCTTTGCTGGTCTGACAGGAACATATCTTTATATACCAGACCTTGAAAATAGAAAAAAGAAAGAAAAACTGTCAGACTTGGCTCTGGAAGCTATCAAAAATGGGAATATGTTTCCTTTTGGTTCACACGAAAATTCTGAAAAACTAACTATCACTTTTTTGGATTATGTGTGTCAGGTTGCTATAAATTTTAGTGACCCTGGTTTATTGAGAATACTGCTTCACCAGGGTAACACAAGTCAGAAAACGCTTTCTTTGATAATATCTAATGCTTTTTCTGAAATACAAAGGCACAAAATCACTACTACTTTTGTCAGGACCTTTCATAACAGTTTGCTCGGTAAATCACCTGCAATGATAAAAAAACTCATTGTAAAACCAGCATATAAGCCAGTTTTTGACGACATTACAAAAATTTCCAAGCAGCATCAAACTGAAAAAGAAATTATCGCAGAAGAATACTATAAAACTATATGTTCTATAAATTTACATCTTAATACGCTCCTATTTAATAGGTTTGAAAAAAAAATCTCTTCAAAGAAATGGGCAAAGCAATTTGAAATCTCAAATCTCGAAAATTTAGTAGAAAAGATAGAGTTACCCTCAAATATCAGAGCTTATGTAGATAAATCTGGGAAAAAGAAAAACAATCTCAATATAGGTGAGTTTTTTGATGGTTTACCCTTTCCTTTTCTGACTTCATTACTAATACTTTCAGCTCATTTTACAAGTGCGAAAGTATTGAATATGACACGACCATTTCTCAAAATCTTTTCAGAAAAACTTAATAAGTATACCTATCCTAAAAGAATGCTTTGGCTTACTGATACCTTTGGTGATAAAAATGGAGTTTCTATAACTATAAAAGCAATGCTTGAGGAAATAAAAAAATATGATTATCCAATCGATGTTCTCGTGTGTAGTAGTAAGCTCGAAAGTGAAGACCATCTGGTAGTTGTGAAGCCTCTTTATGAATTTACGATACCAAACTATCCAGACCAAAATATCTGTATCCCAAATTTTCTTGAAGTCCATAAACTCTTTCAAGATGGAGAATATGACCGCATACTTTGCTCGACAGAAGGGATTATGGGTGCTATTGCATTATATCTAAAACATGCTTTTACTGTGCATGCGAGTTTTTATATCCACACAGATTGGGTTATGTTTAGTCAGAAAGTCCTTAATTTTGACCAACACAATAGAAATAGATTGCGTAGATTTATGAGGTCGTTTTATGGTGCTTTTGATAAACTCTTTGTTTTAAACAATGACCAAAGAAAATGGCTTTGTAGTCGAGAAATGAATTTTCCAAAAGAAAAGGTAAGTCTCACGGCTCACTGGGTAAGTGAAATTTTTCAACCTGTCGAGACAACAAAAAAAGAAATATTTGGATTGGATGATGATAGACTCGTAATGCTTTATGTGGGTAGAGTCAGTAAAGAAAAAGGTGTCTTGGAACTACCAAATATCTACAGAAAAGTAAAAATGGCTCATCCTAATGTAGCATTGATTGTAGTCGGAAGAGGTCCTGTCTTTGATGAATTGAAAGAACTATTGCCAGAAGGTATCTATTGGGACTGGGTCAATCGTGAAAAATTACCCTCTATCTATTCAACTGCTGATGTTTTTGTGTTTCCATCCAAATTTGATACTTTTGCAAATGTTGTCTTGGAAAGCCTCAGCTGTGGAACTCCAGTTATTGCATACTCCTCTAAAGGACCAAAAGACATAATAGAACATGGAAAATGTGGCTATCTCGTAAAAACAGAGGAGCAAATGTGTGAAAGTTTGGTTTCATATTTAGGTAACCCAAAAGAACAAGCTCTATTTAGAAAAGCAGCTGTAGAAAGAGCTAAAAATTATGATAAAAATATCATAATGAGTAAATTTTTAGAGGATTTAGATTTGTAAAATAGTTTTCATGAAAATTAAATTATTTGTATAGGATAATGCTTAATATGGACAAATTGGGGATAATTGCAGGAAATGGCACAATGCCACAGGAGGTTATTGCACATTGTAAATCGACAAATAGAGATTTTTTTATGGTGGGACTTGAGCCTTATGTTTTACCAGAGACATTACACGATACACCACATATCTCTGCCAAGATAGGCGAGATAGGAAGGATATTTAAGCATTTTCATCTTAATGGGGTTATCGAAATAGTATTTGCTGGTGGTATACAGCGACCATCTCTAAAGGAATTGATACCAGACTTGGAAGGATTAAAATTGATGACTAAACTTGCTATAAAGAGAATGAGCGATGACAATGTCTTTCGTATACTTATTAACGAAATCGAAGCAAGAGGTTATAAGGTAGTAGGTGCTCACGAAGTAATGCCTCATGTATTGTTTGAACAAGGCAGTTATGGTTCAGTAAAGCCGAGTAAATCAGATATGGCAGATATCCAAAAGGGTGTCAAGGTAGCAAAGACAATGGGAGAACTTGATGTAGGGCAATCTTGCGTTGTTCAGGAGGGCATCATCCTTGCTGTAGAGGCACGAGAGGGAACAGATAACATGATAGATAGGGTAGCCGCACTAAAAAGAACTGGAAGACCTCCTATTTTGGTCAAAATAAAAAAGCCAGGTCAGGATATGCGAGTAGACTTACCAACAATTGGACCTAAAACTATGGAATATCTTATCAAAAATGGAGTGAAAGGATTGGCTGTAGAAGCGGGCAGCACTATCTTTTTAGAAAAAGAAAAAGTTTTGAAAATGGCTAATGAAGCTAAAATTTTTATATTTTGCAGTGATTTTGAATGATATGTGTTTTACTAACTCTTTTTATTACAAATGTCAACTCCGAGATAAATTTGCTGTCTATTAAACCTCACTATGCGACAGCCTCAACTCTTAGGTATTTGTTATACTGATATAGTTCTTTTTTAATACTTGCTAATTTTGTTTCTGCTTCTTGATTATCGACTGAACCTTTTTGATGTCTTCCTCTCGAATTCCCGTTCCTGGTGGCAGGTTCTTCAAGTCTTCCACCAGTCCTGGACAATCTTTCGGGTTCACTGCTTCCCCGCGTCCGTTCCTCAAGCTTATTCTGATTATTTCCCCGCTTTTCGTTTTGATTGGAAAGCTCATTGCGTCCTCCTTTATCTGTATTTGTTACAATTTTTAAAACTGGATTGTTTTTGTCAACTGCTATTTTCTCTATAGCTTTTAACTGCATTATTACACTTGGATTTTCTAATAGATAGTTATACACAGCCTCTTGAGATTGACCATAAAAATGAGTATCTACAAACTCTTTATTCTGTGAAAGACTATTAGCCATCTCATTCATAACCCTATTTATAGCAGGCATTATAAAAGGCATATCGTTCATAGCTCTACCAAAACTACCTAATACTTTCCAGATAAACCTACTTGCAGGGTGCATTTTACTTGTATCAAACCTATTTTGTGTCAGTCCAAGTTTACCTATAGCTGTAGATTGCTCTTTATCTAATACTTCATTTATCCAAGCATTACCGCCTTTTAAAAACTCTTGCCACTGCCCCTCTGTCAGTTTAGCAGGTTTCTTGCCTTGAACAATCATTGTTAAAGTATTTATAAATGGGTCTAATAAAAACGACCTACCCCCAGCTGACATAAAGTTTTTGACTATTGTTACAGGTGAAGATAAAAACTTAAAGTATATAAGCTGGTTAGCCCAGTCCCACATACCAGGTTTTTTTAACACTATTTTCTTTTTAGCTCTTTCTTTACCTTTAAAGAAGTCCTCAAAATCAGGTGTCATTAAGTCTGTTTCTGTTTTAAGCCTATTATTGATGTCATCTTGTATATCCTTAACATTCCCTATTTCTACTGCATTTTTTTTACTTCTTTCAAGTATTCTCTTTTGTAGTCTCGCATAGTCGGTCAAACTATTAGCATTTAAAGCGTCTTG
>Ga0099364_10002500_pt1 | contig 29237 bp, 29 predicted proteins | sample TergutTh196P3_FD_73070 | JGI IMG/M metagenome (GOLD analysis project Ga0099364, IMG submission 73070) | Microcerotermes parvus P3 segment gut microbial communities from Pointe-Noire, Republic of the Congo - Th196 P3 | ecosystem: Host-associated > Arthropoda: Insects > Digestive system > Gut ...
ATGGCAATAATCATTGAATAATCCTCTGTTCCGGTCATTTCTTTCATGGCACTCAGCGGAATGATTATCGCATTATTGCTGTCGGTCGCTGAAATAAAGGCAAAGTCATCTACGCCGGTAATTCCAATCACTCTAAATGTCTGCGTCACATAAGTTCTTTCTATTGCATTCCACACTGTAATATCAATCGACCCGCGTATCGGAATTTGATTTCGATACTGATCATACGCGATATTTTTTCCGATGACGACAACAGAGGTATCCCTATCGCTCAAAAAACTGCCTTCAAGCATAGGAACCCCCATCATCGCGTAATCTTCCGTGACGCCATAGACCACAAATTGCTTTTGTTCTCCCATGTAAGTGATGTCTGCAGCACCCATAAGCGCAGGAGACACTCCAATCACAGACCGCGAGTTTCTGATAATGTCGATTTGCCGGTCAAAAAAGATATTTTCTTTTTGAGCGAAAATGATAATATAGCTGGAATCGGTTGACAAAAGCTGATCTTCAAAGTATGTGCCAAGGCTTGTTCCAAGGGTAAATATGGAGACGACAGCGGCAATCCCTATGATGACGCCAAGCATTGTCAGGGCTGAACGCAGTTTTGAGCTTTTGAGACTCTCAATAGCCATTTTCATGCTGTATGAAATATTAATCATATTTTCGTTTCCCTCCTTTCCCCTTTTTATTTTGCCCTCAATGCGTCAACCGGATTCATTTTTGCAGCACGGTAAGACGGCTGGGCACCTGCCAAAACACCGACCGTTACAGATAAAGCAATTCCAAAAATAACGCCGGATATTGGAATAGCCATGGCAATTCCCATTACCGAAGCACCAATGTAAGCCACAAGAAGACCCAAAATTGTTCCGGCAGTTCCGCCAAGCAAACTAATAATAATGGCTTCCGTGACAAACATCAGCAAAATGTCGTTTGGCGAATATCCCAGTGCTTTGAGCGTTCCGATTTCTTTTGTCCTTTCCGTCACCGTCACAATCATAATATTCATAATGCCGACAGCACCGACGACAAGCGAAATTCCGCCAACGGCAATCAAAAACCATGTCAGCGTGTTTGTAATCGTTCCCACGGTCTCAATCATTTCGGCTTGGTTTACCATCATAAACGGGATTTTTTCATCATCATCCAGATCTCTGTCTGAGACACCTAAACTTCTGGCAAGCCTTTGTTTAATGATATCCGAGGTTTCGTTGAGGCTTTCACGAGAATCAGCCATGGCATAAATTGTCGGATAATCCTCTCTTCCAGTCATATCCTGCATGACTTGGATTGGAATAATAATCATGTTGTTTTCTTGATTGAATGTCAGAAGATTCATTTCATCCGATCCGATAATTCCTTTCACCCGAAACGTTTCTGTCACATATTGCCGAGTATATTGATTGTAAAGTGTGATTTGAATTGTACTCCTCGAATTGATTTCTGATCTGAAACTATCTTGCGCGATATCTTTTCCAACGACGGCAACATACATATCGTTGTTTGAAATAAAGCTGCCATCGTACATTGGCAGTGATAGAATTTCGGTGATCTCTTCCGTCATGCCATCTATCGTAAAATTTTTTTGTTCATTTCCATATGTTACAACGCCGCTGACATCATTCATCGGGACAACCGCAACAACTCCCGGTGCATTTCTTATGATATCAATATGCTGATCATGAAAAAGATTTGGCCGAGAAGCGGCAATGGTAATATAATTCGATGCCTGTGTATCGAATTGTTCTGTAAAATATCCTGTAAATGTACTTCCCAAGGCAAACGTTCCGACAACAGCTGCAATACCGATGATGATTCCCAAAGCGGTCAATGCTGTCCGCAGTTTAGCGCTTTTTAAGCTGGAGACGGCCATTTTGAAACTGTATGCCAAGTTAATCATTTTTTCGCATCCTTGAGTTGCAGCAATTTTTCAAAAGTTAAGATAAAAATAACGAATAAGAGTAAGAGCAAGAATAAAAGAAAATAAAAAGAACAATAAGAAACGGGTGTCACTTCTTATTGGTCTCGTTTCTTACATATTTTTCTTTTTTCGGTTCTGCCATTTTTGCTGAAGATTTCCCTTTTGAAGTTTTAAGTAGCTGATCAAAGTCATGTTTTTCTTTTTCTTCAGGAAATAATTAGAGGCGGCTGCAACTATTAGTATCAAAACAACCAGGAGGATGATATTTGTTAAACTAAAAACAGATCGCTGCGTTGACGCCGTTCCGAGTTTTAATGCGACTTCGTCTTCGTGCGGGTTGTCGCCGTTGTAATAAACGGTTGTAAACACTGCGGTATCATTTGAAGCACCGTATTGGTTGATTGTGAATTTCGCAGTGAACAAATCACCGGATTTCATATCCCCGATATAGTATTCCGTCGGGTAAAAAGTGGCTCCTTCAGCCATCGGAATGACCGTAACGCCTCGAACCGCACCCTGATGGTAATTTACAATATCTATTTCAACAACTCTTGACAAACCGGATGTACTCGGCTGCTTGGATTGAATGGCTCGAATCCCGGTTGAATCAACTTTTAATTCAATGTTTCTTTTGATGTTAAATTCGTAAGAGCTGGCGGTGACGTTTAATGTTAAAAGATATGTGCCGTCAGGCGTATCCTCAGGAACGCTGACGCGAAACGGAATTGAAATGTCGTCCCCGGGCGCGATGATTCCTAAATCATTGATCGGTTCGCTTTGAACGATAATGCCGTCTTTGGAGTACAAGCTGGCGGATTGAACGCGCGCGTTTGTCGAATAGCTTTGATTCATGATTGAAACACTTGGAGCCGTTGCATTATTTTTTAATGTGACCCAAACAATCCCTTCATCTCCGGGCATGAAAACTTCTGGGCTGCTTGACACACTGTCAACAATGAGTGTTCCGCGATTGGTTGTATTGACAACACCACCGATGCTGACTGTGAAATTTTTCTCAATCCACGAAGTGTTGTTGATATTGTAGCGAATTGTTAAGTCACGTGGTCCGTTTGGTGCATCTTTGTCAACATACATGATAAATTCAGTATATTGTTTTGAGCCGGGATATATTTCCTTATATGTTCTTGATGATTCTGCCGTGCTTGCAGAAAAGGGGGCTTTTGGAACAACCTGAACCGTTACATTTTCAACTCTTTGTCCGCCGGTATTTTCAATTTGAACCCAAAAGCGGACTTGCTCTCCGGCTTGAACCGGATAGGGGTCTTGGTCAATCATTGTTATATTTATCGATGCACTTGCACATCCTGCGATTGCTAAAAGAATCACCGATGCAGCAAATATTTTAAAAACCGCATTGAAATAATTTTTTTTCATTTTGTCACCCTAAACATAATAACAAATTTTTAATTCCTATCTTCTTTCTTTGTATATATAGTCTTGCTCTCTCTTTTTTTTCGCAAAATGGTTTTCAATAGAATTTCTCTTTTGGGTCATTACATTTTTTTAAAGGAGATTTTCTGCTGTTTTCCATGATTTGCGGACATAATCGGGGAAATTTTGATTATCGGTAGCGTATTTTTCTAAGAACTGCCGGGTTTTTTTATCGGAAGAATATCCGCTTCCAAAGTCAACGCCTTCTTTTTTCTTAATTTCTTCAATCAATTCGTCTCGGCGCACTTTTGCGATGACAGATGCGGCTGAGACGGCAATATTTGTTGCGTCCGCCTTGTGTTTTGAAATAAATTCTATTTTTTCGGCTTCTTTTGGGAATTTTTTGGCGTATTCCTCTTTGACGCGGCGGGCAAATCGTTCTTCCAAAACATCAATGGAGTCCAATATGACGGTGTCAAATGATATTTTTAAAGACATCTCCTCCATCACTTTTGAAAAACAAAGAACCATGATGTCGTTCATTGTCATGATTTTTCGAAGGTCATCGATTTTTTTTGCTTCAATTTCATAAATATAGTAGGCTTCGGCGTATTTTTTGACAGAAACGGCAACCTGTTCTCTTTTTTTTGCCGACAGCTTCTTGGAATCATCAGCGCCTAAGATTTTAAGTTTCTTTTCCTGCTCTCCTGTCACGCAGACGCCGGCAACACACATCGGTCCGATCACGGGACCTTTTCCGGCTTCATCAATTCCTAGTTTTATAACCGTCATCTTTTTTCCTTCAAACTTATGATTTGTTTTGAAGATTTAGTTCTATCGCTTTTTACGGCTGTACTCGATCCGTTGTGATTCGTGCTGCATGAAAATGGGAAAAGCCTTTTGACCTTTAATTTTGAATTGAAAGTTTATTTTCTGTGATATAGGCCTGCAACTATTTCAATAGTCATGTTTTACTATTATGATAGTTGTATTAAAAGCTTTCCTCTTAATTATGATTTCAATCATTTGAGCTTTGAAACTTCTTTTTTTAATAAAGTTTTATAGGAAGAACAATCTATTACGTTTTTTATGTCTCGCATTATCCCGGAAGGTGAGCGTTCATCTGAACCGCTTGATACGGAAAATATTATCCATCATCCCGATATGGTTCGTGCGAATGAGTGGATCGTTTCGGATTATGAAATTCCAAAACGCAAAATTTGTATTTTTGTGCCGTGTTCTAAAAAAAAACCCTATCATACAAGCCCGTCTCATCAAAAGTTTGATGAAATTATTTTTTCCTTGCTTACAGAGGAAGATGTTCATGTCGTGACTTTTGGAACGTGCGGCGTTGTCCCAAGGGAACTTGACGTTGAATATCCTTTCATGGATTATTCTTTCATGATGGGGCAGTGTAATATTGTAAAGGTCAAAAGAGATTTCTTAAAAACAGAAACCAAGCGGCTGTCTGAATACTTAGTCAAAACAAAAGACAATTATGAATGCCGCATTGCTTATTGTATCGGGGATTTCAGAGACGCCATGATTCAGGCAGCTGAACAGACACAAATTCCGATAACCGTTGTTCCAAAAAGCGAAACGATTGAACAAAATATTCAGCCGAATAAAAAATTCATTTTTAACAGTCTCTCATGCTCGGATTATTTGGCAGATTTTGCGGCGGCGATAACAGATGCGATGAAGCAAGTCGGATTATCACACTCAAAGAATATTTCTGTTCAGGGTGGCGGCGAAGATACGAATGATATGGAATGGTACGATCTTTAAAAATACCCTGTTCTTTATTTCATTTTCCAACTCTTGTTTTTTCAAATCCGGCAATCATTTTTAATTCATTATTTAATTAAGCAATTGAATTGTTAATAAATAGCTTTTTCTAACATTATTCGAATATTCCATTTTAACTTTTCAATTATTTAATTAAGCAATCGAAAATAGTTAATAATAGTTTTTTCTAATATTATGCGACTATTCCGTTTTGGCTTTTATTGATTTTGGAGGATCTCAATATGAAATCATATTTAGTTGATACCATTTTTCTTTCTGATAAACGAAAAAAACTTCTTCTTCTCCTTCTTGAAGGACCTCAAACATCGGATGATATCAAAGATAAATTGAATGTAAACTGGGGCGCTATGATCCCCCAAATTAAAAAGTTGGAAGAGTGGAATTTGATCACAAACAAGGACCGTATTTATTGTTTGACGGACATGGGACGTGCCATTGCAAACAATGCCAAAAAATTGCTGGATATTTTATGTGTTTATGAACATAATCATAAGTATCTTGCAACACACGATTTATCTGGTATTCCACCGGCTCTTTTAGATCGAATCGGAGAAATCGGACCATGCAGTTTGATTGAATCTGATCTCGCACACGTTTTTGATGCCAACAAAGATGTTGTTGACGCTATGAAAAATGCAAAATTCTGTGTCACGCTTTCAAATTTTTTCCAGCCGCAGTACAATAAAATGTATAACCAGATGATTAAAAACGGCTGTGATTTGACGCTGACTTACTCTCAATCGGTTTATGAGAGAATTATTTCAGAATACGTTTATGACGGCACCTCTGAACTCGATGATGTTAAATTCTTGAACTGGAAACAGGCTAAATTTTATGTCATTCCGGAAGGACTTGAAATTACTGAAATTTCCGTGACAAACGACATTGCTCTTTTAGGGCTTTTTGACAGTGACAAACGCTTTGATTCCCGCTATGTTTTAAGCGTTGGCGAAAGTGCACGGAAATGGGGAATGGAATTATACAACCATTATATAAAACGCGGAAAAAGGATTGAAACGGAAATTAAAGATTAAACTGATTTTACTTTCATGACATAAAACACGGAAAAAAGATTGAAACGGAAATTAAAGATTAAACTGATTTTACTTTCATGGCATAAAACATGGAAAAAAGATTGAATTAGAAGGTAAAAATTAAGTTGATTTTACTTTCTGTTCAATTTTCTGATTTTTGATCAATTCCCTGCACTTTTCTAAATCTTCGGGGGTATTGACATTCATTGCCAACCGTATATCATTTAATATGTAATTGTAATCCGGTTGTTCATTATCAATGTCAGATGCATCCAAAATGTTCACGCCGGTTGGTACAATCAGTTTGGTATCTTTGTGAAAAACGGTATCGGGGCGAACTCCAATTTTTTTGCAAAGCGCAATTGGAACATAAACGGAAAGTGCGGGCTCTTCACATTGGTCATATTTTAAAATGACGTCGTCAATGATGTCGGCTTCAATCAAAGGAAGATCGCACATGACAACCATAATCGGACCGATCACATTGGTGGATTTGATTGAAAAAATCATGTCTTGAACATAATTGCCTTCAGCAGCTTCAATTATTTTTAAATTTTTGTAAGTGCTTTCAATAAGACTTTTCGTCTGCAGAGTGGCTTTTGTTACAGAAACAAATATCCTGTCCACATATTTCGAGTTTTGAAGGGCTTGAATTATGTAAGAGATTAAAGGCTGCCCTTCTAAGTCCACGCATGATTTTTCTCCGCATCCGAGACGCTGCGCTAAGCCGCCTGCCATGATTAAAGCATCCATGGCATGCCTCCAACGAGATATAAGACGGTTAATGCAATGGCTGCAATGGCAACAACGCGCCCGACTTCGTTGCTTGTTCCAACGCCGTCACCGCTGAGTCCTTTAAAATGTCGGTTGCTGGCGTTTAATATGATGAATGCTGAAATTGTTGCGGCAATCAAAGCAATGAATCCGGCAGCACCCAATAATAATATTGATACGGCGGTTGTAAAGATGATTCCAATCATAAAATTTGTCGGTGTTCCGCCTTTGATCGTCATGGACCCAAGTCCTTCTTGAAAAGGTTTTCCAAAGGTTGCAATGGTTAACATGGCTTGTTTTCCATTGGTTTCAGCAACAGCGACTGTTAATCCGATAAATGACGCCATTTTTAAAGCATCGATCATACCGGCAGAGAGATTTAAATCGGACAGGCTGGACGCAACGATTCCAAATATTCCCAAAATATATGGAGCGATCTCCTCGGAATTTATGACAAAGACTGCGGCATTTTCAAGAGTGGTTAAGGAAGAATAAAATAAAAGCAGAAATAAGCCGGCGAAGGCAACGCCGCCGATTCCGATAGCCATGTCTTTGAGCGCTTTTCGCTTCTTTTCTAAAGATCCGTGAGCGGTCATTCCATCTCCCATGTCGGCAATACCGTCTAAGTGGTTAAACCAAACGATACCGTAGGTTGCAATCATGATTGCGATTATTGTTAAAGGGGTCGGTAGAACCATTTCTAAAATAAAAGCGGCTGCTCCGATAATTAAACCAAGCAAAAAACCGACAATCGGGTACATGTAAAGACGCTTCATTAAAGCATCAATGCCTTCCATTGTAATGCCGACCGGAATCACAGATAAAAATCCGAATCCGGCTTTAAAGGCATCCCAAAGTGTCATTTCTTCTCCTCCAACTCAAAAAGGGCGCGCGAATACATGTTTGCAGAAACGCCACCCAAAAGACCGCCGATAATGTCATCCATAAACGGGCCCAAATTTTTCAAAATACCGGGCTTGTTTTTATCAAATCGAACGAACTCGAATTTTCCTTTGTTTCCGGCAATGTATCCGGCAATCGTTTCTCCCAAAACTTCATCGGCAATAATGAATGATAAGTCTTTTTCAAATGATTTTTTGCTGATGCCGGGGAGTGTTCCGTTTTGTCCTTCTTCTTCAAGCAAGAGACCGGCATAAATCAAAAGCTGAAGATTCGGGTCACTGACGGCATACTTGAATTCTTTTCCAAAAACAGATTTGGCTTTTTCAAGGGTTTCAATTCCCGGATGCGGGACATAAAATTCCATGGCGGTTTTTTCCAAATCCTCATAAGAGATTCCGCAATCGTTTAAAAGATTGATAATTGTCAAAGATGCTTCTTCTTCGATGTGATCCGGCTGATCCTTTTTAAAACCGTCGTTAACATTTGATAATTTCATACAACTCCTCTTTTTGTTTGTCAGTTTTCTTCTTATGCTTTCCTTTTCTTATAAAAATGTAATTAAATATCCTTTAATTAAATACCCGATTCCGCCGATAAAGATGCATCCGATTGTGGCAGTTAAAAGAGATGATACCATAATCAGCATAGATGCTCTGGTAATATCTATTGACTCGGGGTCTTTGTATTGATTTCCGATGACGTATGTGTCGGGTTTTTCAAGGCGGACACTTAGTGTTCCTGCGGCGGCAGCCATCGGCCATCCGGAATTTGGAGATGAGGTTGCTTTGTTTTCAGCCATAGCCAGTTTCCATCCGGCTGCCGGATTGTATTTTTCCATATTGCCGACAAACAGATTTGAGACGGCGGCGCCGATAAAAAAAATAATCGGTGAAATGCGTGCCGGAATCCAGTTTAAGACATCATCGACTTTGGCAGAGAACCAGCCAAGGTTGATGTATTTTTCAGTTTTATAGCCGATCATGGAATCAAGTGTGCTGGCGGCTTTAAAGAAATAAGCGGCGATTAATCCGAAGGGTCCGAATACGATGAAAAAGAAAATCGGAGAAAGGATGGCATCAACATAATTTTCAGAAACGGATTCAACAACGGCTGAATAAATTTGAGGTTTTGTCAATTGGGATGTGTCGCGGCTGACGTATGTTTTTAATTCGTCTCGGACAGTTTCAATGTCGTTCATCATCATTTTTTGAATTTTTTTTGCCGGCTGAACCATACATTTTATGGCAAAAGTGGCTTTTAAAAAGACCGCTTGAATGAGTATCCCAACAATATACGGCATAAATGAGGCATGTGCAATGATTAAGACAATTGCGGCAATTGATATGGAAAAGCCGATGACGATTAAAGCCATGAATGTGCCGTATATTTTTCGATGAGCTGCAGGCGCTTTTTCTTTGAGGAAGGCAATGAGTTTTCCAATCCATACGACCGGATGAATTGCAGCCGGAGGCTCGCCAAAGATAATATCCAATAATACTGCAATTTCAAGAATCAAAATCAAGTCAAATGGATTATAATTCATAATATTTGAGAGAATTTGCGCCCATTCTATAACCATACACATTCACTCTGAAGCAAAACATTTTTGAAATCGGGAATTATTCGGCATGCTTTCCTTTTTTTGATTTCCCTGCTTTTTTATTTTCTTCTCTTATTTTTCGGCAAAGGGCGAGAACTTTTTCCTCATCTCTTTCTTCCAGTATCGGCTGAATGATTTCTTCTCGTTCTCGTCTTATTATTTCTTCGGTGTCATTGTCTTCTAAGAGTCCGTTCATCATTTTATCGACAACGCTTGGGATATGGGGGATGTAGCAGTCCACACAGCTCCAGACGTCGCCGTTTCCTTTTGAGCTTTTGATAAATTTGCCGCCGCTGCGTTCGTCTTTGCATGGATAAAAGGGGCAATAGCAGAATGTACAGTCTTGTCCTTCAAAATGGCAGGGATAGTATTCACACGTTTCGCGCTTGTTTTGCACAAGCCCGCTTCTGTGGGTGTCTAAGGCGGATTTCAGTTCATTGCTTGCAAAATCTTTTGCCCAGTCGTTAAAAACTTCTGAAACGGTTTGGATAAATCTTTCATTTTCAGAGCGGACTCTGACGGCGATTCGGACATAGTTTTCGCCAAGTCCTGCAAACGAAACGCAATTTCGAATGAGGATGCCGTGTTTTGCAAAACGCTCGACAAGTTCTGTTGATTTGACGGTTCGTTTGCTGATGTCGATAAGCAAAAAGTTGGTTGTGGCGACGCCCGGTTCAAAACCCCAAATTTTGGATAGTTCTTGTTTTAAAAATGCGGCTTCTTTTAGGATTAATTCTCTGGATTTTTTCAAGTAGTCACTGTTGACGCCGCCTTTCATCGACAATAAAGCGACAGCGACTTTTTCTTGAAGCGGGCTGATGTTCCATGCCAATCGCGCATGATTTAATGCTTCCGCAATTTCGCTGTGCGCGACTCCAAAGCCAAGGCGAATGCCGGGGATTGAAAAGCATTTTGTCAAAGAGCGCATGACAAATACATATTTGTTGGCGGCAGCCAAATCACAGATGCTTTGGTCGGGGTCGGCAAGTTCAATGAAAGCTTCATCGACAAATAAAACCGTTCCTGTTTTTTGGCATTTTTCAGCCAATATCTCCAAGTTTTCTTTTTGGAGAAGAACAGCGGTCGGATTGTTTGGGTTGCAAACAAACAAAATTTTAGCGCCAATGCTTGCGAGTTCTTGTTCGGTGATTGTTTCAATTTTTTCCATCGGGATTGAAACAATTTCTGCATCTTGAATCCGGCATTGAATTTCATATTCGCCAAACGTCGGGCAAGGAATGATAACCTTGTCGCCGGCGTTTAAAACGCATTGGCAGAATAAGCGAATGATTTCGGTGGAACCGTTTCCGGGGATGATATTTTTTTCATCCACTCCATCTGTATTTAAGAAAAATGCGGCCGCTTTTCTAAATTCAATATAGCGATTATCGGGATAGTTGTATGAATCAAAATAGGCTTCTTTTGCCAATTTCAAAAAATCTAAACCGTATTCGGGATGGTCAAAAGGCGTTTTGAACGGATTTAAATTGGCGCTGAAATCAAGGATGTCTTCTTCACAGAGCCCGTATTTTTCGGCGTTTTCTTTAATCAATCCGCCATGGAAGCAGCTTTTGAAATTTAAAATATGATTTTTTAACGGACCAGCCGGATTTTTCGCCATGGATAATCTGAAAGCTAATAATGCTTAAATCTATATTAATCTGTCCGTTTGAATCATTTTAATTGTTTTTACGTCGTTCGTTTTTGAAAATTTAGCTTTTTTAACTCCAATCCTCTTTATTTTTTATGTAGGTAAATTTTTATGGCGACCGCTGCTGTTAAATCGGCAGCTCAAATGAATAATAAAAAAGAGATCGTTTTTGAAAAGGAACAAACAAAATTAAACAAAATAAAAAAACAAAAAGAAAAATGAATGATGATTATCTCATCATCATGGCTTTTGCTTTGTCTTTGTCGACAATGATGTAGTCTTTTACGGCGCTGACGGCACTGAACGGGACTAATATATTGTCTTCTTCTTTTCTGTATTTTGAGGTATCAACGCCCTCGCTTGGACAAATCACCAAATCGGTAATGTTTCCGGTTTTGGCATTGATATAGATGTCTTCTAATGTTCCGAGTTCTTTGGCGTCTGTTAACATGATTTTCTTGTTGTCAAGAAGGCGCTTTGCATGGTATTTCATTGTCTTTTCCTCTTTGAATGGATGGTTATATGTTTATGTGAAAGTTGGGAATTGTTCATTCTTACTTGTATTAAAATCCCTTTTATTTTATATACATTTTCATTCATAGCGTTCTTTTCGGATCGTCGGTTTTATTTTATTTCATTTTATCTGTACGCCATGAAATAATCGTCATCATGTCTGTCTTTTTGTTTGATGTAGTCCGCCATTTTCTCATATTGTTCATTGAGATCTTCGCCGATGGTGGGTCTAATTTCTTCCAGCGCTTTTTCAAAATGAGCAAACGTGATCGCTTTCGCGTCGATATCTTCACGAAGCGCAATCATGACGGCTTCGCGGCAGACGGCTTCAATATCGGCTCCTGTGTATCTTTCCGTGATTTCTGCCAAATCTCCAATGCGGACGTCCTCGGCAATCGGTGTGTTTTTCAGATAAATTTCAAAGACAGCTTTTCGGCCTGCAAAATCAGGCGCGCCGACATAAACCAATCGGTCTAACCGGCCGGGGCGAATCAAAGCAGGATCCAGTATATCCGGGCGATTTGTTGCGGCGATGATGAAAACATCTTTGAGGCGTTCAATGCCGTCCATTTCAACAAGCATTTGATTTAGAGCGCTTTCTGCAACTGAACGTGTTCCAATGGAGCTGCTTTCGCGTATCGTTCCAAAAGCGTCGATTTCGTCAAAGAAAATGATTGTCGGAGAGGCTTGTTTGGCTTTTCTGAAAATTTCCTTGACGGCTTTTTCAGAGTCACCGACCCATTTTTGAAGCAATTCCGTGCTTTTGATGCTGATAAAACTGGCATCCGATTCATGTGCGATTGCCTGAGCCAGCATGGTTTTTCCGGTTCCCGGGGGACCGTAAAGCAAAATTCCGGAGGGCGGCTCAATTCCGAATTTTTGGAATTTTTCAGGATACTTAAGCGGCCATTCCACGGTTTCAATAATTTGCTGCTTTACGTTTTCTAAGCCGCCGATATCTTCCCAAGACACTTCCGGAATTTCAACAAAAATTTCTCGAAGGGCTGATGGCTCACTGTTTTTCAAGGCGCGGTCAAAGTCTTTGTTTGTGACGACAAGCGTTTCTAAAATTTCGTCACTCAAATTTTCATCTAAATCAACGGTTGGTGCGATTCTTTTGACAGCGTTTAAGGCGGCTTCCCGACAAAGTGCAGCCAAATCGGCGCCGACATAACCTTGTGTTTTGGACGCCAATTCTTTAAACAGCGTTTTGGCATTCAATTCATATTGTTCTTTTGCAGCCGCCAATTTTTTTGTCAGATCGGCAATTTGTGTCTGCTCGGTTTGCGCTTCTTCATCCAGTGCATCAGCGTCTTTTTTCTCTTCTTTGGCTTTTCGAAAAGCGGCTTCCAGCCGTTTCATTTTCGGATAGCCTTCCAAAGGCATCGCACGGGCATGAATTTGAATGATCTCTTCTCGACCGGCAGCATCCGGCGTGCCGATTTCAATTTCCCGATCAAATCTGCCCGGGCGGCGCAGCGCGGGATCAAGGGAATGAATCCGGTTGGTTGCGGCAATCACAAAAACCTGTGCGGTATCCATCATGCCGTCCATGACTGTGAGGAGTTGTGAGACAATTCGGCGCTCGACTTCTCCTGATTCTTCTCTTTTTGCGGCGATGGAATCAATTTCATCAATAAAAATAATTGACGGTGCATTTTTCGCGGCGTCGGCGAATAAATTTCGAATCCATTCTTCGCTTTGACCGTAGCCGCCTTTCATAATTTCAGGACCGGCAATATAATAGAAATTTGCGCCGATTTCATCAGCAACAGCGCGAGCGATCATCGTTTTTCCGGTCCCCGGGATGCCGTACAAAATAAGTCCTTTTGGGGGGCTGATTTTCAATTTTTTAAATAATTTCGGCTGCTTCATGGGAAGTTCAATCGCTTCTCGAATTTCAACCAGTTTATCTCCAAGCCCGCCGATGTCTTCGTAGGATACATGTTTTTTGCGGTAGCCGACAACGCTTTTTTCAAACGAAATCAGTGTCTCGTCTGTAATGACGACCATGGATTTTGAGGGCGTCACTTGTGTTACCATAAATTCAACTGTCTGTTTTTTCATTTCCGGCTGAGAGTCGTCACTGATTTCCAAAACATCCTTTCGAATCGGCACAATATCTTCTTTGACCAAATAGCGTTCTCTGATGTTGTATTTGATGCGTTCTTCCATTTCTCCTGTGATATGGAGTTTTTCTTCTTCAAGCGGCGCGATTGTTATTTTTTTAGCGGGAACGATTTTTGCTTTTCGAAGTGTGACACGGTCGCCGATAGAGACTTTTGCATTGTATCGAATAAACGTATCAATGCGAACCGTATCCTCCATCAGCCCTTCTAAAATGTTTGCTTTCCAGACACGTGCAACCGTTTTTCTCTCCCCTTCGATTTCAACCGCTTCACCGACAGAAACGCCAAGCATTCCCATCACATCAAGCGTCAGCGGGATAATTCCTTTCCCAAAATCATCCGTCGGATAAACTTTTTCAACCATCATTTGAAGTTCATTGACCTTTCTGACTGCCGGTTTTTCAATCGGCTCAACTTCTTCCGCTTCGATTATCATATTTTTTTTCATAGGATTCCCGCTTTTTTTTAAAGAAAATTTTGACATAATACTTTATTCTGACATTTAATATAATGTATATATAATGTATCTTCTTATCCAAACATTTCGTTTTAATTTAATTGTCATAACTATTGTTTATGTTCATATATGACGCTTTTTGTTGTTTATCTTTTTTTTTTGGTAAACTATAAAGCACATCCGAACAATGATTCATTCACATCTCCAAATTATTAACATCTATTAACAACATCTTATTAACATCCAATTGCCTATCTATTATCTACCATTACGTCTTTCGATCATTAAAATTCAAATTATTCTCTCATAAAATGATTCATTATGACATCTTCCAAATCTTTAAAACCCAAATCCTCTCCCTTTAAAAATTTTGATCCCGCGGCGGCTGAAAAGAAAATTTGCCGCTTCATTCAAAAAGAGGTTCAAAATTCGGGGGCAAATGGCGTTATTTTGGGACTCAGCGGCGGAATCGACTCGGTGCTTGTTGCCGTTCTTTCTGCCAAAGCGTTGGGATCAAAAAAGGTATGTGCCCTTTTTTTCTATGTGGCAGACAACAAAGAAGAAAATGCAGTTTTTGAATCCGACGATTTTAGGGATGCTTTCGCTCTTTCTGAGTCTCTTTGCGTTTCGTTTGAAAAGATAAATTTAGGCACACTTTTCAAATCTGCTCAAAAAACGCTTGTTATAGCAGATAATGCCAATGCAAATACCAATGGTAATACCAATGCGAATACCAATACGCATCCACTCTCTCCGGTTTTATCGGGAAATTTGGTATCACGTCTTCGTATGTCTCTTTTGTATTATTATGCCAATCAATAGAATCTTCTTGTTATCGGCACAAAAAATAAAACCGAACGACTCACAGGCTACTTTACAAAATACGGTGACGGCGGCGTTGATTTAGACCCGATTGCCGATCTTTATAAAACGCAAGTCCGCATTTTGTCAAAATATGAGAACCTTCCCGATGCCATATTAAATAAAATCCCCTCTGCCGGTTTTTGGAAAGGGCAATCGGATGAAGCCGATTTTGGAATGAGTTATGAGCAGTTGGATACCCTTTTGTTTGAACTCAAAGAGAAAAAAAGCAAAGGGCAAACAAAATCGGTCGAAGAAATATTCGAAAAGGCAAATCTATCTTTTGAACAGTATGATTCTGTTTGTCGGCGGCTAAAATCTGCGAAGCATAAGCAAAGGATGCCGAAGATGCCGAAAATTTAACCGCCAATTCGAAAACCAATGACATCGGCTCTTGACAAATTTATCACCCATTTTATAAAATATGATTTTACAATTTTTTCCATCGGCGGCAGTATATTCCAAAATTGTGATTAAAGAAAAATGATGTTAGGTTTAGGACAAAAAAACAACGATGAATACATACTACAAATTAAAAAATAAACCGTTATTTGAAGAATACAGCATTAAAGACTTCAAATTTGACAGCTTGCACAAAAAAGATAATAAATTGCTTGGATTTCTTTGAAAACGTTTGATTTCGCATATGTATGAGCTTTCGTGCAAAGTCACTATTAAAAAACTTTATTCCAAAATTGCTCTCGATCCCAATTTCGTGGAAAACCCATATTTTTTTCATCAACAAAAGGATGTTTTTGAAACAACGTTTTTAATTTATCTCTAAAATTATTTGAAGGCTCTATGATATCTAACAAATATTGAATACAGCAGATGGGTGCATAAAGTTTATTGGGGTTTGAAGGGTAATTTGTAATTAAACTTTTTGATAAAAAATTATTTATCGGTTGTGTTTTGTTCCATGAAAACATATTCACAGGAATTGATTTATTCCATAACCTGCCATGGTGCGCACAAATATTCCGAATAATAGAAAGTCCGTGAATCCACTCACTAAAAAGATCGGTTTTATTAACTCCAAAACTCTTTGCTGTGTTTATTTTACAGCTATCCAGATTCTCTTTTAAATCTTTATATATTTTCGAAAGTTGCCCTATGCTCATAATCTCAAAACACATCCAACATGCGGGGATTTGTGGGTCTGTATATTTCCCCTAATAATGACTTATAAACGGTTCATTTTTATTTCGGTTTAAACTCTCCTCTAATTTTGTCCTAAACTCATTGCAAGCTTGTGGATTTTTAAAATATTTTCCATCAATATGCCAATGGCTGCCATGAACGAAAGCATAGCTGTTAAGTATTTGTGTCCTTACAGAAATTTCTATTTTTGCAATTTCGTTGAAGAGTAACCCTCTTAATTCTTCATCAAAAGAATATATATCAAAAACATTTTCAAAATTTATTGGCCTATTTGAGTGTTTTTTAAATAAATAGGTGTACCCACTAAATCTATAATAGCTATTATATGAAAAAAAAGATTCGGCTTTAGATTTAGCTTCTTCATCACTAAAAATAATACCTTTTTTTTCTAATGCTTTAATTTGATCAGAAATTGACAAGGCCGGTTTGCTATATACAGTCATAAAAATCAAAATAAATTTACCGGATATAATCCGGTAAATTTTGAAATGACCTAATAAGCATCTTAGAGTGGCTCATTAGGTGCTATTAGTGTTAAATTACAATTAAATAGTATTTATATGTTGCGACATAGGAGTATTTGCACGAAAACCAACCACACTTTTGGATTTTTCGTACAATTTCCAAATAAATGTACGGAAAGGTAGGTTATCCTTTCAGATAGCCTAACGAACCATCATGTTTCTCCTTACCTCATCATATTGTAAGTAACAATTAACATAAAAACATTGCACATTCATTTTCCTCTCATCATCGACATTTTTAAATTCCTTATCGTCATTTCATCTATTCAGGTCATCCTTTTGTCCCCATACTTTCTCCTGCACATCAAAAATCTTGTCGTCGATTATCGACGTAAAAATCGTTTGAATGTGTAATTTTTTCTCAAATCCTATATAAATGACCACAAAACTTTAATACCCCCATTTGCAGTTTAATCAACTGTATAAGCTCGGGTATGTGGAGTTATGTAAAAATTCAGAAACCCTTCTGAATTTTACCCGTTTGAATCAATTTCGACAATTTGTTAAAATTCTTTCAATCAACCACGAATCCCGCGTTTACCATTATAAACATGGAGGAAACAATATGAAAATGAAATACTTATTAGTTGCATTAGTCGTCCTTCTTGCTCTCGCCGGAGTTGCCGCAGCTGACAGCTCTGTTGAAATAAGAAGCACGGTTCTCGACTATACTGCTTTGGCGACTTCATCGCCCTTCGATGAAATCACTGCACTCGATTGGGCAGGATTTTACTATAATTTAGATGATGGCCTTGGTACAGAAACCATGACGTTTGTACCTGTTGCTACAAATAAACTCACTATTGACTACCACACCCAGCGTGAATACATTGATTACGCTTTTCCAAATTGGACAGATGGTGGTTCACCACCCGTTAAGCTTCAATACGCAATAATCGGTTTCTTTGCTGAACCTTATGTTGCACTCAACGGAAACGCAAACAAGATTGCACCGCTCGTCATTGACAGCAACGACAAATTCGTTTTGGGCGTTGGTCAAGAATTAGACATCGGTTACGGCTATTCAATTATGGCACAACAAATTGATGTGAACGGTAACAAAGCTTACCTTCAACTCATGAAAGATGGTCAAGTGATCGACTCCGGTATTATCAATGCAAACGGTACTACTGCTGACTCCAAAACATGGACTCTCGAGAAAGATGCTGCCGGTGAAAAAAATGTTGAATACCTTAGAATCTGCGTTAACCAAGTCTTCCAAGGAACACAATCCAGCCTTGTTGAAATTAAAGGTCTCTGGGCAGCTGACATTAACAGCGCATTCGAAGTTAAGAGTGATGTAGACTATGGTAAATGGGAAGCAGGAACCATGAGCAACACCGCACTTAATTACCAAGCAAAAGAGGTTGCTTTGGGCTCTAACATAACCACAGAACTTGGCAAAGGAATTATCATAAAGACTGGTAAAAACTATTCTACGAACCACATGTTCTACCTCGCTAAGGTTTACACCGATCCAGGAAATTATACAATTAGAAGTACCATTTATAATTACACTTCTACCGCCACGCCCATAACATACAACTACGAAAACTTTGCAGCCTTCTACTATGATTTGGATACTGATAAAAATACAGAATTCATGGAAATAGCAGTTTTTAACGGCACCAAAATCGATAAGGGAGACTTAACATATTGGACAGAGCCGGATTTCGTTGAATACGCATACAATGGCTGGGGCGACAACAAAAACTATTGGATCATGGGTCTCTTTGGTCAATCCTATGTTCCGTTCAACATGCCTGCTGGATCAGGATTAGGTACCGCTGGTTCTGACAATAACCTTGCCGGTCAGAAGATGGGCAAGCTCGTCCTTGACAGCAGTGACAAATACGTTTTGGGCGTTGGTCAAACCTTAGACCTTGGTGAAGGTTATTCAATGGTTGCACAACAAATTGATGTGAACGGTAACAAAGCTTACCTCCAATTCTTTAAAGACGGTCAACAAGTTGACTCTGGTATTGTCAACACAGACACCAGTTCTAACGACTCTAAAACATGGGAAATTACCATGAACCTCCTCGGTGAAAAAGATGTTCAAGTTTTAAGAGTACAAGTTGCTCAAGTCTTCCAGGGAACACAATCCAGCCTTGTTGAAATTAAGGGTATTTGGCTTATGGACTACAAGAACGCCAGAGAACTCAAAACAAGCGACTCGTTTGGTTCCTTCGATTTCGATAGCTATTCTGACACAGGTGCAGTAGTTGGACCTGGACCAGTACTCAGCTTCAGCAGCAACAAAGACGTTTCATTAAGCCGTGATGCCAATATCACATTGTATGACAATTTCGGTATCCTGACTTCTAAGAACACCGACAACTTCTTCTTCTACACCATAAAAACAGTAGGAGATGACGAAGCGCCGACGAACCCAGTGATTCCAGAAGAACCACCGGAAATCATCACACCGCCCGAAAACAACACCACAAACAACACTCCGCCCGAAAACAACACCACACCACAACCACAACCAGAACCAACCAAATCCTTCTGGTCTAAATACTGGTGGGTAATCGTGCTCGTGATTGTGATCATCATTGTCGCAGCAGGTGGCTACATCTACTGGGCAAAGAAGAACGGCAAAATGTAAATTAAAAAATTAAGATAAGGATTTTTCAAAAATCCTTTATCTTTTCTTTTTTTTTGTTTTCAAATCTTTAATCGGTTTTTACGGTTTTTTTCTTTCAATATTTGTTTATTGAGCGTTTTTTTGTTTGCATTTGACACAAAGCTTGCTCTTTCTAAAATCGCATACATGTTTGTTAAAAAACGAATAAAATGAATATGTGGCGGATTTCATGGTTTATTTTTATTACCGCTGGTAATTTCGAAGCATTTTTGAGGTAAAATGATTTTTATGAATCATGGAACTGAATGCGATGGAAGGAATTACGAAAAAAGTATTAACTGAGCGTTTAATGGATATTGAAAAATATTTCAATGCAGATTGTTTGTTTTATTACGGACAAATCGTTGAAGGCAACATTTATGATATCCATAAACTTATCGTAGAGCTGGCTGAAGAAAAAAAACACAAATCATTGGTGATTATTTTAACCACCCCCGGAGGATCCATTTTAGCTGTTGAAAGGTTTGTGAATTTACTTCGTCACCATTATGAAAAAATTAATTTTATTGTTCCGGATTATGCATATAGTGCCGGAACGATTTTTTGCATGAGTGGCGATGAACTTTATATGAATTATTACAGTGTCGTTGGACCCATAGATCCACAGGTCCAAAATAAAGAGGGAAAGTGGGTATCAGCGCTTGGATATTTAGACAAAATAAACGAAATGATATCTAAATCAAAAAATGGAGAACTGTCGCCTGTCGAATACGCAATCATAACAGATATTGATTTTAGGCACTTTACATGAATATGAACAAGCAAGAGACCATACAAAAGCCCTATTAATCAAATATTTGGTTGACTATATGTTTAAAGATTGGGTGGTAACTGAAACCCGAAAAATACCGGTAACTCGACAAATGAAAATTGATAAAGCGACAGAAATTGCGGAACACCTTGGAGGAACAGAGTGGTTTTCTCATGGTCGGCCCATTGATTTAAAAAAATTGACAGAACTTGGAATTCGTCTTCATGATTATTCTGAAAATATTGAATTTACTCGGCTTTTGCTTGATTACTATTATCCAATAATAAGTTTTATAAGTGATAGAGAGGATACATTTATTCATACAAGGAGGTTTGCCTGATGAGTAATTTATCCGGAGAAATAAAAAAGGAATTAGAAAAAATCGAAATTTCTTCATTTGAAGCTGAATTTGAAAAATACATTCGGATAAGGGAAATGCTTAAAAAATATGGGATAGATAATTCAGCAAAATATGAATTAATGCCCCTCGAAAGAAGGCATTCTTACAAAGTACCAATGAATAGATTTTGAGTGATAATTGTCCTTTTCTATTTTTAAAACGGTTGCACAAAACATCTAAAAAGTTGATTGCATTTCGTTTTAAGTATTTTATTTTCGTTCAAAATCCTTTCTTCTATTGCTTATTATTCGTCAATTACCGATTTTTTCGTCGTTTAAATGTGTAAGATATCCGCTTTTTTCTATTTTTTGACCACAAAACTAATATAACATAATCCATGTTTTGAGCAATATCAAGTACGGCTTCATGGATTATTATGTTTTAATGCCGTGCTTTTTAAATTGGAAAAACTGAGGTGAAGAATTGAGAAAAAAGAGTCTTTTAATCGCGGTCATATTGATTTTTGCGCTGGTTTCGACAGCTATTGCTTTAGAAAATCAGAATGCAGGTCAAAACTTCAAAGGGGCGGATTATTTAACTTCAGATTATTTAAAATCTGTCAATTCTTCTTCTCCTTCTTTAAATCAATCTTCTGCGGAAGATGTGAATGATTCGGGTTTGTCGGGAAATCAAATTTTCAATATGAATCGATTGCTTTTACCGGCGGAAAAATGAATAATAAATCACGAAGAGGTTAATTGAATGAAAAAAATTTTAGGTATTTTAAGCATTTTTCTGGTTGCTTTAATCGCAGTCAGTTTTGCGGGCTGTATTGATGACAGTGGAAACGTCACTAACAATACAACGAACAATACAACGAACAACAGCACCGGCATCAACCCGCCACTTGAATTCGAGTTTGACGAAAGTATGGTTATTGCTGACCCGATGCCTGAAGGGTTTGAACATATTGCTACTCAGTCTGTCATGGCAAACGAAGAAGTTTCAGGTATTACAGATGAATTACCAGGTACTGCCGGTTATTATGCTTACGACGGTTCAAATGTTTATTTGACCGTTTATGAATGTGATGATGCCGACGCTGCACAAGGTTATATTAATCAGATGAAACAAGAAACTGCAAGGCTTCAGGGCGAAGTGTCATCTGTAACAGTCAACGAACACGATGCCGCATTGTTGAAAACAAAATCTGTCATCGGCACCGAGATATCAATTATTGCTTGGACCCGCGGCAATTTGCTTGTTGTTGTGGACGGCCCTGCAGGATACGACGCCATCAAAACATTGGCTGATGCATCCGGTCTTTAATTGAATTATAAATGAACGGAAACATTTTTCCGTTTATTTTTCTTTTTATTTTTTTGTTATGGTTTTTTTCGTCTTGTTTTTTTCTTTTTGTTATTTTTGTTATGGTTTTTTATGGTTTATGGTTTTATGATTTCTGATTATTATGGCAAAACATTGGTTTCCTGTTTTTTCGTTTGATAAATGTATTCGATGCGGAAACTGTGTCTCTTCTTGTCCTGAAAGAATCTTGTTTCTCGAATTGCAAAATTCGGCAATCGACCAATCTTTTTCTTTTCAATCTCATTTCCCGATTGTAAAATATCCTGATTTTTGCCGCCCGAATTGTTTTGAATGTGTCAAAACATGCCAAAATAATGCCGTCGGCATTCTCCGCCCGTCTAAACCGTGCGATTGCTGCTCTTTTTAATTTTTGAAACAAACCTTAAATAAATTCGTTTCATTTTAATTGTGCTTTTTGGCAATAGGGTGTGAGTGAGGAAAAGACAATGAAAAAAATTATTTTGGTGTTGCTTCTTGTTTTGCTTGCCGTCGGTATTTCAGGCTGTTTATCAAATACAGATAATTCAGCGCCGTCGAATAATGATTCAAACAACAGCAATAACGACAGCAACAATAACGACAACAATAATGATGACAACATCAATAACGACAACAACAATAACGACAACAACAGCAATGTCGGCAACAATTCAACAGATATTTCGCTGCCGCCTTTTGAGGCAACGATTGTCAATGCTGATCCTCTCCCACAAGGTTTTGTGTATTTGGGTCCGACGTCTATTAAATCAAACAGCGTTAATTTTGGTATCAATGCGATTCTTACAGGATATCGCGGGCTATATACTTACGAAGACAACAATGCTCTTCTTGCGGTTTTTACATGCAACGAAACCACACAAACAGCGGACACTTATCTTCAGCAAATGAAAACAGCACATGCCGATCAATACGGCAAAAACAGTGACATCCAAACGATTCAAATCAAAGGGCATGACGTTACATTAATGACCGCCAATGTTCAAGAACCTCCTGCTGTTACAGGAAGATATATTTTGGCGTGGACGCAAACAAGCTACTGGGACAATGCCGACTATCTCATCATTGTTTACGGACAAGCCGATTTAGATGCTTTAAAAGCATTGGCAGAAGCTTCACCGGTCTAATGAAGTCCTGCAAAACTGAGAAAAAAATGTGCTTTAATTGGTGATTTTATGAAAACAAAAATTTCTATTTTTTTTATTTTGATTCTTTTGGCAGCGGTCGGGGTTTCAGGCTGTCTCAGTCCAAACGGTCCTGCCGATACGCCCGATATTGATGCAAATACATCTGATGTTGACGCAGATGCATCTGATATTGACGCCTCTCGTGATGTTTCTCGTGATGTCTCTCTTGATAACAGTTCATCCGAAAACAGTTCGTCTGCCGGAAATGGTTCATCCGGTTCTTCAAATGTGATGGCAAATCCAATTTTTCATCCGGATTTAACTCTTGTTGATTCGATTCCTGCAAGTTTGACATTCTTATCAACGGTAACCGTCAAATCGCATGGTCAAAACATCGGCATTACAGATGCATTATATGGTTATCAGGGGATTTATCTCTATAATGATGACAATGCCTTTTTGACAATTTACAATACAAACAGCAGTCAAGAAGCGAGGGATTACCTTCAAATGATGCAGACGTCTCATGCTCAGACATATGGCTCTAACAGTAAAGTCGAAACAGTTCAAATTAATGGGCATGATGCGGTCTTATTGACAACATCCGAAATGCCAAACGGACAATATATTTTGGCTTGGACGGTTGATCAGATGATCGTTGTTGTCAACGGACCTGTGGATTATTCCTTGATTCGTGAGCTGGCGGAAGCATCCAGACTTTAAAAACAAATTCATTAATGGGGCTTTTGCTGAAACCTAATCATTTTTTTTTTTTTTCGTGCAAAGCCCCCCATATAATAAAATATTTAAGCATTTGCTGTCTTCTCATTCGAGATGTGGATTAATAATTTAGATGACTGTTTTGTTCAATTTTGTAAGATGAGGCAGCGAATTCAAGATGGCAAGTCAATAGAAGATGTTACTTTTATGTATCCTACAACACTTGTTCCATTACTGCCGTACATCGAATCCGGTGTATGTATAAACGAAAATGTAAAAGGCTATATTTCAAGCATTTCAAACTCTATAACTGTAAATCCACCTTTCGTTCTTGAAAAAATTGAACGTGGTCGAGACTACTCCAAAATGCAATTCTTAATAAAATCATTATCTCCATATCATGATATAAGCACATTGAATTTCTTTTTTTCAGAACTTGTTGATAATATCAAACAACATTCAGATTTTAAAAACGCTTTTGTAATGGCTCAAGTTTACAAAAAGCATAAATTTATTGAGTTTTGCTTATACGATGATGGAATTTCAATTCCAACATCTTTAAGACTCTGTAATGAAAGTTTTAAATCTATTGAAGATTGTCACTTAATTAATTATGCTTTAAACGGTGTATCTTCCAAGACGAAAGAAGACTATCGGAGAGGGTTTGGTATGAATTCGTCTGCAAGAATCATCTTTGATGGATATCGTGGTGAATTGTTTATTGCCTCATCAGATGGTTCAATCCATTTCAAATCTGGTGAGCGAGATCCCATTATTTATTCTCATAAAACGGATGAAGAATATTATCGGACAAAAGGAACATTAATCGGATTAAGAATACCATACGAAGGGGAAAAAGTATTTTATCATCAATACATAGACGGAGGACGGTCGTTTAAGGGCAAAGAGGCAGAATTATGATTCAGACAAAAGATGCCGAAATAGATATTGCTGATGCAATTTCTTCAAACCTTTATTTAAGAGCTTCTGCTATTGATTTTTTTGAAAAGATAGAAAATGCACCCGCTCAAAAAATTGTTGTTGATTTCAGAAGTGTTGAGTTTATTAATAGGTCTTTCGCTCACGAATATCTGACTCAAAAAAATAAAAGTACCAAAACTATTTCTGAAATTCATCTATCTGAAGATGCTCAGAAAATGCTTGAAATCGTTTTCAATGTTCACAAAAATGAATTTAAATGAGTTGCGGTTTGCACAACTCATATTATTTTAACCAACACAATTTTAATCTTTATTGGCCGTCTTTTTCACGAATTTCAACACGTCTGATTTTGCCGCTGATTGTTTTTGGAAGCACATCCACAAATTCAATGATACGCGGGTATTTGTATGGCGCAGTAATTTTTTTCACATGGTCTTGAAGTTCTTTTTTCAGGTCTTCTGTTGCTTTATTTTTGTAATCTTTTGTTAAAACAACGGTCGCTTTGACAACTTGACCGCGGACGAGATCGGGAACGCCTGTGATAGCGCATTCCAAAACGCCCGGATGCTGGATTAAAGCACTTTCCACTTCAAACGGACCGATTTTATAGCCGGAGCTTTTGATAATGTCATCTGTTCTGCCGACAAACCAAAAGTAGCCGTCTTCATCTTTCCAAGCGGTATCTCCGGTGTGATAGAACCCATCATGCCATGACTCGTTTGTTTTTTCATCATCAAACTTGTAGCCGGAAAAAAATCCGGGCGGCAGCTGAGACATTTCTTTTGTCCAAGGACTGGCATTGACGCCGATACAAATTTCACCTTCTTCTCCGACGTCGCACTGTGTTCCATCCGGACGCAAAAGGTGGATGTCATATCCTGCCACAGGTTTTCCCATGGAACCGGGTTTTGGCGTCATCCACGGAAGCGTGGCAATACACACAATCACTTCAGTCTGCCCAAAGCCTTCCATCAAAGAAAGCCCCGTAAATTCCTTGAACCTGTCATAAACCTCAGGATTGAGCGGCTCGCCGGCAACTGTACAATATTGAAGAGTACTGAAATTGTATTGGCTCAAATCTTCTTTGATAAGGAAGCGATAAATCGTCGGCGGCGCACAAAACGTCGTCACGCCGTATTTTGCTACTTTCTCAAGCATGTTTTTGGCATCAAATGAATCAAAATCATAAATAAAAACAGCGGTTCCTAAAATCCATTGGCCATACATTTTTCCCCAGACACATTTTGCCCAGCCGCTGTCGGCCATTGTGTAGTGAAGACCCTCATCTTTGACATTTTGCCAGTAGCCGGCTGTAATAATGTGTCCCAGCGGATAAGCGTATGTATGCGCAATCATTTTTGGGAGGGCCGTTGTTCCCGAAGAGAAGTAATAAAACATCTCATCTGAAATCGATTCTGCCTCTGCGCCCGTCGAGCGGACAAAGTTTTCAGATGCGTTTTCAAATTCACTATTAAAATCAATCCAGCCCGAAGTTCCGGCTGAGCCCTTGCCGACGATGAATTTTTTAAAGTCCGATTTCTTTAATCGATTGAGTGCTTCGTCAAATTCAACATCCAGACCGCTTTCAGGCAAACTGATAACAGCAATAGCACTTGATTTCTCTATACGGTAGATAATATCTCCGACTTTAAGCATATGTGTCGCCGGAACAGCAATCGCTCCCAATTTGTGAAGCGCAGGCAGACAAATCCAAAATGTATAGTGACTCTTAAGCGTCAAAATAACGACGGATCCTTTTTTAATCCCGTATTTTCTAAGAACATTGGCGGCTTTGTCCGTTGCGGTTTTTAACTCCTTAAAAGTCATTGTTTTTTCATTGTCATGGTCATCACACCAAACAAAAGCGATTTTTTCGGGATATTCCTTTGCGTATCGGTCAATCACATCATAGGCGAAATTGAAGTCTTTTGGAATGTTGATTTTAAACGACGTTTTGAAATCCTCATAAGAATCAAAGGATGTTTTTGGAACAAAATGATGAATCAGATTACTCATAAAAGTCTCTCACGGTAGAATAATTAAAGGATAATTGCTAAAAAGTGGGCCGGTTCTTGATTTAGTGCCTTCATTGCGTGCGGATAGCTTGAATCAAAATAAATGGAGTCTCCCGCATTTAGAATAATTTCATTGTTATGAATGTATATTTTCATGCTTCCCTTAAGCATGTAGTTGAATTCTTGGCCCGAATGAGAATGAAGTGCAGGTTCCTCTTCTTTTGGTTCCGCAATGACATAAAACGGTTCAATTTTTTTCTGAATCATTTTTTCTGCCAGAGATTGATATTTGTATTGGCTGCGCCTTTCAACTTGAACACCCATGCCTGCGCGGGTGACTGTGAATATACTCATACGCGGGGCTTCTCCCGTTAAAAGCAGTGATAAGTCCACTTTGAAAAAATTTGCAATTTCAAAAAGTTCACTGGCGGGGATATCTGCTTCCGCGTTTTCATATTTTAAGTATGTCTCAACTGAAATATTCAAACCTGCGGCGACCTCTTCAGGCAGTATATCCGAAACATCTCGAAGTTCTTTAATGCGGTTTGCGATTTCAATAATTTTTTCTTGCATAGAAAGCACCAATTTATGTTTAATGATAAAAATCTTTTCCCATTTTCAATCAAATGCAACCGGCATATTTTTGCTTAATAGCCCACATCATTTTTTAAATAGTTGACCGGCAAATACGACGGATAGCTGCGGCGGTTTAATTCTTCTGTTGCCATTCTTCTGTGTTCTGCAAATGATAACTTAAATACTGCCATAACGATACCGGTAGCATCTGTTTGTTTAATTTCAATATCTTTTTTCATTGAAACTAAGTGAAGCATATTGGTTGTTGCCGGCGTATTCACAGATCTGAGCCGATTAATGGCAGATACGGCTTCTTTGTGAATAATGACCGGCGCATTTTCAGCACTGTCAAAGCTATAAACAAATCCGATGGCTTTGATGAATGTATTTAATACCGCTTTGTCAAATCCGACCAAGTCCGCAATTCCTTTCAGCATCGTTTCGGAGTAATCGAGTGTGTACCCGACTCCGTATGCGTCGTAGATCTTTTTAATCGACCATTCAACGATGTCTGCCAAATCTGCGGGACCAAGAATCGCCATAACTTCTGTCGGCGTGTCCACATTTTTTTGAACGCAGTGATCAAGCATTTTTTTTGCCAAAAAAGGAACCGCTGTATATTTGGCGCAGTACAATTTCATGATGCGGGCAATATGCGGAAATGCCGGCAAACCCGCTTTTTCATAAAGAAGCTTCTCATTCTCCAAATAAATCGGCAAAAGCTCAGAACAGATGCGTGGTCCTTCTTCTTTCATATATGCCATACACTTGAAAGCGCATATGATTGCTTTTTGCGGACCATTTTGAGCATACCATAAAATAAGCGGACGCGATTGTTTTTCAATGCGGCCAAAATATTTCATTCCGCGCTCCTCCGTCAGATTGGATGTGGCGTGAACCAAAATCAACCAAATCAAATCCAGATGTTCGGCAGTGACTTCCGGAGCCTTTTCAAGGACTTCCAATGTATGTGAGCGGGAGGATTCATCTTCTATAATTGCCTTTTCAAGAAGAGAATGCACATTTTGATCATTTTCCGCCAATAAGATAGCGATTTTAATCGCACGCTTCTGAACCTGCGAATTAAAGTCAAACAAATGCGCCTTTAATTTTGGAATATTGGGCTTCAAACGGTCTTTTAACTCCAATATCGCTTTCATTGCGGCATCGCCCAGAGGATACAAATCCAGCATTTCATACAAAGCGTTTGAAACCGGTGTTAAATCTCCATCAATGAGAGGAATCAAACCCAAAGAAATTTCAGCAAATCCTGATTCCCGTGTCAAAAGAGATGCCAATATCGGAAGAGTTGTTGGTCGCAATTTAATTTTTTCCAAATATGGCAAAATTTTCTTTTTCGTTTCCAAATCGCCGTCTTTTAAAACTTCTTCAAAGAACGTATAGCTGTTTTCATAGACATAAATTGGAAGAGACGCCGAATCAAACGAAATCCCTTCCGGAGCGTTTATGAGCGCTTTAATGACATTTTGGCACGAGTTCGCCGGAATTTCAGATTGGCAAAGAATCAAATAAAGATTTGTTGCGGTTTGCAAATATCTTTTAGATTGGTCAGTCAGAGGAACAGTTTTTTCAAAGTTTTCGATGACAAACGGCACAAGATCTTTGCCGCCGGCCATTAAATACTCCGCACCTGCTATCATTTTATCTTCTCTGCCGGACCCTAACATCTCCATCGCCTTTTGCGGCGCCATTTCCGAATTGAACAATCCCATCTTTTACTCCTCTCGACCAACCGTTTGTTTTACACACTTTTACGAAATTTGCACATTTTTACGAAATTTTACACAATATTGAAGGTTTATCCTTTTATTGTGAAATATTTTATTATAAAAAATTTCGTTCCTATAATATTTTATTCATCTTTTATGTGAACTCATTTATCCTTTCTTTTTTGTGAAATATTTGTGAGCGCGCTCAGCAGCGACTGTAATTAAATCAATGCAAGCTTCAACATCGTTTAAGTCTGCGACTTCAACGGGCGAGTGGATATATCGGGTG
>Ga0099364_10002501_pt1 | contig 29237 bp, 23 predicted proteins | sample TergutTh196P3_FD_73070 | JGI IMG/M metagenome (GOLD analysis project Ga0099364, IMG submission 73070) | Microcerotermes parvus P3 segment gut microbial communities from Pointe-Noire, Republic of the Congo - Th196 P3 | ecosystem: Host-associated > Arthropoda: Insects > Digestive system > Gut ...
ACGCCCCAACCGTTCGTTGCCAAGAGGCATTCCGCGAAAAGCGAGATTCCATCATAACCATAAATCAAATTGTTGATGGAGTTGTACAGCTTAACTTGTTGACATTGAATATAAACATAAAAAATAAAAGTCATTTAGAAATAAACGAAATGTTTAATATCATTGAAGAATATTTGATTCAGTTATATGGATTATCAAATGATTCTAGAGAAGATGCAATAAGTAGAATGTCAAATTGGCATTTGAGTGATACTTATATAAGATTAACATGTTATTTATCAACAAATGGAAGCTATCTTCAAATAATGTTATCATACAATAAAGGTGATTTTTTATAGGAATAACCATGGCAACTGCGCATAACAGGCCTGTTTACGCTGCGCCGCCGACAAGCGGCGGCTCGGGCTGCGAAAAATCGCAGTCGGGCTTTCAGCCCTTTGTGCGGTTTTGTCTATGCCACATTTTAGCCGCCCTGCAAACGCAAAGACGGAGTAAGAATGGTTTGTACGCCTTTGCGTTTGCTTATTCGGGCAGCTAAAACGTCGTAAACAGCCAAAACGTTAGGCGACAGTTGTGCAAAATGGTATAATTATTATTAAAATTGAAAAATTCTTTTTACCCCACATGGTACTACGCAAGCGCCGTCATGGCGCATGAAATTTATGCAGAATCAAGGAAAAAAGAAGAAAGGAAAAAGAAGAAATAATGAATGCGCCTTACGGCGCAAATCGGATTAAAGTTTTTCTTTGCTTCTATATCTAGTAAAATAAGAGGTACAAGATAGAGAATATAAACACCAATAGCAGGGGATCCGATTATAATAACTCACCTTACGCAAATATGTAACAATCACAATTCTACGGTGCAAACTTCCCTCTTAGCTATCAATCGTATATGATGTTTTTATGAAACGATTTCCGGTTATTTTACCGGCATTATGTATTTTCGCCGCGCTTGTTGTCATAGGACAATGCTCAGTCGCAGGGGGAGACGGGGCTATCGTGGATCTCACAATCCTGAGTACCACAGATATCCATAACAACTACATGGATTACGATTACTTTACGGATCTGTCGACAGAACGCTTCGGGCTGCTAAGGCTCGCTACGGCAATCAGAGAGCAGAGGGCTCAAAATACCAATGTTCTTCTTTTTGACAATGGCGACAATTTACAGGGAAATCCCCTGGGTGAATTTTTGGCACGGAATCCGCCCAGGAATGGAGAAGTAAGCCCCATCATGGCCCTTATGAATGCCATGAGTTACGATGCCATGAATCTGGGAAATCATGATTTCGACTTCGGGCTTGACTATCTTAATGCGGTTATCAGCGGCGCCGGATTTCCCGTGATCAGCGCAAACATGATAGATGCCAATACGCGAAGGCCATATTTTAGACCTTATGCGATACTCCAGAGGGACTTTAGGGACAGGAACGGGAGACTTCAAAATATCCGCATTGGAGTTCTCGGTCTCCTGCCTCCGCAGACCAGCACCTGGAATAGAGCCTGGCTTAGTGGGAGGGTGGAAACTCTGGATGCCTATGAAACGGCCAGGAGCTATGTGCCTGAGATTAAGGCCGCCGGTGCCGATATTGTGGTGATCCTTGCCCACGGTGGAATAGCAGATTTTACCCGCAGGGGAGGAGAGGAAAACTTCGCCTACTACCTCACTGATATTCCCGGTGTGGATGCGATAATTGCAGGCCATTCCCACGGGAGATTCCCCGGACAGGCTTTTGAAAGAATAGCCGGAGCGGATATTGAGAAGGGTACCATGCAGGGCATTCCTGTGGTAATGCCGGGCAGCCATGCCGAAACTCTCGGAGTGATCAATCTTACATTGACAAGGGACGGCAACACCTGGCAGCGGACTGACGCATCGTCAAGCCTTGTTTCCGTTTGGGACAATGTTGAGCAGAGGAGCAACTTTGCCGCAGACCCTGCTCTGGCAAATGAGGGTTTCCTGGTTGGACTTCACCAGGCGGTGCTTAACTTTGTTAATTCTCCAGTAGGCTCTGGCGATGATGATGGAGCTGCTTCCTCCGGAAGCCTTACCGGGGCTCTGACCAGTTTCTTCGCTGTAATCCGGGACGATTATTCTGTACAGATCATAAACGAAGCCCAAATGCGCTATGCAGAGCAGGCATTGGCGGGAACCATTTACTCCCATCTGCCTATTCTTTCCGCTGCCGCTCCCTTTAAGGCCGGGGGACGAAACGGCCCTGGATTCTATACCAATGTTCCTGCAGGCCCTCTGACTATCAGACACATGGCGGACATTTATATGTTTCCCAATACGGTAGTGGTTTTAAGACTCACAGGCGCGCAGATAAAGGAATGGCTGGAGATGAGCGCAGGCCAGTTTAACCAGCTTAATTCAGGCAGCGGGGAACAGTTCATTCAGAATGAGGATTTTCCGACCTACCTCTTTGATGTAATTGAAGGAGTAACTTACAGGATAGACACCACAGTACCGGCCAGATACAATACGGACGGAAGCATACGCAATGCCCAATCAGAAAGGATAAGGGATCTTAGTTTTAACGGCCAGCCAATCCGGCTCGATCAAGAATTCGCCCTGGTGACCAACGACTACCGGGCTTTTGGCGGAGGCAACTTTCCCAACGCCAACCCGGACAATATCATTCTGGAATCCCCCAACGAAAGCCGACAGATCATCCTCCGCTATATAGAAGAGAAGCGGACAATTACACCGGAGGCCGACAATAACTGGTCATTGATCCTTCCCCGGTCTTCGGGCCCGCTGCTCTTCCATAGTTCTCCTGATGCGCGCTACAACCTGCCTCCCGACATTAGCTATGTAATGACGGATGAAACAGGGTTTGCAGTTTATAAACTTACGGTTCAATAATATTAAAGAACTGGTCGTATGTCACAAAGCATTCATTTAGTTTGTCAATAATGCTTGGATCACCGGTGACTCTTATGAAACTGTGATCACTCCAGTTCTTTGTCATTAACAGAAGTATCGCTTGTGTAGGCATCGTAAGAGTTAAGTCGGCATTATCGCTTCTGACACCTCTTTGATAAAGCATGGTGCCCGCTCTCACCGTAACAAGGTACGGGACATTGTCTGTTAAATTAAAGTTTATGCTGAAATTTAAATCCTGAGCTGCGTTGGAATCCAAACGAATACCCAAATAATCAAACATCATGTTAGGCTGCATGGCTTGATAAATATCACTCGATCCGGATGATTTAAGACCTGCCATAAGAGTTCCTTCCCGCAACTCTCTTGCTCCGGTAAGATATGCAGAGCGCCACACGCCGCTTTCCGCCTGATACCCAAGCTGCTCAAGCGCATCCGCGCAAAGAAGACGGGCTTGTGTATTTTGAGGATCCTCAAATATCAATATGGCGGTGATTTCCGCTACCCATTGGTATTCGCCGTTTTTAAAATCCCGCTGTGCCTTTCGCAGGACTTTTCTTGCATTTCCCATATACTCAACAAACTTCTTTGCGCTTTCTGTGGGAGCAAGGGGGTTTAAGTGAGCAGGGTTGGCATCGTACCAGCCCATGTATCGTTGGTAAACAGCTTTTGAATTATGATTCACCGTGCCGTAATAAGGGCGGGTATACCATACCTTATACAAATCGTCAGGCAGTCTTATCATATTAGAAATCTCATTCATGGTGTAACCCAAATTGATATATAAAAGCGTTTGATCATGTATGAACTTGTACACGGCGGCTGTATTGAGCAAATAGTTTAAAATATGATCATTGCCCCAGCGCGGCCAGTTGTGAGACATGAATGCAACCTGAACATTATCACCAAATAATGTGATAGTCTCCATTATATAATACGCCCAGGCATTACCGTCACGGACTTGCGCTCCCCGTAAAGTATAAAGGTTGTGCAGAGTAGCATTACAATTTTCTGCCAGCCACAGAGCTTTTTTAGCCGGAAACCATGTGTTCATTTCCGCCGGTGCTTCCGTGCCGGGAGTCATTTGAAAAACCATCTCTATGCCATCTATGATTCGTGTTTCACCGGTACGGGTTATATAGTCTGTGGGTGAAATATATGTAGGAGTTCCCACCGGAAAGGCAATGCCAAGACCTATTGCAAGCCTGTCTCTTTCCCCCGGGTCAAGCGGAATACCGTACATATAGTTTGCCCTTCTTAACATGGCGTTGCCGGCATATATATTTTCACTTACCGCGTATGTTTCAAAACCCTCCGGTGCTATGATGGGAATCTTACGGGAAGACACTTCTTCCGAGCTGGTTATACCTTTAACGCCGCTGAAGTGATCCCCGTGAGAATGGCTGTAAATAATCCCCGTTACAGGTCTTTCTCCCAGAGTTTCGTTTATCAACTGCATGGCGGTACGGGCGGTTTCCACACTTGACAGCGGGTCAAAGACAATCCAGCCGGTATTTCCCCGTATAACGGTAAGGTTTGTTATATCATAACCGCGTACTTGGTAAATGCCGTCTGCAACTTCAAATAAGCCATAGGTACTGTTAAGCTGTGTATGCCGCCACAAACTTGGATTAGCCGTATCCGGTGCTTCCTTGTCTCTGACAAAATCAAAAGATTTTTGGCTCCAGACTATTTTTCCATCGGCGTCAAAAATTTCCAGTTCTTTTGGAGCGGTAATAAAGCCCCTTGTGGCAAATTCAAATTCCTGTTGATTATCAAAATCCAAATGTGAATAGACGGCATTGTTCAGCCCTCTAGTGTTTTCTGTTGCTCCTTTTCTTTCGGCATTGAAGCTGAGCCCCCTGTTGCCGCAAGATAAAAAAAGCAACACAGTTAATGCAACAGCGGTGCATATCGATTTTTTCCAATTAATTTTTTTCATACAATACTCCTTTATGATACTTATCCTACCAGTATAACATATCTATATAATGTTTGTCACAGAAGGCTTGCCATGATTCCTGCCATGATTACCGAGCCTACTGTTACGGTTGCAAAACCGCCGACAAGCATTTTGGGTAGTATGCAGCTTAAAATATACTTGCGCTCATCTTCCGATTCACTTATGGATTTTGCAACTTCGACAGAAATAATATAATCGCCGGGAAAGCCAAACATGGTGCAGGAGGCTGTGGCTATCGACATGTACGGCGAAATTTTTAAAAGCTTACCTGCCAAAATGCTGACTGGAATAAGTGCCGCCAAACTCAGCAAAAAAGCAATAATAATGGGAACAGCCAAAGACAACAAAGTTGCAAGGGAAGCGGTTGCAAGATTGCCAAAAACAATCGCCATTATTGAAATTATTGCAAAACCAAAGGCATTTGCCTTTTTCATGATAGAGTCGTCTAAAAAACCTATTTCTTTTAGAACGATACCAACCAAGAGGCACATGATATATTTGTGAACAATACCGCCGGTTAATGAAGAAAGCCAAATGGCAAGACAAGTAGCTATTCCTAGTTTTGCCAAAAGCACATTGTATGATTTTCTTAGCTCCTCTGGCAAAGGTGGGATTAGTCTTTTCTTTTTGATTTGTTCGATTGGTAAATCCGGCAAGGCAGTGCCGCCGGGGAATTGTTTTTTTAACCGTACTGCTTCTTTTCTCAGACAGAAAGATGCCAAAGGGTAACCGACAAAGCCCTGCATAGCAAACATCAGCGCGGCAAAAACCGCAAGATCGGCTCTGCCAATCTTATCGCCTGCTTCACTCATTAAAATAGTTGCTACAATGCCGCCGGAAAAAACCGGAGCGGAAGCAATTGCATAAGCCCTGTCCATAAAAAGCGGACCCATAAAATACATCATAAAGCCTACGCCGGCTATGGCGGTCGCGCAGATAATTAAAGTTTTCCATTGATCAAGAAGTTCACGCAAGTTTAAAATGGTACCCATGTGCGTTATCAAAAAAGCAATAAGTATGCCGCCGACAGGCAGCAGCAAGGACACCTCAAATATATCTTGCGGCAAGATACCTGTTTGAAACCCAATCAGGAACAAAACCGCCGCCGCAAACATCACCGAGCACATTGCCTTTGTTTTCATGGAAAAGAAATCACCGACAGCGAAAATTATACACACCACTGTCAATGCCAAAAAGCCGTCCATTTGCATTTTAATTTACCTCGCACCTTAATTAAGAATACCAAAGGAATTACCTTTATGTCAATAAAAAACATATCTTGGTTTCTTTCGTTAATCAATTACTTCCCCAACTTCCACATACTGCCTCTGCTCTGCATCCCATGTATAAAAAAACCATTTGTTATTTCTTGGACTTGGACTGGGAGTCCAACCTGGACCTCCTGCTACTTCAGGTTCAAAAATACAGACTTTAAACCCGTCTATACCATTGTAATTGATAAATTCAACTGGAGCAGGACCGTGATTAAAATCTATAATTTCAAATGGAATTCTACAGTATAGATTAAAAAAATCATCATTTTCTTTATCATAACTATAAATAACTATAAATTTTCCAGCTCCATAAAATCCATATATAAATATTTCATCCACGCCATCTCCATTAAAATCACCAAAAACACTGGTTGAGTTGTCTATACGAATACCAGGTATATCTCTCATTATATCAAATGCACTATACTCTGCTAGATTAAAAGTTGTTGTGCTGTAATTTTTTACTATCATATTATTATTTATAACAAAGATTACTATTACACCATCACTAAATCTAACAATCCAATTATCTCCTCCTGTTATTCCAAAGTTTGCTTCTGAAATATATGTTATCTCAAGTTTGTTCTGTTTTACATATTCATCATTTTCATATATTAAAGCTTTTATATCTTCTTTTTCTTTTTCGGTAACAAAAGTACTTGAACGAATACGCTTTCTTATTTCTTCCATTGAAATAGATGCATTTTGTACAGTAAGTATTTCTGTTTCAGTTTCTCCCTTAGTATCAAAGCTTAAAGTATCTGTTTTTTTATCTGTCGAAATTTCACTATCAGTATGAACAATATCTTTTTTGTTGCCAAAACATGAAAATAGAAACAATGCTATAGAAAACAATACAATCTTTCTCATTAATCAGCTCCTCGGTTTATCTCCGCAAGAACATCGCTCATTTTTGGGAATTCTACCAAAGCAGAAAATATTAACAGGGCGGGTTTTTAAATGGCTGTTTTGGTGTTCATTGGTTTATTCTTCATGGATTAACTCCTTGGGTTGTCATCTTCTTTTTTTCACGATTACCGCCACCACAACTCCAACCGCCGCTAGCACCAACCCTCCGCCAATGAAAAGCCATAACGGGAATTGGCTGTCTTTGGTGGTTTGGGGTGATTCGCTTTCTAATGTTGTTTTGCTATCTACAACTTGTTCGCTTTCTTCCAAAGAATTTTGATCGTTGGAAGTATTAACAGATGGCGGTGGGTAATCCATGCTGCCGTCGGCACGGCGAGGCCAATGGGTGATACGGGATAAATCAACCGGTTTATTTATTCCTAAAGAATAAAGTTCATCTAATAATGCTTGTTCAACTAAAACAAAAGTTGTTAATTTGTTATCCATATTTTCAAGAAAGACATCCATATAATCACCGTCTAAAATTAAAATCATGTCGAAGAACTCTTTATTATTGACAATATCCCAATTTAAATCATCTTCTTTATAATTTTTCCAATTGTTGTCATTAAATTTAACAGTTACTACATATCCTAAATTGTTAGTCTGTATATTTCTAATTATAAAACCGATAAGTCTATTATATACTAATGCCGAATTTGAAATGCTTAAAGTGTTCAATGGAAATGCACCAAAAAAAATATCATACCATTGTCGTATATCACCATGAATAGCATGTAATAACGGATCATAATTCGCCCAAAAAGTATCATATAATAAAACAACATTACGATCCATAGATTGAAGCACATTTGGAAAATACCAAGGAACCCATGTTTTTCGCTCTATACCATTTAGATCTGTAATTAGAGTTGAATCAAAAGTATTATTTGTATTTAAAGGGATTAGATCGGCACAATTAATTAAATAATTTTCACTTAAATATTTGAAAGTTCCTCTTATCATAGATGGTTTTTGTTGGGTTACTAATATATAAGGTCTTTCAACATATTTTACTATTGTTCCTTCATCTATTTCAAAAAGAGTATCTCTCATGGGATTAAAACTAACCGTAGTATTATCGTATAACATGGTTCTTTTTACAGTTATAAATTCTAAATCTTCACCATATAATTTTGATATAATGGCAAATAAAATAATAAATAATAAAACACTTCTCATTCTCAAAACCAAACTCCTTATTTATAACTCATTAGCTCCTTTATTAAACGATGTCCGTACAAGTTGTTAATAATCCGATTTTATAGTACAAAGAGATATTTATTTATTAAAAGCATTATTTTCCAAATATTTATTTAATGGTGTATCAAAAGAGAAAATAGGATTTCTTTTTACATTTGCGTATCCTGTTAGTACATTCGTATCAAGTACAATTTTTTTGTCAGCCAGAAGTTCCCCCTATATAACATCTTTTACTGCATTACCCCAAGCTTGTTTTTCCAAGCTGTATCGGGCTTGAACATCTTCTTCGGTTTCAGTACCATCGATGACTTTTTGGACATCAAAGGCAAATGTTTGTCCTTTAGAAACCTGCTCTTTTAGATGTTTTACAAATGTTTCCCTATTGTATTTTTCTTTAAATTTATTGATTCTATCCGTTACATCTGATACAGGGGGCTTTTTTTCTATAGGTCTGATAGTTACTTCTACCCGGCTATTCCTTATCTCCTGCGGAATATTAAAAATGGGGTATAATCTTTCGACATCTATTTCTTGTATAAAAGCAGTCATACGCCTAATATAGCATAAATCCGTCTAGGTTTCAAGTATTTTTTCTGAATTTTTTCAGTTTATCTTCTTATCTATATCCCCTATTTCTTCCTCTTAACCACTATAATTACTCCAACCCCAACCCCTAACAAAACCAACCCTCCGCCGATGAAAAGCCATAACGGGAACTGGCTGTCTTTGGAGGCAATTGGTGTTTCGTTTTCTAAGCTTGTTTCACTATCTAAGGTTTGCTCAATCTCATTACTACTTAATTCCTCTTTCTCCCTCTGATACAGTCTAGCTTCTTCTTCTAAATATCTTGGATCTACTTCTTCTACTTCGATGTATTTTCTTTGGGTTTCATCCCATGTGTAGAAAAACCATTTATTATTTGGAGAAAGTGCTTTTAATCCGTACATTCCTTTATAATTTAAGAATTCTACAGGAGAAGGTTGATTGTTTTGTCTAGTGATTAAGATCGGTATCTCACAGTATAATTCAAATCTATTTGATTCTGATTCATAACCTTGTATTTCCAATCGATTCCCTGTATCACTTTCAATAAATAGTAATATCTCATCAAAACCATCACCATTAAAATCTGCAATCTGACATAAATCGCTATCAATAATAATACCTGATATTCCTAGATACCAAGAAGAAAATAACGGCGGCCAATTTCCATCTAACATTAAAAGCTGATACTCAAACTTTATCTCTCTATTTTCGACATCTAAGACATAAATTATCAATCGTCTATTATTTTTTCCTGTATTTCTATAATTATGACCATACCACTCAACCAACAAATTAATCCCTCCATCTATACCAAAATTAAATTCTTCTAACAGAATAATCTCCTCTCCTCTTATTCTTCTATCAGTAATTTCATATAATAAATTCTTTATTTCTAACTTATCTTGAGCAAAAGAATAAATAGGTAATAATAACAAAACAATAAACAACAATAAAATAATATTTTTTTTCATATCCAAACTCCTTATTTATATTTTAACACAAACCATACATAATATCAAAAAAATAATAAAAGTATTATTTTTGTTACTATATCATCTTCAAATGAAAAAAGCAGCCACTCGGGTTCTTGTTCTTTGCATACATATTTGAATAAATCTTCATATTCAATAAATGGAACTCCTAAAACATTCAGTATTTTTTCCTTTGAATCGCCTAGTCTAATACCGTCAAAAGTTAATACATCATTCGAAAGTGCTTCTATATAGAATATTACACCATGTCTATTCCATCCTATTTTTAAATATTCATCTTCCATGGCGGCAATTGGTCCGAAATATGGACCGCCACTCCTGGTAAAAACATCTGTATAAGCTGTGGTATTCTCCTTTTCTAAAAAACTTTGATCGATTGTTCTCCCGAAAGTCCAAATATTATTATCTGGGGTTATTAAAGCTGCAGATTCATGTTTTAGATAGGAGTCTTCATGTATTTTCATTTCGATATAACTATTTATATCTTCAGTGTTATTATTCTCAATATCTGGTTCTAAATATTTTTCATCAATTTGATTGGTGTTAAAATCGGTATCATTAAGAGAATTGATCTCGGGCGACTTTCTATTACATGAAAGAAACAATGCAAATATTATAAAACAAACAGACAGGTTTCTCTTGTTATTATTACTCATCTATATCTCCAAAGTGTAATTCTAACATATTTTTGGGGTGCAATTACCCCATTAACGCTTCTGCCAAATCAATGTCGCCTTCCGCAAGCGCTGTTCTTATTCTGCTGGAGCTGATTGGCGAGTTGTCATGCAGAACTTCCGGCACAATTTCCACGGATATGCCCTTGTTTGTAAAAAAGTTTTTAATTGCTGCAGCATTCGTGTCCAGTCTGTGTCCGCAGTGGAAATTTGCGCCTACCGCGAAAAAACCAACATCCGCATGGGCAGACAATGTTTTTAGAAATTCCAGCCCTGTCATGCGGCTGAACTCTTCCGTAAAATCAATGACGATTATTATCTCTACGCCAAGAGCTTCCAAAGCGGCGGTCTTTTCATCAAACGACTGAATAATAAACGGAATATTTTCGCTCTTGTGAACAGGCTCCCGAAATGTAACCACAACCGGTGTGATGTTTTGCGAAACTATACGCTTAATCAAAGCCTGATGCCCTTTATGAACGCCGTCAAAAACTCCCACTGTCATAGAAACTTTGTCATGAGGTAAACTGCTCTTAAGAAATTCTTGCCACTCTATAATACGCATATCCTTCCCACTACCCGCTAACTGCCTGCTAATTTAATTTCTTCCAGTTTTTTGCTGAACAATTCGTAGTCCGGAGCAAGTTTTACGGCTTTCTCCAAAAGACGAACTGCCAATTTATTATTTTTCTTAATGTAGTAAACAAGACCCCATAAATAATAAACAGCAGAATCCGCCGCAGGCCGCGGTTTTTTTTCCATTCTAAGTTTTTCTGCTTTATGAAATTCTTTGTCGCACCGGTCATAATCTTCTATGCTAAAAAACCATTTTCCCGCAAGAGAATGAGATTCCCAATTATCACTTCCAATTAATAACAGCTTTGGAATTAAGGCTTCAAGTTCGGCATTGTTATCTTGTCTAAGGAATATCTTTCCGGCTTCAATATAAAAGCTTACCGCTTCTTTTTTCCTGCCTGTCTGCTCCAAAGAATTTGCGGCATTTGCGGCATAAACGCCGTTTTCGTTATTTATTTTAAAAGCTTCTTTCCATGCGTTTGCGGATTGTTCATATTCTTTCAGCTCAAAACAACAGCGGGCAAGCATTGTATAATAATCAATATTTTTTTCCAGGTTATCGGCTTTGTTTTGTAAAAATTCACTTAGATCTTCAAACTTATCAAGTTCATTTAGGATTTTTATTTTTTCCGAAAATGCAAGTTTGCCTTCAGGGGATGCAGGCCATTGATCAATAAGAGAATCAATATACACAAGTGCTTCCTTGAATTGTCCAAGCCTAAAAGACATTCGGCCTGCAAGTAAAAGTTCTTTTTTTGTTCTGGCTTCCGTATAAGTAGTTGCTATGCTTCTTATAACTTCATCTCTGCGCCTCCATGCCCTGTTAATTTGATCCATTGCCTTTGCAGGCTTGTCCATAACTGCAAATGTTTCCGCCAGTCGCAGGCGGCTGTCTGCATTAATGTTTTCATCGTTCGTCCATTTTTTAAACTGTTGTTCAATGTCTCTAACTCTTGTATCAATAGAAATATATTTAAGATGCGCCTTGCATGAATATTCCGCAGTGTCATGTGATACTTCGGTATCATATGATTCTTCGGTATCATACGATACCGCAGCAAACCCAAGCGTACCATAGGGGATGGAATCGTCACTAATTTCTGCCAGCCACTTGTCATTGACAATAAAAATAAGGTAAGAGCCGTAAGTAATTATTTTTAGGTTAAAATCTGTATTAGATGACAAAGAACCGACACCTTTATCTTCAAAGTCCGCAATTTCTGTCCATGCAATGAGCGCTCTTGGAGAACCGTCCTTTACGGCATCAAATCTAAAATAGCCTTTGCTGGAAATAAGCGCTATGTAGTATGAATCCTTATCTACAAGGCGGAAAATAATGCCGCTTGACGCATAGCCGCCCATATTGTCTAAGCTGATTTTTGCATCTATAATAAGGTCTTGGTATTCTGCTTTTGGTATATCAACATAGGCTATACAGTTTGTTTTCTTTAGCCCAAGAACAAGAGCTCCAGTGCTTTTGGACAGATAGACATTATATGAATCTTCTGATTTAATGTTAAATGGGTGTTGTTTTACCAAGGCAAACTTTGATTTGGAAAAGTCTATAACAAGCCTTGATTCGGACTTTTCGTCGGATCTTTGCCAAATTTTATTGGAGAGTGCATACATGAGCCTTCTTAAAAAAGCAAACATATTTAAGCGTAACACAAAAAGCGGGGAAAAGTCGATACACCGCATAGCACGAATGGACATTTTTTTGATTGCCGCCCTGTTTGTTTTAATAATTACTCCTTTTGTTATAATCCTTGTAAATAAAATAAGCGCCGATATTCGGCTTGTGAACTTGTACCTTTCGCCCCGTTTTGAGGAGTTGTTTGGCAGACAAATGACAGAAAGCTTGCTGAGGGAATTTAACGACTCTAATCCTGATATTCGGGTACGCCCGTTAACCGCGCAGGTCGATAAAACTCAAAACGGCAAAGAGGCCGACATTATTATTTTTGACGAAACCGATTCTATAGATATGGGGTTATTGTCAGGATTAAGCAATTATTTGTATTTAGAACATAGCTATGATTGGGAAAATACCCTTATTGATGATACCTTTGCAGTACCTCTAGTGTCATTTATGGATGTGCTTTTTTACAATATTGATGTTTTGTCAGATGCCGGGTTTGTTCGTCCGCCAAGAACAAGGGGGGAGTATCAAACATATTCAAGAACTACAGAGGGCAATGGCTATTATTCAGACGATCTTTTTTCGCTTGAAAATAACAGGCCTGTAAATCAAAAACTGGAAGATTTTGCACAGGGCAGGGCTGCCATGATAGTTGCCTCTACACGGGCAATTCCGTTTTTAAGAGAAAAAATGGGAGACGAGGTATTTGGCATTACAGCCATTCCTTATGCGTCTGATGGCACTGTGGGCAGATATAATATCAATCTTACAGGAATTTACGCAGGTATTGGCATAAACAGCGAGTACAAGGATGCGGCATGGAGTTTTATTGAATTTCTTACAGAACACCGTGCGGAATTTTGCGAAATGTTCAAAGCGGTTCCCGGCGTAATGTCAGATGTTATTCCCGGCGATTATGTACAGAACGATCCTTTTTATTCCAAAGCCTGGGATATTTTTGAGTATAATCAATTAACGGACAGATAATATATGAATATCTGCATTAATCCGCAGCATTTTACAGGCACTGTAAGAATTCCCGCTTCTAAATCGCATACAATAAGACAGCTTTTAATTGCCTCTCTTGCGGATGGCACATCCGAAATCCTTTACCCGCTTGATTCTTTGGACACCCGTTCCTGTATTTCTGCCTGCCGTGCGTTCGGCGCGCAAATATACGAGCACTATGACGGGGAAAAACTGGCAAAGCTTACTGTCAAAGGCAACGCAAATTTCTTTGTACGGGCAGAAAATCTTCTGCCCTCACTCCCTACTCCCCACTCCCCACTCCCCACTATAGATGTTGGTAATTCGGGAACAACTCTTTACCTTGCCCTTGCCCTTGCCGCTTTGCAAAAAAGCCCAATTCAGTTTACAGGGGATGAACAAATCCAAAAACGAAGCGCCGCTCCATTACTGGAAGCTCTTGCCGGGGTTGGCGTTAAATGCCAAAGTAATAATGGCTGTGCTCCAATTACTGTGCAGGGACCCTGGACAGGCGGCAAGGTACGGCTTCCTTGCCCCACCAGCCAATATTTATCGGCAATGTTGATAGCCGCACCCCTTGCTCCTCAAGGTACGGTAACGGAGATAGAAGTTCCTCTGTTAAATGAAAAACCATATATAGAAATGACTCTTTCTTATTTAAAGAAACAGGGAATACCCTTTGAAGCCGATTTTTCAGGGCGTTTTGTTGTACATGGCGGGTACTCGTATAAGCCATTTGTAAGTTCTGTTCCTGCGGATTTCTCTTCGGCGGCTTTCCCTGCTGCCGCCGCCGCAATAACCGGCGGTCCTGTAACACTTCTAGGTCTTGACCCCCAAGATACCCAGGGAGACAAGTTTTTTTTGGAAATGCTTAAGGAAATGGGCTGCGATTTGACTTTCGGCGAAGCAGGTAGTCAGACAATTTCCCGAAAAGGGGCTTTAACCGGGGGGTCGTTCGACTTAAATGAAACGCCCGATCTGCTCCCTGCGGCGGCGGCAGTAGCAGCTTATGCAAACGGAGACACATCTCTTGTAAATGTTGCTCATGCCCGCATTAAAGAAACCGATCGAATTGCCGTTATGGCAAAAGAACTGGCAAAATTGGGAGTAAAATGTACCGAAAAGCCGGACGGTCTTGTCATTCACGGCAAAGGTGTCAGTCACCAAGAAAAATACACCATAAATTCACAAGATAACAACAAATCTACCCTACTCCCTACTCCCTACTCCCCACTCCCTATCTTAAACGGGCATGGCGACCATCGTGTGGTTATGGCTCTTGCTGTTGCCGCTCTTGGGGGGTCTTATCCCATCGAAATAACTGATGCTGAGGCTGCTAATGTTACATATCCCGGATTTTTATCACTTTTTACAGTTTTTTAATGTTGACGATATTGAATTAATAAGGTATCATACCTTGAATGAACAAAATACTTAAAATAATTATTGTAATTGCTATTATCGTTGCTGTAACAGCTTTGATTTTAGCTTTCGGCAGCAGGGATTCTGATTTTTCCCACAAATATGCCGGCCATGATTTAACAGGTGCAAGTACCGGAAGAACAAATACATACTCCCGTTATATGGAACGGTATGGCAATGCTCCGGCAGGGCTTCAGAATATTCCTATCGATATTTTTTCATATTCGTCCGGCGAAGGTGTCTCTACTCTTGTAAATTTTGAAAACGAAGATCGTGTTCTGCGGACAGAAGAAAGAGGTTTTGTTGAATACAGCGTTAATGTTGACAGAGCAGGGCTTTATTATATTCACATGGAATATTTTCCCCTTCCTTCCCGAGGAATAGCGATTGAACGCTTATTGCAAATAAACGGCGTAGTTCCTTTCCTTGGTGCTGATAGGCTTTCTTTCCAGCGGGTTTGGGGCGATGCAAAAGAAAGTGATTTTGATAATCAAGGTAATGAAATCCGTCCTTCGCAGGTTGAAAAACCCCGCTGGGAGAGTGCATGGTTCAGGGATTCACTTGGCTTTATTGTTGAACCTTATGCTTTTTATTTTCAACAAGGTGTAAATACAATTAGATTGGAAGGTATTAACGAACCTGTGGCTGTCCGTGCCCTTTCGTTAATTGCGCCTGCCCCAGCCCAAACTTATCGTGAGGTAATCGCACAGACAGATACCGCACGGTTTGACAGCGGTCGGCGTAATTTTATGCTAAAGATACAGGGGGAACGCTCAACGCGCCGCTCCGATCCTTCCCTATATCCCATTTATGATCGTTCTTCGGGTGCTACTGACCCTGCAAGCGTTGCAAAAATTCGTCTTAATATGATTGGCGGTGAATCTTGGCGTGTGGCAGGACAGTGGATTGAATGGGATTTTAGTGTGCCGGAAGATGGAATGTACCGCATCACAATTAAAGGCAGACAAAATTACAACCGAGGTTTTGTATCTAATCGTACTGTTCTTATTAATGGAGAAGTTCCGTACCGGGAATTTGCCGCTGTTCCTTTTACTTTTAGCAATAAATGGAACAATCTTACACTGCAAGACAATGAAGGCGATATTCTTGTTCCTTTGGAAAGAGGCAGCCATACTATACGATTGCAGGCAACTCTTGGCGGCATGGGCGACATACTCAATACAATGGAAGAAAGTGTTTACCGCTTAAATGCAATTTACCGCAAAATACTTGTATTAACAGGACCGGAGCCTGATATTTACCGCGACTATCGTGTTGATCATGTGTATCCCGAAGTAATAACCGCAATGGAGCATGAAAGCAGAATTCTTTATAAACTTGTTGATGATCTTACCCGCTATTCCGGCGAACGAAGCGCGCAGGCCGCCGCTACTTTAACATTAGCCCGTCAGCTTGAACGGTTTGTTGACAGACCGGAAAAAATTCCACGAATGCTTGTTAATTTTAAAGGAAACATAAGCTCTCTTGGCGATAGTCTTTTGGGTCTTGCGCAGTCTCAGCTTGATATTGATTTTATAACCATAAGCGGCGAGGAAGCAGCAATACCTCCGATAAATGAAAACTTTTTTGTTGCCGCCTGGCATGAAATTCGGTCATTCTTTGCATCGTTCTTTGTTGATTATGACAAGTCAGGAAATTATTACGGCAAGGGCGACGATATTCTTAATGTATGGATACTTGCAGGACGAGATCAAAGCTCGATCCTTAAAGCAATGATAGACGATACCTTTACTCCGTTAACCGGAATTAAGGTTAATATGAGGCTTGTAGCGGCGGATGCCGTTATGCCTGCAGTTGTTGCGGGTACGGGGCCCGATATTGTACTTACATTTCCTCAAGGTGAAGTTATTAATTATGCCATTCGCAGAGCCGTTGTGGATATTTCCAAATTCCCCGGCTATGAAGAAGCAATAAGTGAATTAAGCGAAAGCGTTATTGTTCCGTTTACTTATGGCGGCGGTGTGTGGGGGCTTCCTGAAACTCAATACTTCCATGTAATGTATTATCGCAAAGATATTTTAGAAGAGCTCAATTTGCCTCTTCCCAATACATGGGATGATCTTATTAATATTTTACCGATTATACAAAAAAACAATATGAATGTGGGTATTCCTTCTGTAGCAAACTCTGATCCCGCACGCGGAGTACAGCCGGACTTTTCCAACTTCCTTGCGCACTTGTTCCAGCGGGGCGGCAGACTTTATAACGAAGAAGGCTCCCGTGCTCTTTTAGATACAGAAGTTGCAATTGAAGCGTTCGATGTTTATACAAAATTCTATACGCACTATAAAACTCCCATCGCTTTTGACTTTGTAAACCGCTTCCGTACAGGCGAAATGCCCCTTGCATTTGCCGATTACACAAACTTTAATACCCTGGAAGTATTTGCTCCTGAATTGCGCGGACTTTGGGGCTTTGCAAGAATGCCGGGTCTTAGAAGAACCGACGCAAATGGCAATGAATATATCGACCGTTCTGTATCGACAGGAACTTTGGCATCAATGATTATTTCTGCTTCTAAAAATCAGGATAAAGCATGGGAATTTATGAAGTGGTGGATTAGCTCCGGCACTCAGCTTAGATATGGGCGGGAACTTGAAAGCATAATGGGAGCTGCCGCCCGCTATCCTACCGCAAATTACGAAGCCTTTAAACAGCTTGCATGGGGCTCAGAACAAATGACAGTTCTTGACGAACAACGCTTATGGACGGTAGGGGTTCCGGAAGTTCCGGGCGGCTATTTCGTAAGCCGTCATATAGTTAACGCTGTACGCAAAATATTAAACGAAGGCATGGATACCCGTGAAACTCTGCTGGATTATACCATTACAATAAATGATGAGTTAATTAAAAAACGAAAAGAATTTGGTTTGGAATAGGGGGAAGGATGAGTCTTTCAAGATATTTAAGTAAAAGAAATGAAGCTCGTGTAAAACAATTGCATGAAATTCAAAAGCATAAAGTGTGCTATCTTTTCCTTGCACCTTACGCGCTGGTTTTTGTTCTTTTCTTTGTAGCGCCATTGTTAATATCTATTTTCTTTAGTTTTACATATTATAACATTCTTGAACCTCCAAGATTTATTGGGCTTCGCAATTATATAAACTTGCTTCTTGCGGATGATGTTTATTTAATAGCTGTTAAAAACACTTTTATTATGGCGGCAATCTGCGGTCCTGTTGGTTATGTAATGGCATTTTTATTTGCGTGGTTTATTAATGAATTGCCGCGTTACATTCGCGCTGTAGTAACTTTAATTTTTTATGCTCCGTCAATAGCGGGCAGCGCATTTATGATTTGGGCGCTTATATTCTCCGGTGATGCTTACGGCTATATAAACGGTATCTTAATGAATATAGGGATACTGGATCAGCCGGTGCTTTGGCTTACAGACCCAAAATACATGATGCCGATCATGCTGATTGTTATTTTATGGATGAGTTTGGGCGCAGGCTTTCTTGCGTTTATTGCCGGGTTAAGCACCATTGACCCATCTCTTTATGAAGCCGGTCTTGTTGACGGTATTACAAACCGCTGGCAGGAACTTTGGTACATAACCCTTCCCAACATGAAAGGAATGTTAATGTTCGGAGCTGTTATGGCAATTACCCAGGCTTTTGGCGTAGGGGAGGTTACCCAAATCTTAGCGGGTTTCCCAAGCACCGATTATGCCGTGCATACTGTTGTAAACCATCTTGTTGATTATGGCGCAATTCGTTTTGAAATGGGATACGCTTCGGCAATAGCGACAATTTTGTTTTTTACAATGATTGTGTGTAATTTTGTAATCCAAAAAATGCTTAAGCGTGTAGGAACATAAGGGGCAGGTAATGAAAAAAATAAAAAAATTAATTGGCGGTAAAAGGCTTAATCGTTCTTATGGCGGAGACGCTTTTATTTTTTCTATTCTTACTGTCTTTGGGTTATTCTTTGCGTTTCCCCTTGTTTTTAACATTAATCATGCGTTTAAACCATTAAATGAAATATTCCTTTTTCCTCCTAATCTTTTTGTGCGGAATCCAACAATGAACAACTTTCAGGATTTGTTTATTATGATGAGTAAATCCTGGGTTCCGTTTTCCCGTTATATTTTTAATACAGTTTTTATTACGGTTGTTGGAACATCCGGTCTTATAGTTGTTGCAAGCATGGGAGCGTTTGTTGTTTCTAAATACAAATTCCCCGGCGCAAAGATATTTTTTCACGGCGTAATTATAACACTTATGTTTTCTCCCTATGTAACCGCTATTCCAAACTACCTTGTTCTTGCACGGCTTGGCTGGGTGGACACATATCTTGCGGTTATTATTCCGGCATTTGCCATGCCTATGGGTTTCTTTTTGTTAAAACAATTTATAGATACCATACCGGATACTTTGCTGGAAGCGGCAACTGTTGACGGCGCAAAAGAAGCGGGTATTTTTGTTTGGATTATTCTTCCAATGATTAAGCCGGCGTGGCTTACCGTAATGATCTTTTCCGTACAGGGTCTTTGGAATGCAAGGGCATCCAATGTTATTTATTCGGAAGAACTAAAAACATTGCCCTATGCGCTTTCGCAGATTATTACAGGCGGTGCTTTAACTATTGCCCGTGCTGGTGTAGGGGCTGCGGTTACGCTCTTTATTATGATCGTTCCGCTTGTAATGTTTATTTTAGCTCAGAGCAATGTCTTGCAGACTATGGCAAGCTCAGGTATTAAGGAATAAAATATGAAAAGAAATCCAGCCATATTTTTCTTGTTCTTTACTGTTCTCTGTTCTTTGTTCTCTGTTACCTTATTACATGCCGACCCTACAAATTATACCTACAATTACGATTTTTGGCAGGAGCAGGTTGCCTCTCCGGATGCTTATCGTCCAACTGCATATATTCTTGGCGAAGGTTTGGGAATTGGTCATTTCCGCGATCCGCAGGGGCTTTTTATAAGGGATAACCGTATTTATGTCTGCGACACAGGCAATAACAGAATAGTAATAATCGAAGTTAATGAAGATGGCGAACATAATGTAACAAGGGTTGTTTCTTCTGTTATTATTGACGGGGAACCATCGGCTTTTGCAGGACCTACAGATATTTTTGAGGACAGAGATGGTTCTCTTTATATTGCAGATAATAGAAACCAACGGGTATTAAAATTGGATGGCAACTGGAATTATATTTACTCCATTAATAAACCGGATGATGAAAGTTTTGAGAATAATATGGAATTTTTACCTTTTAAACTTGTGGTTGATTTTGCAGGCCGTATTTTTATACAAGCTACAAATGTTAATAAGGGGCTTATGGAATATGACAGCCGAGGTGAATTTTCCGGTTATATGGGAGCAAATAAAGTTAATGTAAATATTATTGATTATATATGGAAAGTTATTTCTACCAGGGAGCAAAGAGCGCGCATGGAGCTTTTTATTCCTACTGAATATAACAATTTAACTTTGGATGATGACGGTTTTATTTATGTTACTAATTCTTCAGGGCGAGTATGGGAGATTGACCCTATAAGACGGCTAAACGCAATGGGGCAGGATATTCTTATTCGTAACGGTTATGAGGCCCCTGTAGGAGATCTTGCCTTTGGCAATGCGGCAAATATTCAGGGCCGTTCAAGGTTTATTGATATTGTTGCATTTGAAAATGATTCTTACGCAGCATTTGACAGAACTCGCGGTCGTATTTTTATGTATGATTTCCAGGGTAATTTATTGTACGCTTTTGGCGGAGTAGGCAACAGGGAAGGGTATTTTAGGCTGCCTGCAGGTATAGAAAAAATGGGTTATTCCATTTATGCTTTGGATCAAAGTTCCGCGTCTCTTACACGGTTTGATTTAACCCTCTACGGACAATTAATAAACGAAGCACTTAATAATTACAAAGCAGGCCGTTACAGGGTTTCTGCAGATGTATGGGAACAAGTTTTAAAAATGAATGGAAATTACGATCTTGCGTATATTGGTCTTGGCAGAGCGGCTCTTCGTTATGGCGATTATCAGGAAGCCATGAAAAATTACAAACTAAAACACCACCGCGAAGGTTATGGAAAAGCGTTTCAACTGTACCGTAAACAATGGATGGAAGAAAATCTTTGGAAAATTCTTTTAGTTTTAAGTATAGTTATAATTACCCCGCTTATAGTTGTAAAATCCATTAAAGTTGTCAAGGAGATAAAAGAAGCATGAGATATCTAGTTGATAAAGCCTGGTGGCAGCACTTTGGCAAAACACTAAAATATGCATTGTATTGCTGTACGCATCCTCTTGATGGTTTTTGGGATTTAACACATGAAAAACGCGGCTCCATTGCTGCGGCAAATCTTATTGTATTTCTTGCCGTTATTATTGAGATTTTCCGCGAAACTTTAACAAGTTTCTTATTTGTTACTATTAACATGGAATTTTTTAACGCAATTATTGTAGTAATGCGGATAATTCTTCCAATCTTTTTGTGGACTGTGGCAAACTGGGGTCTTACAACCCTTATGGACGGCAAGGGAAAAATGCACGAGATATACATGACTATGGCTTATGCTCTTACTCCGTGGGTAATAATTAATGCCGTTATGATTGTGTTAAGCCAGTTTATTACATTTGAGGAAGGCGCAATTTACTGGGTGCTTGCGGGTTTTTCGGCATTGTGGATGGGGATGCTTGTTCTTGCCGGAATGATGATGGTGCACGATTACAGCCTTACAAAAACCCTCTTTTCCAGTCTGCTTACCATTATAGGTATGGGAATTATAGTATTTGTATTTGTTGTGTTTTTTAGTCTTGTAAGCGATGCAATAGCGTATTTTGTATCATTATATAAAGAAATTATGTTCCGGGTATTATAGGAGGAGGGAAAGTGAAAAAGATACTTTGGCTGTTAGTAATTTTTAGCATATTGCTTTCTCTTGTTTCCTGTACCGGAAGACAATCAAGAGTTAGGCCTGTTGTAGGTTATCAACTGGAAGAAGATGAAGAACTGCCGGAAGAAATTGTTTTAGAAAACGATTTTTTACGCTTGTATTTTGATCCGGCAACTGCCCAAATAATTTTATTTGACAAAATAAACGAAACAGAGTGGCATTCAACTCCGCCGGATGCGGCAAGCGACAATACGGCAATTCCAATTGTTAAAGATTTAATGTTGTCGCAGTTTTCGCTGCAATATTCAGATGTTTCCGGTGTTGGAGAAACATTGTATTCAAATACGCAAAGTATAGAAAAAGGAAATTACAGCTTTGATCTTGTTGACGGCGGTTTGGAAGTTAATTATACAGTTGGGAATGTTGCCCGCAGTTTTTTAATTCCTGTTACCGCAACAGAAGAAAGATTTAAATTTTATTTGGATAAATTTAAAAGCGAAGATCGAAACATGGTAGGAGCAAGTTATCGCTTGTATGATATTAACAGCCTGCGTACCAACGACAATAGAAGCGAACTTCTTTCAATGTATCCTGACCTTGCGCACCAAAAACTCTATATTTTGCGCGATGATACTCAAAGATATATGAAAGAAGACATGGAAATTTGGTTTGAAGAGGCCGGATATACCCATGAGGAATTTTTTGAAGATGCAGCCCGTCAAGTTGGCAGTGCTGCCGATGAAGGCCCTGCTTTCTCGTTGACAATAAGGTATTTTCTTGACGGAAAGTCTCTTATTGTAACCGTACCTTTTGATAAAATAGCGTACCGCCAGCCTTATCCCCTTGTTCGTCTTGATATTCTTCCATTTTTTGGTGCGGCAGGGCTTGATGACGAAGGGTATATGTTTGTTCCGGATGGCTCAGGGGCTCTTATTTATTTTAATAATGGAAGACAAAATCAAATTGCGTCTAATAATCCCCTGTATGGCTGGGATGAAGCAACTCCCCGCGATGCGGTTGTAATTGACAATAAAGCGCCGTTTCCTGTTTTTGGCATTCATAAAAATGGAGAATCTCTTGTTTGTATAATAGAAGAAGGTTCCAGCTATGCAAGAGTAACAGCTGATGTATCAGGTCGTAATGCCGCTTACAACAGGGTTTATTCTTATTTTGATATGGTACATGGCGCAGTTATGGATATTTCCGGGCGTTCGGATCGTGCGGTTTATCTTTATGAAAACGGGCTTCCTGCTGGTGAAAACATATCTTTACGATATACTTTGTGTGAACAGCCCGGTTATGTTGGTATGGCAAAGGAATACCGCTCGTGGTTATTAAATAAATATCCCCATCTTACAGGCAGGCAGCTTGAAGGTGTGCCTATTGCAGTTGAGATTATTGGTGCTGTAAATAAAACCCAGCATCGTCTTGGTATTCCTTTCGATCTTCCCTTAAAACTTACTTCTTATATTGATGTTCAAAACATGATGAATGATTTTGCCGATTTTGGCTGGAAAAATGCACATGTAAAATTTGTCGGCTGGTTTAATAAAAGCTATGATCACAGAGTGCCCAATAAAATTAATCTGATTAATGAATTAGGCAATAGAAAAGATTTTGAAAATCTTGCCGTTATAGCAGAAAGAAACGGATTTATTCTTTTTCCGGAAGCAGACTTCATGTTTGTAAGAGATATTCGCAATTTTGACGGGTTCAGTCTATACCGCGATGCCGCCCGTTATGTAACTCGCAAGCGAGTAGAAAAATATCCGTACAGCTTTGTTTGGTTTGGCGAAAGAATTCGCTGGGGCAAGCTAAATTATCTTGTCCGCCCGGAAGTATCAATGAATATGATTGACAGTTTCATGCAGGATGCTTCCAGGCTGGGATTGCGGAATATTGCTTTTAGGAATATGGGCTCCAGGCTTGCGGGAGATTTTCATGAAAAACGCTATGTAAGCCGCGAAGCAAGCATGAGGATGCGCGAGCAGCAATTTGCAAACCTTTCCGGCAGTGGAAACAAAATAATGGTAAATGCCGGTTTTTCTTATTCTGTACCCTGGGCGGATATTATTGTTGACATGGCTCTTGACAGCCAGGGTTTTGCAATTAATGATGTGTCTGTGCCATTTTATCAGATTGCATTATCAGGATTGGTGCCATATACAGGAAAGGCTATTAATCTTGCGGAAGACTACACAATGAATTTGTTAAAGACAGTTGAAACCGGAGCAGGCTTGTATTTTAGCTTTATAAAGGAAGAAGTTGTAGAGTTACAGGAAACAAAGTTCAGGCAATTTTATGCAAACGAATATGATAAATGGGCAGGAGACGCGAACAGACTTTATCAGCAGTTCTCTACAGACTTTGCAGGAGTTTACGGACAGGAAATTGTTGATCATAGAATATTGGCAAATGGAATAACAGAAACAGAATACCGAAATGGAACTGTTGTTTATGTAAACATGAACGAAAACAGATATGAAGTTGTTAGGGCTGGCTTAACAAGGCGGGGGAGATAATGAAACTCTTAAAATTAAATTTTTTAAGTAAGTATGCTTATAAAAAAAATGAAAAGCTTACTCTTACCAGTGAAGGCAGGAACGCAATAACAGGTTATTTATTCTTGCTTCCGTTTATTATTGGTTTTTTAAGCTTTATGTTTTATCCTATTTTTGAATCTCTTCGCATGGTATTCAGCAAAGTAACAATTGATGTTGTAAAAAACGGCTTTGCAATGGAGTTTGTTGGGCTTGATAACCTTTATCGTGTATTAATGGTTGATCCTGATTTTAACAGGATGCTTGTTGAAGAAATATGGCGTATGGTTTTAATAGTTCCCGCAATTATCATTTTTAGTCTTTTTATTGCATTGCTGCTCAATCAGGAATTTAAAGCAAGGGGAATTGTAAGAGCTATCTTCTTCTTGCCGGTAATTCTTGCATCCGGTGTTATGATTGGACTTGAAACAAATAATTCTCTTTTATCAAATATGGCGGAAATAATAAGAGAAGGTAATTTGGTAAAAACATCAATAACCGGCGTTCTGCAGGATATTCTTGTTGTAGAGGGTGCGGCAAGCGACTTTATGGAATACATCTTTGTTATTGTTAATCAAATTTATGATATAGCAATGGCATCCGGTATTCAGATAATTATATTCCTTTCTGCCTTGCAGACAATTCCGGTTAGTATGTTTGAGGCTGCAGAAATTGAAGGAGCAACCGCATGGGAATGTTTTTGGAAAATAACCTTTCCAATGGTAAGCCCTTTAATTCTTGTTAATGTAGTTTATAGTGTTGTTGACTATTTTTTAAGAACAGACAACCTTGTAATGGATAAAATAAGCGTTACTTTAATGCAGCGGCTGGAATTTGGTTTTGCTACCGCTATGGCCTGGGTTTACTTTTTGGCAGTAATGATAATTATTGGAATTTCAGTTGGAATTATATCAAAGAGGGTTTATTACTATGAGTAAATATACAGATGATTGGGGAAAAATTTCCCGCGGCTATTTTTATAAGAAAAAGGCTCTTGATATTGTTTTCAAGTTTTGCCGTGCAGTCTTGTTGTTTGGTCTTTGCTTTTTAATTTTACAGCCAATATTTGACAAGCTTTCCGTTAGTTTTATGGGAACTCAGGATTTGTATGATGGTACGGTTATAAGTATTCCCCGTAATTTTACTTTGGATAATTACAGGCTTGCAAGCAGCAATGATATACTTAATTATTGGCCGTCACTTTATCAGACTCTTGCAATAGTACTAATTAGTGCGGTTTTGCAAATTGCCGCCTGTACTCTTGCAGGTTATGGTTTTGCCCGTTTTAAATTCCCGTTTAAAAACTTTTGGTTCTTCTGTGTTATGTTAATTATTATTGTACCGCCGCAGACTATTATGTCATCGCTGTACTTGAATTTCCGGTTTTTTGATATTTTTGGGATAGTAAAGCTTATTACCGGCGAATCTCTTAATATGCTGAATAGTGTAATGGGGTTAATGCTGCTTTCGGCAACCGGTATGGGGCTAAAAAGCGGGCTTTATATATTCATGCTTAGGCAGTACTTTCGGGGTATGCCTAAAGAACTGGAAGAAGCCGCATGGGTTGACGGCTGTGGTAAATTTAAAACCTTTTTAAGGATTATGCTTCCGGATGCCATGCCAATGTTAACCTCGTGTTTCTTGTTTTCGTTTGTATGGCAATGGACAGATTCATTCTTTTCTACATTGTTTTTAAGCAACTATAGAATGTTGGCAAGAGGGCTTGGATCTCTTGCGGAAAGATATTCACAGTGGTATGCTCAAGTTTTTGTGGCAACCGGTTCAGGGGGCGTAAGCGCTTTTGCACCTGTGGCACAAACCCAAATGATGATTGCAACAGGAATGTTAATGTGTCTTGCTCCGCTTATAATATTGTACCTTGTAGCCCAAAAAGCATTTGTTGAATCGCTGTCTCAGACAGGTATTAAGATGTAGGTTGTTATTGGTTTCAGCTTCCAATTAGGAAGATTAGAAATAAATTTTTAGGAGGAATGATATGAAAATGACAAAAAGAATAGGATTCGTTCTTTGCGTACTTTTTCTTGCGGCATGTTTGCTTACAATGAGCGGATGTAAACCATCTCTCAAAGGTATGGAAATTGTAATTGGCAACTGGTGGGAAAATTATGATACCAACACCAAAGACCCAAGGAACGAGGCTGAAGAAAGGATCTTGGATTGGCGTATCAAGATACAGAATGAGCATGGTTTTAGAATGATTGAAAAAAACATTGCCAGTTGGAATGAAATGCCGCAGGTATCTGCGACATCAATCATGACAGGAACCCCCGCAGCAACAGTATTTGTTTTGGAAGGAAGGTGGGCAATGTCACTTATCAGCCAAAACTTGGTTTTCCCTGTTACTGACAATAGAGTTGTTAATTTAAGAGATCCCCAGCCTGTAGAAGAAGGCCAAAGGCCGCCTGAATGGAATCAGGCAACGCTTGATATATTTAACTTTGGCGGTAAATCTTATGCTCTTAGTGTTGGCGTTGAGCTGAATAACGCACAGGTTGTGTTCTTTAATAAAAGACTCTTTAAGGAAGCCGGTCTTGATGAAGATCTTCCTTACGATATGCAGAGAGATGGAACATGGACATGGGAAAACTTCCTTGACATTTGTAAACAACTTACAGCAGACACAGACAATGATGGTATTATAGATACATATGCCATGCCTAGAGACCTTTCTACAGAAATACTGGATGCTATTATTACAAGTAACGGAGCACAGTATGTCGGACGAGATGAAAACGGTAGATTTTTTAATGCAACAAATACACCTGAATTTATTGAAGCCCTTCAGTTTGCAATCAGGCTTAGCGACGAAGGTGTTATGAAGCCAAGACCTGAAGGATCACAATGGGATTGGTACAAATCTGAATTTGCAGACGGCAATGTAGCAATGAGAATTGAACAATCTTATGTTTGGAATGAATTAGGCGCAATGAGAGACGATTGGGGTGTTGTTTTGTTCCCCAAAGGTCCCAGGTCTTCTACATACCGTGTTTATTCACGCGAAAATGTAATGGTTATTCCTTCAATATATAAAGCTGCTGATGTTGACAGGATTATGTACGCTTTGGCTCTTTGGTACACCCCTCAGACAGATGACTGGAAATCCGGCTGGTATGCTACTTTCCGTGATCGCCGCGCTGTTAATGAAACCCTTGAACTTATTCGTGATACCAGTTTGCATATACACAAGAACTATGTTCTTATACCGGGTTTGAACCGCGGCGATATTGCATGGAATATGTGGTATCATGAAGGTGATCCCGCACAGTTAATCGAATCAGTCTCCGAAAACTGGAACAGCCTTATTAAAGAAGTGAACGACGGGTTCTAATTAGCAAGTATAGCAATTTAAGACGGGGGCAGTGAAAACTGCCCCTTATATTTTTAAAGCATGGAATTAAATTAATATGAGTAAAATAATCGTAAATGGAACAAGTCTGCCGAATATTCCTTGGGAAGATAGGCCGCCAACTTCTAACTCTAAAAAAGAAATTATGTGGCGGTATTCTAAAAACCCAATTATTCCACGGGATTTAACTTTGCGTTCCAACAGCATTTTTAACAGTGCCGTTGTTCCGTTTAAGGGTGGATCCGAAGGTTACCAATATGCAGGTGTTTTCCGCTGTGATGATACTGCTCGTCACATGGATATTCACGCGGGTAAAAGCAAAGACGGCATAAACTGGGTTATCGAAGATGAGCCTATCAAATTTATAAAAGCCGATCCTGAATTGCCCGATTCTGAATATAAATATGATCCTAGAGTAATTTTTATTGAAGATAGATACTACATAATTTGGTGTAATGGCTACCACGGCCCCAATCTTGGAATTGGCTATACTTTTGACTTTGAAAAGTTTTACCAAATGGAAAACGCGCTTATGCCGTACAACAGAAACGGCGCGCTCTTTCCCCGCAAAATTGGAAACAATTACGCAATGTACAGCCGCCCCAGCGACTCCGGTCATACACCCTTTGGAGATATTTTTTATTCAGAAAGCCCTGATTTAATTTACTGGGGAAAGCACCGCCATGTAATGGCTCCTGCTGGCGGCTGGCAAAGCACAAAAATAGGAGCCGGTCCATGTCCTATTGAAACCACAGAAGGCTGGCTAATGTTTTACCACGGAGTACTTACAAGCTGCAACGGCTTTGTGTATTCCTTTAGCGCGGCTCTTCTTGATATAGATAAACCTTGGAAAGTAATTGCCCGTTCAAACCCATACATCATAAACCCACGCGAACTCTACGAACTTGCAGGCGATGTTCCTAATGTAACATTCCCTGTTGCCGCGCTTACAGATGCGGACACCAACCGTATCGCTATTTACTACGGTTGTGCCGACACCGTTACTGGTTTGGTATTTGGTTATGTAGATGAAATAGTGGACTGGGTCAAGCGGAATCACGACTGACGGGGTTACTATTTAACGCGGTAACCATTTAACGCGGATTTACGCCGAAGAAGACGCAGATTTACGCGGAGATATTAGCTAGTTAAGATAAATATATCTAACCTAGAAATCTTAAAAATTTAAAATTTTAATATGGCTAGGATAGGGTAAGAAATCTTAGCTCTCATAGATAATCAGTGAAAATCTGCGTTCAATCTGTGTAAATCCGCGTTTCATCGTGACCCCGTCTATTGACAAGCTCCCTCACTTTGTGGTAATATTTCCCTAACTATGAAGATTACCCACAACAGCCAAAAATACGCCTCAATCTTTTACCCTCT
>Ga0099364_10002502_pt1 | contig 29236 bp, 8 predicted proteins | sample TergutTh196P3_FD_73070 | JGI IMG/M metagenome (GOLD analysis project Ga0099364, IMG submission 73070) | Microcerotermes parvus P3 segment gut microbial communities from Pointe-Noire, Republic of the Congo - Th196 P3 | ecosystem: Host-associated > Arthropoda: Insects > Digestive system > Gut ...
TCTGTTGCTTGCCGCCCCCGCCCCCGGGCCCCGCGGGGCGGGCGGCGCCGCCGATACTCAGCGTTGTGCTGCCAACCGCATAACGCAGGGCATCCGGGATAATATCCACAATCCTTACCGATTCGTAAGCCGTCACATCTGCCGGCATCCGGAAGCGGATGGTGTAGGTGATCAGATCGGTGAGTTCCGAGATTCGCAAAACATCCGCATCCTTAAAGACGCCCAATGTCTCGATCTCCGCTGCCGGCGGATCCGTATCGCCCACTTCTGCCTGGTTGAACAGTTTTGTTACGGCGCCGGCGTCAAAGCTGGTTTTCACCTTCACACTGAAGGTGATCGTCGCGACTGTCGCGTCTACAACCTCCGGGATTTCGAAGCCGTCGATCAGATCCTGTACCGTGACAGTGGACAAGACGCCGTCATTCTCAATCGTCACCACATTGCCGGAAGGATCATTCACATAGGGCAGAATATCCTCCAGCGTATCCTTGACAAGTATATCTTCCCCCGGCGCGGTTCCTACATTGCCAATCGTAATCACGTAGGTCAGCGTCTCGCCCGGGGATGCATAGCCGTCACCGTTTTCGTCGGTTACGCTCTTGTCGGAAGTCAAAATCGGGAATCCGGTAAACAGATAGTAGAACTCATGCACGAATGGCGTAAGAACACCGCCCGCATCGTACGTCACAAAACTGGCATTGTCCAATTCATAGACTACCGTTTCATCCTGCGGCGTAATGAATTCCCACCTGTCGTCCAGCCCGTTTGGCAGTACGGCGAGTTTCGTGATGGAGATCTCGTCATAGCCATAGGAGGGATCGCTGATCACGTTGCCGTTGACGTCCAGGGGCAGGCCGTAGTACACAGGCGGCTGCGCCGGCTTAACGCCTGCCGGGTCGGTAGAGGTCTTTACTACATTTTCTGCCGTCGGCGCATAGACCTGCCTTCCGGGCGGGTTCTCTTCTTCCACGCCGCGATGCATTGCCTCGATCGGCGTGTAGAAATTATCCGCCAGATAAATATAGGAATGGTAGGATACGCTTCCATAGAGGCTGTCGCCGATCAGAAGCCAAAGCTTGCCGTTATTGGGGATATTCACGCTAAATGTGTAGTTGCCATCCTTATAAGTAGCGCCGGGCGTTAGCAGGCTTCCCGTTTGATACAATCCGCTGGAAGCAGCCGCATTGAACTCCGAATCACTAAAGCTTGTCATACCAAAATAGGAATTCGTCTCATCATAGGGGATAAACAGATAGCGCAGTTCGGTCAGCTCCGGTTCCAGAGAAAGGTTCAGCGCGGCGCTGGTAACGATCGGGGGAACTTTTGCGCTAATGGTTACGGTATCCACCGGCGTATTTCCCTCAGCATCTTCAACCAGATAAATCTTGGAGGATGCCCTTTGCGCGTCAATATCGGTAAAGTCCGCAGTCGGGGCGCCGCGCATGTACATCAGTTCATAGAAATAGAAATTGTACAAGCCGCGTGCAGCGTTATTTCCCGCCGTTCCGATTTCGTATTTGCCGTAATCCCAGCCCCAGGCGATCGAGCCTGAACCGTCAAAGGACTGCTTATACAGATTGCCCGCATTGTCGAGGAAGAGGACCTGCGACTGATAGGTGGTAATCTGCTTGATGTAAGGCAGTTCTTTCAGATAGCCGCCTGTATAGTCAAAGCTATCCACATCCACGACCAGGTTGATCCAGCCCTGCTCCTCCGACTTGACGCTCGGTACGCTGGTAACGGTTGTAACCCCTGCAGGAAGATCGGTTCTGCTGCTGTTGTTGACGCACCAGGGTCCGCTATAGCCCGGTTCGGCTACGTAGAAATTGCCGCCATAGGTAATCGGAGACGCGCTCTCACGCCGGATCACATAGACAAGGCGCCTGCCCAGGGCGTCCAGCGGATAGTCATAGGTATGGCTTCTGGGATCGCCGCTGTCCGTCGTATTCATATACTTTTTATCATATATGGTCGGATGGAGGCCGTCGCCCATCTGGGACCACTGGCCGAACCTGTTGTAAGAATTATATTGCGCTAAAAAGTTCGAAGTGGAAGTCGCGCCGGAGAATACCGGCCCGGCGGGTTCATTCAGATAGCCCTGCGTATCCCCGTCGCCCAGCGTTCTGATCAGCGTCGCATCTTTCACATAAACGCTGTGTTTGCCGCCGTTGGTTGTCGTAAACAGCGGGCCGTCGGTTAAAAGCCCATAATGCACGTTCCAGCCGATGACCCAAACCCTGCCATAGACGTCCGTCAGGTAACTGGTATATCGGCCTGCCGTCACGGTGGCTATCGGCGGCGCAACCGTGTTATACGGAGAAGAGCTGAGATCAAACTGAATCCATTCCGGCGTCAGAATCTGATTTTCTCTGCCGCTAGGCCAATAGTTATACGTGCCGCCGCCGGCGCTGGTATACGAAGTCATTCGGCTGGTGGCGGTCGCTTCATAATTCGTACCCCATGTCCAGGCCCTGCCGTCGCTGGTCACCGCCATGCTGGTATTAAACTCAGCGGAGATGCCTTTCACCACCATCCCGCTGAAGAAACTGACTTGCACAGGCGTCTGCTGTAAAGTTCTATTCCCGTGACCCAACTGCCCGCTGGTGTTATACCCCCAGGTATAGATCTGTCCGGCGGAATCCAATACGATACCGTGCTGATTGCCCAGGACGATATCCACGACGTTGTAAGCGTCGAATTCGGGCATTCTTCTGGCTTCCCGCTGATAGCCGCTCCATCCGTTAATCCGGTAGCCGTCCGCATAGCCCCAGGCATAGACGTTGCCGTCCACGTCGATGGCGAAGGTCGCGCTTGCCGCTTCCGTGGTCGTGGCTACTTTTTTGATTTTGATTCCCTCAAGGGAGGTGACAATCTGCGGCGTGTTGTTGTTGATGGAAGTGGTATAGTTGCCCATCTGGCCTTCCAAGCCTCTTCCCCAGGCATAGAGCACGCCTTGATCATCCAGCGCGTAATTGGTATGGTATCCGCCCTCGACCTGGACAATCTTGATGTTATTATCCATAAAGTAGGGAACCCTGGCCATGCCGCCCGCATAGTCACCGACGCTTTTTCCGGTTCCCAGCATGCCGTAGGCATTATAACCCCAAGTCCATACATATCCGTTTGAGTCCAGCGCGATCCCGCCTAAATAGTTGGTTTCCGCTTCGATGAATCGCAGTGAGGAAACCTGCGCCCGCGTCGGCGCGTCGGGAACGCCCGGCTCCACGGCAACCGCAGCGGGTAACAATAGCCCGCCGGGCATAAGTCCGAGGGCCATGAGCATCATCAACGCCAATACAAGAATCCTTGCTGTCATTTTGGTTTTAACTTCCATAGTAACTTGACCTCCTACCTAATTTATGATTCGTCCCCTACTTTTGCTTACCATTCCTGTTTCCACTTTACGTAATGTGAATGGATTCACCTCCTCCGCCTTCGTCCCTTAATCGACTTTCAATCCATATAATCACTTCCTGGTCTTCCGGGAGAAGCCTATCCGGTTCCACTTCCTCCCATACGAACAGGAAGACGTCGTCCAACGCTTTGTATCCGATAAAATACTGCTTATCTTCGATTGTTTTTGCCGAAACGGAGTAAACGATACCATTCTCATCGACGCATTCCGCAGAATAGGGAATATCCCATTTATGCCTGAATCTTATTAAATCTGTTTCTGTCACTATGCTTCTCAGTTCCGTCAGAAAGTCGTCCTCTTGCCTTTCGATTTGATCGTAAGGCGGATCCGAACGCGTTCTATAGAAGTTACTGATTCCGACAAGGATACTGGTGCATACCGTAATGGCCGTCGCATATATGGCTACTTTGTAACCGACGCTCAGATCGTGCCCTTGGCCCATGTTTTGGTTTGCGTCCACTTTGTTTCTGTACAGACTCTGCCCGGCAGCTTCGGCGGCAAGCTTCTGCTGCAAACCGGCCAGTGTGCGGAACATGATATCGGGCGTAGCAAGATGTGCCATCTCCTCAAGGAAGATTTGCTTAAGCACGAGTTCCTTACCCGATTGTCGCTGCTTTTCCGCTTCCATCATCCAACTCCGTTAAAGACTTTTCCCTATGTCGCCCGACTGATTGAAGGTATCTTCGTAGAACAAATTGGGTCTGTGATAAAGCCCCGCCTTTTCCTTCGCGATCAATCTCCTGCATCTTTCACCCCCTTGCCTGTTTGTTTATTAAATATGCTCTCAATTGAAGTTACATTAGCCGAATCGGCTGGCAATTTGCAAATATTTGAATAAATACAAGGCTTTCTTGCTCATCCAGGCTCTGGATACGCAGCGGTTTTTCTTGTTTTTACACATTTCCTTCACATATTTCTTGCATATTGTGTACGGCTCTGATAAAATGAGTGTGTTTTCACCCTCTTTCTTGTTCGTGAAAACAAGGACAAATCGTATGCTATTTTGATGTTTTATGGCTCTCCATGAATTCGTTCTATAGCCGTGGCTTCAGTCGCAGGATGAAGCGAAACTCCATGTACGATCAGTGTTGTACTCTGCGTGATCGTTGCGTTCCTATCTTGTTGCGCATCGAGGGAGATTGGAAATGGATCAACTGGAACTGAATGCTGCATTCTATGCGGCGCAGGCCGGAGACGGCGATGCGTTCGCGAAATTGTTTGACGCCTTCTGGAATATGGCGTACTACAATTGTGTCAGGCATTTGCGAAATCAGCAGGACGCAGAAGATGCGGTACAGGAAGTATTTCTCATCCTCCACAGACGAATAGGCAACCTGAAAGGTCCTGAATACCTGGCGAAAGGGATTCAGTATTATACTATGGAGGTTTGCAGCGGTTATTATAAGAATAAGAAACGTATTCCTCCCGAACTGCTTTCCTCTCTGGATGATATGCTTGAGCTTCCGCCAACGGAAAAGGAAGAATTCTTGCCTGAATCCGTTTTGGAGAATAAAGAACTGAAAGCCCAGATTCTTGATCTGGTCAATCATCTGCCGCCGAAGCAGAAGAGCGTACTCTTTCATTATTATTTCAATGATTTTTCCGCCGCAGAAATCGCGAAGCTACTGGGCATAAGCGTCAGTGCGGTAGGATTTAACCTGCACAAAGCACGCAAGAAATTATCCATGCTCGTCAAGGAAAAATCCGATATTGGCCAATCTTTGTTCCCGGCTCTCGCGCCGGTATTAACAAAAGTCTTCTTCGAAAATATGCAGTTCAACGCAACACCTATTGCTAAACAGCAAATATCGCAGGCTTTGCTGAAGCGACTGGTGACGGACACTGTTTCCACAGGCCAGATTCTCGAAAGCGCGGGCCGGACAGCGGCGCATGGCGCGGGCAGAATCCTCGGTTTAAGCCAGAGCGCGGTCACCGGTGCAGCCAGCGTCGCCGCTTGCGCCTGCATCGCTTTTGGCGCGTTCCAAATCGTTCAGACCACGTATACGGCAGCGCCGGAAAGCCCGCCGGCAGTGGTTTCGCAGGAGAACGATTTTTTGACAGCCCTCATGAAAGTACAATACGAGTCCGACCTGGATCTGTTCAAACGGGAATGGGATATCCGGAATGCAGCGGAATGCGTCGATGAAACAGGCGCTTTATACTCCATCTCCGCTAAAATAGTTGACGAGAAGCAATACTTCATTGGTTACAAATCGGCAAACGATAGCTTTGCCCTGACTTGGGAAGAAACCTTGCTGAACGCATCCCTTCCAGAAGGCACGGATATCATCGAATGGATGGAAAAGCAACAAAACCCTAACTAAATACGCTATTGCGAGGGCTGTCAAATGTTTAAAAGAAAAAGTGCCGGTATGCGTTTACTTATGGTATCGCTGATCGTCATGATGATCGCGGGCCTGGTTCCGGGTGGATTGATTACCCCCTTTACGGCAGTTGCCCAGATGTCCGTCATGCAAAAAACGGAGGCAAACATCGTTTGGGTGTCGCCGGGTTCCTATCATTTCGCCGCATTGGACGACGACGGGCGGGTCTGGACCTGGGCGACAAACGCAACCGGCCGCGATGCGCTCGGGCGTACCTATACCACCACAAGCAGCGGCACAGCGCCGGACGACCAGGGCGGACAGGTGACGGCTACCGTCTATCCCGGCGAAACCTTACCTTATATCGTGCAACTCAGTTCGTCCTATCGCAACAGTTACGCCCTTGACCAGGAAGGGAACATATGGTCCTGGGGCTTGGATAGCCAAAGCGCTTTGGGTCGGTCCGGCTCAGGCGCTTTGCCGGGCAGAGTCAGTCTGCCATCCGGTATAAAGGCAAAATGGATCGGCGCCGGCTACTTTGGGTGCAAATTTATCGATATGGAGGGGGATTTGTGGGTATTCGGCTCCGGATCCCAAAACAGTCTGGGTATCGGCGCCACTGCCGACCAGCTCCTTCCGGTAAGGCTTGAGGAAGACGTCAACGGAAACAGCCTGCTGGGGCTTCATTTTGCCATGGTGGAGTCCTCCGACTATATCGATACGGCTTGCGCATTGGCAATTACCGAAGACGGCAAGCTTTATACCTGGGGTAGGACGACGAACAGCAACTTGTATCCTGCCGACTTGCAAAGCGCAAAACCAAGATATATCGGCACATACAATACATCAGATCCCATCGGTGCTCCTGACGCTGCAGCCGTATACCCTGTTATTCCCATGCCCTTGGGCAGTGAAGTGAAGACCCTGACCTGCGGAAACGGTTCCATGGGTTTCCTCACTTCCAGCGGGGAAGCCTATTCCTGGGGGACCAACTCCAATGTGGAAGGCTCCGGCCGTCTGGGGCAGGGTCATATCAGTCCGGTTCCGCTGCCGACAAAAATCACAAACGTGAACAATGCCCTTACCTCGGCGCCTCTGTTTGTCAGCTTCAGCATCTATGCCTGGTCCTCCAGCGCGGTCGATGTGAATGGCGTGATCTATGGCGCCGGCGCCAACCACGGCAGTAAGCACGGTTCCATCGGGACGCCAAACTGGCTGACATCCTACACGCCGACGTTTATCACTTCCTCCTGGCAGCCGAGAATTTTCATCGTGTCAGAAGGGTACTACGGAACGCAGTGGATCGACGTACACGGGAACTGTTATTCCCGGGGAACAGGCGCGGGCGGCCCCGGGGGCGGAACCACCCTGGAGCCCTGGGTTAAATTTGTGGGAGCGGGCGTGCCCATGTTTACCAGACTGGACAGCGATCCTCCCATTCATGTCAAGCGCTATACGGATATGCCGGGGAATACGCTGACTGTCGAACTGGACAGACCGGCTGACGAGGTCCGTTACGTCATCCTTTATCCGGACGATACCGATATGTATACCTTCCCCGATCCGGACCCGTTCGGCGCGCCTATTCGAGAGCGATTCTACGATCTGTCTTTTATGGAATTTACCGAGCCTTATCATTTTCGGGATACCTATCCGCAATTGCTTCTTTCCCCGAACTACGATAAGCCGGAAAGCCGCTATTACGCCAATCCTAAAATTACCAACGCTGTTTTTGAGGAGATCTATAGCCGCAAGACAGGGGATAACGCGGGGGACATGGTTCCGAATGCCAGCAGCCGTATATTTGAAAAACAGAACCTGATCACCGGCAACTGCATCGTTTGGGTGCAATCGAAAAACAGCGCCGGCACGACGCGTATGGTCTACCGCATAGACAACTTTTACACGTCGGCAAACGTCTGGGTGCAGGGCGTCCTTCCGGGATCATCCCCCGCGCAGGACGTATTGCTCTACGGCCCCCGGCTGGCGCCCGGTCCATACGGAATCCCCCTCAACCAGGACAAAGACGCGCTGGCTTATACCGAACCGCCTCTGGGCTGGGATGTGGTGCAGCCGGATCCCCTCACAGACTCGCTGCTCTGGCCTGTATGGATGTATTACACCCTCGATCCCGCCGGCCAGGCTGATACATACGCCGTTGCGGACGCTTTCGGCGTCCATCATAGGATCGACCCTTCCAAAGAGGTCATCCTGGACAGCCTGGATAAGCTGACGGAAACACGCACGCCGGAAACGACGGTAACCTTTTCCTATAGTAAGAATCCGGATTTATGGGCGGACGTCAACCTCCATTTCATTTATGACGACGGATCACCGGTTTCCTTTGACGGCGTGACGCCAAGCATTCCCGTCATGGAGACGCGGGAAATGATGATCCCTATCGCGCCAGCCAGACTAAGCGACATAGACCCGTACTTCCCGCCGGAAGCCTATGATGAGAACGACGCGGCTGTCGGTTATTATGCGGGTACGCCTACAGACTATACGCTTGAGAGCCCTCTTGTTTATGCGCCCTGCACTTTCCCGGATGGCTTTAATCCGGCATTAAGCGCCGCTGCGCCGGTCGACATCTGTATTATCTACAAGAAAGGCTTGCTGAATGTCAGTGAAACATTCTGGAGGATCACGGATAAGGGCAGCGACATTCGAACCCAAATAACAAATAACCAGGGCCTTGCATCCATACGGAACGCATTTGAGCCTTCTTCTGTGGTTAGCCGCAACGGCTCGCCGATCGAAAACAATATCCTCTTTGGCTACGAGCTCTGGAAGGAAAGCGCATCGGGTTATTCTTTTGCGGAACGGCATACCTATGAATGGTTGTCGCCGGATCCGCTTGCTACGGGACACTATGCTGTGCAGGCTGCTGTGATCGCCGATCTCGAGGGCAGCGACTGGGAGATCCGTTGGCTGTATTATCCGGATGAGCATCAGGTAAACGGCATACCGGACGAGGACGAAGCCAGTATTGTCGTAAACTGGTACGGGAGAAGCGCCACCGGCGCCCAGTCTGTACTCAAGAGCGTTACCGTTTGGGATTTGGCAGGTACAGCAAAGAATTTTACAGAGAATAAGTTCGCCCATCTGGCTGAGCCGGAAAGATGGATACTCGCAACAGCGGAAAACTACCTAAGCTATTTACCGCCAGGCAATCCGTCGCCAACCGGTACGATCCTGCTGACGGCAGGCTCTGGGAATCCTTCTGTTTATTTCTGGTACAATATCGACGCCAATGAAAATGGGCTTATCGATGAGGACGAATACATTACCGTCCGGCATCGGCTCTACGGGGAGGATCAGAATAATCTGGGAAAACCGGATGTGGTCGTGCAACCCTTCCTTCTGGGGGATATCTATTACGGTTCTCCTACGGCGCATGTCATTCCCGGCTATACCGCCGTCGGCTGGTGCGCAGATGTGTATGACAACGCCATGCCGGACGAAGAGCTTCACTTAATCGAATCGATTGACGATTCTCTCAGCATCTATTTTGAAACCGACCCGCTGGCAGGCAACGGTCAGATCATGACCATCCTCTACATGGGGATTGCCGCGCCGATCACGATCCGCTTCCGTCTCGTCACCTATACGGGAACAGAATTTGAAATGCCGCCGCAAATCTTGACCGGCTTGGTTGGTCAGGATGTTACCGCTTTGGTACAGGATCCCGTTACGGCGAATCCTATGTGGATTCTGGACGACGCTTTGTCGGTCCTGCCGCCGGATTCCCGCTTCGTTCTCCGAAATACGCCGCAGGAATTCCTTTACCATTACAAAGAAAACCTGACATATAGCTTTATCACTGTCGTTGCGGCGTCCACCGACGACCGGCTGTCCTTTGAATACCCCGCGATACGGGAATTAGCTACCGCCGCCCCCTTCCCAGTACAGGCGGATGCGATCCCGAATTACGTAGTGACTGGCTATACACTCTACAACGCAAACGGTGTGCAGATCAAAACAGGCCTGGGAGACGTCTGCTCGGTCGACCCGCGAGACGGGCATCAGCGCCTTGTCTTTACTTACGTTTCCCTGGACACGGAGGTATACGTCAAATGTATAGGTCCGGAAGGACAAGTCCTGGACGACATGTTCTATACTGCCAGCATAGGGCAAAAATACGCAGTGCGGGCGCCCTATATTTCTTCCTCTTATTCGCTGGTCGGCGACTTGATGCAAATAATTGACCCGGTTCTGGGCGGGACAAACGCGGTCGTCTTCCAATATGCCTATACCGAAGGGGCCAGAATCGAATTCTATGAGGTTGGTAAGACGGAACCAATCCTGCAGCGAAATGTCACCTCGCCCTTTTCTTTTACCGAATCGTATCTGGAGGGCCTGCTTTCCAATCTCTGGCAGTATAATGCGGAAATAAGCGGTATTCCGCTTCCGCTGAATATCGATACGCCGGACATGATGAACGAAGAAGTATTTAGACTCTATTTCGACAAAATCCTTGTACCTGTCATGCTTGTCGCTGTCAATGACCGGGATTCCTCAGAAATAGAACGGATCACGAAGTATTATGATCATTCGGGAGAATTACCCTATCCTTCCAATTGGCTGCGCGCCGGTGAAATGGACGAAGTCGTCACGGAGGCTGTCCTGGGTTATACCCTGAAAGCGGAAGACAGAAGGCTCGAATACATTGAAGCTTCCAGTACTTTTGCCGATCCGCAAGAAATTGAGTTTTTGTACCTGGAGAACGAGATGGGCCTTGTACGCGTCCTCATGTATTACGATAACAGCGAGGCGAACGTCCTGCAGGAATACACCATTCAGATTCAAGTCGGCAGCGCATTTACCGCTTCCGCTCCGCCATCCTATCCGGGCTTTACCTTGACGCCCGGGCAGGAGAATCCAACATCGATATTTGTAGAAGACGGCGAGAATACCATTAAATTCCATTATGACGACCTTCGTAAAGAATTGATCGTTAAAATGGATACAAAGGGTACGGTGGAAGAGTATTCCAGAGAGAAGTTGCCTGTAGGAACAAGCCGTACGATCTGGCCGCCTTATAAACTGGATCATGTTGCTGTTGCCTTGAGTATTGACGGGGGCGTGACGAAAACGAATATCGGAAGCGGCTATACCGGTTACGATATCACGCTGACCGACGATACCGAGATCCTATTCTACTACCTACCGATCGCGGAAGTCGTAGACGACTATGTGATCGTGGTGACGGTGCGGGGCGTAACGATGGGCCCGGACAGCAGCGAGCTGTACAGCTACACGACCTTCAAAGCCAAGAACAGCGGCGCCTTCACGGTGAACGCGCTGCCGTACAACGGCTATGTGCTGCTTGACCCCTCTTCGAGCCCGGCGAACTTGATGGCGGCGGAAACGCCGATTACCCAGACCTTTACCTATCAGAGCTTAACGACGACGGTGACGGTCTATGCGGAAGACGGGAACGGCAACCCCATCCCCGGCTTCAGCCCCATCAATGTCCCGGCTACCGAAGGGCAACCCTTCAGCTATAACGCGCCTTATATCCTGGGCTGGAACCTGACGGGCGCCGCTACCCAGACCATCCCCGCGGTAGCTGCCGGCGGCAACAGCTTAACCTTTGTCTATGCCCAGGCCAGCGGCAATGTGACAGTGATTCTGAAGGAAAACAACGCTGCCGGCCAAGTGATCAAAACCCTGAGCATGGACTTGAACATAGGCAACTCACCGCTGACCGTACCTATCCCGGACCTGAGCGGGGAGAACTACAGCCTGGTCACGGTCCCGGCACAGTCGCCGACAGTGCTGACCTACGACGGGAACGCCCATGAAGTGGAATACTACTACACAAAAAGTGCAAGGGCCGTGTCCCTGCGGACGATCGACATCACGGACCCGGGGCAACCTGTGCAGATCGGCAGCGATATCGCCGCCGGCAGCTACAGTGTCGGGGAAGTGGCCAGCTTCGACGCGCCCACCCTGACGGGCTACAAGCTGGAGAGCACCACGCCGCTGCTTGTGATGATCACGGCGGGCGGCGGCGTGCAGATCGTGGAGTTCAACTATACGAGCCGCGCGGAAGGCGAACTGGTGGTGCAGTCGGTATACAGCGGAGACGGAACGATCCTGCAGACCTATACGATCACGGGTACGGTGGGCCAGAGCTTTTCCGTACCGGCGCCTTCTCTCGCCGGCTACAAGCTGGCCGCCGCGGAGCCGCCCTCGAAGACGGGCAGGGTCCCGGATACCATCAGTTTTACCTATGACAAAGATACGGTAACGGTTACGGTTGCGCTTCAGGACAAAGACGCCGTTCTGCTGATGCCCGCCGAGAACTATGAGCTGGCCAGAGGGCTTACCCATACGGTATACGCGCCTCACCTTCCCGGATACATGCTCATCAGCGCAGGCAGCATCGTCTTTACGGACATTTCCGGCGACCAGACCGCGGTCTTTATCTACGAGTCCCTTGCCCCACCCGAGAGCCGTGAAATCGGTATTTATACCTCGCTGGATGAGGCTGCGCCCGTACATCATGAAACGCTGCGGATCATTCAAGGCGAAGACGCCGAGATATACGCGCCCTATCTGAACGGCTACATCCTCATTGGCTATATGCTGGACGCGGGCGGCAGAGTCCCGGTGACGTCCCTTTCGGAAAACACAGTGAGAATTCCCAATGTCCATTCCGACGGCAACCTCATTTTCTACTACCAAAGCATCGATACCTACGTTGAGGAAGAATACGTCAACATCATCGTCCGCGGCGTGGATAAAGCAAACGGAACCGGTTTGTACAGCCATACCGTTACCGTACGGAAATCCGATACGATAAAAGAGATTAAAGCCTTTGAAGTAGCGGGCTATACGCTTATTCCGCCCGCTTCTGTCCCGCTGGTGTCCGATGGCGGCAGGGCGGAGGTTGTGTTTGAATATACGAACCAATCCACCTATGTGGTGATTAAGGCGGAACTGCTGGGAGGCGGTCAGGTACCGGGTTTCAGCGATATCTACGTTCCGGCGCAGATCGGGCAGCAATTCAGCTATTATGCGCCCTACATCCCGGGCTATCTACTGCAAGACGAGTTGATCAAAATCCTCAGCAATGTCGGGGAGCTCGATTCCTTGACCTTCCTATATGACGAGTCCTTAGGTAACGTTCTGATTCTGCTGAAAGAGAACAATGCAGACGGAAAGGTCATCAAAGCCATCAGTGAATCTCTGGAGATTTGGGAGAGCGCGTTCTACTCCGCCGACAGCTATGATCTGACCGCAGAATTCTACACGGCGATAGGCTCGCAAACCTGCGAAGTCGAAGGCGGGGACACCTGGACAACGATTGAGTTCTATTATGAAAGAATGATGCGCGGCGTAGATATTGAGCTGTTTAACAGAAGCAGCAATTCGGTGATCGGCTACTTTTATAAAGAGTCTTTCCCGATCGGCGATGTGGCGGTGATTCGCGCGCCCGGCGTAGCAGGCCTTATGCTGGAAAGCGACAATCCCGCATTTGTACTGATCCAGGAAGGCCCGGGCAATCAAACGCAGCGTTTTGATTACACCGAAGTATGGCCCGACAGTATCCTGGTTTACGCCGTCAACGACGCCGAACCAAATGAAATCCTTCATAGCTTCAGTATGAACGGCGATCCGGGCGCAACTCTGCGCGTCAACGCACCGATCGTCCCGGGCTACAGGCTCAAAGCCGGAGAAAAGTATACGGTGGAACAAACCGTCCCTGGCGTCGTGATCTTCCCTTACGAAGAGGATTTCGGGGCCTACGCCACAGTGAACTATGTGCTGATCGATCACCAGAGCGGTAAAGAAATTGCTGCTCCCCAATGGATCGAAACCCAGTATACAGTCCTTGTCGGTTCGGACTTTACGGCGCAAGCGCCTCAGCTTCCGGGATATCAGATTGTCGGAAACCAAACCTACAAGCAGCGTGTGGAAGGCGTAATCTGGACAGTGGAGTTTTACTACATGGCAACCCACGACCCGGCAACAGTTACCGTCCGGTATCTAAACCGCTCCAGCGCGAATACCCTGATCAAAGAAGAGGAATTAAGCGGCTACTATGTGGGGCAGCCCTTCGCGCCAAAAGAGCATGTCCCCGAAACCTTCAACCACGGCGGGAGAAGATATACGCTGGAAGCCGACCCCCTACCTCCGGTAATCCTTGAAGCGGCCAATGTAGTCGAGGTCTTCTACCTTGACGCGGGTCCGGAAAGGCTCGGAGGAGGCGAAACTATTATCGAACAGCCGGTAGATCCCGAATACGCCACGCTGGTTATTCATTGCACCGACATCGTAACGGGGCAATTGATCTTCATCCAGTTGGTGAACGCCGTTGTCGGCAAGGAAGAAACCATATCTTCCCCTCTCATCGAAGGCTATTCGCTGGACGCCAGTTCCCCCGCCACGCAAACCATAATCATCGAAAAAGGAGACAACATCGTAAACTTCACCTATGTCAACTTACTCGATCTTGTACTGCCGGCGCCCCCCATACAATTACCACCCATGAGCGTACCGGTCGTCGGGCCTGTGTCGGAATTGTTCCTATTCCTGAACGAGCCCCCCATACCGTTGAGCAATCTGATCATGGAAACCTTTGAGACGGAAAAGCACATCAGTTACATATTCGGTTATCCGGACGGCACGATGCGGCCGGACATGGCCATCACCCGCGCGGAAGCGGCTGTGATCTTCTGGCGGCTGCTCAAGTCGGCTGACAAAGATACCTATATACCGCAAAGGTTTCCCGATGTGGAGAATGGTCAATGGTATGCGCAGGCAGTGAATTATCTGGCGAGCATCCAGATCCTGGTAGGCTTCGAAGACGGAACCTTCAGGCCGCATCAAATGATAACCCGTGCGGAATTTGCCGCTATCGCCTCCCGCTTCGACGGTTTGACAAGCGGTATCGACAACCCCTTTGCCGACGTGCCGGAGACCCATTGGGCGCGGGAGAGCATCGTCTCCGCCTATGCGAAAGGCTGGATCAACGGTTATCCCGGAGGCGAATTCCAACCGGGCGCCAGCATTACCCGCGCGGAAGTGGTAGCTGTCGTCAACCGCATGATGGGCAGGGCCTTGAATAGCAGCGGCATACCGCTGGAACAGTTTACCTACTACTACGCGGATCTGTCGCCAAGCCACTGGGCCGCTCCTACGATCATGGAGGCCTCGGTCTACCATGAGTACGAGGTGCAAGGATATGAGATTTGGACGCTGTGGTGATACCATATAGCAAATAAATATAAACTCAAACTGATCTCCAGTTTAGGCCTGCAGACGGATGGAAAACTACTGATGTTATGAGTAGTAGAACGAGTTGGGCCTGTGAGAAAGCCTGCCGCTTTTGGCTGCGTATGTTGTGTTGCCTCCTGCAGGACGCAACGATTGCCATGCGGCGATTATCGCTGTGTGATTCTTGCCTATGAATGAGCGCCTCTTTATTAACCAAACGCCACCTTAAAACAGGGATAACTGATTATTTTTTGCTCTTTGCTGTACAAGTAGAAGTTGATTTAGTTTAGAAATATCTATTTGGTAATGCTTTTCGCTCGCAATCCTATGCTCAATCAGCAATTCCTGATCCAGTTCACGTAGGCGTTTACGAAGCGTTTGCCTGGAAATACTCAAAGTATCCATTAAATTACGTAATGAAATGCCCTCATCAGAAAAAAGCCCAGCCTGAATAAGCAAATTATACAACTCGGCTGCTTGCCCCTCCATTCCTTTGTGAAGACTTGGAATAACTTCACAGTACTTTGCATATTCGCCTTTTCTTCTTATAAGTGCTTTTTCCAGCAACACCATCGATTTTTCTATTATTCCGATAAGCATAATGAGAAAAGGGGTAATATCGCCACGATTTGCGGGATTATTACAGGTATTGAAGGCAGCGTAATACTCCTGTAGATTTTCTCTAATTGTATAGGATAGACGATAGCCAATGATCGGCTCCAATACTTGTGAAAGGAGATAGCTGCTTATAAAACGGCTTGTCCTGCCGTTTCCATCATAGAAAGGATGTATATACCCAAAGAAATAATGGAATGCCGAAATTCTAAAAAAAACATCCAGACTTTCATCATGCAGAATATGCAGGGCTTTTTCCATCGCCAGAATAATCGTTTGCTCCGGAAATAATCCTCTATGAATCGATCGCTGGGTTGCCGTTGTTACAGTTGCACCGGCTTTTCTAAAAAGCATCCCATCTGGTATACTATCCGGGTCATCCTTATATATTTCTGCATAGACGAGTTCATTATAGATTGCTCGAATATCTTCACATGTTTCAAGAGGCAGTTGCTCTTTATTCATTAAGAGATAATACTTATTGACAATTCCCCAGAAACGTTTATGTGTATTCTTTTTTTCCATATCGATAAGAAGGTCTCTGATTTCTCGTCTGGAACTATGCACACCTTCAATACCATTCGTTAATTCTATTTCATCAACTAAACACCTTCTGACAAATTGCTTCATGGCTTCACCGGGCAATGCATTTGTTAAGATATAGATGGATTTATCAATCCGCCGAATATTTCCTATACTGATCAATAGCTCCGGCAAAGGCAAGAAAAATGCTTGATTTGTTCCAATCAAAAAATCCAAATGTATAGCGTATGGATCTTGATATCTAGTCTCAAAGACCCTTTCATAGTTATCTTTGTCAGAATAAAACACCTTTAAAAGATCTGTATACATAGTAATCTCTTGCCCAATCTTCGTTAAAATTGTCATCGACACAATAAATGTTATGTATGATTGCTAATTTTAGCCGAAATTAGCAATCAAATAGTATAATACTGAATATCATTGCCCATGTCAATTGAAAATAGCATTTTGTTATGTTGGCGACGTGTAGCAGAAAGGCGGATACCGCAAGATGCAAAAACTCTTCAAGATTCTTGAATCGGAATATGGAATCGTGTCAAATACTTGCCGCCCCGTTCCGGGAGGATTCTCCACAAAGGCGTCCTATCATGTTATTGCTGCGAATGGTGTAGAATACTTCTTGAAAATTTATGACAAAACCCTGCCAACAGTATTGCCATTCATCAAACGCATTGACGCCTATATGCCAACGCTGCATCGACTGTCGCTAACGCCAGCTCTGCACGGGCGTATACTGACGCCAATCCCTGCTCTCAGCGGGGCCTACAAAGCGGAAACAGAGTATGAGGTTCTTGTAGTATTCCTCTATATCAAAGGCGACGTACCGGGAATCGATGGGATGACCCCAGCGCAGACGATAGAGTTGGCTGAAACCCTGGCGCTCTTGCATGACAGTGATCAAACAGGCTTGATCGAAACCACTGCGCTTGCCGAAGATCGTGCATTGCTCTTTTGCGGGCATCTGCTTCGCTATTTGGAGAATCCAAGAGCAGGACGTGAAGCGCTCACGGATGCGCTCTTATCCCATTCCGATATACTCATTGCTGCCATCGAAGAAGCCTTTCGTTTGCGCGATTCACTAAGGTTTGGGTATGAGACGCTTGTACTATGCCACGGCGACGCACACGGCAACAATGTCATCCAGAGCAACCGCCTGGTATTGGCTGATTGGGAGGATTTGCGTCTAGCCCCCGCTGAGGCTGATTTGTTCATCCATGCCTGGCATCCATATGGGCGCTTACTATTGGAATCCTATTGCGCTGTCCGACGCGATTATCAGATCAACGACGATTTGCTTTTCTTCTATACTTTGCGCCGACGTCTTGAGGATGTTTGGGTCGATATCGAGCGCTTGACAGAGGAAACGCCGGATGAACGCGAAACAATAGAGCTACTCAGGTGGATACGCTTTGGTATCGAAGAAATCAAAAAGCTGTGTCAGACGAGATAGCCTTATAGAGCAGGAGACGAGCGTCTACTTTGGGCGTAATACGAGACTTGTAATTCTACAATTCTGGCAATACACGCCTTAGTTTAGCTTTCACTTGAAAGGGGCTAAGCGAATATGCTATACTGTTTCCATCAGAGCAAGGGAGCTAACCGAAATGGCTACAGGAGAAAGAATACGGTACATCCGTAAGCTGCGGGGTATGACACAAAAACAACTCGGTACACTTATCGGATTCGATGAAAAAAACGCCGATGTACGCATTGCTCAATATGAATCCGGCACACGAACGCCAAAAGAAAAGCTGTTGACAGACATAGCCACAGCATTGAATGTTAGTCCAAGGGCGCTGGACTTACCCGTTATAGATAGTTATGTGGGACTGACGCATACGCTTTTTGCTTTAGAGGATTTGTACGGTATACAAATTGGCGAGATAGACAGCGAGGTGTGCCTGCGTCTCGATAAGAGTAGGGGGATGACGTATCTTTCTATATTTGATATTTTCAATGCTTGGCAGACAGAAGCGAAGAAACTGCGAGGCGGAGAAATTACCAAAGAGGAATACGATAACTGGCGGTATGGGTATTCGGAAGATGCCGGCGAGTACACAGTTATGCAAGTTTATGAGCAAACAAAAGAAGCCAATGAAATCAAACGTAAAAATGGAGGTCACAACGATGACAATTGATACAGTTCAAAGTCAAAACGCTAAAACAGTCAAGGTCAGACAAGGCAAAAATCCTCGCCGCCTATATCCCCATCAAGTAGAGGCAATAGCCGCATTAAACTCAATCAATACAAATGACTTTTTCAATACTTTGGTTGTTCTCCCGACCGGTGCAGGTAAAACTATGACCGCAACTATGTGGCTTTTGCCCAATGCCATTGATAAAAAGAAAAAGGTCTTGTGGATTGCTCACAGGCATTTACTGTTAGAGCAAGCCGCAGATTCTTTTGCATTAAATGCGTTCGACGAAATTCTCTTGAATAGAAATTCGTTCAAATACCGAATTGTATCCGGTCAACACGACCGCCCAATAAATATAAAGCCCGATGATGATGTTTTAGTAGTCAGCAAAGATAGCATCATCAGGAATTTGGGGAACATTGACGCTTGGCTTGAAGGTGAGGACGAGTTGTTTTTTGTTATCGACGAAGCCCATCACGCTACCGCCCGCTCATATCGCCGAATTATTGAATATATTAAATCAAAAGTGGCTTCCGTTAAGATGCTCGGATTGACTGCAACGCCATTCCGCACATCAGAACAAGAACAAGGTCTTTTGGGGCAAGATCCGTTATTTACCAATGATATTGTGTACAAGGTAGATTTGGACACCCTTATTAAACGTGGGATTTTGTCTACCCCGCATTGCGAAAGCTGTGATACAGAAATTCCTCTTGGCGAAGAACTTGGCTTGAATGCAATTAAAAGCATTGAAAGCCTTGATGTTATCCCTGAAGATATTGCAGATCACATTGCCAAAAACAAAAATCGTAACCGCTTTATCGTCAAAACATATTTTGAGAACGACAACCATCTCAAATACGGACAGACATTAGTATTCGCATTGAATCGGCTACACGCATTTGAGTTAAAGGCTCTGTTCGAGGAATATGGGAAGAAGTATAATATCAAGGCGGGGGTTATCGTATCAGGGATAAAAGCTGAATTTATTGGCATTGATGTATCAAACGCCGAAAATGAACGCCAAATTGAAGCTTATAAAAATGAAGAAATTCAAATACTAATCAACGTTAATATTCTCACAGAGGGCGTTGACCTCCCTAAGACAAAGACTGTATTTTTGACAAGACCTACAATATCCACCGTGCTCATGACACAAATGATTGGACGCGCCTTACGCGGCGAAAAAGCAGGCGGTACAAAAGAAGCTTATATCGTTAGTTTTATCGATAATTGGAACAGTAAAATTGCTTGGGTGAACCCGGAAAGCATTTTGTTACCCGGAGGAAAATCGTTCATTGAAACAGAAAGTGAAAACAAAAGACGTAATATTCGCATTATCTCAATTGAGAAACTTGAAGAATTTGTCCGAATCGTTGATGAAACCGTGGATACAAGGCGTTTGGAAAGCATTGATTTCATAAAGCGTATACCTTTGGGAATGTATGTGTTTTCATTTATTGACGAAAATAGCATAGAGCATAACCATCAAATCCTCGTCTACGACAACTCAAAAGAACGCTATTTGGAACTTATTTCCGCTTTGCCCGCAATCTTCATTGAATTCAAAGTCGATGACGAAGTGATAGACAAAGAAATCCTTAACGATATAATTGCCCTTTGTGAGGATACATATTTTGACAACGATATGATTCCTCCGTACAATCGGCGCGATATAGAATATCTAATGAAATACTACGCGCAAAAAGAATCCGCACCGTTGTTTATACCGATAGAGCGCGAACCGCTTGACATATCTCGCATTGCCAAAGAGATTACAGAGAAAGATATGCGCCGTTCGGAGCAAAACGACTTCATCAATGCAATTTGGGACGACGAGAAAAACCTGTTGCGCGTCTATTTTGGCAACAAATATTTTTTCAAGCGGCAACTTGAAATAGAATTGGACAAGGCGAGCGGTGATTTCCCTATCGCTAATGATGAGTGTAACACTGTCGGAGAAACGATTGACCTTACTTCATTGTCGCTTTACGATATTTGCATGATTGCGCCACAAAAAGGGAGGCAACTTAAAGACAGCGTATACGCTTCCGCAAAATCAAAAGATGGTTTATATTGTTGTGCAAATCCGAAATGTGATAATATTATCGAATCACCGCACAAAGCTCTTTTCCAAATTGACCACATTGTTCCGATGTCAAAAGGTGGAAAAACTACTTTGGATAACTTGCAGTTGCTCTGCAGACCATGTAACTTGATAAAAAGTGACAAGCTATGAAATACCTTTACACACCATACGATATAGCCGTTTACTTTATTGTGTCGGATTTCAACCAGTCATACGAAAGAGTTGTTCTTAACAGCATTTGGGAAAACGAGGCGAATTTGCTCCAAGCAAAATATCGTACGGACAAGATACTGTTTAAGCGGGACGTTTATTACGAGTTATCGAAATTTGACGGCTCTCTCGATGGCATTGATGAGTTGAATCTGTTAATGAGCGATACCGACCACGCATTATCGCTCGATGGAACAATTAACGAGCAAGGCATTATCGAGAGTTATTTCAAAATCATGAAACTTGAACTCACTTATGTGCCAAACAGAGAATACCGCAAAATAAAGCTGAGGACTCTGTTAAAGTGTTTCGGATATAAACGCCGTTCACCGCAACTTGTGGAAAATATCCAGCGTTCCCTTGAAACACTTCGATTGGAAACATATTTAAAAGGGTATGTCCCGTGTAACATCGCTGAAATCGATATAGATGATATAGTAATGATTCGATTGAAATAGGATTGATCTGCGGGGAGAGAAGATTTCTCCCTTCGGTTCGCGAGCCATACCTTCTTGACCATCGGAGATGCATACAGAAAAAATCGCCATATTCACCGGTTTTCAAGGTGTGGCGATTTTTTTGTTAGCGGATAGGATTAAGAAATACTTCCTTTTTGCCTTTGCTTTGTTTACCGCTCCAGGAGATCTGCCGGAACCACCAGCATCTTGGGCCCGAAGGCCTGGGTGAAGCGGCCCATAATCACTGCCGCCTGGGCCCTGGTCGCGCCGCCTAAGGGATCCAGCGTGTCTGCCGAAGTGCCCGCGATCATCTTCGCGCCCACAGCCCAGCGCATCACGTCTTCTGCCCAAGCCGATACCAGGCCCGCGTCGGCGTAAGCGCCGAGATCGCCGCGTATGCCCGTATCCGCCCCCCTGTACCGGGCGTAGCGGTACAGCATGGCCGCCATCTGCTCTCTGGTGATCGTCGCGCCGGCGCCGAACGTCCCATCGCCCATTCCCACAACCAAGCCCACGCTGGCAGCCCAGTTGACCGTCTCGAAATACCAGTCTCCCTCCCCGACATCGCTGAATGCCGAGGGGCCAGTAAAGGAAGGCGCACCTTCCAGCCTGTGGAGGATGGTGACGAACATCTCTCTGGTCATCAGCATATTCGGGGCGAACAGGTTCGCGGCAATGCCCCGCAGCATACCCGTTTGATAGGCGTACACCACGTCCGCATAAAACCAGTTCGCGCTGTTGATGTCCGTGAAGGGCTGCGGATAGCCGGCTTTGATCTGCACCTCGTCTTCGATCACGAGGAAGTATTCCACCTTGCCTTCCACCGGGATCGTTACGTTCCCGTCCTTGACCACCACGCTGACAATCCTGATCTTGTCATCTACGCAGAACAGTACTTTCACCGTCTTTCCTTCCAAGTCAGCGTCGGCCGGAAGGGCAATGGTCACTACCCGCTCCCCGGTGAAGCCGTCTGCCCGTCTCGCGTCATGCAAGGCCAGGCCCATCCCTCTTGCCATGACGGAGGTCAGGAAAGTGCAGGCGCTGCAGATGCCGGTGGGCACCGGTGAATCAATGATGGTGAACCCGCCGCCACCGCCGCCGCCCCCATAGGGTGGCTGGGGCCATGGGCCGGGGGGAATCGGATCTTCCGTATAAAGGTTCCGCAGATAGACCATCCCATACGCGGACAGGGCTTCCACTGTACCCGGCGTGTTGACGATGAGGGGATCGCTTTCGCTGTTGCCGACATTACCGTAGGCGTCAACCTTTATCTCTTCCCCGGCAACGATCACGCCGCCGGAGACGCTGCCCCGGGCGACGATATCCGCCGCCTCGTCGACCGTGATCCCTCTGATGCGCAGGCGGGCGTTGTTGTTCAGCAGGTACAGATTCCTGGATCTGCTTGTGAAACTGTCCGCGCTCACGCCGAGGCGGGCGTCCTCCTTGCCGATATTCCCTGATGCATTCAGCGTCAGGTCCCCGGCATAGATATCGCTGCCGCCACCGCCGGCATTGCTGCCGCTGAGATCCCCGTCCACTTGGAGATGCACTGTGTCACCGATAATGGTATCGGCTTGGAGGCTCTTGTCATTGACGATGTATACGCCTGCCCCCGTCGCGGAGAGTGTGTCTACGCTGATGCGCAGCGGCCTGCTTGCCAGCCCCACATCGCCCTGCAGAGCATGCAGCCCGGCGCGGCCCGTGGTCAGCACATTGCCGGCAAGGCCTTCCGCGCCCCTGATCCCGCCCTGGGCATAGAGGTCGGCGCCTTCGCCTGCTTCCACCGGACTGCCAAGGATAATATCCCCTGTGCTTTCCAGATACAGCCCCCGGACTCTCCCGCCCTTCGCTTCATTGATCAGGAGCAAGCCGCCCACCAGTACCGACAGGCGATTGTCTTGGGCGCCGATTTCGTCATTCTCTCCTACTTGCAGGTGCAGATCCCCGCCCGCCTCAATGGCGGAACCCTGGATCGCAGCCTTCGCCGCAGCCGCATCCGACAGGGCAGAAAGCGTCTCCTGCCCCAAGCGTTCTGCTTCAGCCAACATATCCTGATGCTGCTGTTTTACCCGCTCGATCTCGGCGTCGATGGCATCCAGCTCATCCTGGGCGCTTTCCTTCTCGCTGCAAAGCGCCAATATCTCTTCCAGCGCCTCTATCTGCCTGGCCAGCAACTCAATCGCTTCGACCAGGGCGTCTATCCCTTCGCTTTCCCCGGCTACTCCCTCGCGCAAGTCGGCGTCTTCCTCCTCCAACGCAGCTATATCGCGTTGGCGAAGAACCAAGCCATCGCCCATGGCCGCCAGTTCCTGCTGCGCCTCTGCCAAGGCAGCGCGCAGTGCGATAAGGGCTTCCGTATTAGCATCCAATTCTCCCTGAAGGAGGCTTATCGCCTCAGTCAAGCGCCGGATTTCCTCTTTGTCTTCTTCGTCGGATTCATCCAGATCAGCCAGGGCAGTTTCCATCGCCAGGATATCGTCTTCGATGAAACGGATTGCCGCTTCCAAGTCAGCCACGTCGGCTTCCATGCCCGGTATCGCCGCTTCCCCTTCCGCGATCCCCTGCTCCAGCCCTTGTATATCTGCCAGCAGCGTCTCGATTTCGCCGGTTATCTCCCTTATCCTATCCAGCATCCCCTGTATCGTCGCTTCGCCATCCAAGACGTCCTGCCCGTGCTTGTCCAGCTCGTCCAAGGCAAGGCGCAAGGCTTCTTCGGCATCCCTGCGGTCCGCCAAGGATAGCCCATACGACTCTTCCAAGTCCGCAAGCGCATCCTCCACAGCTTCCGCCGCCTTGACCAGGATGGCCAGCGCCGCTTCCCTGCCAAGAATCTCTTCGATCTGATCGGCATAAGCGCCGTAGATGGCTGCCCGTTCAAGGGCAAGCTGCCATTCGCTGTCCAACATAGCCTGTTTCCGAGCCGCCTCAATGGCTGCCGCGACCAAATCTGCCAGATTGTCGAGGATACCGCCGCCTGAGGTCAATACCACATCCCCCGGCGCGACGATCCTGCTGACGAGGATCCCATCACTCACATCGATGATGAAGATGTCGCTGCCGCTGCCGGCAGAGAGCGTCCCTCCATCGGTGTAGAGGATGATCGGATCATCGCCTTTTCCAATGCTTCCCCCGGCGTACAAGGCCACTGCTTTCGCCCTGACCCTCTCTGCATTGCCGTGGATCAGCCCGTCGATGCTGTTGACTATGTCGCCGTCTGCGTACAGTGTCACGCTATCCACTGCCAGGACGTCCCGGACGCCTAAGCTGCCGGTCAGCTCACGAATGGCAACTGTCGCTTCCCCGGACCGGGCGATCAGGCTGGTCGGCGCTGTCAGATCGAGATCGATGACAGGCCTGAAGTCTACCGTAATGACGATGCTGAGCCCGCCTGTATCCGGATCTCTCTCCATCACCCAGGAATAGGCCGCGCCGTTCTCATCCACGTCTTCATTGATATTGCCTACTACGGCAATCGGCCTGGTTCTCTGTTCGATGGCCAGATCGATGGCGTCGCGCGCCTCAAGCGTCATGTGGCCGCCATACACGTTGGCGTCCCTGCTCCGGGCCCCATTGTAAATTTCATAAGATGCATCGATGGGCGCGGCAATCCCCAGGATGCCGCCCTCTTTCGCTGTCAGCGCCACATCCCCCTGGTCCGAAGCGATCCTGCCTACCCGGAGATCCCCGCGCTCTACTGAGATCAGGATATCTCCCTTATTCTCCGCATAGACCTTACCGCTGCTGCTGCCAATAGCGACCTCCAGCGTTCTTTGCGCGTACAGAGCCGGATCGGGGTATAGGACGTCTTCCCACACCGCTGCGATGTGTTCTGCCCGCTGCTCGTCGCTGAGTGAAGCGATGAAGAGGCTAAAGAATTTGCCATCCTCTATCCTGCCTGAGGCGAAGGATTCCACCAGCATGCCGTACAGGAGCGCTTCTTCATCCATGCCGCCTGCCCCATCAAGGCCCAAAGCCCCATAAGGATCCCGTAAATCGTCCGCAGCCCACAGACGCCTCAGCGCCACTCGCTCTGCTTCGCGCCGGAAGCCTAGGATGAGATCGACCAGTTCCTCTGCCGTCTCCTCGCCCGTCAGGGCAAGCCCAAGGGAAAGCGCTTCCGCTACAAGCGCATCCGGCGTAAGGCCCTCCAACGCTTCAATCAGTGCGTCCACATCGATGCGCGCATCGATATAGGCATTATCGTCTACGCCCAATATGGCCAATACGGCAAAGCCCGTCAGTACCCCATCCATGAGTTCAAGCAATTGTGTCTGCAACAGCGTTCCACTGGCTAGGCCCTGTAGCAATTGGGCAGTCACCCGGTCGGGCGCCATCTCATCAAGAAGGATGGCTATCGCCTCCCGGACGACATTCCCGGCGATGATCCCGCCAACGATACGGCCATTCTCATCGCGTCCTTCAAAATAAATGCTTTCGCCCAAGTCTTGCCGGAGATAGATGTTCGCCGCCTCAATAATGTTGAGGATGTGACCCTCTGCCACGTCGAGCCGGAAATACAGCTCCGGGCTGCCAATGTCGCCGCCGGCGCGGAGGCTGGTACTGCTGCTGGCACTTCCGCTGATCACGAGAATCGAAGACGGGTCGAGCATCCGTATATCTCCAGCCGCTTCCACAATCAACAGGCCATCCACAAGTGTAGCGCCCAAAGCGGTTTCCCCGCCGGCTCTCAAGTAAGCAGATCCGGCAATCCAGGCGTCCCCAATAATCCATATTTTTCCATCTGCGTCGATGACCAGTATGCCGCCTGCGCCCACTTCCAGCTTGCCGCTTTCCACGTCGCCGCCGGCTGTCAGATCGGCTTCGCCGTCTATCAAGGCGTCGCCCCTTAGCCAAATGCTGCCGTCTGCGTCAATGGCCAGTATGCCGTCTGCGCCCACTTCCAGCTTGCCGCTTTCCACATCGCCGCCGGCTGTCAGATAGGCTTCGCCGTCTATCAAGGCGTCGCCCCTCAGCCAAATGTTACCGCCTGCGTCGATGGCCAGCATGCCGTCTGCGCCCACTTCCAGCTTGCCGCTTTCCACGTCGCCGCCGGCTGTCAGATAGGCTTCGCCGTCGATCAGGGCGTCGCCCTTGATGAGGATGCGCCCGGCAGCATCGAGGCTGAAAACGCCTGCAATGGCCAGTTCGCCGGTCTCTGCAGAACCGCTTTCCACCGTCAAGCCAACCCGACCATCCTCTGCGACGCCAAGGTCTTGTAAGTCGAGGCTGCCTTCCAGCAGGCTGATATAGGCACTGCCGTTGAAAGCCCCGCCTTGCAGGTCTTTTTGTATTGTCAATTTCATCGTCTGCGCCGGCCCGCTGAAAGGCGTCACCCGCATCGGCCGGTCTTCCCTGAAGAAGGCCACTTGATCGTTTGCCGTAAGGATCAGGGTGTCTGCCGTGATGTGCGCTCCTGAGACAGCGCCATTGTCCGTGACTTGGGTTTCGCCGCCGCTGACGGTGAATCTGACTTCCTCTGCAAGGATCTGCCGCACATCGATCTCTGTCGCATCGGTGTACACGAACGTATCCCTGACGAGCAAGCCCGGCACAGAACCTGTATTGCCCTCATTGTCTATCCATGTGCCGTCCCTGGTAAAGAGGAACACGGTCCTTCCGTCGAGGGCTTCGATGATCAGCAAAGCGGGTAAAGTCCTGCCAGCCTCGCAGATAGCGATATAGGGGCTGCCGTCAAAAGCCCTGTCTTCTTCAGAAGTACTCTGATAGGCCTCGAAGCGCAATGTTTCCAATTGCCGCAGATCCCCATAGGCGTCATAGCCAAAGTAAATATTGTCCAGATACAGGCTTCCGCCCGGGCTGCCCTCGCTATCCAGCGGGATCATGTATATCCCGCCGCTGATTTCGCCGGCTGTCCGCCCCATGACCTCATGAAGCATGATCTGCGCCTCTCCGGAGAAACGGAGATCCAGATCCCCTTGCCCGTCCGGCTTGTATTCGCTGTAGGCTTCGCTGCCGACGCCCAGGGCGCTGCCCGCGTCGTAGAGGCGGAATATCCCTTCCGGCGTGTACCAGGCGCAGATTTGACCCAGGGCGTCGAGGAAGAGTATGCTGCCGTAGGAGAAAGGCATCGCCGGGTCATCCTCCAGGTATACCCGCACAAATTCGCTGATGATGCCGTAGCCCTGCTTGTCCAGCACGATGTCCAAACCATCTGCCGGCCCCAGGAAGGTTACTTCAGCGCCTTTGATTTCCGTGAGATTGCCTTGGTTGTCCCTGACCACCGCGGGCCGCAGGATAACCGTCTCCGGCAGATAGTCGAAGACCGGCTCATAGACATAGTTCCAGTAAGCATTCCCTCTGACATAGTCTGGGGTGTACTCGCCGTCGTACAGATAGTTCCGGGTCCAGCGGTCATAGACCTGGTAGACATAGGTTCCGGGGACGCTGCCCGGCTTTTGCGCCAGAAGTTCGTAAATAGGCGCGCTGTTCCGGTCGTACTCATAGCCTGTATATCCATTGTATACGGCTTGCATGCCTATCGGTTCTTCGCCCAACGCACGAATGCGCGCAAGGGCGTCCTCTTCGTCTGTGGCATATAGGGTCTTCCGTACAAAGCTTGCCCCTTCCAGTATATAGTACTCGAATAGCAGCCGCGCGAAAACGGGATTCCCGAAGTCGTCCACCTTCTGCACCATATGGGGGGAGAAGAAAATGGTCTGGCTTTCCACGCCATCTTCGCCGATCACATTGCCTTCGATCGCCAGCTGCATGATTCTGCCATCCGGCAGTACGGCCACCGCGCTGTCTTCCAGGTAGAAGATATTGCCGTCGACCCCTTGGCTCAGATCCGCATACTCGTCCAGGAAGAGGACGGCGCCACCGGTCCTGACGTAGCCGCCATTATCCTCCGTTGCCGTCATTTCGCCTGCACCTTCTTCGGTCAGGCCGCCCAAGACGCGCAGTGTGGTAGAAGCTGCGTCCTCCTCGAAGATAAACAAGAAGCCGTCCAGTTCGTTGTAGCGCGCCAGGTCATAAGCATCTAGCGCAGCCTGCTCCTGCGCCGTCAGCGCCTTTACCCGATACGTGTTTCCGCCCGGCTCCACTGCCGCCAGGTCAAAACTCGCCACGCCATGCATGACGGCATAGCCTTCGCCCTTTTCATATACCATCGTCTTGACGTCAGGATTTCCACTGACGGCGTCGTCCAGGTCATAGCCGGAGACAGTGAGCGGCGCCCGCCCGCCTGCGTTTATGCCTGTATCCACGCCGCTGTTTGTCCCGGATAAAACGTCGTACACCCCTTGTGTGACGCTCAGATCGAGCTGATAGCTGTAGTTCCCTGTCCGGGCAAAACCGCCGGCCACGCTGTTTTCGCTGAGTACCGCCTGTATAGCCACGCTCTTAAGCAGGTATTCGTAGGTATCCGGTTCGTCTTCTTCGCCCAGGATCGTCACCCTCTCGGTCGTAAACGAAATCTCAAGTTCTACGCCGAAGTTGTCGGTGAGGACGGATTCCAGGATGCCGGCTAGATAGGCTTTCAAGCCATCCGTAGACGTCCAGTCCGCCGCTTTCATGTAGTTGGTGACCGCTGCATCACCCAGGGCGCCATCCATGGCGTCGAAGGCTTCTGTGCCTTCCATTTTTTTCGTCAGCTCTGTCTTCTGCAGCGCTGCGGCGATCTCGCTCAGGCTATACCGGTAGCCTTCCACAAAGTTCCCGTAGGCGTCCATTTCTGCCACATGGTAAACCGTCCGAAGGGGATCGAATTCTTCCAGAAGGAGGAGCAGGTTGCCCGCCGAGGTTTTGCCGATAAGCAAACCGGTGATCACTTCGCCGTCCAGCAGGAAGGCGTTTTTGTAGTAGATGCGCACGCCGTTGGGCAGCGTCCAGCCTAAAGCGCTGTCCTGCTCCACATAGAGCGTCGCGCCATTTTGGCCTATGGCCAGTACCGGCTTGCCCTGGGCGTCATAGCTTATTCGCAGGGCATATGCCCCTGTGTCCGTATCGGTAAATACAATGGCTGTCAGCTTGCCTTCCGCGTCCCTCTCAAAGGATATCCTGTCCACATGATAGGCTGCTTCGGCGCCCGGCGCGGTCACGCTGAGAATGTTTCCGTCCAAATCGGCGACCAGGACGACGCCATTGGGCAGCATGTAATAGGAATAGGCGTCATCGTCTGTCTCCAGGCGGAAGCCCTCCCCCTTCGCGCTGCCGCCGGGGATGGTCACCAGCCCCTCGGCAGTGAGCAAATACCC